>CXWL01131146.1_pt1 | contig 12789 bp, 16 predicted proteins | sample 590931 | NCBI WGS metagenome assembly CXWL01 (sample SAMEA3498368, study PRJEB10139) | groundwater metagenome | biome: water well; material: biofilm material | place: Germany | collected 2015-04-27
CCGGCCTCGATGGCATGATCCAGACCGTGCGCGGCAGCGGCTACCGTTTTTCATGTGACTAGTAGAGCGTTCCGCCAAAATGGTTACACAATGAAACTGATGGATTTTTTTGCTAGGCTAGGCGCAGCCCCTTGCCGTACTTATTGTGCCGCAAGGGGCTGCAACAACGCATGGCGAAAAAAGACGCAGTTTCATGTAATCCTGTTGGCGGAACGCTCTACTAGTTTTTTCTCTGGGTTTTCCAATCGGCACTTTGAGGGTCGTTGCTGCCACAAAGCATAGCTTCCAAGCAGCAAGTCCCTGGCCTCCCTTGAGCCATTTCGCGGGCATCGTCAGACGCCCGTTTTTATTGGCGCGCCAGGTATGGCGCGTTGCGCCTAAGCGCATGTGGCGGAGGCTGTGCAATAAACCCGTCACAAAAAATTCATAGGCATTAAACATTGGCGGATTAGCATTCACCATCGCTAAAACGCTCTTACTTGTCTTTGATGTCTGTCCGGAGGTTCTGATGATAGCTCTTGCTGACGCACAACCATCACATGCAACCAACTTGCCGCATACGCCTTTTCAAAATGCCACCATGTCGAGCTTACGCGCTGCCATGATCTGGAACGTAAATCATCCGGTCGCACGCACCTCTTCGCAATACCAACCCGATGAAATCACTATGCAAACACTCCATGAAATACTCACCAAACGCAACCTCTCCGCGCTTTTCCAGCCGGTTATGGATCTTTCCAGCGGCACGTTTCTCGGCTTTGAGGGGCTGATACGCGGCCCGGCAGACAGCCCGTTGCATTCGCCTGCAAACTTGTTCGACGCAGCCAGGCAACAGGGTCTTGCCCTGAAAGTCGAAATGCTGTGCCGCCAGGTTGTTCTGGAAACTTTTGCCGCCCAGAAACTGCCCGGCAAAATATTCCTGAATGTCAGCCCGGAAACATTGACGCATCCCAGCTTCAACAATGGCCAAATGCTGGCTTACCTTGAGAACCTCGGCATAGACCCGCAACGGGTCATCATCGAAATCACCGAGAACCAGCCCACCTTCGATTTTGAAGCGATGCGCAACGCGCTGCTGCACTACCGCAACATGGGGTTCCAGATTGCGATGGATGACCTGGGCCAAGGTTTTTCCAGCTTGCGCCTATGGTCGGAGTTGCGCCCGGAGTTTGTGAAGATAGATATGCATTTCGTGCAGGGCGTCAATGCCGACCCGCTCAAACAACAGTTTTTAAGGTCCATCCAGCAAATCGCAAAAAGCTCCGGCACGCAGGTGGTTGCGGAGGGAATCGAGACGGATGCCGAATTCAGGGTCATACGCGACATGGGGATTGCCTGCGGCCAAGGGTATTTTATCGCCCGCCCAACCCCCACCCCGCCATTGAGCGCACCCGCCGAAGTCGGTCGCCTGGCCAACACACAGCGCGTCATCGAGCAACCCTACAGCAGCAAACGCAGCATTACAGTAGAAGCGCTGATGCGTTATGTGGAGCCGCTCCAGCCGGAAACAGAGATTGAGAAAATTTTCGCCCACTTTTCCGAAAACCATAATTTGCGCGCCATTCCCGTGGTCAAGCATGGGCGCCCCATCGGGTTGATCAACCGGTATGAATTTGTGGACAGCTTTGCCCAGCCGTTCTGCCGCGAACTGTTCGGCAAAAAACCCTGCATGGAAATGATGAATGCAGATCCGCTGATGGTAGATAAATCCACCCCCATCCATGAATTGAGCATGTTCCTGAGCGAATCCGGGATAGAGCATTTCACCGATGGCTTCATCATCACCGAACAAGGCCGCTACGTCGGGCTTGGCACCGGGCAAGACCTGTTGCGCGAAATTACCAAGGCACAGATCGAAACCGCGCGCTACGCCAACCCTTTGACCTTGCTGCCCGGCAATGTCCCGATCAATGAGCACATTGATTTTTTGCTCCAATCCGGCAAATCGTTCGCCGTCTGTTATGGCGACCTGGACAACTTCAAACCCTTTAACGATGTGTATGGTTACCGCAAGGGTGACGAGGTAATTCAATTCACCGGCAAAATATTGAGCCGGGCATGTGATCCCCATCTCGACTTTATCGGCCATATTGGCGGGGATGATTTCATCGTGGTCATGCAAAGCCCGGATTGGGAAAAACGCTGCAACCAGGCCCTGATCTCCTTTGCAAACACGTCCTCGGTGCTGTACGAGGAAAAACATCGTTCCATCGGTGGCTATTTGAGCGAAGACCGCCAGGGCCGCATCGTTCACCACCCGTTGCCCACGCTCTCGATCGGCGCGATCTGGGCTGTTCCGGGAATGTTCTGCTCGCATCATGAAATATCGGAGGCCGCCACGGTCGCCAAGAAAATAGCCAAAAAATCCCCCGGCAACAGCCTGTTTGTCGAGCGGCGCGAATTACAACAACCCGAAATGGCCAGCGCACAATATGGATAAGCGCCCACAGAATATTCTGATAAGCATGTTCCGGGGCTGCCGCCTCGCCCTGCATCTTTTGTACGGGATGCTGCTGGCGATATTTTATCCACACCTGAATCAAACAGGGCAGCGCCGCATCCTGAAATCATGGAGCAGGCAACTGTTGGCCATCCTCAACATCGGCATCCAGACCGAGGGACAGCAACCCACGCGCGGCGAGGATGGTTATCTGATCGTCGCCAACCATGTTTCATGGCTGGATATTTTCGTGCTGAACGCGATTTGCCCATCGCGCTTTATCGCCAAATCGGAAGTGCGAAATTGGCCGCTCATCGGCTGGCTATGCAAACGCGGCGGCGCCATTTTCATTGAACGCGCAATACGCCGGGATGCCGCATTGGTCACCCGGCGCGTCAGCCTCATGCTCAAACAGGGAGCTTGCGTGGGGTTGTTCCCCGAAGGCACCACCACGGACGGCAAGCAGGTCGGGCATTTTCATTCGGCGCTCATCCAGCCCGCGATTGATGCGGGGGCAAGGCTTTGCCCGATTGCCCTGCACTACCAGGATGAACAGGGGGAACCCAGCTCCGCCGCCGCCTTCACCGGCAGCACAACGCTCGCACAGTCGGTTTGGCGCATCCTGCGGTGCAGGCATCACACCGCGCTGGCTGTATTCACTCCCGCACTGATCGCAGCCAACGAAAATCGCCGTGTGCTGGCACGCGCGGCGCAAGAAGCCATAGCACAAGGGCTGCAAAATATCACCCACATGCAGCAAGAACCAGAAACAGCCTTTGCGCTTCCTCAAACCCTGCTCTCGGCACAGCCGGCTTATATGCTACTCCTCAATCCCAATCTCGCGGATGATTGAGAAGCCGGGGAAATCGAAAGGGTTCGCCGCGCGCATCGTATCGCCGCCACAAATCCCATGTATGGTTTAAGGCATCATGATTATTTCCGCCACGAAAATTTTTGATCGCGCAATCAGCCTGATATTTGGCATCTTGCTGCTATTCATTACCGTCGGAATTATTGTCGGCGTCGTTCATTTATTCTTGAAATTCGGCGATCTGATAACGGATGCCGACATCACACACCACTACGTCCGTGTTGTTGCCGACGTACTGACTTTATTCGTACTGATCGAGCTTTCGCGCTCCCTTGTCTCCCATTTCAGCGAACATCGCCTGCGCCTGACCTTTATCGCAGATGCCGGCATTGTGTTCGTCCTGCGCGAAATCATGCTTAAATTATTTGAGCAAAAAATCTCACCGGATGAGGTTTACGCTTTGAGTGCGCTGCTGTTCGTGTTGGGCTGCCTGCGCACCGCCTCGGTACTGGTCTACCAGCGCGAAAAATGGCTGCTGTCGAAGAAGCGCATGAAAGGTTTGCGCCAACCGCCACCGGATTCCATCTACAAAACCGAAGACCCCATGCCCATTAACCGCACTTAGGAGCCGAGAAATAATAACTTGGACAATTATGGGTGTGCTGGTGGGATGCGATGCAAGGCGCCGGGCGCGCCGCATGGCTATTCCCTGCAAGCGACCGGCAACGCAGCAGCGCGCCTACCAGTGCAGCCAGAATGTTCAAGTTATTGTTTCTCGGCTCCTTAGCCGCAGCCTGGTCAAGTAGCGATTTCACAAACTCTTCATATCTCCGTCATCACCCCGCAACAGAGATTGCATATCCTGCGCGCATCTTCAACCAACCGGGGGATGCAATGCTGGAACTCGACCGACAAACCCAACCTGTTGCCCGGCGCCATTTACTAACCAGCCTGGCGCACAGCGAAGCGGAAGTATTGGAAGCGCAACGCCTGCGCTATAAGGTGTTCGCCGAAGAAATGGGGGCAAATCTGCCCAGCGCAAAAGAAGGAATTGATCGCGACATTTTCGACAAATACTGCGAGCATTTACTGGTGCGAGAAAGCGGCGAGAATAAAGTCATAGGAACTTACCGCATACTCCCGCCCGATCAAGCGAAAAAAATCGGCGGCTACTATGCCCAGACCGAGTTTGACTTAACCCGCTTGCAGCATCTCGGCGGTTGCATGGTGGAAGTCGGGCGTTCCTGCGTGCATTGGGATTATCGCGATGGCGCAACCATTACCCGGCTATGGAGCGGCCTGGCCCGATACATGCAACAACATCGCCATGAATATTTGATTGGCTGCGCCAGCATCAGCATGGGCGATGGCGGCCATGTCGCGGCCAGCATCTATCGCAAATTGCACCGGATATATGCCGCTCCAACCGAATACAGCGTATTTCCCCGTTGCCCGCTACCGCTGCACGCGCTGAACCAAACCCTCGATGCGCCGGTTCCGCCCTTGCTCAAGGGCTACCTGCGGCTTGGCGGGTATATCTGCGGCGAACCGGCGTGGGATCCGGATTTCAATACTGCCGACCTGTTTATCTTGCTGCCGATGTCGCGCATGAGTGGCCGCTATGCCAAACACTTTCTAAAAATGTGATCCGGCAAGCCTTGAGGTGTATATGAAAAAACCTTACTCAGTTGAGCTTCTTGCAAAATTTGCGCGTTGGGTTGTTGCGGGCATCCTGTTATTCATCGTCACGATTCCCGCCATCGTTTCTTTGAACACCCCCGTGTAGCTACAACCAGTTTCGTTTTTCTACCCGTGAAAGGAAAATTCCATGAGCCAGAATTTTTACATGCCGGAAGAACTCGATCATATCCTGGCGGAAATGAAGGCACATCACCGCAGGGATATGCTGCTGTGCATTGATGAAATATTGACTACCCTGGATATGGCAAGCCCCGCCGGAATCCAGTGGAAAGCTGCCCGGAGGCACATCGCCAACCAACCTCTCTCGGCGCCATCAATTCCATGCTCATGAATCTACCGGAACCTGACAAAACAATAATGGACACCTTGATACTTGCCAGCCCATTTCAGGATAGGCTTGCCAGATGGGAGCAGGGATTGAGCGGCCTTGCCAACATATCTCGCGCAGTCAGCGAGTTTGATTCGCTCAAAGAGTGCTTTGCGAGGGTCAAGCCGCAGGTTCTCCTGCTTGACCACGACTTGCCTGGGCTGGATGGCATGAATGGGACTGCCAGTTTAATGAGGTGGAGCCCGGAGGCCAAAATTATTGTTTTGGGCGAAGCCCTTTCCGACGATACGGAGTGGAGGTTGTTCAAGGCCGGGGTGCGCGGTTGCTGCAGAAATGATATTGAGCCGCAATTTCTCGAAAGGGTTGTTGCGGCTGTTCAACAAGGCGAGCTGTGGATCCGGCGAACACTTACTTACCGGCTGCTGGACGAGTTGAAGGTGGCATCAGAAAGGCAACCTGACCGGGCTTTCCTCGATCTGCTGGGGAGCCTTACGCAGCGTGAATATGAAATTGCCGAACATGTGGGAAACGGCGATGCCAACAGGCAGATTGCCGAAAGTCTGGCAATTACAGAACGCACGGTGAAAGCCCACTTGTCAGAAATTTTCCGCAAACTGGGCATTGCGGACCGGCTCAAGCTGGGGCTCATCCTGGCAGGGGATGAGCGTCGTCAACCACAAAGAACAGCGCCCGCGCAAAGGCAAATCATCAGGGTTTCTTCGGGCGGCCCGTTTTAAGTTTTCCCAGCCCCGCTATTGCACGCTTTAGTTGCGCCTCATCCATTTCACCCAAAGCTTTCAGGCCGGCACGAAGCACTTCGGTTTTCTTGACCTGTAATCCAGCCTTGAGGCATGTTTCTTTAATTTCAGCGATTTTCTCATACTCGGCTTGCGGCATGGAGAAGTCTCGCACTATTTTCACTTTAAGCTTTTTCTTATGTTTCTCCGCCGCCGGCTCAGGCATTGCCTTAACTGGTTTATTGGCTACCGGCTTTACTACAGGCTTCGCCACTATTTTTGCCGTGGCGGAAACTTTAGTGTTTGCAGTTTTTTTAGCGGTTATTTCAGATTTATCGGTAGCCATTTCCTTTTCCCTCATAAAATTTTAAATGACACGCGCAGTGTACAACGTCCCTCTTGAAATGGAAGTGTAATATTTACTTGCCCGCTGCCCGGCCATACCAACCCTGCGTGGCATTGGCGATTTTCACCACCAGCAACATCACAGGAACTTCGATCAGCACACCGACCACGGTGGCTAACGCTGCGCCGGATTGAAAGCCGAACAAGCTGATGGCGGTGGCCACGGCCAGCTCAAAGAAATTGCTCGCACCGATCAGCGCCGAAGGTGCGGCGACACAGTGCGCCACGCCCAGGCGGCGATTCAGCCAATAGGCAAAACCGGAGTTGAACAACACCTGGATCAGGATAGGCACGGCCAGCATGGCGATCACCAGCGGCTGCGCGACGATGGCGTTGCCCTGCAAGGCGAACAGCAATACCAGAGTCAACAGCAACGCGCCTATGGAGAATGGCGCGATGCGCTCCATTGCGTGCTTGAAGCCCCCCTCGCCATCCGCCAACAACCTGCGGCGCAACAGTTGCGAGATGATGACCGGGATCACGATGTAAAAAACCACCGCGAAGAACAGCGTATCCCACGGCACGGCGATGCTGGCGATGCCGAGCAGCAACGCCACCAGCGGCGCAAAGGCAAAAATCATGATGGCGTCGTTGAGCGCCACCTGCGACAGCGTGAAATAAGGGTCGCCTTTTACCAGGTTGCTCCACACGAACACCATCGCGGTGCAGGGCGCGGCTGCCAGCAAAATCAACCCGGCGATATAGCTGTCGAGCTGATCCTGCGGCAGGTAACCGGCAAACACATGGCGGATGAACAGCCAGCCGAGGAAGGCCATCGAAAACGGCTTCACGCCCCAGTTGATGAACAGCGTGACGCCGATGCCGCGACTATGCGCCTTCACCTGATGCAGCGCGCCAAAGTCTATTTTCAGCAGCATGGGGATAATCATCACCCACACCAGCACGCCAACCGGGATGTTCACCCTGGCGATTTCCAGGCTGGCGACAGCCTGAAATACGCCCGGCAGGAATTGGCCGAGCACCACACCGGCGATGATGCACAACCCTACCCAAACGGTCAGATAACGTTCAAAAAGATTCATCCCGTCAATCCTGTATGCGTCCGATTTCGGTGAGCTTTTGTTTCAGCGTGAGATTGTCCAGCGACTCGATTGGCAGGCTCATGAACAACCGGATGCGCCTTGCCAATTGGTTATATGCTGTTTTGAATGCTGCCCGTTTGGCCTCATCACCGCCCTCAACACCCGCCGGGTCAGGGATGCCCCAATGTGCAGTGGCTGGTTTGCCCGGCCATATCGGGCAAGTTTCACCCGCCGCGTTGTCGCACACGGTAAAGATGAAATCAATTTCCGGCGCGCCGGGTGCGGCGAATTCATCCCAGCTTTTGCTGCGCAGCCCATCAATGCTGTGCCCTTGCCGCAACAGCAGTTTCAGCGCGAATGGATTGACGCGCCCAACCGGATGGCTGCCCGCGCTGTGCGCGATGAATCTCCCTTTGCCCAGCGCGTTGAACAGCGCTTCGCCCAGGATGCTGCGCGCGGAATTACCGGTACACAGCACCAACACATGGTATTTTTTGTCTTGCAAGATGCTCTCCCAAAAATATAAACCTCAATATTCCATTAGCGCAAAACTGCGTCATTCCCGCGCAGGCGGGAATGACGGGTTAATGGGTTATTTGGAATAAATTTATTTATTGCTTATCGGCTTGCAGGCATCCGGATTTCCGCCGCAGCAGTTTTCCGTCAGGTACGCCACCATGCCGTTCATCACCGCAAAATTCGCCACATAATAAACAAAGCGTCCGTCCTGCCTGCCGTCCACCAACCCGGCATGGCTCAGCGTCTTGAAATGAAATGACAGCGTGGCCGGAGCCACTTTCAGCTTTTCGGCCACCTGCCCCGCCGCCATGCCTTCAGGCCCGCGCGCCACCAGCAGGCGATAAACCGCCAGGCGCGTGGGTTGTGCCAATGCCGCCAATGCCTTTACCACTTGAGCCGATTTCATCATTCTACATTTCCATTGTTAAACAATTATTAAAATGTCGGGCCTGATTAAAGCAAGTATTTTCGGCAAAGGCAACTCTAATATTTTCAAAATTCTGGCACTTTTCATCTTTGTAATAATCCTGTAATACACACCCCTTATGATGTGCCTTGCCTCAAGGCATTATTGGTTTAAATGGCACCCCCAAAGCGGCTGCAAGCAGCATACCCAACACAATGGAGACACTATGAATCGCAAGCTCAAGCAACTCATCCTCGGCGTCACCGCTGCCGCTGCGGCGGCCTTCGCCGGCGCGGGCCAGGCAACCGACATCACCGGCGCCGGCGCCACCTTCCCCTACCCGATTTATGCCAAATGGGCCGAAGCCTACAAAGCCAAAACCGGCGTCGGCATGAACTACCAGTCCATCGGTTCCGGCGGCGGCATCAAGCAAATTCAAGCCAAGACCGTGGATTTTGGCGCAACCGACGCCCCCCTGACGACTGATGAATTGAACAAAAGCAACCTGGTGCAATTTCCTGCCGTCATGGGCGGCATAGTGGCCGTGATTAACGTTAATGGCGTCGAACCCGGCAAGCTGAAGCTGACTGGCGAGATACTGGCCAACATTTATCTGGGCAAGATCACCAAGTGGAGCGACCCAAAAATTGCCGCCGACAACAAGGATGTAAAGCTGCCTGATGAAGACATCACCGTGGTGCACCGCGCAGATGGCTCCGGCACCACTTTCATCTTCACCAATTACCTGACCAAGGTCAGCGCCGACTGGAAATCGAAAGTGGGCGAAGGCAAGGCCGTGCAATGGCCGGTCGGCACAGGCGGCAAGGGCAACGAAGGCGTGGCTTCTTACGTGCAGCGCATCAAGAACTCCATCGGTTATGTGGAATCCGCTTATGCCAAGCAAAACAAGATGACCTACACTCTATTGAAGAACCGCGAAGGGCAATATCCCCAACCCGACGACGACAGCTTCAAGGCTGCGGCAGCCTATGCGAACTGGGACAGCAAAAACGGCTTCTATGAAATCGTGACCGACGAGCCGGGCAAGGAAAGCTGGCCCATCACCGGCGCCACTTTCATCCTGGTGCCAAAGGTGCAAGACAAGCCGGAAATCGGCCTGGAAGTCCTGAAGTTCTTCGACTGGGCTTTCGTCAACGGCGGCAAGCTGGCTCAGAACCTGGACTATGTTCCGCTACCGGACAAGCTGATCCAATTGATCCGCGCTTCGTGGAAAGACCAGATCAAGGATGCTTCCGGCAAGGCCATCTGGAAGTAAACCCCGGAAGTAACCCCTGAAAAGGCAAGACGCTATAACAACAAGCTTTCCAAGCAAGATATAATTCGAGGGGGCGCGAGCCCCCTCATTATTTTTGTGTAGTTTGTCCTGGGCGCCCAAAGAAATATGCCGATATCATCGCAGGAAGCGCGCTACAAGCGCCAGAATTTGCTGGACACCCTGTTCCGCAGCGTCACGCGCCTGTCCGCGTTCGCCGTGCTCGCCCTGCTGCTCGCCATCATCGCTTCGCTGATCGTGGGCAGCATGCCCGCCATTCATGCATTTGGCTTTGGCTTCCTGACCAGTTCCGATTGGAATCCGGTCACCGATAAATTTGGTGCGCTGGTGCCGATTGTCGGCACGCTCGTCACCTCGGGCATCGCCCTGCTGATCGCCGTTCCGGTCAGCTTCGGCATCGCCATATTCCTGACCGAACTCTCGCCACGCTTCTTGCGCCGCCCGCTCGGCATCGCCATCGAACTGCTGGCCGGCATCCCCAGCATCATCTACGGCATGTGGGGGCTGTTTGTGTTCGCCCCGCTGTTCGGCGATTACATCGAGCCGTGGATCAATAAGTATCTGGGTCACATGCCCGTCATCGGCCCGTTCTTCTCGGGGCCACCGATGGGAATCGGCATCCTCACCGCCGGAATTATCCTGGCAATCATGGTGATCCCGTTCATCGCCTCGGTGATGCGCGACGTGTTCGATGTGGTGCCCACCCTGCTCAAGGAATCCGCTTACGGGCTCGGCGCAACCACATGGGAGGTAGTGCGGAATGTAGTGCTGCCCTACACCAAAATCGGCGTGGTCGGCGGCATCATGCTCGGACTCGGGCGTGCGCTCGGCGAGACCATGGCAGTCACCTTCGTCATCGGCAATGCCCACGAACTGAACAAGTCGCTATTGATGCCGGGTAACAGCATTTCTTCCGCTCTGGCCAACGAATTCACCGAAGCGGTAGGCGAACTGTACACGTCAGCGCTGATTGAACTCGGCCTGATCCTGTTCTTCATCACTCTCGTCGTGCTGTCGCTGGCGCGTGTCATGCTGTACAAGCTGGGACTGAGCGAAGGAAAAGTCACCTGATATGTTGACTCTCTACGCACGCCGCCGCCTGATTAACGCCCTGAGCCTGAGCATCTCGGTGCTGGCCATGCTGTTCGGCCTGTTCTGGCTGGGCTGGATATTGGTAACGTTGCTGGATTATGGGCTGCCCGCATTTACCCCCGCTTTGTTCACGCAAATGACTCCTCCCCCCGGCAGCAGCGGCGGCCTGCTCAACGCCATCGCCGGCAGCCTGGTGATGACGCTGGTCGGCACCCTGATCGGCACGCCCATCGGGATCCTGGCGGGCACCTATCTGGCCGAGTTCGGCCAACGCGGCTGGCTGGCGCCCGTCACCCGCTTCATCAACGACGTACTGCTGTCCGCGCCGTCCATCGTGATCGGCATGTTCATTTACGAAATCTATGTCCTCAAGGTCGGTAATTTCTCCGGCTGGGCCGGCGCCCTGGCCCTGTCGGTGCTGGTCATCCCCGTAGTCATCCGCACTACCGAAAACATGCTGCGCCTGGTGCCGAACACACTGCGCGAAGCGGCTGCGGCGCTGGGTGCGCCGCAATGGAAAGTCATCAGCTCCGTCACCCTGCGCGCGTCGCGTGCAGGCATCCTCACCGGAATATTGCTGGCCGTGGCGCGTATCAGCGGCGAAACCGCGCCATTGCTTTTCACCTCGCTGAACAACCAGTTCTGGAGCAGCAACATGAACCAGCCGATGGCCAACTTGCCGGTGGTGATTTTCCAGTTCGCCATGAGCCCCTATGAGGACTGGCATCGGCTTGCCTGGGCCGGCGCGCTGCTCATCACTCTCAGCGTACTCATGCTCAATATCGTGGCGCGCGTGCTGTTCCGCCAGCGCGCAACAGCCCAATAAGGATGAACACCGATGAACGCTGAAAAAACCACCACCCCGAAACTGGTCATACGCGACCTGAATTTTTATTACGACAGAGACCGCGCCCTCAAGGACATCAACCTCACCATCCCGGAAAGGATGGTGACCGCCTTTATCGGCCCGTCCGGCTGCGGCAAATCCACCCTGCTGCGCACCTTCAACCGCATGTACCAGCTCTACCCGAAACAGAAGGCAACGGGCGAAATCCTGCTGGACGGGGAAAACATCCTCGACAAAAAACAGGATCTCAACACCCTGCGCGCCAAGATCGGCATGGTGTTCCAGAAGCCGACCCCGTTCCCGATGTCCATCTACGACAACATCGCATTTGGCGTAAAGCTCTATCAAACCCTCAGCAAGCACGACATGGATGAACGCGTGGAATGGGCGTTGAAGAAGGCAGCCTTGTGGGCAGAAGTGAAGGACAAGCTGAAACAGAGCGGCACCAGCCTGTCCGGCGGGCAGCAGCAGCGCCTGTGCATCGCCCGCGCCATCGCTGTCAAGCCGCAAATATTGCTGCTCGACGAACCCACCTCAGCGCTGGACCCGATTTCAACCGCGCATATCGAAAAACTGATTGATGAGCTGAAAGAAGACTTTACTATCGTCATCGTCACCCACAACATGCAGCAGGCTGCGCGCGTTTCCGATTACACCGCTTACATGTATCTCGGCGACCTGATCGAATTCGGCGACACCAGCACGGTATTCACCAATCCCAAGCGCAAGGAAACGGAAGACTATATTACTGGTCGCTTCGGTTGAGCGACCAGCAATATAGCGGCGTCACGGTGAATTTGTTCTCCGCCCGCGCTCAACGCAAAAACCCGATGCAGGAGCCGGCTTGCTGGCGAATAACCACCCGTTCTATCGCCAGCAAGCTGGTTCCTGCGCATGCTTTGTTTCCACGTGTTTTTTATGAGAACAAATTTACCGTGATAGCGGCGCAGATTTACCTTCCGGTTAGTCGGAGCCACGATATCACCGGACAATTTGGTTAATCGTCTGGTGACAGCACGGTAGATACTATGAAGGGCACCTCTAATAATTGCTCAAATTGTAATCAAAAAAACGTAAACTCTGATCCACCGAAACCCAGCGCTAAGCACCCAGGAACAAGGATACCCCGGAGGAAAGACATGAAAGGACAACCTGGATTTTTTGAT
>CXWL01007481.1_pt1 | contig 12788 bp, 14 predicted proteins | sample 590931 | NCBI WGS metagenome assembly CXWL01 (sample SAMEA3498368, study PRJEB10139) | groundwater metagenome | biome: water well; material: biofilm material | place: Germany | collected 2015-04-27
ACGCCCGGAAGATCTAATAGAAGCTGCTGATCTTGCCCTTTATGCAGCCAAGCAAGCGGGACGGAATACGATTACAGAATGGAATCAATCGCTTCAACTTAAATAAATTGATAAAGCTATTAAGTGTGGATTCTGACGATTTCTCTGATAGCGGAGAAACTGTGCGCAACCGCAAAGGAGCGAATCCAGTCGCAGAAAAAAGAACTAGAGAAGCCCGTTGATTTCTAATCCATTGCCATCATGTTCAACAGCATCAATAGATTCGCCATATTGATCCACGTTAATCCAACAATTCACAGGAGGAGCCTGCATGCAACATGTTTTAATCATTCATGAGATCGAGGCTTATCCAGCATGGAAGCTTGTTTTTGACCAGGCAGCAGATATTAGAAAACGCGCCGGAGAAATCAGCTACCAATTGCTGCGATACGACAATGACGCAAACAACATCGTCCACTTCTCTGAGTGGTCATCGCTGAACAATGCTCGATGTTTCTTCGAATCTGCGGAGTTGGTAGAAATCAGAAAGAAGGCAGGTGTAAAAACTCCCACTTTTATCTACCTGCAAGAAATAGAACGTGGTGTGTTATAGTTCTAGCACTGCGTTCATACGGGGCACCTGAAGCGGTATGCCTCCTACCCTTACTGTAATGACGGATAAATAAGAGACTAAAATTTAGGCAAAGCTCTTTCAACATTTCTAGTTTTGAAGCTTCCCAATACTATCTTCCAATCCTTAATATAAATGCTGCGAATCTCACAGTCGCGGGCAGGTCTCGGCTAACGATCCCAAAGTTTTCCGCTCCTGGGCGCTGTACCACAACTGATATTTCTCCTTGATGCGGTTCCAGCGTTTACCATACTCGCACCAGTATTCTTTACGTGGCGGCAACCATTCATGCGGAGCCTGATCCGATTTGGATTGGTTGGCTGAATCATCAACGACCAGAAGATTCTCGAAATCATTGGCGAAAGTTCTGCGTTGATCCCGTGTCCATTTGTCAGCGCCGTGCCGATGCGCATGAGCTAAGGGTACAATGTGGTCAATATCCACATCTGAAGCCTTGTTGAATGTTTTGCTGGTATACACGCCAAACCATTCGCCGGATACTACAGTGCATTGCCTGGCATCCTTGAAATTAACTGGAACCCGGCTGGTAGCGATCAACATTTCTTGTCGTGTGTTCTGACAATCATGATCGGCGTCTATCCAATGCGGCCAATCTTTGCGATTGTAAGGGCTGATCTGAGCAGGGGCAGCGATTGATTCGTGCTGAACAACATCCCGCTTATCTATGGCACAGCCGGAAAGTGCGACCAGGGCAGAAACTAACAGGGATATGAATACGATATTCTTCAATGGCTATTGTCTACGTTTGGGTAAATTATGGAATTACTGCGGCTTGTTTAGGCGGGGTTAGTGATTTGTAAAAAACACAGGCGGATAATTGTAAACGATGCATTATCCGCCCGTGCGCTTGGGTCTACTCCTCGTTGTTTTGCTTCATTTTCACTGAATAACCCTTAATAAGCTTCTTTACGGAAGCAATATTACTTTTATCTCGCGGCCAAACAAAGCAATAGTGACGGACTTTCTTGCCATTTAGTGTGATAGATCGAGTATTGCTGCCGTCTGCACTGGGTAATAAATAGCCTTTCGATTTGCAGCTTCTCATGACGTCTTTTAAATAAAATGCTGGTATCGGGCTTCTTACGACATCAGGCTTTAACGCAATCAACTGGATACCATTAATTGTGTGTCTGAAACCATCATTTTTTTCGAGCTCTTTCTTGCTCCAGGTTTTTTTCGAATCCAAAGCAGGAAATTCTTCGGTGGTGAGGTAATCAGAAAGTTTTTCCTCATGCCGGATTAACTGCTCTTCCCAACTTTCCGGTTTCATTGATAAAGCGGCTTTATAGCAAGCAGAAATACCCTTAAATACATCCTTTCTGGTGAATGGCAATACACCATACTTAACTGCCAGGCACCCAGCAGCACAGGCAAGTGCGAAACGATTTGCAAACCGCACCTCGGTTCCCAATTTTTGGTCAACACCACACTTGCTTCGGAACTTTTCCATCCATTCATCTAATTGATCTTTCACTGTCTGTTCTGCATTCTCCTCATTAATTTCGGCAATTAATTTCTCAAGAAATGCAGCTTGTGCTGTGCCATGGTATTGCTGGCTTTGCTCGTCCAAGTATTGAACGTAAGAACTGGCGTCTGTAAATTCTTCTGGTAATGATTCGAAAATACCGAGTTCTTTACCAGCATCAGCAGGGACGTCTATGACACGAACTTCCTCACCTTTCATCCGGCTAACCCCGCCTTTCTCGGCATGCTCTGCAAAACTGTATTCACCAGTACTTAGTATTGAAACTCGCCAATGATATTGATCGCGCTTATAATTTCCTGCTCTTTTCTTATCGATCCCTGAACAGAGTCTGTATATCACTGATGTTAATTTCAGGGCAGCTTTTTTAGGATCTTGATCTAAGGTTTTCAACTCATCAAAAGCTATAAAATTATCGTTGTGTCCATAAGCCAGTTCTTCAATACCTGTATCTGTGCTATTCCATGACTGCAAGTTACACCTGGGTCCTGATATTGAAATCATTATCTTTAAAACTGTGGTTTTCCCAATTGAGCTTCTTCCAAAAAGATTTTTCCCGCCGCTCTCAATAGTTTTAATTATTTCCAATAAATACCCAGAGAATCCAACGCATAGGCCCAGCATAATACGAGTACTATGGAGTGCTGACGCAGCAACTTTTTCTTGCCATTCTTCTAATAACCCACTTGTGCCACACTGCGGTCTAAATAAGGTTTTCTTGGGATTCAAGTACACTGTGTGTTCTTCTTGTGGTCCGATGATACTCCCGTCAGGTAAAATGTAACTTTTATTTAAGTAACCTGTTTTCTCAACGATCATTCCAGTTTTGGTAATGGGCTCCCGGAGTTTTTTCAGAGTGCTTGTCCATTCTGAGGCATGCAAAAATTGCTGAGGGAAGTTGCGCTTAATTAACCATGTTTTTAGTTTTCTTTCATCAAGCGTAAGTTCTATAGGTAATAGTTCATATCTTTTATTACCGGAACTGTCAGAATATGAGATCGACAGAAAGACATCAGGATCGGTATTTTGTGTTACTAGTTTACATAAGATTTTTACTGACATTTTGTTGCTCCTTAAAATTAATTGGGTTAAATATTTGCCTGATCCGGTGATCCACCGATCGTGAGATCAGCAGATCAGCAGATTTATTGCTATTTACATTCTTGATATCTATATGACTGAAGGCATTGTTTTGAGCTGAGTAGTGTTCTAACTCAATCCCTCTCCATCTAGGTCATCTGCTATCATTTCGAGGCCATTTCCTACTCTTTTACATGGTTTCCCCCTTTTTCTCGTTGACAAGAGGCACCAATAATCTCGTTACTAATCACCCTGGCTTTGTATAAGAAGAGGAGATCACTGAAGCTAAATTGATCTAGTAACCTCAGGGATTGGGGGAAACGTCTCTCATCTAAACGTCTCTTACTGGTTCTCCTCTTTCCATCCTTATCTCGGTAAACATGGATACTCTGCCAACGTTGCTTGCACAGGTAGCTGATCTGTTTTGATGGGTTCTTCAAACGTTGAACAAGCATCGGTCGGCTGATGTACTGAGCTGATGGGTCGACTGATGACATCGAACGTTTCTCTTTCGTGAAGTAACCTCTGAGTATCTCTATGGCCTCAACATCGTTTACCGCCAGCAGATGGAAGTGGGGTACCCAACGTTGAATATCCTCGTTGAAATCCAGCTCAAGGCCGCCGATAACTGGGTGTTTGAAGTCACAACGTATCAACTGTTTGCGTAACCTCTGTTGAAGGCGAGCAGGGTTGAACGCGATGAGCTGCCCAGTTGTCATCGCTTCGGAGTAGTAAACCAGGGTGAATGTGCGCTGATTAATCACGTTGTACTGGTTAGAGAGCTTGGTCGCGGCGTGGTAGAAGCCCTGACGGTTAACTCTTACGCACCGCGGGCAGGCGGGACTCATACAGTGGTAATCATCCCCTCCACCTTCAAACAGTTTCTCGGCCAGATCGTTGTATACTCTATTTACTAGCCCTCTTTTGAATAGCGCTGTTTGCCGGATCTGTGATTCTTTGTCTACATCAGCTATGGTTTCAAAGCCCGGTAAATCTTCTCTGATATCGTAGAAAACAGGGCCTTTGCTTAGCTGGTTCAGGTTGAATGGAAAAGCCATATTAATTCTCCTCATTGTTGATGGTTGGTTGTTGCACTCGGGGACGTGATTCAATCCATTTTTCTAGTTCATTTAGCTTAAAAGCGATGGCGCGCTCACCGATGCGGACGGGTACCGGGAAGGAATTTGCATTTATCCACCTGTAGATACTGCTCCGCGAGGCGCTGACCAACTTGATCGTCGTTCTTAGGGAAACAAGCTGGGGTATGTTGTTCATCTTTTGATCTGTTGTATCACTCACTTTCAACTCCTTTGTCGTTAAAGAAGTCGTCATTATCCAAGTACTTAGTTATGATTTATGCCGCCAATAAGCTGCTGCTCTTATTCCTAGCGCCATTTATTTATTTGCCACAATGGAGGTATTCATTTGCGTTGAATATAAGTGGATGATAATGCTGGTATATTCTGTTATTAGTGACATGGGTAAATGAATTGATTTAGAATGTACCCATGTATAGTCATTAATATTCTGTAAATACAATGATTACCAATGTTATGAGTAGCCATGTATATTGATATAGTCCCCAATCGTGGCGCTAAACCCACCATCCTTTTGCGCCGTTCTTTCCGTAAAGATGGGAAGGTGAATAAGGAAACTATTGCCAATCTGAATGAAATTACTGAAGATCAGGCACGTGCCATTCAGATAATCTTGAGAGGTGAGAAATTGGTTAAACAGGATGATCTTGATCTGAAACTGGGGCTGGAGATCTTGCACTCAGCAGCACACGGTCATGTAAAGGCCGTGTTATTAGCGCTTGAGAGGCTTCAGATTGATAAATTGCTGGGCGAGGTAAACGATAAAGACCGTAATCTGAAGTTGGTGAAGGCTATGATCATCTGTGATGTGCTTGAATTAGAACCCAGGCACGCTTTGATACGCGATTATGCCGATACAACGCTTGGGCAATCGCTTGGGCTTGAGAACGTTGAAGAAAAGGAGTTGCATGCCGCGATGGATTGGCTCTATCAACGCCAACCCGACATAGAAAAGCGGTTGGCTGAACGCCATTTGCTGAAAAGCAATCAGATCATTACCAGTCTTTCAAGCTGCTATCTGGATAATTTGGAGGTCAATTTCAGACTCATTGCCGATGATCAAGGATGCCCCGTCTCTGTTTATGCCTATCCAGGCACTAAGTTAGTCAATATTAAAACCTTCAAAGATCATTTAGGTAAGTTGCTGGACGCGCCGGATTTGAAGTCTGTCATTCTTGTTGGGGATCGTGTAAAAATACCGCAGAAAATGATCGATAAGCTGATCGAATCCAAGGACATTAACTGGATTGCCGGTATGGATACCGGAAGTATGCTGGATCTATTGAACGGAACTAACCTTAGCTTTGATTCCCTATTTGATTCGTATGATCTGGCTGAAATCCCTCATGTCAATTATCCGGAGGAGAAATTTATAGTCTGGCGTAATCCTGATCGAAAAAGACTGCGTAAGGATGAGCGGGATGCCTTAGTGAATTCAATCATCAAATTCTTAGACGAAATTAAAGAATTGGTGAATCAGGGAAAATTGAGAAAAGCAACATTAATCAAACGACGAATTGATCGGGTGTTCCGGGGCCACGGATTAAAGGAGTACTTTTCGATCAAGATCGCGGATCGTAAATTTGACTATGTGGTTGATCGTGAATTACTTGATGCCCAGGAATCTCAGGATGGTGTTTTTGTGATTAGGACATCGCTGATCAAAGGATTCTCGCCAGTAGAGATTAAACGCATGTATAAGCGGATCCTGACCAGCATGACAAAGAAAGATTTTAGTTACATAGAAACCATCAATCCCAGAACTCATCCGATTTTTACCTATGACGAGAAGGAAGTTAACAAGTATCTTTTCATTCGGTTGCTTGCAACCTATGTCAAATGGCGAATGATAAGGAGTTGGCAATTACTAGGCATGCGTATTGAGCATGGTTCTCAGCCTGGTGACCAAGACCCAGAACCAACTGAGGCTAAAAAACCTCAGCGGAAACGTGTAAGAAAACAAGGTTTGATGCCACAAGAAGATTGGTCTGCGCATAATTTCAGGTCATTACTGCAACACTTGGCGACAATAAGGCAGAATACTTGCCGTAAATGTGATGAGGGTACAGATGCATCGACATTCATCGTTGAAAGTAAACTTAATTCCTCTCAGCAGAAGGTGTTTGATTTGTTGAACAAAATTAGGGTGTAGAGGTGATCTGCTGAATCTCGGCTTGTTTGCACCATAGCGGTGCCACTGCATTTCAGATAGTCAGTAATCGGTGTCAGAGCGACACTAATCTTTTGTAGTTGTGATCTCGTAATCTTTGGGCCGACTTTAAATTCGTGTGTAAGATTGATCTGGATTTTTCTTCATCAGGATACAAAACCTCCAGAATTTCAGCTTCCGTAGCATCCATAAGATCAGCATCTAGCAGGCGCAAATATTTTATATACAATTCTGTCCTTCTTCGGAATGCGCCGCTTTTATCTTGTTCCTGTTTTAATAGGTCCTTAATTTGGCTGATCTGATGATCTAGATTATGACTGGTTGACAGAACAACCACTACTTCTTCTTGCGCTATTTCAAGGAGATCGTCTGGATCGGTTGCGGCAGCAAATTCAAGGAGATCATCTTTTTGGAGAAAGCGCGGATAATCGTCTTTAGCGAAAATCGGTGGCATCGTATTCTTCGGGTCGTAGTTGTTGGATTCACAGCTCAACCCATACCAATCTCGCATGTCTTCATGGCGAGGGGTATATTTGCCATCAGCGCTTAGAATGTATCGGGTATATCCCAGAAACTTTCCAGTCCGAACGAATTCCGCGAAATCATTTTGATACTGAGGATTTCTGCGCAAAAATTCCCAGGCATAAACTTCGTCAGATGGATCTTTTTCGATATGCTCGTAGTTTTTGGGATCAGTCCAGTCGATCAGCTTCCAGGCAGGCTTCTTCACAATTCATCCTCGTGATTTAAATGAATTAGGAATGAGTACGGTAATTCTATGCTGGGCTTTAGATTTTGACAATCTAGTGGCCATTGAATGGCGTATGTTGCAAGAAATTAGCTCTGGTAGCGATAATTTATTTTATCGCTAGTTGAAGGTAGCTGGTATTCTTGTAATAAATTTTTGTAATAAGCGTATCATTTCAAGGTACCTGTGCTTCAAAGTACATGGTGCATGGCCGTATTGATGCTAGGCGGATTATTAACTTTCATGAATTGGAGTTATCTTGGTATCTCCACGATTAGTCACAAAAAACGAGTCTGAAGAACCAACGCTTCGATTGACCGTTTTAATTGACGCCGATAACGCTCAGGCAACTGTGATCGAAGCTCTTCTAGCTGAAATTGTGAGATTTGGGGAAGCTACTGTGAAACGCATATATGGCGATTTCACGGCTTCAGCAAGTTCATCCTGGAGGAAAGTGCTACAAGTATGCGATCAAGCCGGTGCAGCAGTTGCCGAAGGGATGGGCATAAATAGCCGCAATGCTAATGACTGACACTATTTTAGATCAAATGCTGAGTTCCAAAAAATTTATACTTCAGTGGATTACGATAGGCAGAGGATTGTTTATTGTGATAACAATTCTATTGTTTCTGACAAGCTGCGCCCAGCCCCAGTGGCCCCCACCTCCAATTTCTCCTATCGAGCTGAATACAGCGAAATCGATTCCAGCAGGGGAGGCCATTGTTTTTGGGCGTGTTAACGTCATTATTAATGAAAAGCCATTCGTTTGGGATAGATTCTGGTGGGACAAATTCCATCTGTATCTCTTACCAGATTCAAGTTCAGAGGCAATCGTCTACACCTTGTCTGATGATGGTTCTTTCAGTTGGCATCTGCCGCCCGGAAATTATACGATTACGAGTTTTAAGTGGTTCCGAGGAAATAATTATTTGATTAGACCAGTCCTTGCAAGTTTCTCGGTCCCCGAACAGATAGAGTCCGTTTACGTAGGCGAGTTAGTAATTAGCTTCATACAAACAGGCGCTCCCGCGTATCCACAAGAAATCTGGAAATTGCCGCGAGCCTTCCCCGTGATGCATACCGAGGATAATTATCAGCAGGCGCTTCGACGACAACGAATCAATATTTCTGGGGAAAAAGGAGAAGTCACAAAGAGATTGATGCGTCTAGAGGAAAAGCGATGAAGCATTGGTGGCTGGTGACGCTGAGTATTTTTGGTCTCAGTGGCTGTGTAGGTTACGGTGGAGTGTTTCATGAGACGATCTACACCGTCTATCCGCAAGCTGAACAACCGGGGTGGTTTGCAACTGATTCGTATCGTCCGCCGGTAATTGATAGCCTCAAGCCGACATTTCGCTGGCGGCCAGTAAACGAGCCGCAAGAGCCCGATGATCGCTATGATATCGTGATTCACGAAACCTACCGGAATAGTACCGTGGAGTGGGCAATAGGACGAGAGGTTTATTATCGCCGGGGGTTGGACGCATCAGAGCATACACTAGAAATTCAACTTGAACCTAACCGAGCATATTACTGGGCGGTGAGAATTCGACGTGACGAGAAACCAACGAGCGAATGGTCCCGTTTTGTCTATCTTAGGGGCTGCACGTTCGTCGGATCAGCCTGTTCGACTGAGGATTTTCCTTTTTTTCTTTTTATTACGCCAGCTAGGTAGCAATCCTTTCAGATGCCCCCGTAAGCGGATTCCCATTTATCGTTAGTCACATCGCTGATGCTGTATTTGCGGCACGATTCGTTAATCTTTGCATCTGACTCAATTTCCTTGGGCAGAATAATGATTTGCTGTTCACTGTATTTCGATTTCTAACCTACAAAAGGCTTTGAAGACCCAAACATTTACCATAGAGGTAATTTGTTTGCTATAATTGTGTACACAATTGCGTGCATTAATTGGAGATTTCCATGACTCAACGTATCGGCGTAAGAGAATTACGCGAAAAGTTTTCATTGATTCTCGAATCAAGCGAAACCATTGAAATTACGAAGCACGGACAAACCATTGGGTTCTTTATTCCCATTCCGAAACGGCCAGGGCAAGCACAGCGTGACGCACTCCTGGAAGCAGGAAAGCGCATGGATGATGAATTAATTAGATTGGGTCTCAAAGAGGATGAGTTGCTGGAGGAATTTAGACAATGGCGGCGTCAGCGGTCACATGCAACATAAACGTTTAGTCATTGATGCCAACATCCTTATTCGCGCTGTATTGGGTCATCGAGCTAGATATTTGATTGAGCATTACTGCGAATCGGTTGCTTTCTACACGGCAGAAACGAATGCTGAAGAAGCGGAATTTTATCTCACAACAGAACTGACTGCCAAACATAACTTGAGTGAATCGATTTGGCGTCCAGTGTATGTTGGTATATTGAATACTGTTCAAATCATTGCTGATGACATCTTAATCGAGGTAGAGAGTAAAGCAAAAGCGCGCATTGCATCCCGTGACGTGAACGACTGGCCTGCAGTGGCCGCAGCACTTTTACTCGATTGTCCTGTATGGACGGAAGACAAGGACTTTTTTGGCGCAGGCATTGCCACATGGACAACTATCACTGTGGAACTGTATCTTGCTGACACCTAATTTTCTAATGTTCTTGAAAGGGTGTGAAATCTACCGACTCTACTCATAACAAATAATTGAATCTGTGTTTATCCGGATAACGCACATAGGTGCGTATAAGGCGTATTGACGGCCTAGGCAGCTCATGGCACAGCGCGCGCAGGTAGGCCCTCTCTTCTTGGTTTACGTGAGTAGGTCGCATAGCACTTCGATTCGATCCGATCCTCTGTTCGGCATCTATTCTGCTCAGTGAATTAGAGTTAGATAGTTTTTCAACAGCCTGTTAAAGTTATCGCTGAAGTCAGCAACACTGTTGTTTCCGTAATTTCTACTAATGCACCTGCTGTATCACCTGTTGTCCCGGCAATGCGATGAAGCATTAGATGGCGTAATAACAAGAACGTAACCACTGCAGTCAGTGATAATAATAAATACTGAATGTCAGTGAGCAGAAACATTAACACGAATGTTGTAACGACGATAAATATACTCCATTGGCGTGGCTGGTGAACTGCTAGTGATGTACCCAATCCATTGCTTCTAACATAGGGGGTGGTTAAAAATAGCAGTGGCAATAAGGTTCTGGCAAGGATGATAGCCAGTAGCATGGTGATCCATTCATTGGCAATCACTAGGCTATAAAGTGAGACAAATTTGAGTAATAGGATCAATACGATTGCTACCACACCCGCCGGACCACAATTGGGATCTTTCATGATCGCAAGTGTTTTTGTTCGATCTCCCATTCCACCAATCCAAGCATCAGCACTATCCGCCAGACCGTCCAGGTGTAATCCACCAGTTATTAATACCCAGGCAGTCACCAGTAATGCTGCGGTTACTAGCGGCGGCGAGCCGCTCAATAACCAACCCAGTCCGATGAGTATTAATCCAATGATGAAACCGACGAGCGGATAAAACAGTAGGGAATTCCCAAGATCTTTCTCGTTCGGTTGAGAGGCCAATCGCACAGGCAATCTGGTCAGAAACTGCACCGAGATGAGAAAGGGTTTGATCATACCTGTGAATCGGAAAGAATTTTTGTTTGGGAATATTCTTTGAGTTCTATGGAGACATGCTTCATGTCAGCATGATTAACTTCAAATTCCAGTAAACGTTCAATCGGGTGCCGCTGAATATGGCAGATAATGATTCGGATTACGCCACTATGCGTAATAAGTAAAATCTTTTGCCCGGAAAATTGTTGCTGTATACCAGACCAGGCTGACAAAACGCGAGTCTCGAAATCTAGCAAATGTTCGCCATTCGGAGGTGGATAATTCAGGGGGTTATGCCAAAAACGCGATAAAGTATCGGGATCCGTTTCCATCAATTGCGCGGCGGATTGATCTTCCCAATCACCAAAATGTATTTCCTGGATACGTGCATCTTGTTTCACTGGAATGGAGTGCAGTTGCCCCAAGGCTTGTGCAAAATTTGCACAACGTGCTAAAGGGGAAGTAATAATGTGTTGCCACTGCTGCGGCTTCTTTTCAATGGTGTTCCACATTTGCGTCCAACCAAGTTGTGTCAGTGAATGATTCGTACTGCCACAATACCGATGACTATTTTCGGTTTCACCATGTCTAAGAAGATCAATGAAAGTGGTCATGGTTCAGTGGATATTAGTTTTTCTGCGAAACTTGTGCTTCAGAAAAAGTGGCCATTTCATTATGCAACTTACAGGCCATGCGTAACAGATTGAGTGCAACGGCTGCACCACTGCCTTCACCCAGTCTCATATTCAAGGCAATGAGTGGTTCTGCATTGAGCGCTTTGAGAATCATACCGTGCCCCAATTCTGAAGATTTATGTGAATAAAAGAACCAGTTTTTGCATCCTGGAAAAATGTGTTCAGCGGCTAATGCTGCAGCGGTACTGATAAATCCATCAATCAGCATTGGTAACCCTACTTGAGCCCCATGAATATAAGCGCCTGTCAAAGCAGCGATTTCAAATCCTCCGATACGGCGAAGTGCATCCAGAGGGGAGTTGGTCTGCGGATGATGCAAGGCCAGAGCTCGTGAAATCACATTGATTTTGTGGGTAATGTCATGACTATCGAGACCGGTGCCGGAGCCCGTCAGTAGCATGGGTTGTTCATTTAGCAGGATGCAAGCCAAAGCAGCGGCGCTCGTGGTGTTACCAATCCCCATTTCTCCACCAATAAACAATTGTTTATTATTTTGCTGCGCATGCTCAATGACATCAAAACCAGCATTCAGTGCCTGATTCAGTTGGTCCTCTGTCATCGCCGGTTCATGGATAAAGTTAGCTGTACCAGGCCCCAGGTGATAATGCTTTACATCCGCTAATGACTGCGTATCCTGCACTGTTCCCAAATTAATGATTTCCAGGGAAGCATCCAGGGCGCGCGCCAGCACATTGATTGCACCGCCGCCACGCGCAAAGTTTCTGATCATCTCGCTGGTTACTGACTGAGGAAATGCTGAGATTCCCTCCACAGCAACGCCATGGTCACCGGCAAATATGGCGATGTGCACCTGATCAACACAAGGCTGTGCGGTATTTTGCAAAGTAGCCAGTTGAATAGCAATTTCTTCAAGGCGACCAAGAGATCCGGGTGGCTTAGTCAGTTGCGCTTGGCGCAGCTGTGCTAGTCGAGCCATTTCCAGGTTAGGAATAGCTAATGGTATATTCAGCCAGCTAAGGGTAGTTTGTTCGGTCACACACGTTCTCCTTTGAGCATCAAAGGCAATCCGGCAACGGTTAAAACCACTTGCTCGCAGTGGCGAGCAATTTCTTGGTGCAATTTACCGGCTTCATCACAATAGCGACGACTCAGTTCACCCATCGGGGTGATTCCCATGCTCGTTTCATTGCTGACTAGAATAAGCTTCCCCGTCAGATGGGGTAGTACTTTGAGGAATGCAGATCGTTCAGTATCAAATCTTGATGTGTTTGAATGAATGAGTAAATTTGTCAACCACAGTGTCAGGCAATCAACCAATACACAATGATCGGTTTTTGTATA
>CXWL01012736.1_pt1 | contig 12786 bp, 14 predicted proteins | sample 590931 | NCBI WGS metagenome assembly CXWL01 (sample SAMEA3498368, study PRJEB10139) | groundwater metagenome | biome: water well; material: biofilm material | place: Germany | collected 2015-04-27
AGATTATAACGGGCTTTTTGGGTAATAAAGTTTTTGCGTGGCAAACGGCAGCGTCAATCACGTCTGGCTTCATCACCATGCCAGTGCCACCACCATAAGACGGCGCATCAACGGTTTTATGTTTGTCAGTGGCAAAATCACGAATTTGCAAAGTTTGCAGCGACCAAATGCCTTTTTCCAGAGCCTTGCCCGCCAGCGAATGCCCCAGCGTGCTAGGAAACATCTCAGGAAATAGAGTTAACACAACGGTGGAAAAGAGGGGATTGGTTTTTGTGATTGGCTTCATAGAAAAAGTAATTGATATAATTTTTAGGCTGCTAATTCTTCTTTAAAATTATTTCTCTGACTCCAAGGAACAGGTGTAATATCATAGTTTAGTAACGCATCTTTAAAGCTCGTAGGAACCTCTTTTTCATTGTCATTTACAAAGGCGTAGGCTTTAGCGTCATCAGGACGTGCCTCTCTGGTATCATGCCAAGCAAGAATAAGGTCATCTGCCTTATTTTTGTTAAGATTGTTTACAGTTTGTATCATGCGCTCAGGAGCATGTTTTGATTTTGGTATTACAAAGTCAAAATGTCTTGTATATCCTGAATGACCGATGAATGGTACTCTTTCTAAATGCCGTATATCAGATGCATCCAACCACATCTGAACATCTTCAAAAAACAGATTAACTATATTTGACTTTGCTAAAAAAAACATATCATTTACAGAAAGTACGGCTTGAATAAGATTGTGTTTATTTAAGGCAAAGTTTTGCTCTGTTGTTCTAACAAAAAGTTGATTATTATCTTTTTGAACCCCAAACCCATTTAGAGTCATTTCTAGTAATTTTTGACGTTTGGGACTATCTAATGCACACCCAGACTGTTCCAGATCATCAATGGTATAACTATCGTCTGTTAAAATATAATTTTTACCGTCTTGTTTCAGATAAAGTTGTATATAGTCATTGTGCCTATCAAGATACGGAGTTGTAATTTCAACCCAATCCTTTAGCTGTTTCCACGCAGTTTTATCTTTTAACCATTTATAATAACTATCTAATAAATTTTCTATATTTATAGTCATGAAAATAGACCCCTTTTAAAATTAGGGAATTGCACTATGTTACAATAGCGCATAAAGTCAATTAGTGTTTGCCAAGAATCATTTAGGTCTTTGAATATGCCCTGTGGCAAGGCGTAAGCCCATTTATCGCCATATCCTTCTTTGTATAAATGTATATGCGGAACTCCTATTTCCTCACCGTCAGGATTTCTGTGAGGGCTTCCTAAATCAAGTCGTACGAGAATTATAGCTTCTCTAACTCGATTTTGATATTTCTGTCTTTTTAGGTCAATTTTTCCCTTGCTTATATCTAAGATGAAATACTCTTTTTTATCTTGAGAAATTAAAGGTATAGAAATACTACCCCCTAAATCAGGTAAATCCCATTCTTCCTCATTAACTCTTATTTTTTCCATTTGGAAAAGTGAGTTAGCTTCGGTTTGTGTTAGGTCTATTTCACTCATTTATACTATCCGTATACTTGATTTTATATAGTTTACGGTAATAGATTTTTTGTTTCAAAGCCAATAATATTTTTGTGATTTTGCTTATATCCATAGGTACTTAGTTGCTATGGCTAAAATTTGTAACTTTTATATTTTTCAATCATCTTCCTTGCTTTATAGAGCAAATCACTGCAATCTCTAGTTAAATTTTTCTATCTTGTCATCTCGAATGAGCAAAGCGAAATGAGAGATCTTTGCACTATGTATATAGCTTTTTGTAAAGATCCCTCGGCTACGCTCGGGATGACGGTAATTTTTGTGGAGGTTTTATGCAAGTTCCAATCAATCAATTAAAACCGCTTTCTAATGTTCAGCTCTCGGCGGATGAAAGCAAGATGCTTGAATGGCTTAGAAGCGCAGCGTGGGAGCCACAGAATGACGCTCGCGATCCCATTCCCTATAAAGCAAAACTGCCAGAATTTTTTGGCGGTGTGCGGCTATATAATATGCAAGGTGGCGCGGGCGCAAGTGGCGCGCATGGCGCACTTTCTCTGTTTATTAAAAAACTGGAATATCAAGGCGTGATTTCTAAACAAGAATTATATCCAGTGGTAACGCAGGGTAGCGCACGGTTTTTATCACTTAAAAAAGCGGATTTAGATAATCTTGGTGTTGGGCAGGAAGAAGATGAGGAAGATTAATAAACATAAGTCCACCTACACCAAGGCTATGGTGGACACTTGATTTTCTAAATTTGCTTTGCTCATTAAGAAAATCTAAGTGGTGGGGCGACAGGAATCGAACCTGCGACATCTTGAATGCAAATCAAGTGCTCTACCAACTAGCAAAATACCTAGTAAATTAGTTAATATTATAGGGCGTACTAAACCGAATAACTGATATTAAATGTACTAGCTTTATGTACTAGTCGCAAGTGCTAATTGTTTCTTATCAAGCCAATCCATTACTTCATTATAACGCCAGCCCACACTTGTCCTTGTCAGCTTTAATGCTCTAGGGAAGCAACCTTCATTCATATATTTGTAAACGCTTGTACGACCAATCCCAGTGATTTTTATTACCTCCGATATTCTGATAATACGGTCTTGATATAAAGTATGTTCACTCTTTTGATTCAGAGCTTTATTTTCTTTGAGTATCTCTTGGACTGTTTCTCGGACAATAAAACGAATTAAGTCTTTCTGGCTCTCACTAATAGGATTTTTCTGGTTAAAGCTTTCAAATATACCGTTGTCGTTGATAACTTTCAAAGTAAATGATGGTAAATTTTTCATATAGAATCCAATACTGGTTTTCGTTGAACAATTGACAATAGTAAGAAATATTTATGGGGGTGGGGATGGGGACATAGGGGGTGTATGGGTATTCATATATCTGCCCCCTAGAAAATCTCTATTTTGGATTTTGGAAACCACCAACTAATTACAAGAATGCTTCAATCCCTGATTTAGGGAAAATGATAGTAGTTTTTGTTAGAGTTTTTATGGCATGAACTAATATGAATATCTGATAAGTTTGAGTAAAGGCTTCTATAACACAAATTTGTTGGTCGCCATTTCTATCACGCAAATAGATTTCATGTTTACCAGACATACGTCTTTTCCCTACAGGGATACAAGCACCTATAGGGTCTCCTGAAGTAAACTCTTCCTGCCATTTAATATCAAATACCTTATCAAATTCTGGTGAGTTGACAGACCGTCTTAGCTTGGCTACCAAACCCCTGCCTTGCACCAATTCTGGCATATTCAAAACAATTACTGCACATATTTTATTGCTACAAAAAACATACCTTCTTATGGCAGCATATATTGAAGAGCCGTATTTGTTTTTTAGATTTACAGGGACTAAAATACCAAAATCATGCTTTTCGGCTTCTTTTGTAAAACTATCATTTTGAAACAATACTTCAGAAGCGAACGCATTTGCCTCTTTATCAAAATCATCACTTACTTCAGATGAAAGGGTAGTCTCGCAATCTTCAATTACTTTGTATATTTTATTTTGCCAAGGCAAGGTAGCATGGGCTATTTCATGTAGTGTAAGAAAAATTTGTTTGACACGAAGTTTGCTTTTATCAATATAAATAAGTCTAGCCGCTACGTCCAATAAACCTTGAACCGTTTCTATCGCCTTCTTAAGTAATCCTCCAGCTTTATGGTATATTTTTTTTATAAATGATTCATCATAGATATTTTCATCTACAACTTTTACCTCAGTATACTTAACTATAGCATCTATAGGAGTAGGAAAAACCCCTAGTGCGCCAGACTTCATTAGAATTTTTTTAGATTCACTTTGAATGGCTTTTTGTTGGTGGATACTTATGCGATAGTCATCAGGTAAGCTCATTCTCTATTCCTAAACCTGACAAATTTTAAATATTCTATAAGTTCTTTCTCTTCGTCCTTGGTCAAATATCCGAATGCTGAAGTTATAACTTTTCCATGTTTTTTATTATCATCACGCTGGCTTAATGGCATTATATAACCAGCCATTTCCATTAGGCTCTCGTAAGGAACACCGTATATTTCTGAAAGGCTATACAGAATATTAGGTGATGGTTGTAATATTTTTCCTCTTTCAACTTGGCTTAAATATGCGTTAGACACAGCCTTCTCTGTCGCCTCTTCAACTTCTCGTAATGATAATCCTCTGCTGGTTCTAAGTTCTGCTAAATGACTACCAAGCGTTATTGTTGGGGTTTGTTGGGTGGCTGGAGATTGGGCAGTTGCTTGTGTTTTTAAGGGTATGGTTGGCACTTTTTTTGTCATGTCCTTCCTCTATTTTAGTTAAACTACTCCGATTATTATAATAGCACATCTTGCGTTACAAGTCAAACATTTGCTAAAAATTAATTGACATAACTTAGCAGGTGCGTTAAATTACAGGCATTCCTCGCTGATGTCAGGCTAGGTAACGTTAAGATAAAGGTTTTAATTATGTTTATAGAAGCTAATAGCAGCAAAGCCGATGAACAGTTCAGCGAACATGAAAGTAAGGAGCTCGTCAAAGTTACGGTTGATAACCACCCTCATAAAGTTCGTCGTGGGGTTCATATCGTCAGTAATTTTAAACGTGAAGTTGGCGTTCCTCCCGATAAGGAACTTGATTTGGTAGAACATGGTGAATTTAAGCCACTTGGCGATAATGACGAAATTAAAATCAAAGAAGGTATGGTTTTTGTTTCTCATACTCGTACTGGCTCTTCATCGTAAAGGAAGGCAGGCGGGATTATGGAAGAACTTATTACGCTGTATCCTGATATTAAGGAAAAACAGGAAGGTGGGCACAGATATATCTACATACCTAACCTATCTATCAATGGAAAGGTTATGGAAGGTCTATTGTGCCTGACTGAACGAGATGGTTATCCAACCCGCCTTTTTCTCGCAGAACCAGTTGAAAACAAGCTCCCATGGGCAGTACATCAAGTGTTAGGGCGTGCTTGGCATACTTGGTCATGGAATTATGTAAATGGTTCATTGAGACCAGTTGAAATATTAGCAGAACATATGAGAGGCTTAAGATGAATATAGTAATGCGTATTCCTAAAAAACTTATGGAAGAAATAAGGCAAGATTTAATGCGCTCACACGCCTTTGCAGCCGAAAGAGTTGGTTTTATTTCATGTCATAAAGCTATCCTGCCAGATGGTATTCTAGTGTTGGCTGACGGATATTATCCAGTTGCTGAAAATGATTATTTACAAAACCAAAGGGTTGGAGCGATGATTGGGGCAGATGCTATAAGAAAAGCTATGCAAAAAGCATATTCTGAGCAATGCGGGATGTTTCATGTTCATATGCACCACCACAGGGGTAGACCTTCATTTAGCTCTATAGACCGCAAGTGTAATAACACGCTAATACCAGATTTTTTTAATGCTTCCCATAATATGCCACATGGTGCTGTGGTTTTGAGTTTAGATGGAGCGCACGGTCAATGCTGGAGCAGTAAAAACAACGCATCAACCATAATAAAAGAAATATCCGTGATTGGCGTACCAACAACATTCTCAGGTGGGTTATACGCATGAAAGACCGATTTTTAAGACAGAGTTTTTTGGGCACTGAAAGTGAGAAAGTGTTTTATAATATCAAAGTTGGGGTGGTTGGGCTGTGTGGTGGCGGGTCTCCAATTTGCCAACAGCTAGCTCACCTTGGGGTTCGTAATTATGTTCTAGTGGATGATGATATTGCTGATGATACGAACCTAAATCGGCTTATTGGTGTAAAACATAATCACCCCAAAATAATGATGCCAAAGGTCAATATTTCTGAAAAGTTAATTAAGGGGATTTTACCGACAGCGAAGATTACAAAATTTAAAACAAAATGGCAAATGCCTGAAGCATCGTTAGCGTTACGTGGGTGCTCGGTAATTTTTGGTTGTGTTGACTCACTTATAGCAAGGGAACAACTGGAAAGATTTTGTAGACGGTTCATGATTATATATATTGATTTAGGGATGGATGTTCACAAGTTCGGCGATACCCACTCTGTACAAGGTCAGGTTTGCCTTTCTTTGCCTCAGGATATTTGTATGCGATGTATGGGTGTTATCTATCCTGATATGCTTACAAAAGAAGCAAAGCTCTATGGTGCTGCTGGTGGTCGCCCACAAGTGGTGTGGTCAAATGGTATGCTCGCTTCCCAAGCAATTCAGGTATTTATACAGCTAATTACTTCATGGAATGGTAATTTATCTGGTTCTGGATGCTGGGAATATGACGGAAACCACAACACTGTTTCAATTAGTGGGCGTATTTCACTGGTAGCAGGAAAAAATTGTACACATTATAACTCTTATGAGACAGGAGATGAATTTTAATCAGTTAAAATGTTTTTACTTGATTTTCCTCTTAGCAGGATTATCGTTACGTTGAGTCAGTAATAAAGCTGTCTTGGGTGCTGAATACACTCGGTACATAGCGTTTTTATCCACACGAAAGTGGACTCTAGCCTTAGGGCTGGGGTTCTACTGTTTATGCAATAGGCTTCGGCTAAAAGGCAGTGGGCATGGCTATGTACATGTATTCAAAACCCCAGTCGCCAAGGGGCAAATTATGAATCCAGTTACTCAACATTTAGAGTTATCATCACTACCAGAAAAGACATTGATAATTGGTCTTGGTAACATGGGTGGTAATTTCTTAAATAGCTTTGTACAGGGTAATTCAACACTGGATAATACAGCTTTATATATCAATACTGATGCTCAAGCATTAGATAATTCCTTAGCCCCTAATAAACTGTTGATTGGGGGTGATACTTTAAAAGGAATGGGTACTGGTACAAATCCTAATTCAGGAAGAACAGCAGCAGCTAAAAGCATAAACCAAATTAATGGCTATATAAACGATGCCGATACAATTTGCTTAGTGGCTGGTTTAGGTGGTGGAACTGGCAGTGGTGCAATTGCTCTGATTGCTAGGCATTCAATGGATTTAGGTAAAAGGGTATTATGTATTGTAACAATCCCATTCCAATTTGAAGGCAAAAATCGTGCATCTGTGGCTAATGAAACAATCTTAGAATTAAACCGCTTAGGAGTTCAGAAAATAGTTATCAATAATCAAGCTCTTTATAAAATGGCAGATGATAAGGTTACTTTTGCTGATGCTTTTAAAATTATTGATGAAACCATTAATAGTAAACTTATAAGATACTTTAATACTGGTGAGATTGATTCATCCCCATTGGTTCTTCCCGTTCCTGAGGCAGTTAATAACAAGGAATTATCAGATAAAATTTCAAATGATAGTAACCAAAAATTGGAAACAGGTAAAAAGCGTATGAGTGCTAATAACCAAAGCATAAAACAGATGTATAAATCTGGATTAATAAAAATTGGGACAGATAAAATGGCTGCCCGTATATATTGTTATAGACACAGTAATATGTATGTATCAATTCAGCTTGCTTCTCATATCTTACTTTTAATTGGTATGGGATTATTAATATATTATTTTCTTAATAGCACCCCAATAAATTATATTGCTGCATTACTTGTTCTAATAATATCGCCACTTGCATATATGCAGTTTTACATGGGCTGCTCTATTGCCGACAATATGCAAATAATAAAATGGTTCTATTTGTTGGTATTGGTCATAACCTTGCCATTTTTACTAACGATTAATATTGCAAGTTCAGTTGAAGGTTTTTTTGGATTGGGTTGGTGGCTAATTGCGCTTAGTTTTTTTCTTATTAGGTTTCTATATAATTTATGCGTATGGGTTCTTAGTAAAGATGTCATTAGTGGCAAACTTGATGAGCAGGAAATGGAGCATTATGGAGTTGTAATAGCCCATTCCAGTAATGGTGGGAATTAATTATGAATCTCAAGAAATATTATAGGTATTTAATTGGCAAGCCAAACATTTCTAGGTCTGAAGTTGAAGCTAATATGGCTAAATATGAGAAAGACCCTACTATAAAAGCCTATCAAGATAATATGGACAGGCTTGTTAACTCACTCCTTCAAGACCTTTCAAATACTGTCAATATTTTAGTATCTCAAGAGAGGGCTGGAACTGACATATACAGAGCGTTAAAACAAAAATTATCATCGGATGACTTAGTTCATACTTTGGTTTCTGTAATGTTAAAACAAATAGAAAGAGCAAAATCAGAATTTGATGGTGTAGGTATTTCAAAAAAAATTCCGCCACTTTTTGCAGAATTGGTAATATTTTATCTATTCACCGTGGTCTATTCATTCACAAAAACTATGGCTTTCTATGATAAAGATATATGCGATACTTTATTAAAAATAGTTGGAAAAGAAACTTATGAGGACTGCAAAGATATGCTTCCTTATAACATTACAGAAGATAAATTTTTTCAGGATTTTTATAGATTATGTGATGAGCGTTTTAGCGTTTATGGTTCACTTATGGACAACGATATTGCATTGAATTTTGATAGGTTAAAGGTTAATCCTAGGGCTATTCACCCAGTTAAGGCACTTGGGAAAGAATATCTAAAAGAATGTTTTTTGGATTGCTCTACAGAAATAGAAAATTCAAATATATTACATTTAGGAATTGTTATTTTATCATGTCACCTAGCAAATATTCATGATTGGCAGGAATGTGGTAGAGAGGCTTATCCTTGGAGTAATTGCCCTACTGATACCCCTCAAAAAATGGCTAAAATAAAATTATTTGATTAAAAATATGATTAAAATCGTGAAATGGTATTTTCTTTTATTAATTGTTGTATTTACCTCAAATTCTGCTCTGGCATCCACCATATCAAACCCAGAACAATTAATTGAAGTATGCAATAAGCAAGCTCACCTAAAATGGGATACTGGCGTTACCTCAACCATGCAGGAAGGTAATGTTGTTTATTCAGATTGCCTTGAGAATACCATATTAAAACTAACCGAACGAATTTACGATAAAGACCAACAAAAGGAAGCTAAAGCCGACCTGAAAATCCAATTCAAGCAATTATCTAAGGCTGCCATTGCCTTTAGCTGGAAAATAGATAATGAAAATAAATGGTGCGACTGTGGGACAATGGCTCATGTTACCTCTTATAGTTTATATCATAGGATACTGGAGGGGATGATTAAAGATATGCTCTCGGTTGAGCAGTTTCATACAAGTCAATGATAGGTATGTCTTGCTTCTTTAGTGATAGTATCTGTCAAATTCGCAGTATTGCTAGATATGCCGTTTAAACGCATTTAAATGCCTATTATAGAAGAATTAGTTAATTTATATAGATTGGTATATAAAATAGCCTTAAGGCTCTATACGAGCTTGTTTGGTGCCTTTAAATTAATATTAAGTAAACTTGGTTAATATTCCTTAACAGTTATGGAGCTAACCCCACCAATTTGCATATATTTGAAGATGGTATTTTTAGCCTATATGTAGCTCTCATTATGGATTACAGAGTTTTTTGTATGAGTATATGGAATACCTCTAGGTTATTTAAAGTATACTATAAGTATTACCTATAGGTACCTTAAGGTTATAGTATATTATTCATAGGGTTATATTAATTAATATAATACTCCTTAAACTGCACCTATAGGATGACTTAATTTGTGTAAGTAATAAACAATGCCTTGATGGTAATTATTAGTAAGCCTTAAGGTACGTTGGGCAAACATTACTATTCCTTTGTAATTATGGGAGATACATCAACCTTCATTATTTTACAGTATGAATGTTCCATAAGTTCCCTAAGTTCAGCTTCATATTTAGAATCACATATAAAACTATCATGGAGGCATAGTATAGGCTTTCCTGCTGCCGTCATGGATTTGATTATCAGTTCTGCTATTTGTGAATCCTTATTTTGTAGTTCAATCCCAACTCCAGTAAATAAATGCTTTGCTATAGGAGAGTTGTAATCTTGGAACTGCTTGTCCAGTAGTTTTAAATTTTTAATCTTAATTATATCATCGTCATTAGGGTATCTATTTCCATTAGTAGCAATATCCTTTTTAATGGCTTTCTCTAGTGCTCCCCATGCCTCACTGTCATCGTCAGCATTAAGCCAAATTAGAAGCATATCCTTAAGGAGATTACGGATTTTATTTTTATCAGGATGATTGTCATAGTTAGGCAGGGTATAAGGGTCAAAACCATCTGCCCATTCAGCACCTTCCATTTGGTATAGCATGAACGGATGGAATGCCTTGAAATCAAGCTCTATAGTAGGCTGACCATTTATAGTGATACCTTTACGGTCATTCTTTTTAATAACAGATTGCCACCAACCACCATAAAATCTACCACCATAAGACCATTTTCCATTGTTGAAAACACGATAGACTAATTTACTACCCCAAGCACATCTTAACTTATAATTGGAATCTGTATGACTAATATCGGATTGGTGCAATAGGGCGTTATAATCACGCAATATTCTACGCATCTTGATAGTTTTTGCAGTATCATCATAATCAATCAAAGGCTTTATTTCTAGTGCGTTCTTTGCAGCTCTCATCTTTATATATTCTTGTTTTGGGTGAGGTGTAAAACTCTGATATACATCAGTGAATGCTGCAAGGTATTTGCCTGCAAGCTTATCGGTAGCTTTCATTCTTGAAACAATACTATTACTTCTACCTGCGAATGGTTTTCTATCGTGGAAGCCCTTCTTATTGGCAATGTAGCCAAGTTCCAATAGTCTATCCACAACGAATATAAAATATTTATGACTAAAACCAGATTTACGGTAGCGTACAGGAATATTAATAAGATTTATATCACGTGAATAAGACAGCCAATACTCCTCACCTCGCAATATTCGTGCACACTGTAAATTAATCAGCACAATTTTAGTAACAGCAAATATTTGGTCTTTTTTATATCTGTCAGGTTGAGAATTTATATCAAGTTCGGAACATAATCTATCTACTGACTGGTCAATTTCTGGGTTTTCATACCATCCACCTTGATTGAAAGAGCCTCGCTTATTACGGGAATCAATGGTTGCTTGAATATAGGGGAACTCTTCATCCATAAAGAAGTCAAAAGATAATTCAAACGCTTCTCTTTCTTCTATGCCTTTTTTTATGAATGCTTTTTCCTCTTCTCCATCATCAAGCATAAGAAGCATTTCTTCATCCGTGAAGTCATCTAGAGGTATTGTGGTATTATCTGCCATATATATGCTCATCAATAAACTTGGTTAGGCTTTCAGGATTAATCATTAAATCAACCAGTTTATTTTCACCTGTTTTAGGGTCTTTTAGCAATCCTTTAGATAATGGTAATCCCTCAGGGTAATCAATAAATTTATCCTTAGTTTCTTCATCTAAAATATACCATTTGTTTTTGCCTTCTAGCCTATAATAGCAGGTTACGCCATCCTCTGAGAACACAGCTTTATTAAAGTAATATTCTATCATTTGATGTTTTGATTTATCGTTTTCATCAGCAATATCACTAGTAGTTTTAGCTAGTTTTTCAGGGCTTATCGCTGGCATTGTAATTTGCTGATTATGACCTCTTTTAAATGATGCTCCAATATTGTGCTTTTTTCCAGCAACTATCATTTCATAAGCTATCCAGTTCTTACCATGATGTTTGCTACCGATACGATTATATGCCTCTGCCAATGAAATAGCCTTCATTATATCTTTTACCCCAACACCTATTGGTTTTTGCTCAACTGGTATAGAAGGTGCTTGAATTACAATATGAGAGGTATTAGATGATGCTGGATTTAGTTGATAGGTAGTTTTTACATGGTAACTACTTAAATCTATAGGAGCTTTGATTTGCTGTAGGTTCTGATTAAGTTTATCAATACTAAAGCCTTTACCATACAAATCACCAACATCAGAGGAACTATGCCCTGTAAGCCTTTGGTGCATCTCTTTAGTAATATCAGCTTCACGGCACATATCCTTAAATGTACCCCTTAAACTATGGAAACATTTTCTACGTGACTTAAAACCAAGACCTTTTTTATACTCACTAAACCAACGGCTACAGTAATGCGAATGTTTCCCTCTAAATTCCTTTAGGGTTGGGAATAGCATAGAATCAGGCTTACTATTGCGAAGTTGTAGATAATCTAATAATCCCATACGAATAAGTTCATTGTGCAATGGTATGATACGAGTTGATGATTTGGTTTTAAGTGATTTTCTGCTGTCATTCTGATTAATATCAAAGAAAAATGCACCATTAGATTCTTTAATATCCTTGACCAGTAACTGACATATTTCCTCAATCCTACAGCCAGTAAATAGACCAATCAATACTACCCAGAAATAGGCAGGGTTGCTGTTTTTAAGGTCTGCAAAATAATCATTTAGAAGAAGTATTTTTAATTCATCTGGTTCGTATGGAAGATAACCTTCGCTGGTCTTTTCAGAGGCTTTTACTTTCAGTCCATATAAGGGATTAGTTAGTATCCAATTATTGCTATGAGCACAGCTAACAAGGCTTTTAATAGCATCTATATGTTTATTTACTGTCCGACCTTTCCAATTAAAACTTTTAGTAAGCCAGTCCTTAAAATCCACTATATGACCAGAGTCTATTGAACCAATTGCCATTATACCATGAGCACTTTCAAATCGTTCTAGAACCAGAGCCCTGTCTTGTTTAGTTTTATCGTTTGTTATATCAGTTGCCCATAGGTCATACGCATCCCTTAAGGTTTTTCCTTTGCCTCGTTCAGTCGTATTATTTTCAGCTTTAATTGTAGGGACTGGATTTTTGGTAGATGACGCTAAGGTTTTATCCTGAATAGACTGTATGGTTTCCCCATTGCGTAATCTG
>CXWL01014594.1_pt1 | contig 12785 bp, 2 predicted proteins | sample 590931 | NCBI WGS metagenome assembly CXWL01 (sample SAMEA3498368, study PRJEB10139) | groundwater metagenome | biome: water well; material: biofilm material | place: Germany | collected 2015-04-27
GGACCAGTATCGCGAATCCACTCCAGCATCCGAACTTGGTCACCAGTTTCCTGGACGGCAACATCGTCTATGGCAGCGATCCGGACCGGGCCCTCGCCTTGCGCACATTACAGGGCGGCACACTCAAGACCAGCGCCGGGAACCTGTTGCCGTTCAACAACACGACCTTCTTTCCCAATGGTCCTTTGCCGAACGACAATGCCGGCAACGCCGATCCGGGCTCGCTTTTTGTGGCCGGTGATGTGCGGGCCAGCGAGAACGTCGCCTTGGAGGCGATGCACNNCGCCGCCAACCCAGGCCTGAGCGACGAAGGCATCTATCAACAGGCGCGCCGCTGGTTGGTGGGCGAACTGCAACATATTGTGTACAGCGAATATCTCCCGGTCCTGCTCGGGCCGAACGCCGTGCCCGTCTATGCGGGCTACAATGTCACGGCCGATCCGGCCGTGAGCGCCCTCTTTGCGACCGCGGCCTTTCGCTTTGGCCACAGCCAGATGGTGTCGCAGTTACTGCAGCTTGATGCCGCGGGCAATCCCCTACCGGGCGGTCCCCTCAATCTGCGCGACGCCTTCTTCACGACCGCGCCCATCACGGCTGACGGGATCGACCCGATCCTGCGCGGCCTGCTGGCCCAGCAGGCGCAGGAGATCGATACCCATGTCATCGATGAACTCCGGAACTTTCTCTTCGGCCCTCCCGGCTCCGGCGGACAAGATCTCGTGTCGCTCAATATCCAACGGGGCCGCGACATGGGCCTCCCCAGCTATACCCAGGCTCGACTCGACTTCGGCCTCACGCCCATCACGAGCTTCAGTCAGATCACGAACAACACCACCGTGCAGCAGATGCTTCAGTCGGTGTATGGCACCGTGGACAAAATCGATGTGTGGGTGGGAGGGATCGCGGAGGATCACGCGGCCGGATCCCTCCTGGGGCCGCTCTTCCAGCAGATCATCTCCGACCAGTTCACTCGCACCCGCAACGCCGACCGGTTCTGGTACGAGAACAGTCAGTTCACTGCGAGTGAGCTGACACAAATTCGCACCACCACCTTCGCCGATCTCCTGGCCCGCAATACCGGTCTGACCAACCTGCCGACGAACGTGTTCACCACGACTACGCCCCCGACGGCTCCAGCGCCAGCGGGGACTGCCGCAGCGACGGCGCCGACGAACTTCCGTTCCGCCGACGGATCGGGGAATCACCAAACAGAACCGACGCTAGGGCAGACCGGTACCAATCTCATCGCCAATTTTACGCAGAGTTATGGCGATGGGGTCAGTACGCCAGGCGGCAGTGATCGACCGGGTGCGCGAGAAATCAGTAATGCCGTGTTCCCGCAAACCGGGTCGATTCCGAATACCCAGGGCGCTACGGCGCTCGCGGTGTTCTTCGGCCAGATTCTCGATCACGATCTCAGTCTCACGGCCACCGGCATCACCGATACGATCAAGATTCACGGTGACCAAGCCACTCCGGCCGGTACCTATCCCTTTGTGGCTGAAAAGCTGCCGCTGATGCTCGGACATCAAGTCTATGCCGGGCTGAACAACGTCATCGCGCGTCCGATCTTCTTGCCGGCGCTTGATATGGCCAATGCCGTGACCGTCGATCCCACCAGGGATGTCACAGTGAGCACGACCGCCATCCCTGGCACAGCCCTCTCGATTGCCGCCGGCACGTTGGAAGACCGCGAAGGCAATATGTTCACCGGGCAGCTCAGCATCACGCGAGTCCCTTCGACTCTCACTCCTGCAAGCCTGCCTCCTGGCCTAAATCCAGACTTGGTCGTCACCATTCAACCGGCGGAGATGGTGTTCACCACCCCGGCCCCGCTCACGCTTCCCAATACGGGCGGACTCGAACCGGGGACCATCATGGATCTGTGGTCCATCGATCCGTTGTCAGGCACGTTCAATATCGTCGGGACCATGCAGGTCAGCGCGGATGGATCTGTGATCGAAACCATCGAGGGTGGCATTCGAAACAGCAGCTGGCATACGGCCACCCCGCAGGAATCGGAAGATCCACCGGACATGATAGATAACAAATGCAATAGATGTGAAGCAGGTTCGAGCAACTACACTTCCGAGGTCTCGTTCTACACAGGAGAAGTAACAGAGGCTCATAATCTCGTGTCCTACCAATCACAAGGGGTTAGCCGAGGAGTTTCCTTGGTGTACAGCTCGCTCCGCGCCGATCCGCGACCGATCATCCAGTTGGGTTCGAGTAATGTGGTTCCGAGTGCGGATCGCTACTTCGTTGCCAAGTTGGTGGTGAATAGGACGGAGGTTCCCGGTGGCACGATGCCTGGTCAGGGTGATACCGGGTGGCACTTCTGGCAAGTACCAGAGGCTGATCAGGCAGGCGGGCGCGTGAACATCGAAGCATCGTTACAGGCGGATCTGACGCAATTGCCGACCGGACGATACTTTTATTCTGCGACGTACGGATTAGAAAACTACCGACCGGAAGAAACGATTGGGGATCAGGTCTTCCCCGAGCGGTTTGTCGGAACCACCTCGACCTTCAACGGAGAGATCATCTCGGTGAACGAGATCGAGAGCCCATTTGGAGCGGGATGGGGAGTGGCTGGCGTGCAACAGCTGGTACTGACAGGGGGGATTGTCAATTTGGTGCCCTTTGTGAATGAGCAAGGTCAGCGCTCGTTCCGCCCCACCTTATTTTCTAGTTCTGTCATTTTAGTCGATGGAAATGGCAGCCAATTAGCCTACGCCCCTGAGTCATTTTCAGGTATTGGAGTTAGATTTAGATCGCCGGTCGGAGATTTTTCCACATTGGAAGCGTCATACAACGTGACCATCGTTGGAAGCGGTAATTCAGCATCAGGTTTTTCCACCGTTACTGGGTATGTGAGAACCGCCACCGATCAGACCGTGTGGAAATATGCAGCCGACGGCCTGCTGACATCGATCACCGACCGTAATGGGAATGTCACGCGCTATGAGTATGATGCAAATCGCCATCTTATAAGCATTATCGATCCAGTCGGCCTGGCGACTATCTTTGCCTATTTCGGTGATCGAGTGGCGGCCATTACCGATCCGGCCAATAGGGTGACCTCTCTCGAGTACGACACGGCAGGGAATCTCATCCGAATCACCGACCCCGATACGGCTCAACGCACGTGGTCGTACGACACCCGCCATCATATGGTGGGTGAGATAGATCAACGAGGGAACACTGAGCAAGAATTCTACGATTTTGCCGGTCGGGCCACGGGTGCGATTCGAAAAGACGGTACCATGGTTCAGGTGGCGCCCGTGGACACACGCAGTCTCTTCCGTCCCGAGTTGACCTCGGATTGGCATACGGCCCCGACAGCTAAGATTCGCCAGCCGAATGAGTCCTCCTTTACCTTACCCAACGGCANNACCTTACCCAACGGCAATGTTATTCGGACGCTGCTGGATGGCGCCGGCCAGGCCACTCTGACATTGGACAGCCTAGGACAGTTGCCGAGCGTTCAACGAAACAGCGACAACCTGGTGGTTCAATCGGTCGATGCCGCAGGCAACGTGACCCGGTACACCTACGACAGCAAGGGCAATCTCCTCAGCATGAAGGATTCATTTTCCGGCGGCACGCGCATTGAGGCCGGCATCGGTCAGCCGGGAGAGCGGGATTCCTATACCGTTACGCTCGAGCAGGCCTCGCACCTGTATTTCGACTCCCTGACGAATAATTCCTCTTTACAGTGGTCCTTAACCGGGCCGCAAGGCCCGGTGGTCACGAATCGATTGTTTACCGTGTCGAATGCCAGCATCTTGTTCCAGGACGCGATTCTGAATCTGCAAGCGGGAGACTATTCACTCACAGTGGATGCAGTAGGCAACGCGACTGGTTTGTACGAATTCAATCTATTGGATCTTGCGGCTGCAGCACCGATTGATTTGGGGACACCGGTCAACGCTCTCCTCGACCCTGGCGCTTTTTCGTCGCTGTATAAGTTTGAAGGTCTAGCCGGGCAAGAAGTGCGCTTCAGACCTCTTGTGTTTCCCCAGGGGCAATGGGTGTGGAACCTGGTCGATCCGCAGGGAAAGGTCGTATTCGGGCAGCTCTCCTTCGACGCGCAGCCGGTCAAGCTGACAGAGTCAGGCACGTACACCTTGCTCGTGGAAGGGGCTATCAACCAGGCAACACCAGCATTGTTTAGTTTTGCGGTGTACGAGTATCAGCCGGACGTGCTGGTTGCCGGGGTTACGGTTAATGCCTTAGCCAATACAGGGAGAGCATTGAAATTTTCCGTACAACCTGGAGTCGCACTGTATCTGGATGGACAGGGGATCCCTCCCGACGGTCAGGTGGTGATTGTGGACTCAACCGGACAAAGCAGTGTGTTCTTTACTGGATCCATCGATTTCCAAGATACAGATCTGACTAATCTCAGCGTCGGGGACTATACACTGTACCTGAATCCTCAACGAGCTGGATTTCCTCAGTCTTCCGTGCGTCTTGTCGACATGAACAACGTTCCAAGTCTGGCTCTAGGCACAACGATCGTTGGAACGTTGAACCCTGGCAGTCAGACAGACATCTATCAATTCACCGCAAACCAAGGCGAGCGGTTTTTGCTAGAGTTTCAGTCGCTCAGTTTTACTAATCTCCAGGCCACTATTCTTTCTCCCTCGGGGTTCTTGGGCTTCGGCGGCTCGTTTTCTGGCGGTTCCGGAACCCTCACAACACAGCCTGTACCCATTGGAGGATCGTACAGGGTGACAGTCAGTGCACCCGATATCTCTGCGGCAGTGAGTTACCAGCTGATTATGCGGCGGGTTGTCGATGACTTCACTCCGCTCGTATTTGGAGTGCCGGTGACTGGATCGATTGTCTCGCGGGGTGATCGACACAGTTACACGTTTACAGTAGATACTGAAAAGCAATTGTATCTTGATGCCGTGGGCCTCGTGGGCGATATCGAGTGGTCGCTCACGAAGAAGGCTAATTCGTTTGCGCAAGTATTCCAGTCGATTGAGACGGACTTGGTGCCATTCTCAGGAAGCAGCCGAGTCCTGAACGTGACGCCCGGCGACTACGAGTTGACAGTGAAAGGGCGCAATAACACGACAGGCGCGTATTTCTTCCGATTGCTCGATGTCGCGAACGCCTCGCCCATCGCGATCGGTGATGCGACCGACATCACACTCGATCCTGTGAGCCTGACGAGGCTCTATCAGTTCACCGGATCGGCGGCGCAGCGGGTGTCATTCTCGATTAGCGGATCGCCCCCAGGGTNNAACCCCAGGGTCTGGAACGACTCTGAGTCTCCTCGCTCCTGGGGGGCAGCGCATTTACGGTCCTGTGAACGTGAACTCGATTCCGTTCGGAGAATCAGGGACATTGCCATTTGACGGCATCTACACCGTGCTCATCCTTGGACCGCTGACCCCTGGCACGAACACGGACACCTATACCATGACAGTTGTTGATCGCGGGACAGGTACGTTGCCGGCGCCTGTCGGCATCCCGCTTGTTCTTGGGGCAACGACGAATGGAAGCGTAGATCTGCCAAATGAACAAGACACCTATACCTTTACGGTGACGAATGAGACCGGATTGTACTTCGATGTGCTTTCTCAGACGGCTAATTTCTCGTGGAGTCTAGTGGGTCCTGCGGGAAACGTGGTGACAAATCAGTCATTCTTCAACGGCTTTGGAGTAAATCAAAGTTCGCTGCTTGAACTCCTTCCAGGGAGATACGCACTGACCATCAACGGGCCATTCGGGCTGACCGGAAGTTATATATTTCGTCTGCTCGAGCTTGAAGGAGGCGAGGTACTGACGCTGGGAGCCCCCACATTGGCTGAGATAGGCGTGGCGTTGGAAACGGATATCTACCAGTTTGAAGCGCAGGTCGGCGACAAGCTGGCGTACCTTGCGGTGCCGACCGATTCTAATGCGGGATCAGGAATCCAGGTGCGCATCGTCGATCCCTCCGGTGCGTTTCTCACCACGAGCACGTTGTTCTTCGCCCCCCATTCAGATGCCTTCACGGCGAAAGAAACAGGGACCTACACGGTTCTCGTGAAAGGGACTTTCGGTACGGGGCAGTACGGGTTACTCCTGCAACCATACGACGAACTGGCGGCGGGACTGAACAGCACCATCACAGGAACGGCTGGAAGGGCGGCGATTTACAACGTCACGGTTCCGACCAGGACGCAGATCTACTTCGATGCCTTAACCCTAACCGACACAGTGCGATTGGCCGTGAAGGCTCCAGACGGGTTTCTAAGGGATTTTGGCTTGCCGTTTTCGTACACGGATACCTTCGATTTTCTCTCTTTCAACGCCGCGCGCGTGCAAACCTTGGAGCCGGGCTCGTACCAGTTACTGGTCAACGGGATCAACGGTTTGGGGCCAGAGCCCTATGCATTCCGGATTGTGGACATCTCGGCCGCGACGGTTATGACGCCAGGCACACCGGTCCAAGCGATGCTCACCCCCGGAACCGAGGCCGACCTCTATCGTTTCGACGCAGTCGCCGGAGACCAGTTCTTCTTCGATCGGCAGAGTCTCGATGTTGGAGGACACCTCCGCTGGACGTTGATTGATCCTCAAGGTGTTCTGGTCTTCGGGCGCAGGGAGACATTCCAGGGGCCATTCAATGCCGGCGAGGCCTTTGCCGGCATGGCCGAATTTGGCGATATCGAGACGCAGACGTTGCTTCAAACCGGCACCTACACCCTGCTGATCGATGGGCAGGGCCCGAGCAGCGCCCCGTTGAACTATCGGTTCAATGTGCAGCCCTATGTCACACAGCCGTTGCAACTGGGAACCCCTGTGACGGGGACGCAGGATCGAGGCGGCCGCTATACATTCACCCTGCAATCGCCGACAGCACTCTACGTCGACGTGCTCTCGGGAGGGAGTGGATTTAACTGGTCGCTGGCTGGTCCCCATGGGACGGTCGTAGAAAACCGGTTGTTCTCCAGTACCAATGCGGGTGGGCAGAGCGGCAATCCCTTGGTCGATCTTCAGCCCGGAACCTACACGTTCTCAGTGGACGGGTCCAATGACGTGGCTGGAGGAAGCTATGCCTTCCGCCTGCTCGATGCCGGGTCGTCCCTGAAGCTCACGCGGGAAGTTCCACTGGTCGGGACGTTGAATCCGGGAAGTGCGACTGCCATCTATCGCTTCGATGGAACAGCCGGCGAGCGAGTCTTCGTCGATCTGCAAACCTCCGGTGCTGATGGGCCGCGGTACGTGCGCGTCCTCGATCCATACGGAAATGTTGTGGCGATGTTTGGACCACAACCCTTTGCGAATCAGGCGGCGATCACGCTGCCCACACAAGGGCAATACCTCCTGTTTGTGGAGGGTGATGTCGCGGCGACGAACCCGCTGACCTTCACCGCAGCGATCCGGTCGATCACGGATGGCCGACAAGCACTGACGCTGGGCGCAAGGCACACTGGCACGATCACGGGATTGGGCGAGCAGGATCGCTACACCTTCACAGGAACTGTGGGACAACAACTTGTATTCAATGGCCTCTCATTAGATCCGAGTAAATTCGACGTGCGTCTGCAGAAACCGAATGGAACAACTACGTCTCTGCTACAGGGAGGCTCATTCAACAGTAGCCCCATCATCCTCGACGAAAGCGGAGCCTATGTAATGATCGTGTCCGGGAAACCGGACGCGGGCAACGTGGCTCCCCAAACCGGCAATTATGAGTTTCGCATGCTGAACCTGGCTTTTGCCGCCCCCATCATGTTGGGGACGACGAAGACCAGTCAACTGAACCCTGGCAGTGAGATCGAACTCTTCAGCTTCACCGGCGCCGTGGGGCAGCGTGTTGATCTGCAGGGCCCCTCGACTTCTTCTCCCAACGCAGTCTGGCGTCTGCTCGGCACGCGAGGCCAGACGCTGGCCCAGGGGCCGATAGGCACCAACCTCGGAGCCGTCACCCTTCCCACGTCAGGCCGCTATGTCGTCGTCATCGAAGGAACGGTTCCAGGCGGCCCGTCGATCGACTATGCGATCAAGGTGCAGGATGTCAGCGATGTTCCTGTTGCAACTAGTGGCCTGGGGATCGAGCGTAGTGGAAGTCTGGCGGCGGGACAGGTGGACACCTACACCTTCACCAGTTCGGCTGGAAATGTCGTCTATCTGGATAGACTTGAGAACAATCCCGCTCCGATCGTCATCGAGGTGAAGAACCCTGCAAACCAACTGTTGGCGACCATCAGCGCCGGTGCAGATGGAGGACCGTTCATTCTCGACCGCTCTGGCACGTACACGTTGACAGTGCGGGGGGAAACATCGACGAACACAGGCAGCTATCGGTTCCAACTCGTCGATGTGGCCGCGGTGGCGCAGGACCTTTCGATCGGGACCGTCGCGAGCGGGACATTAGTCGAAGGAATGGGAACGGCGATCTATCTGGTCACAGGAAGCGCAGGAAATCGGTGGTGGTTCGATGGGCAGAACATCGCGACTTCAGGCAATCCGACGGTCACCGTGCTGTCTCCCACCTTTGTGCCGCTCTATGCCGGGAGTGATCATGCAGATGCGGCCCTTCCCACCCTTACGGAGGCTGGAACATATGTTGTGTTGGTCAAGGGCCAACAGTCCGGCGCGACACCCTACAGCTTTCGATTGGTCGACGAACAGGCGGCGCCGCTCATCGCCGGGAATTCCGATGCCAGCGGCACGCTGGCGTCGGATATGGCAACCGATCTCTATCGCATCACGTTGCTGGCCGGGGAGCGCGTGTTCTTGCAGGGGGTGAGCACACATGCGATTGGTGATGGCACCTGGTCCTTGTATGGGCCTCATCGGGAACTCTTGTTCTCCGGAACGGGCAGTCTCGTCGATCAGAATGTCGAAATTCAAGCCGGCGAAGCCGGGACCTATCTCCTCGCCATCAAGGGCGCGCGCGGCCAAGGCACTCCGATGGCCTACGAGTTTCGCTCCTCAGCCTCCATCGACATTCCCAATACAAGCCTGGATCCGACCGGGGATCCTCGCGCGACGGGCAACGGGCGCGTGTTCACCTATGAGACGACCTTCAACCAGCTGACCAGCATCACCGATGAGCTAGGCCGCATGACGCTGTTCGATGTCAATCCTACGAACGGGAACACCACGAAGATTACGAGAGTCGTGGGCGCTGTCGGTGGAACGGACGATGTCGTCGCGCAACTCACCTATACCTCCACCGGCCTGGTCGATCTGGTCACTGATGCCCTCGGGCGCATCACGGACTATGACTATGATCTCTTCGGGCGTCTGACGACGATCACAATGGCCAAGGGGACCACAGATCAGGGAATTCGTCGATTGGAGTACGACATAGCCGGCAACATCACGGCGATCGTTGATGAGAACAACAACCGGACCGAACTTGTATACGACGCGCTGGATAAGTTGAAAGTGTTGCGTGACGCGCTCGGACACGAGACGCGCTTCACCTACGATTTGGCAGGGAATCTCCTCACGACCAGAGATGCCAGGAATAACGTCACGACCAACGAATATGATGTGCTGAACCGGTTGGTTAAGACGACGGATGCGCTGACTGGAATTACGACCTTTGTCTACGATCAGGGCGGGAATGTGATTAGCGTGACCGACCCGCTTAATCACAGCACGCACTATGACTATGATCTCCGGAGTCGATTGACGGCAACGACCGCTCCCGATGAAAGCGTGACACGGTTCGGCTACGACGCGAACAATAATCTTCGGGAACTGATCGATCCCGTAGGCAATCGAACTGTGTTTGTCTATGACGGGCGCGACCGGCTTGTGCAGGAAATCGATCCGCTCGGCAAGGTAACCAAGTATGCCTACGACGCGGTGAACAACCTTGTCGAGATGACCGATCGCAACAGCGAGGTGATGAGCTATGAATACGACGATCTCGATCGACTGATTGCCGAGCAATGGGTGAATGATGGCAACATCATCTTCTCTGATTATGACAAAGTCGGGAACCTGACGAGCATCCTTGATCAGTTCAGCAGCCTGGCCTTCACCTATGACAACCGCAATCGCGTCAAGACGGTGGATAACCAGGGCACCCCGAATGCCCCGCGCGTGGCGTTGAGTTACGTCTATGATGGCGCGGGCAATATCCTCGCAGTCGCGGACGCCATCAATGGGACCGCCGCCGGCACAAACGCCTATGCCTACGATGTGCTGAACCGCACGACCCGCATCACCCAATCGGGCGTCGGCGTGACCGATAAGCGAGTGGACTTCGGCTACAACGAAGTGAGCCAGTTCGCGTCGATCGACCGGTTCTCAGACCTTGCAGGAACGAACAGCGTGGCGCGGAGCACGTTCGGCTACGATGAGCTCAACCGTGTGACAAACATCAACCATCAGAACGCAGCGAACACGATACTGAACCAGTTTCAAATCGAATATGATCCGGCCAGCCGGATCACGAAGGTTACCGACATCGATGGCCCCACGGACTACAACTACGATGCAACGGATCAGCTCGCCGGAGCGACCCATGCGGATCCTGGCAATCCGGATGAAACCTATCAATACGATGAGAACGGTAATCGCATCGCATCGAGTCTGCACGGCACCGGCTATGTCACTGGCCCAGGCAATCGTCTCCAGAGCGATGGCACCTATGACTATGTGTATGACGGGAAGGGGAGTCTGATTCGCAGGACGGAAGTTGCGACCGGCAAGGTGCGGGAGTTCAATTGGGACCAACGTGGTCGCTTAGTGGAAATCGATGATCTCAGCGGAGTTGGTCAAGGAGCGACACAAATCGTGGAATTCACCTACGATGCCCTCAATCGCAGAATCAGCAAGACCGTCGATGCTGACGGGGCAGGACTGGGCGGGGAGAAGACGACGCATTTCGTCTACGATCGGGACGATGTGCTGCTGGACTTTGTGGACGTCGATGGTGCAGGTGCCGGTGCGAGTCCTACGCAGACGGAACGATACCTCCATGGTCCGGCGGTAGATCAAATCCTCGCGCAAGAAGGTGCAGCAGGGAATGTATTTTGGATGCTGACGGATCGTTTGGGAACGGTGCGGGACTTGATCGATAACAGCGGAGCTGTGGTAAACCATATCGTCTATGACTCGTATGGAAATGTGTTGAGCCAGTCAGACCCATCTGCAACTAGCCGATATCGCTTCACGGGACGAGAATTTGAAGAAGAGATTCGTTTATCACATCACCGAGCAAGATATTATGCTAATGACCAGGGTCGATTTCTAAGTGAGGAACCGATGGGAGTGGCCACAGGCGACTTCAATTCCTATCGATATGCGTCGAATAATCCAGTCAAGTTCGCAGACCCTACAGGGTATTTCCCAATAATTCCGGATATTGAACTGGTAGCTATGAGGATTGAGGTAGTTGAAAATAACATTAGTGCGCTGCAACGCGAATTGCAATTTTTAAAAAATGCCCGGGCTACGCAAACTGCCCTGTTATGTATCGGTACTCTCGCAGGAGCTGGTGATAAGGACAGCATTGGCAAGATGACGGAAGGGATAGGGGACCTTAGGGCTGAAGCGCAGAGAGTCGCGGGTCTGCTGGCCGCAGCGAAAAAAGAACTCAGCAGACTTTATGCTGAGAAGCAAAAACTGGCAAGTCCTGGAGGAGGAAATGGTAACCTCCTTGATACTGGTGTTGAGATACGGATCCCCTAACAGGCTAGATGGGATCAGCAATTGTCTTGAAAATCAAGCCCAGGGGTCCCAGATGGGGTCAGGTCTTGCAATCCGACATTCTCGTCGGTAGACTACCCACCATGGCGCGTCCCCTGCGGATTGAAGTTCCTCACGCGATCTACCACGTCACCAGTCGCGGCAATGCGCGCCAGCGCATCGTGACGACGGATGCGGATCGGCAGGCCTGGTTGTCCGTCCAATTTTAGCGAAGGAGCCAGAGGGGGTCAGGTCTTGCAATGCGACATCCTGATCGGTAGACTGTCCTGCCATGGCCCGTCCGCTGCGAATTGAATTCTCCCACGCGATCTACCACGTCACTAGTCGCGGCAATGCGCGACAACGTATCGTCACGACCGATGCAGATCGGCAGGCTTGGCTGTCTGTCCTCGGTCAGGTGATCGGTCGTTTTGGCTGGCTCTGCCATGCCTATTGTCTGATGGACAATCACTATCATCTGTTGATCGAGACACCTCAGGCGAATCTTTCACGCGGGATGCGGCAACTCAACGGGGTCTACACGCAGGTCTTTAATCGCCGCCATCGCCAGGTCGGGCATCTCTTTCAAGGACGGTTCACCGCCATACTTGTGGAGAAGGAGCCGCATTTACTGGAGCTCTGTCGTTATGTGGTGCTCAATCCCGTGAGAGCCAAGGCGGTGACACGGCCAGGCGACTGGTTCTGGAGTAGCTATCGCGCGACATCGGGCGAACTGCCGGCTCCGGCCTGGCTTACGGTGGACTGGGTCCTGGCACAGTTTGGACAACGCCAGAAGTCGGCGCAGGCCAAGTATCGTGATTTTGTCCAGGAGGGGATGGGTGGGTCTACACCGTGGGAGGAGGTCCAGGGGCAGATCTATCTGGGCAGCGATGACTTTGTGGCTCGGCATCAGCCAGATCGACTGCTCGCTGAGATTCCGCGCAAGCAATCGCAAGCCAAGCGTCCTTCGCTGAAAGAGCTCCTCGCTCGGCCTGGCTCGCGCGATCAGCACATCGTCACGGCCTATCGGCGCTATGGGTATCGGCTCAGAGAGATCGCCGCCTACCTCGGTGTGCACTATGCGACCGTCAGCCGCCAGTTAGCCCAGGCCGAGAAAAGCAATGTGT
>CXWL01033618.1_pt1 | contig 12785 bp, 8 predicted proteins | sample 590931 | NCBI WGS metagenome assembly CXWL01 (sample SAMEA3498368, study PRJEB10139) | groundwater metagenome | biome: water well; material: biofilm material | place: Germany | collected 2015-04-27
ATGGCCTTTGGGAGGCTCGGCAATACCAACACATTCCTGCAAACCGTCGATACTCGACTGATTCAGGCAGACCTTTCGGCCTGCAGTGGAAACTCCGGAGGTGGACTGTTCAATGCGCAAGGTGAAGTTGTCGGCATTCTACATGCCGTGATCCAAACGGATAAAGAAGAGGCTCAGGCGTACTGTAGCCGCATGGCTTTTGCCATTCCGGGAAGCCTCGCCGAGCGTATCGTCCAAGCCGCTCTTTCAGGAAAGCCGCGTACGTTTTCGAAACTCGGGATTCATATGACATCGGTGAAGGATGGGACAAGGTTGCGTGTGGCTGTCAGGGATGTCTCGGAGCCGGCGAAGACGGCAGGGATTCAGAAGCACGATGTCTTGCTGGCGATCGAGGACACAGAAGTTCTCGACGGTGCGCACCTTAAAAACTATCTCATCGAGCACACAACCCCAGGCCAAAGGGTTTCCGTCAAAGTTCGCCGAATCGATGCCGACCTGACGTTTCATGTTGTGTTGGGTGGAGGATGACCGTGGTCGTGCGACGCGTCTCCATTTGAACGGTTCTCCGTTACGTTTCACGGGTTAGCAAGCAAAGGCGGCATTGCTGCGCTGTGGACGTGGAGTTTTTCCGTTCTCGGTGTGTACAATAATAGCCTGCCGAGGCAGAGGAACCGATGACAATCAGGACTATTCGTGGGCGAATTATGCTGGCGATCGTACTGGTGGGATGTATCCCGCTTCTGATCGGGCTCGTTCTTGCCTATGTCTCCGGCATGCGCTCGCTTCGCGATGTGATCGGTGGAAATCTTCAGGCGGTGGCCATCCAAGCAGCCGATCGGGTAACGATGTTGGTTCAGGCTGAGGTACAAAGTGTCAGGCTGCTCGGGTCCGCACCGTTGCGTGTCCGCCAGCCTGTCGAGGCGGTCAATCGATCGTATCCGATGGACCTCGACATAGTCCAACGCATGATTTCTGAGCGCATGCAGGTTTGGGAAAATGGCGTGGAAGGTGCAGAGCGCCTCATGGACGCCGAACTCTCCAAGTTTCTTCTGGAAACAAAGGTTCGTGGAGGGGATAAGGTCGTCGGCTTGCTCATCGTGGATCAATATGGGGGGGTGGTTGCAGCAAGTTCCGACCCGAACCACTACTTTTGGGGAGATGAATCATGGTGGAAAGCGCTCCAAACGGGTAACGGCGACCAAGTGTACATCAGCGGAATGATTCCAGCACATGAAGGGTCGTTTCGGACTTCCGAGGAGACGATCGATATTGCGGTGCCTATTCTTGACGACCGCCAGCGCGCCGTCATTGGAGCCGTCAAAGCATCATACCGATTCGATATACTCTTTGCCATGATCAAACAGATCCACATCGGGCAAACCGGCCATGCGATGCTTTTCGATGATGCCGGAAATCCCCTCGTCTGTCCGATCCTGCCCAGGCAGGCGCATCGGATCCCGGGCCAGCTCATGGCGATGATCGTGTCGTCAGAGCCTGGGTGGGGGATTGCAGCGGATGATGGACATGGCGAGACAGATACTGTCGTCGGCTACGCACCTGTTTCTCAGCTAAAGATACCGGAGAATCCATGGCATGTCTTTGTGCGCCAGCAACCGGCGGAGAGTTATGCGCCGATTCGAGATCAATTGCGGAACCTGGCGATGATCGGCTTGGTCATGCTGGGACTCCTTTGGGCAATCAGCCGATATGTCGCGACGCGGATTGCTCGTCCGATTCAAATTCTCCACAGCGGCGTCGAGGCGATCAGCCAGGGGACTTACGACCGTCCTCTGAACATCCAGACCGGCGATGAGTTTGAAGAATTGGCTGCTGCCGTGCATCGGATGGCCGACCGGCTGATGGCCTCCCGGGCCGAGCTCGAAGGGTTGAATAAGGATCTGGCCCGCCGTGTGGAGGAAAAGACCCAAGAGGTAACCAGGCACATGCGAAGCTTGGAATTAGCGGAACGTTTGGCCACCCTTGGTAAAGTGGCAAGCGGGATCGCACATGAGATCAATAATCCTCTGGGGATCATTTTGAATCGTCTTGAATGCATGGAGGCTGATGCGGCACGGTCGCCGATCCCGGCTGAAGTGCGCCGCGATCTTCTCGCGGTCAAGACTCAGGCGGAGCGCATATCGAGGGTGACAAAAAGTATTTTGGCTTTCTCGCGAGGATCGGTGTCGACCTTAAAGCCTGTCGATGTCAATTGTGTCGTGCGATCGTGCGTCAGCATCGCCGGTGAACGGGTGTCTGCTCTTTCCGTGGGACTTGAATCCAGGCTAGCCCCACTACTCCCTTCTATCATGGGCGACCGCGATCGATTAGAGACAGTCATTCTCAATTTGATCAACAACGGGATCGATGCGGTGAGCCCTCTAGAGGCGGACGGCGTCGTGACGATTCGAACGAGACCCATACAGATGGACGGAAGGCTTGGGGTTGAAGTGATAGTGTCCGACAACGGACCCGGTGTCCCGAGCGAGATCATCGGGCGGGTCTTTGACCCGTTTTTCAGCACAAAACCGGCGGGACAGGGAACCGGGCTGGGCTTATTTCTGGCTTACGGGATCGTCGCAGACCACCGGGGGCGGATTGAGGTCAAGAACGGAGAGACCGGGGCGCTGTTCTCGGTTGCCTTGCCGGCGGTAGGGTGCGGCGCGTCGGTCGAAGAAGAGGGAATATGGGAATCGCAGGCAAAATTCTCATAGTCGATGATGAGCAAGAGGCTTTGGAAAATTGTCGAAGGATTTTGACTCGCGTGCCCTATGACTGCCTGGTGGCTTCCGATCCGAATGACGCGCTCGATATGATGGAGCGGGAACGGCCTGGTCTTGTATTGACGGATCTGCGGATGCCCAAGTTGGATGGAATCGAGGTTCTGGCCGCTGCCAAACGAATGGATCCAGCGGTTCTTGTGGTGCTGTTGACGGCGCATGCGACCGTCGAAACAGCGGTGACTGCTATGCGGTATGGCGCCTTTGATTACATCATCAAGCCATTCACGAGCGATGAGCTTGTGCAGGTTGCGCGGCGGGCTTTTGAATCCCTGCCGGTGAGTGCCAGCACTGCTGTTCGTCCTGCCGCGTCGCTGGAACGATCATCTCTGCGCTCGCCGGACGAAGTGAACCAGCTCGTCGGGAACAGCGTCGCGATGAGAGAAGTCTTGGCGTTAGTCAAGAAAGTGGCGCCGACGGATTCCAATGTGCTGGTGTACGGAGAAAGCGGGACCGGGAAAGAAATGATTGCCCGGTTGATTCATGAATTGAGCTCTCGATCAGACCGCCCGTTTATCCCTGTGGACTGCGTGTCTCTCCAGGATTCCCTCTTGGAAACCGAGCTCTTCGGTCATGAGAAAGGAGCTTTTACCGGGGCCCATGCGGCAAAGGCCGGTCTCTTCGAGGCGGCCGACGGCGGAACGATTTTCCTCGACGAAGTCAGCGGAATGTCCGCGAATCTACAAGCTCGGCTGCTTCGTGTTCTGCAAGAGAGGCATGTGCGGCGGGTTGGCGGGACACGGTTCACACCGCTGAATGTCCGTGTCATCGCGGCCTCCAATCAAGATCTTGAAGGGCTGTGTAAGCGGGGGACCTTCCGCGAAGATCTCTACTATCGGCTGAACGTCATTCCTGTAACCCTCCCCCCTCTCAGAGCCCGCGGAGAGGATATTCTTCTGCTGGCCAACGAGTTTCTGACACGGTTCGCGCAACGGATTCGAGCTGAGGTTGGCACGATTCCAACAATCGATCCTTCAGCGGCGGATTGTCTGATGCGATATGCCTGGCCGGGCAATGTGAGAGAGCTGCAAAATGTCATGGAGCGAGCCGCTGTGCTGGTCGATGGGGCCACTGTCACGAGTGCGCATCTGCCGGAGCGTTTCCTCGCCTTGACCGAGAGAGACTTGCTGCATCCGGAGTCAAGTTCATTCAAACAAGCCAAGCAGCAGGCTGTGGAATCTTTCGAGCGGGGCTTCCTGGCCGATCTCCTGAAACGCAACGACGGGCATATGGGGAGGGCGGCGCGTGAAGCCGGTGTGGATCGCAAGACGATCGAGCGCATGGTGAAGAAACACGGCCTCCGTGGGTCGTTCTAAACACAGCCAAGTAGTTCTGTTCGCATTCAAATGGGGCGGTGCTGTCCCATTCAGCGCTTTTTCAAGCACCATTACTTTCTCCTTCTGAATACAGCGTTTTGGGACCTCCGATGTTTTCATGGGGCGTCCATGTCCCATTGCGTCAGTGACCGATGGAATGCTCAGAACGGAATGTCGTTCAATTAACTAGGTCATGAGTGTTTCGAAAAACAGGAATGAGACTTGCTGGTACTGGAAGGAGGGAAACAGGCCGGTGTCTCCCAGTATATTGATCTGTCCGATGGGGGAGTGGGAACGGCAGGATTGGCCTCCTCTCGCTTCCTCCGTGATGAACGGCCCCCCATCGGACTCATAAAAATGGTTATGACAACAAGGCTGATCTTTCTTGTGTGCAACATGTGTGTTTCACCGATCTGGGAGAGGAGGCTAAACGTATGGGTATTTCAATGAGGCATGTATGGCCGGGAATATTGGGGGTTGCAGCCAACCTGATAGTGCCCTTGGCAGTATCGATGGCGTTGGCTGCTGAGCAGCATGGTCATCAGGGCAGCGCGGAGCACGCGTCTGCAAAAAAGGTGATTCATCGAGCAGGCGGGTCGATCTTGCACGACCGCATGATGGAGGAGGTCAAGCGACAGCAGGATTTCATGGGTGCAAAGGGCGGCTACAGTACCGGAGCCGACAGCCATATGCTGCAGCAAGGTGTCTTGTTGGTGGCAGAAGATTCGGCTAAGGTCACGGTCGCCGGCGGGCAGCGGTGCCCGGCGAATGTGCCGGTGAAGGAGTACCATGTCTCGGCGATCAATATCGAAATCACCCTGAGCCGGTTCCTCGACTATTTCCCTGGTTACATGTACGTCCTGCGGGAAGATCTGGACAAGGCTCGCGCGGAAGAAGCGGCGAACAAAGCGGCGCGCGACAAGGAACACGATCCGGGCGCCGTGTCGAACGGCTTGCAGGGCGACGTGATCCAGCCGCTGGTGATTCGGGCCAACCAGGGCGATTGTCTGAAGCTCACGCTGCACAACGACATTGCCGACGAAGCGACCAATCTGGTGATCAACGGGTCCTCCATGGTGGTGGCTGCCAGCGGCAAGCCGGCGACGCCATCGAATTCGGAGACGACGGTGGCGGCGGGTAAGCAGCAAAGCTTTGAATGGTACATCAAGCCCGACACGCAGGAAGGCGCGCGATTTTTCCGATCCCATGCCTCGCGCGAGCAATTCAATCAAGGCTTGATCGGCATGCTCGTCGTGGAGCCGAACGGCTCGCGTTATCTCAGCCCGTTCGACGGCAAGCCCATGGCGAGCGGGTGGGAAGCCATGATCGACGATCCGAAGGGCTCGGACTTCCGGGAGTTTGCGATCTTCTATCATGAAGCAGGTGACGAAGCCTTTCGTCTGTTGAACAAGAAGGGCGAAATGTTGCCACAGCGCGACCCCCACACCGACTCATACCGCCCAGGAGCGCGACTGCTCAACTATCGGAGCGAACCGCACGGCACGCGCATTGAACTCCAGGCCCACATGGGCTTCTATGGTGATGAATCCATGGCCTACGGATCGTACACATTCGGCGATCCGGCCACGACGATTCCCCGATCCTATCTCGGCGATCCGGCGAAATTCAGGATGGCGGGCGGTTCGGAAATCGTGCACTCGCACCATCTGCACGGCGGGTCCATCCGCTGGGCGCGCCAGCCGGGGAACAGCAACCTCGACTTCGCGGCTTCCAGCAACGGGCCAGTGAAGTTCCCACTGATCAGCGACACCTCCGACCGATTGGACGTTCAATCCATCGGGCCGACGGAGATCTACGATCAAGTGATCGAAGGCGGCTCCGGCGGATTACAGGCCTTGGCCGGGGAATTCGTGTTCCACTGCCACATTCCGCAGCACTATGTGACGGGCATGTGGGGCTTCTGGCGCGTGTACAACACGCTGCAGGCACCGGGCTCCCAGACCGACGTGATGAAGCCGTTGGTGGAATTGCCGGATCGGATCGGCCGGATGAAGACCGGCACGTCGAGTGACAAGCTCGTGGGCACGACGGTCGATTGGTACGGCGGCAAGAAATTCGAGATCACGAAGGACAAGACGGACTGGAAGGCCACGCCGGCCAAGGTCTCCATCAAGGATTGGGTCGAAATGCAGGTGCCGCCGCAAGGCAAGCCGGGGCACAAAACGGCGGAGAAGGAGCAGACCCTGGCGTATGATTCGACGGTCAACGATTGGGCCTGGGACGGCGCCAAGGCCTTGACAGAGCCTGAAACGTCCTACGAATGGGTGAACTACAAGTCCGCGACGCCGGGCAAGCGACAGGAGATTCAGTTCGATCCGAAGAGTGGGAAACTGGCCTGGCCGTGGTTACGGCCGCATCTGGGTCGGCGCGTACCGTTCTCCCCGAGCCACAGCGGGGCGCCGTGGCTGGAGCCGATCCATCGCCGCGACGACGGCAGTAATTCCACTGAACCGGCCAAGCCGGGCGAGAACGGCCCCTGGAGTCTCTGTCCGGAAGGGGCGCCGCTCAAGAAGTTCAACATCCATGCGATCACGTTGCCGATTACCTTGAAGAAGGCGACGGCCAAGACACCGGCCATCGTCGATCCGGACGGCTTGCTGTATGTGTTGCATGAAGAGGAAGCCGAGGTGCGGAAGAATTCAGCGAAGCAAATGCCGCTGGTCATCCGCGGCAACGTGCAGGACTGTATCGACGTGGTGTACAAGAGCGAGTTGAAAGATGATGGGCGGCAAGGGTTCTCCAGCAAGACGAACCTGCACCCGCACATGTTCCAGTTCGACACCCAGGCGTCGGATGGTCCGATCATCGGCTTCTCGTACGAGATGTCGTTGCGACCGTTCACGATTTTGAAAGACGAGCATCCCGGCAAGGGTATGCCGGTTCCGATGAACACGACGATCGAAGCGGATGCCGCAAAGGGATCGACCAGCATCAAGGTCAAGGATGCCTCGCGGTTCCACGTCAAGACGGAACTGGGCGTGGGCATGGATGAAGTGAACGGATTCGAGTCAGCCCGCATCAGCAAGATCGACGGCAACCAGATCTCCTTCGAACGACCGTTGAAGTACGACCACAAGAAGGGCGAGATCGCGTCGGTCGAATGGATCAGGGAGCGCTGGTACGTGGACGCAGACTTCGGCACCACGTTCTGGCACGACCACGTGTTCGGCCTCGACGGGTGGGGCCATGGGTTCTACTCCACGTTTATCGCGGAACCACCACGGTCCACGTATCATGACCCGGTGACCGGCAAAGAAGTCCGCAGCGGGCCGGTGGCCGACATTCATACCACCGAGCCGGTGTCCGCGCATATCCGCGGCTCGTTCCGTGAAATCGTGACGCAGGTCATGGATTCCAATCCCAGAGCGGCGGAGTTGATCACCACCGACAATCCACAGGCGAAGGTCAATGCGATTTCGGTGGACGGGACGCCGTCGGCGGTGTATCCAGCCAAGCTCAATCTGTCGCCGATGAAGTTCCTGAACGGCGGCGAAGCGACGACCGGGGGCGGCTACAACATGCGTGTCGAGCCCTTGTCGGTGCGCTTGGCCAACAATCCTGATCCGTCACAGCTCTTCAGCAGCCTGATCCACGGCGATCCCGAGACGCCGATGTTGCGGGCGTACTTGGGCGATCCGATCGTGGTCCGGCTGATCGAGGGCTCGGCAAACGAAGTCCATTCCTGGCACATCAGCGGCCACTGGTTCCCGATGGAGCGCTACAGCAAGAACTCCATCCCCCGGAGCACGCTGCATGTCGTGATCGGGGAACGGTACGATGCGGCGATTCCCGCCGCGGGCGGACCGCAGCAGATGGCGGGCGACTACCCGTATTATAGTGGTCGTGCGTCACACTTTGCGGAAGGCAGCTGGGGCCTCTTCCGCGTCCTTGACAAGGCAGATGCGACATTACAACCGCTGCCTGGCAGGGCAGACATCCCGCAATCCGCCAAGTCCGTGTGTCCAGCCGATGCGCCGGTGAAGAGCTTCAATGTGTCGGCCATCGACAAGGCGATCCGCTACAACAAGGGCACGCCTGGCACAATGGAGGTGGACCTGGAGCGGAAGATGGTTTTGGGCAACGAAACCGGAAAGATGTATGTGCTCGAAGGCGAGAAGACCAAAGTCGCCTCGGGTACGCTTGAGCCGAGTCCGTTGACGTTGCATGTCAACGTCGGTGATTGCATCAAGGTGAATCTCAAGAACGACATGGCGAAAGAACGAGCCGGGTTCCATGTGGACAACCTGGCCTACGATCCGAAAGAGTCGATGGGCATCAACGCCGGGAACAATCCTGGCAATCAAACGGTTGCCCCAGGGCAAAGCCGGACGTACACGTTCTACGCCCATCCGGAGTTCGGGGAGAACGCCGCTCTGATTCAGGATTGGGGGAATGTGATCGAGAACCCGCGGAACGGGCTTTTCGGCGCCATCATCATTGGACCGAAAGGATCACAGTACCGCGATCCGGTCAGCGGCGACGATCTCGCGCAAAAAAGCTCATGGCGCGCCGATGTGATCGTCAATCGGAACGTGCAGGGCAACGAAACCCGGCAGAACTACCGATCGTTCGCACTCCTGTTCCAGGACGAGGACAACAGCATCGGGACCAGCTTCATGCCGTACATCCAAAAGGTGGCCGGCGTGACGGCGGTGAATTACCGCTCGGAGCCGACGGATTACCGTACCGAGAAAGGCTGCGCCTACAGCGAAGTGTTCGCCTGCGTCAAGACCGGTGATCAGCCGGTGACGCCGACGATCGCCGCGCACGTCGGAGATCCGGTGGTCATTCATGTGCTGGGCGCCTTCAGTGAACAGGTGCAGCTGTTCAGCGTCTCCGGCCATGAGTGGAAACACGAGCCGTACATCAACGGGGCGGATCTCGTGAGCACCATGGAATTCGGCGGTGCCGAGGTCCTCAATGCCTGGTTGCATGGCGGAGCGGGAGGGCCGAATGGGATTCCCGGCGACTATCTCTGGCTCAACCAGCGTCCGGGTTATCTCGATGCCGGGCATTGGGGGATGTTGAAAGTGCTGGATCGCGACAGTCGAGCCGTCCTGCCGTTAGGCGGTCAGGCGCCGGCCACGCAGCAAGCGGAGGAGCAGGCCCCAGCGAAATCCAGGCCGGTGTCTATGAAGGCGAAGGCCAAGTAGGCCTACGGGGAGACCAAACCGACGGGGGAATTCGGCTTGTGAGAGCCGGGTTTCCCCGTTCGTTTGCAGTCGGCAACCAACCTCTTGAATCACAACAAGCCATACAGTAGAACCAGGCGAATGGAGCGGCACGGTCTGCGTAGATCACTCGGCCTGTTCGTGATCGGGCTGGTCTCGATGTCTCTCGGCGGGCTCCCAGCACCGGCGGGGGCGCTTGATTTTTCTGGTGATCGGATCGTCAAGAGTGGGAAGTCTGTGGTGACGGCCCACGTCAATGCCAAGGACGATCGCTGGCGATTCGAGTTTTCCCATCCACAGCGAGGGGCCAGCGTGATCATCGTGCGAGCGGATCGCGGGACGGCCTGGCTGATCTTCTCGAAGCGGCGGCTGTATCTGGAGGAGCCGATTGCGAGCGACCATCGGTTATCGGTGCACGAGACGATGGAGGGAGAAGTCTCGCGTGAGTTCGTTGGACATGAGACGCTGAACGGCTATCCCACGGAATTGTTCGAGGTCACCGTTGCAGAGAGCGGGCAAACTCGGCGATACTATCGCTGGGTGACCACGGTCCAGCGGTTTCCTCTCAAGACGGTACGGAAGCAGGGCGACTGGTCGGAGGAGTTTCGCCGGGTCGTCTTTACCGAACAGTCTCCGTTTTTGTTCGAGCTCCCGCAGCGACTAGATCCGGCCATCCCACCGGTCAACAGGCAACCGACGGTGAACGGCCAATGACAGTAGGAGGAACAGTCGTGAAACGAATGATGATAATGGGACTGTGTCTGGCTTCCTGTGCGCACGTGGCCCTGACGGTTGAGCTGCGAACGGAGGCCTGGGCCTATGAATCGGTCGCGGTGACGGAAGGCGCCGTGATGCGGGGAACGGTCACGTTCAAAGGCACAGTACCGGAACCGAAGGAATTCGAGCTGCGCCGCTACCCGGACCGCGAGTTTTGCGGGACCCTGTCGGATGGCAACGGGCATCGGCTCTTGCACGAAGTCACGATCGGGCCGGAGGGGGGGCTCAAGGATGTGGTGATCGTCGTCGAAAATGCGCAGCGCGGCAAGCCCTTTACCTTCACCGATGCCGAAGTAGAGGCGAGTCTCTGCCAGTTCCTGCCGTTCGTCACCGTGGTGAGCGACAAACGCCGCATCACCGTGTTTAATCGCGATCCGGTGTCCCACGATATTCAAGGCTATGCGTATGACCAAGCCGGGGTCGATATCGTCCTCCATCGACCGTCGCTGCAAACAAGCGGCACCACCGACATCGTGCAACTGGTCAAAGGGCGCAAAGTGTTTACCATGCAGTGCGGCATGCATCCCTACATGCAGAACTGGGGCTATGCGATCGACAATCCGTATTATGCCGTGACGGATCTCAATGGGTCATTCGCCATCGGCGAGCTCCCGGCCGGCACCTACCACATCAAGGCCTGGCATCCTACGCTGGGCGTTCAAGAGCGAGAGGTGACGGTGCAGCCGAATGGCACGGTAATACTTGATCTGGTGTTTGAAGCGAAGTGACCATCACGACATGACGTGCAACATCCTCGGTGCTGTATTGGCGACGATGCTTGGAATCCTGTCGTTCGGCACAACTGCGGCGGCGCAGCAGGCCGCTGCTTCGCCGGGGCGGGTGGAAGTGGTGCTGGCGAATGAGCATCGTACGCATGTGGATGCGATCAAACAGGAGTTCGGCGAGGCTGGCTTGGGCAATGTCCACATTCAATGGATGCGCGTGGGCCATCCACCCATGAACCTCGGGCTGGGATCAGGTGTCACGGCGGAGCGAGCCAGAGCCGCGATTCGGATGGCTAAGAAATACAATGGCGGCGTCACAATCCTGTTGCCCGAGCGGCTCTTTCCGGATCACTACGTGACGATCGCGTCCTCCAGCTTCGACGATACCGTGGAATATCCGATCGGTAAGGAGACTCTCGCAGAATTGGAGAATCCGTCACTCACGACGGAGCAGTTTCATGACCTGTACCGCCGACTCACACCGATAGATCAGCCGCCAGTCAAGAAAGGCCGGGCGTTCTAATGGCACGGGAGTTCCCCATCTGGAAGGGTGGGGTGTGAACAAGGAATTACAAAGCGGCTCATGCGAAGCATGAATCAAGAGAAACCACGGCTGTCAGGCCGTGGAGTTTCATTGGGGCTCAAACGAGCGTTCAGCGGAATGGTGCTGTGTTGTTTGATCGGGCCATCCCTCGCTCATGCTGGGTCACCGAAAGATATTCAAGATCATGGCAAGGCCATGGTCAGGGATGCCGAAGACATGGTGATGCACGGAGGGATGGGCGACGGGAAAGCCATCCTGCATCACTGCGCCGAGGTGACAAAACATGCGGAAGCGATTCTCAAGGCCTTGCCGCCGACCGATGAACATAGCAAGGAAGCGGCGCCGCATTTGCAGGATGCCGTCAAGTATTGCAAACGAGTGGCGGAAATGGGTGACAAGGTCGATCCTGGCGCCAGCTTAAATCCAGCTACAAAGGCTCGTGCGGCGGCGCGGGAAGCGATGAAGCATCTTGCAGCCATGAAGGACGACGGTGCGTAGCAAGCGGACGTCCGCGTCAGTCGTCAATCGCCAGGCCGGAATGCCTTTTCTTTTCGCGAATACCGTTTGACCATTGACGCACCTGCTACGGTTTCTGGATAAGAGGGCTCACCGCATTCTGATCTCGCCCGGGCTGGTAGGTTTCCAGCATTTTCTTGGTCACCGACATGAGCCGCTCCTCTGCCGAAAGCGGGGCCTTCACACGGATGCCGCGTCCTTCGTTGCGACCAAGCGAAAAGATGTGATGTTCGATCATCTGGCCCTGTGTATCGTCTTTGTACGTGAAGACGAGCCGCTTTCCCGGAAAGCCTGCGAGTGACGTCTCTCGATCCTGACGCCAGCTGACGGCAATGTTTTTCTTGCCATAGAGGTCTGTAATGATGCGGCGGTGAGCCGAGGCGAACTCATCCAGCGTCTGCCGTCCGTCCTGACTGCTCCCGCTGACCACATTCATGTGGCCGGATAGTGCGACGAGGCTGTGCTCGATCGGAGGGTAGAGCGTCACCCCGGTCCCGTCCAGCATCGGAATGCCAAGACGCCAGTCGTTGGGGTAGCGGACAGTGAAGCCGAAGCGGGCATTCGTATAGAGTTTCCAGCCCCGTTCCTCGCTGTCCGGTCCGGCGGCTAACGAAGCCTGGGGTCCCATGCCGAGACTTATCACCATCGACAGCAGAAGAGACATCCAGAACATGTGAGTCCTCATGTGCTCAGAAGGACGCAACGGCCCTCCAGCGCCTTTCTCGCAGAATTCCGAAACAGCGCCGCTCGTCAGCCGCCACTCGAATGACAAGAGGAGCACCCCGTTATTGTACTGACCTGGCGCAGCGGAATCCGATGGTGGCGGCGCGCCGATCCGGCGAGGCCCCGCTTCTTGTCGCCGTTCGTAGCAACGCCGGCGCGCTCTTCCATGACCCTCCGCGCACCACCTTGTACCGGCCTGCGGCAGGCCCGTGGGG
>CXWL01020755.1_pt1 | contig 12784 bp, 11 predicted proteins | sample 590931 | NCBI WGS metagenome assembly CXWL01 (sample SAMEA3498368, study PRJEB10139) | groundwater metagenome | biome: water well; material: biofilm material | place: Germany | collected 2015-04-27
CTTTGTTTCGATCTTACCGCACTATCAGGCTGCTGTTGCTGTATAGCTATAGGCTGACGCGATTGTTCTTTATATTCGGTTTTCTCACCATTGTTTTTGTAGTTAGCTCTTGCCTTTTCCTTAAGGGCGTTTTGTCTAAGTATATTTTGTTGTTGTACAGTCTCTGATTTCATATCTGTCTTATGTGAGCCTGCTTCTGGTTTTATTGCAGATATATTTTTCTGACTACCCTGTGTTTGGTTGGGTTCTGTTTTAGCCGTAGATTTTCCATGAATAGCTTCAGACAAAGCCTGATCAGGCGAATCCGAATCTGACTTGGTTTTTTTAGTTTTTTCTGGCTTTTTTGTTGTAGCTGGTTGTGTACGCATATGCTCAACTTTACCGTTTGCGTTGGTCATATCACGGTTTTCTCTAACAACATTAGTTGGTTGCTGTTGTTGTATAATGGCTGGAGGTGCTTGCTCTTTCTTCACTGTTTCTTGGGTATTGGATTCAGTTTTTGTTGTGTTTGTTGATTTTGTTTTTTCAATTGTCTTTTGTTTTGATTCTTCAGCCTTGGATTTTTTTATAGTAGTTGCAGGCTGTGTACGCATGCTTTTGGGCTGTGATTCACCATCTTGAGACGTTGTGACAGTATCTGTTTTCTGTGTTGCGATACTGGAACTATTAGAGTCCTTCTCCTTGTTCGTTTCCTTGGTAGAAGTAGATTCTTTGCCTTTTCCTTCAGGCTGTTTATCTATATTTTCTGGTGGAACTTTACGTTCGTTTAGATCGCGCTGTTCAATTTTATCAGTTTCTTTTGTAGTTTCATCATTTACACCTACGGCTACGGCTGTTGGAGTTTCTTTTGGTTGTTGTTTTGATACACTGGAAACATAAATAGGGACTTCCCCTTTATCAGCCAATTTTCCCTTGTCGCCTTTTTCATTGCCAGATGGAACATCCCATCCATATTTGCTCATACACTCGCTGAATATGGTAACAAGTTTTTCTTTGCGTGCTTTTCCACTATCTGGCGTTTTACTTTTTGCCATTTCTGCGTTAAGATTGTTCTGCGCATAATCACGACATTCATCTCTTTGCTCAACATAATCATTTTGGATGGCTGTTTGATCATTGCAAAAAGCATAGCAGCGGAAACGGTACCCCGAGCAGAAAATGGCAACGGATAGCAATAATATGATATTGAGTGTACGCATCTTATGTTTATATATGTTTAGTTGCTAAATTATAATTAACATTGTTTAATAAGAATTACATTAGAAAACTATTTAATTTTAACACCAATAAAAGTATTGATTGTATAATAAAAAAAATATACAACCTATGATAGGTGATGACGCACGGTAATTACTCATTTGTACAATAAAGCTACATTAAATGCCATCTGTTGACTAGGGAAAGGTGATTATGTTGGATACGATCTTGATTGTTGATGGTGATGCGGTTCAAAGGCAAATGGCTAAACAGGCGATTTCCGAAAAGCTCAAATATAACACAGTCACAGCCTCTAATGATAGGGAGGCAATCAATTTAGTTCTTTCCCCAGATTCTGCAATTAGCCTTGTTTTATTGGATATGAGGCATCTGCCGACAGGAGATTTTCATCTAATAAACTTTATTAAACTTCATAGACCAGACGTTCCCATTATTATACTAACAGAATATGGTGATCATGATCGTGCGGTTGCAGCAATTAAGGCTGGAGCAAATGATTTTCTGACCAAGCCAGTTGCCATAGAGCGTTTAGGGCTATCGGTTTCTAACGCTCTGCGTATTCGTTACCTATGTAAAATGATTGAGAAATTGGAAAAACAACTAGCTATGGATAGTGTGAATTATGTTCAGTCATCGCACCTTAGCATTTTTAATCCGTCGGCAAATAATGGTGAGGGTAAAGTAAAGAAATTGCGTGTATTGGAAGAAGATGCGATTCGTTTTGCTTTGAATGCTTGTGGTGGTTCGATGAGTAAAGCAGCCCGCAGCCTNNGGACATGCGGGTTTTTTGGTTCGGAGACATATTCCAAGCGTTTTGCAGTCAGTCCAAATCCATCAAATAATATAAAAATACTTGGAGGTGATGGGGTTTTTTTCTTGGTATCAATAAGCACTATATCTTTATGGCACAGAGCAGGACTCATACTGTCGCCATCTATAATTAGTATACGCAAATCATCTATATCAGCATTAAGATTATTTTTTATCCATTCGCGGCTAAAATAGTGAGGCTCTATTTCTTGTTTATGTGAAATATTTTTTCCATCACCATTCTTTGCATAATGACTCAACGTAACATAACGGATGCCCACATAATCATTATTAGCAATATTATAGAGATTTGCTTCCGAGCCATTAACAAGATAAGTTAAGCTGATACCCAGAGCATCCGCCACGCGGGCAAGCTTTACTGTGGAAGGGTTGCTCGATTTGCCACTTATAATATCATATAGAAATGAAGTCAGCACATCAGCGCGCCGCGCTAATTCCGTGGAAGTAAACCCCTGTTTTTTCATCTCCGACTTTAGTCGGTTTCCTATTGGGTTTGTATGGCTTGTATATTCTGTCACTGTGTTGACCATATAATCATTATTTGCATGATAAATCTAAGGGTCTTTTAATGATATGTCAATGATTAAAGAGATAAATATAAAACAATCAATATGTTATGCGTGTATTCGCGGTGCTGGATGTTTCCAGAAAAAAATATCAAAAATACACATAAAATTTCATTTTAATGCAAATCAAAGTCAATGCGTTTACTAAAAATTTATCTTTATAGGCAATAGTGATTGTTGAAGAATATTTTTAACATGCCGCTATGACTGAAGAACCCTATTCATGAATGAAAATATACATGTGGCTGAATTATTATGTACCCGTCTTTGTCATGACCTGACGGGACCCATCGGTGCAGTAAATAACGGAGCTGAATTTTTAAGTGAAGAAGGTTTTGATCTTCAGAATGAAGCCGTTGATTTAATTGTCAGCAGTGCTTTTTCGGCGGTTAGTCGTTTGCAATTCTACCGCATGGCATATGGCAATGTAAAAGATCACGGCGAAGCAAATCTTTCTGAAAAACAAAAAATAGCCACTGATTTTTTTGTTGGCACAAAAATTACGCTTGATTGGCCAGAGACACATACGGATGCTTCGGGTGTTTCCATCAGCCTCAAAATGATGCGTTTAATATATAACCTTTTGATCATCGCATCTTCTGCTTTGATACGTGGTGGATCAATATCGGTCAGGCTTGATAAAGATGCAGCAGCGCGTAAAATTATTACAGTGTCTGCTAAAGGCGCAAATTTAAAATGGGATGGTGAAGCAGAAAAAATGCTTTCCCCTCAACCTTCTGATTGTGAAGTGAATACAAAGAATGTACAGTTGCATCTGACTAAGAAGTATGCTGACGATTTAAGGGCTACTATTGAGTGGCGCGTTAGTGCTGAAGAGTTGGTGTTGCAAGTAACGCAGCCCCCCGGTGATCAATGATGATTATCATAACAACATGTTGTAACAGGTAGGTATAGTATGGATGATTTAATAGTAGAATTTATCACTGAAACCAGTGAAAGCCTTGCAACTCTAGATCTTGAGTTGGTAAAATTAGAGCAGAATCCTCAAGATGAGGCAATTCTCGGAAATATTTTCCGTATTATGCATACCATAAAAGGAACCTGCGGGTTTCTTGGGCTGCCACGTTTAGAACATGTGGCGCATGCTGGGGAGAATGTATTGGGAAAAATTCGTGAGAAAGAGCTGGAGGCAACTCCTGATGCCATTACCCTCGTTCTCGAATCACTGGATAATATAAAAGGGCTTCTTGATTATTTGAGTAATAACGGCGAAGAACAGGTTGGAGATGACAGCGAGTTAATTGGACGTCTAAATGAATTTGCTGAAACTGGCAAAGTAGGTGGTGGAGTTACGGCAGTGCCAAAAGAAGTCTCTGAAGCTATGGACGCATTCCCGCATTTTAAAGGTGAAGATGATCCAGCGATCACAGAGGCACTGGAGCGTATGGCAACAAGCGAATTTTCTCACTTTAAAGGTGATGATGATTTGAATGCTCTGGCAGCTTCAGTCAAAAAAGAATCAGTTGTTGTACCGATTGAATCACCTGCACCAGCGGTTGTTGTATCAGCGGCGAAACCAGCAGTGGCAAAACCAGCAGCGAGTAAGTCTGAGGAAAACAAAGAATCACAGTCTGGATCTGGTGATGCTAATCAAAGCATTCGCGTTAGTATTGATGTATTAGAAAATCTGATGCAGATGGTTAGCGAATTAGTTCTTACCCGTAACCAATTGATGCAGATTGTTCGTACTAAAGACGATAAGGAATTGATAACTCCGTTGCAGCAGTTGAGTCATATTACGTCAGAGTTACAAGAAGGCGTAATGAAAACGCGCATGCAACCTATCGGTAACGGCTGGTCAAAATTCCCACGCTTGATTCGTGACTTATCAATTGAGTTGGGTAAAAAAATTGATTTAAAAATGAATGGTGCGGAAACTGAACTTGATAGGCAGCTTTTGGAAGTTATCAAAGATCCTCTTACTCACATGGTGCGTAATTCATGTGATCATGGATTGGAAACCCCAGCAGAGCGTCGTGCTGCTGGTAAACCTGATATAGGGACTGTTACGCTTTCTGCATATCATGAAGGCGGGCATATTATTATTGAGATTGTTGATGATGGTCGCGGTATTAATATAGAAAAAGTTAAAGCCAAAGCTTTAGCCAATGGAATTGCAACCGAAGCTTCATTAGCCAATATGAGTGAAAAGCAAATTGCACAATTTGTTTTTGCCGCTGGGTTCTCCACTGCGGAAAAAGTAACCAGTGTTTCTGGTCGCGGTGTTGGTATGGATGTTGTAAGGACTAATATTCAAAAAATTGGCGGTACGATTGATCTTGATTCAACATGGGGCAAAGGTTCAAAGGTTGCGGTAAAGATACCTCTGACTTTGGCGATTGTTTCGGTGTTGATAGTTGAAACTCATGGTCAGAAATTTGCTATTCCGCAAATAAATGTGGTTGAGCTTGTGCGCGCTGCTCCGGGAGCTGGAGTGCAGATTGAAACCATCAATGATTCGCTGGTAATGCGTCTGCGTGACAAGTTGTTGCCACTTGCGGTTATGTCAGAAGTTCTTGGGTTTGCTTGTGATCATAGCAATCTTATGAATAAGGAAATCTATATAGCTGTTTGCAGAGTTGGCAGTTATGATTTTGGTATTCTGGTTGATCGTGTCTATGACACCGAGGAAATTGTGGTTAAACCAGTATCCGATATTTTAAAGTCACTGTCGATTTACTCTGGGAATACCATACTTGGTGATGGCAGCGTGATTATGATTCTAGATCCGAATGGTATTGCCCGCACTATTAGCAATGTTGATGTTGGTTCTCGTGCTGAAGATGCGGAGTCGTTGAGTGTTGTCGATGATAATCAGCATATGGTTGGCTTCTTGTCGTTTACTCTTGGAAAAGGCGCACCGAAGGCAGTTCCACTGGAACTCATTTCAAGATTGGAAGAAATTAATGTTAAAGATATTGAGGTTGCTGGCGATAAACCAGTTGTTCAATATCGTGGTGACTTGATGCGTTTGATTACGCTTGATGATGAGTTTACAATGCCAAATAGTGGCACTGTTGATGTCATCGTGTTTGGTTACGATAAGAAAGTCATTGGCTTGGTAGTCGATGAAATTATCGATATTGTTAAAGCACCGTTTGATATTAAACTTTCCTCAAAAGAAGCTAAGCAACATGGTTATCTTGGCAGCATGGTGATTTCAGGAAAAACTACTGATGTGGTAGATATTGGTTATCTTCTATCAGATTTGGTTGAGGATGTTGTGGCGGATATGAGCTCTGTCGGTAAGCAGAGAATAGCCAACAAAACTATTTTGCTGGTTGAAGATAGTCCGTTCTTCCGTAATCTGACTGTACCGATGCTTTCTGCGGTTGGATATAAAGTAACTTCGGCAGAAAACGGTCAGGAAGCATTGCAGATGCTGACTGAAGAAAATATGAAATTTGACGTAATTGTTACCGATATTGAAATGCCTGTGATGGATGGTTTCGATTTTGTAACCGCTTGTCGCAAAAACTCACAGGTAAACGGAACCCCTATTTTGGGTTATACTGCGTCGCTTAGCACCGAAGTTATTCAACGTAGCAAGGATGTTGGCATGAATGATTGTATCGTAAAAACCGATCGCCCTGGTTTGCTTGAAGCTGTGGCACATTGGATTGTTAGTCATAATAAGGAGGCTGCATAATGAGCGCGTCGTCAAACGTTATACCTATTGAGACTAGTGCTAACCCTGCTGTGTTGCATGGAATGCTTGATACAGAAACACATATGTATGTAACCATGCGTATAGATCAGCAGTTGTTCGGTATACCAGTTAAGAATGTGCGTGATGTTTTGCGTCAACAGAAAATCACATCTATTCCTCTCTCCGCACCAGAAGTGGCTGGTTCTCTCAATCTGCGCGGTCGTATTGTGACAGTGATTAATCTCCGCCGTCGCTTACGTTTGGTAGAAAAAGAAATCGACGAAAAAAGCATGTTTGTGGTCGTTGAATATAAGGGAGAACTATTTAGTTTGATGGTTGATAGTGTTGGTGAGGTTATGACTGTGCCTAGCCATGCTATTGAAAAATCTCCAGCCAACCTAGGCGGTGCATGGAAAGAAGTAACTACTGGTATTTATAAACTTTCTGGTGAGCTATTGGTTATTATTGATGTTCAATCTATGCTTACTATATAAAATAAATATTATTTCAACCCTTTGTTAATAATATCTGAGTACTATTGTCTGGATTATACAAATAAATAGAGGTTTTAACTATGCCATCATGTCTTGTTGTTGATGATTCCAAAGTCGTTAGAAAATTAGAGCGTCGCATCATGGAAGAACTTGGGTTTACTGTTTCCGAGGCAGAAGATGGTCAAAAGGCGGTTGAGTATTGCGTGGAACATAATTCGAATATGCCAGACATGGTTTTGCTTGATTGGCACATGCCAGTAATGAATGGATTGGAATTTCTAAAAGCTCTCCGAGAAATGCCAAATGGGGACATCCCCAAGGTAATATTTTGTACCACAGAAAGTGAAATGAGCAATATAATGAAGGCTCTAGAGCTTGGAGCTAATGAATATATTATGAAGCCGTTTGATGGTGAAATAATTAAAGGAAAATTGGAGCAAATAGGAATTGCTGTGTAAGGCATTAACCTCATTTTCAAAGGAAAGATTTAGTGCCGATAAGAGTTTTATTAGTTGATGATTCCGCGGTGATTCGTGGCTTGATGTCTAAGGCGCTTTCTGTTGACACAGCTATAGAGATTGTTGGAACTGCTGCGAATGGCACAATGGCAATAAACATGGCTGGAGCCATGCATCCCGATGTTATCATCCTTGATATTGAAATGCCTGTGATGGATGGGCTTGCAGCCTTGCCAGAGATATTAAAAATATCGCCTAACAGTAAAGTTATTATGGCTTCGGCTCTTACGAGGTCTAATGCCAGCCTTAGCATTAAGGCGTTGGAGCTGGGAGCAACGGATTATCTAACTAAGCCATCCTCAAAAGATGGTGTTGAAGTCGGTGTTTTTTATCGTGAGCTTATACAGAAAGTAAAGGTTCTTGGTGGTAAGAAAGCGTACACACCAGCTACAACAGCAGATACATCACATTCGCCCATAGTTGTTGCAAAACCTGCTCCTGCTATACAATTAGTTTCCAGTTCTAATATTCCTCTGCATGTTAGTGGAGTGAAGGCACTTGCTATTGCTTCATCTACTGGCGGGCCTCAGGCATTGATGGTTTTGTTTGAATCCCTTAAAGGGCATTTGAAGAATATTCCTATTTTCATCACCCAGCATATGCCACCAACTTTCACCACGATTTTGGCGGAGCATTTGACAAAAGCATCTGCGCGCAATTGTATAGAGGTTAAAGGTGGAGAAACACCTATGGCAGGGAATGTCTATCTTGCACCGGGTGATTTTCACATGGTGGCAGATAAAAATTTAAATGGGCAAGTTACAATTTCTACGAATCAAGATCCGCAGGAGAATTTTTGCAGACCAGCAGCTGATCCGATGCTTAGATCTTTGAGTAAAATTTATGGTAGAAATTTAGCAGTTGTCGTACTAACTGGTATGGGACAAGATGGTATGCTCGGTGCCAAGATGGTTGTAGAAAATGGTGGCAGCGTAGTCGCGCAGGATGAAGCTAGTTGCGTGGTCTATGGTATGCCTAAAGCAGTTGTGGAGAATAAATTATGTCGAGCAGTGTTGCCGCTTTCGGAGATAGGTCGCTATCTGATTCAGCAAATCGAGGGCAGGTGATGCAGGCGCAGGATTTTCAATATTTAGCTGGTATTTTAAAACAGCGTTCTGGTCTCGCGCTTTCTGACGATAAAGCATATCTGATTGAAAGTCGCTTATTGCCGATTGCCCGCAGCAGAGGTCTACAGGATATTCCTCAACTTTGTAATTTATTGCGTAACAGCCCTAATGAGGCGTTGCTTACAGAAATAACTGAAGCAATGACTACTAATGAGTCATCTTTCTTCCGTGATATTAAACCATATGATTCTTTGCGGAAGGATGTTTTGCCGATGCTTATGGCGCGTCCGTCTGTACAAAAAACTTTGCGTATTTGGAGTGCTGCTTGCTCGACAGGGCAGGAGCCATATACAATTTCCATATGCCTTAAAGAAGATGCGGCAAAACTTGCAGGCTGGAATTTTGAAATTGTTGCTTCGGATCTAGCTAAAAAAGTAGTGGATAAAGCAAAAGATGGAATTTATTCACAGTTTGAAGCTCAGCGCGGTTTGCCGATTCAGATATTGATGAAATATTTTACGTCTCTGCCCGATACTTCATGGCAGCTTAAAGACATTATTCGCTCAAGTGTACAGTTTAAATTACAAAATCTTCTTACAGACTATGGTTCTTTAGGAAAATTTGATGTTGTTTTCTGTCGGAATGTTTTGATTTATTTTGATGAGCAAACAAAGGCTCAGATTACCGAAAAAATGGCACGCAGCATCACAAAGGACGGTGTTCTTATTATCGGTGCTACGGAGAGTCTAATCGATCCTAAAGGGTTGTTTGCAGCAATAGAAAATTTCCGTGGGGCTTATAAGTTAAAATAGTTTTCTTTACGAGCAAGGTATGAAAAAAACACTCACCCAACTTGGCAAACAAACATCTCTTCCAACTTCTCCAGATAAGGCTGTTTTGGAGAAAGTGAAGAATCCGCATAAGGGCGTTGGATATTGCGTACGTTTTTCTTGCCCAGAATTTACGTCAATTTGTCCGATTACAGGGCAGCCAGACTTCGCTCATTTGGTGATTGATTATGTACCGAAAGATTTTCTGGTGGAAAGCAAATCGCTGAAATTATTTTTAGGGTCATTTCGTAATCATGGGGCGTTTCATGAGGATTGCACGATAGCAATAGCTCTGCGTCTGATTAAAGAAATAAAACCCGTCTGGCTCAGGATAGGTGGTTATTGGTATCCGCGCGGTGGCATACCGATTGATATTTTTTATCAGACATCAGAAGCTCCAAAGGGAGTCTGGATTCCACCGCAAGGCGTTCCTGAATATAGGGGAAGGTAGGCTTACGCAGCCCACTCATCTTCAATATTTAAATCAGCAATCCAAGGTTCATTTGGTCTAACTTCCTGCCTGCCGATTGAAACGTAATGGAAGCCGTGTGATTTCATGTCCTGACGTTTATAGATATTACGCAGATCAACAACCAGTGGCTGTTTAAGTAGCGATCTAACTTTTTTCAGGTCAAGGCTGCGGAATTCGTTCCATTCGGTGAGGATAAGCAGCATATCTGCATCCTGCATCGCTTCATAAGAATCATTGCACCATGTCACATGCTCTTTAAAATAATGTTCTGCTTCTTTCATTCCCTGCGGGTCATATGCTTTGATTTCAGCACCAGCAGCAATTAGGGATGGAATAATGGAAAGGCTTGCACTTTCGCGCATATCATCAGTTCCAGGTTTGAATGTAAGTCCTAATATGGTTATAGTTTTTCCGCGAACATTTCCACCAGCAGCGTCAATAATCTTTTCTGCCATGTGTTTTTTGCGGGCATCATTACTTTTTATAGTTGCTTCTACTAATTGACTAGGAACACCAGCATTTCTTGCCATTTGTTGTAGGGCGAGAGTATCTTTGGGGAAACATGAGCCACCATAACCTGGTCCAGCTTGCAAAAATTTGTCACCAATACGGTGATCAAGACCAACGCCACGCGAAACATCGCGGATATTTGCACCAGTTTTTTCACATAAATCGGCAATTTCATTGATGAAAGCAATACGGGTGGCAAGCAGGGCCTTGGCTGCATATTTAATCATTTCTGCACTTTCAAATGTGGTAAAAATAATTTTTGCACCATTTAAGCAGATCGGCTCATAGATTTTATTTAATTGCTCGCGTGCGCGCTTGGAATCGATTCCAGCAACAATTCTGTCTGGCGACATAAAGTCTTTTATAGCAGAGCCCTCGCGCAGGAATTCTGGGTTGGATGCAACATCAAAATCAGCATCAGGGTTTGTTTCAGAAATAATCTTGGCAACGTTGCGGTTAGTGCCAAGTGGAACGGTAGATTTATTTACCACCAGAGTATAATTTTTGAGGGCTTTAGCAACTTCTCTGGTAACGATATGGAGGGCGGTTAAATCTGGCATCCCGTCGGTTTCGTTGGGTGGTGTTCCCACTGCGATAAACACAATGTCAGCCTGTGCAACTGCTTGCGTTAGGTCAGTAGTGAAAGAAAGCCTGCCAGCCTTGCGGTTGCTTTCCACCAACTGTTCCAATCCCGGTTCATAAATCGGCATGATATGCTGTTGGAGCTTAGCTATTTTATCAGCGTCTTTGTCAACGCATGTCACATGGAAACCGAATTCAGAAAAACATACGCCAGAAACCAGACCAACATAGCCAGTACCTATCACTGCAATTTGCATCTAAATTCTCCGTAGTTATTGCGTATTAATTTTATATATTTGCACGTTTATATACGCCTGCAATTTCTTTTACCACCTTATCGCGCAAATTTTCGCGCTCTAAGGCAAATGCAACATTGGCAGCAACGAAGCCAACAAGTCCACCACAATCATAGCGCACACCATCATAACGATAGCCAAAAACATTGCTCTTGCCAATCATGCTGGCGATTGCGTCAGTAAGCTGAATTTCTCCGCCAGCACCAGCTTTCTGGTGAGAAAGAACTTCAATAACTTCTGGCTGGAGAATATATCTGCCGATAATTGAAAGGGTGGAGGGGGCTTGTTCTGGTGCTGGTTTTTCTACCAGACCTTTTGCTTTCACCAATTTTGCATCAGCTTTAGTAGCTTTTGTGTCAATATCCACAATCCCGTAGCTTGCTGTGTCAGCTCTTGGAATATCCATAACTCCAAGCACGTTTCCACCACAATCGTTATATTGTTCAATCATCTGTTTAAGGCACGGCTTCTGTGACAGCACCAAATCATCAGCGAGTATAACCGCGAAAGGTTCATCTCCAATCAAGTGGCGGGCGCACCATACAGCATGTCCTAGCCCAAGAGGTTGGCGTTGGCGGGTAAACACAACATTACCAGCTTCAGGCAGCCATTTACTTGTTAGTTCCAGCTCACGTTTTTTGTTTTTGACGTTTAGTATATCCTGCAATTCATAAGAATGGTCAAAATGGTCAGCAATCGCACCTTTATTGCGTCCAGTAACAAAAATAAACTCCTCAATACCAGCCGCCTTTGCTTCTTCAAAAGCATAATGAATCAATGGCTTATCCACAACTGGGAGCATTTCTTTAGGCATTGATTTAGTGGCGGGAAGGAAGCGTGTGCCAAGCCCGCCCACGGGGAAAACTACTTTTCTAATCTTTTTGTGCTTCATATTAATAGCCCCTTATTAAATTAACTGATTATATTGGTTTGGTTATAGGGTAGTTAGTTATGTGGCGCAACATAAGGCGTAAATGCTGAAAAAGTCAAAAGTTTTTAGCTGGTAAATTTGCTCTTGACAGGCGGTCGCCTATGTATATTCTACCGCCCTTATTATATGTACCTATGGGATATTGTCATGGCTAAGAAAAATATTGTGCTTATTAAACTGGTTAGCTCTGCTGCAACAGGCTTTTATTACGTTGCTAAGAAGAACCCTAAAACAAAAACGGAAAAACTTTCTTTCCGCAAATATGATCCAGTGGTGCGCAAGCACGTTGTTTTCAACGAAGCAAAAATTAAATAGTTGATATTTATGAGTTTTTTATTCAGTGATGCTTTTGCTGCTGATGAAACCTCCACCGTAAAGGCTGGCACTGCTGCCACGTCAACTGCCACCACGTCGGCTGATGCTGTTCCTTATGATTTATCAGCGGGAAAGATGATGCAGGATAATTTTATTATCCTTGGCATGTTATTCTTCATTTTTTACTTTATTTTAATAAGACCGCAGCAAAAACGCCTTAAACAGCATAACGAAATGATTAAGTCTTTGCAAAAAGGCAGTAAGGTAATCACCAGTGGTGGCATAATCGGCACTATCGTAAAGTTTGAAGGCGATGACGTTGCTGTTGTTGAAATCGCGCAGGGTGTTCGGGTTCGTCTTGCCAAATCATCAATTTCCGAAGTTGCTGACGATAAGATTGCCAGCGGCACTGGCGCGAACGACAACTGATGTTACATTTCCCCAAGTGGAAAATTTTTGCAATTATAGGTTCATGCCTATTGTT
>CXWL01030904.1_pt1 | contig 12782 bp, 11 predicted proteins | sample 590931 | NCBI WGS metagenome assembly CXWL01 (sample SAMEA3498368, study PRJEB10139) | groundwater metagenome | biome: water well; material: biofilm material | place: Germany | collected 2015-04-27
AGGTCGGTGGAACCGGCAAGGCCGTTCTGAACGGAGACGAACAGATTCGCAGATCGGGTCGCCGTCAGCATCCGATCGAATGCCGTGTCGGTGCGTCTGGCCGCTGCCGCTGCGGCGACTGCGGCTCCGCCGCCCAGCGCAACCAGGAGGGCCAAGAGCGCGAGGGAACTCCATCCGTGCCGCATCTCTCGACGCGCCCACAGTGAGACCCCCGAGTTCATCACCACATTGAACCTCATCGACGCGATGGTGTCAGGGGCGTGGGCACCCCGCTCCGAGGGCATGCCAGCCACACCCATGGACGCCAGTCAGTGCACTGGAACCTGCCGCGGCAGAGGCGCACGCTCGCCTGACGAACACGAAAGCGCGAGGAGAAGACCATGAGGATCGAGCACAGCATCACCACCGTGTCGTGGATACCGTCCGACCTGCTGGAGGGAATGGGCAAGATCGCCACCCGGATGAAGATGGCCCATCACGACCCGCCACCGCCGGATTCGCTCGGTGCCGACATCCCCGCGGCGATCGAAGACCTGCGGGTCAACGACCGGTTCCGTTTCGCCAACCAACTGCGCGCCTACATCGAGGTCGACGATGATCGCCTGATCACGGCGTTCGGCTACTGCGGCGGCGGGGTGATCGGAGCCACGACCGTGGGTCTCGGCGTGGGATCGATCACGATCCCGGCGGTGAAGCTGCCGGATCACCAGAGCGAGCCGGAAGTGACGCCTACCTCCGTGCGGTTCACCCAGACCGTGGGTGGCCGAACTGGCGCCCCGATGCCTCGCGCTGTCAAGCACGCTCCGTTCATCCAGTACCACGCCCCGATCGTATGGACGACGCTCGAGTTGACGATGCACGCCGACGGAACGCACGAGGCGGCGATGACGGGCGCCTCCGGGTTCCCGCGTCACTGGCTGTTCGACGACTGCGGCAACCTCGTGGCCAAGAGCAGCGTCGCCGAATACAAGAAGTGGATGGCCGACTCGTTCGGCCGACGCACGCCGTGGGGCGCCGAGGATTCCCCGGCCCTGGTCAGCGAAGTCGAGAGCCTCCTGGAGCGCGAACTGCAGGACGCAATCATGCGCGGCGGCAAGAAGCCGGACATCCGCCGGGTGAAGGAGGGCAAGGTGCTCGTCGAGCAGGGTGCCGTCAACGACGAGCTCTACCTGTTGTTGAACGGCGTCCTCGTGGTGGAGGTCGACGGCGAGAAGCTCGCCGAGCTCGGACCGGGCGCCGTCCTCGGTGAACGCGCCATTCTCGAGGGGGGCACCCGCTCGGCAACGTTGCGTGCCGTGACCGAGTGCAAAGTGGCGGCCATACCGGCAGATCGAATCGACCTCGACAAGCTGGCCGAGCTCTCCACCGGGCACCGTCGCGAAGAACCGAGCCGATCGTCGTCGGCAATCACGAGAAGGTGAAACGATCTGGCAGTGACCCCTGACCAGTACGACGCCGTCGTCGTCGGCGCCGGACCCAACGGCCTCGCGGCAGCGGTCCGACTCGCCGAGGCCGGATGTTCGGTGCTGGTGTTGGAAGCCGCCGACACGATCGGTGGCGGCACCCGGTCGGCACAGTTGACGTTGCCCGGCTTCGTGCACGACGTCTGCGCAGCGGTTCACGCAATGGGCGTTTCCGCCCCAGCGCTGTCGCTCGAAACTCTGGGTCCGCACGGCTTGGAGTGGGTGTGGCCCGAGGTGCCCCTCGCCCATCCGCTCGATGGCGGGCGCGCCGGTGTGCTCCACCGCGACGTGGGTGCGACAGCGGCAGGGCTCGGCGACGATGGCCCGGCATGGCGCGGCTTGATGCAGCCCTTGCTCGATGACTGGCCGCTGGTGCTGCCACAGCTGCTCGGCCCACCGCTGTCAGCGCCCCGCCATCCGGTGGCCATGGCCCGGTTCGGGTTGAAGGCGCTGCAGCCGGCCACTCGGCTGACACGGCGGTTCCAGACCGACGCGGCGGCGGCGCTGTTCGGCGGTTGCGCGGCGCATGCCATGGTGCCGTTGGACCGCCCGCTGACGTCGGCGTTCGGTCTGATGCTCGCTGCCTCCGCACACGCCGGCGGCTGGCCCTTCGCGGCGGGAGGCTCGCAGGCCGTGGCCGACGCGCTGGTGGCCCGGCTGGTCGAGCTCGGCGGTGAGGTGCGCGTCGGCACGCTGGTGAAGTCGCTGGCCGACCTGCCGTCACATCGCGTGGCCTTGTTCGACACCAACCCTGCGCAGCTCGCCGCGATTGCCGGCGACGCGCTTCACCCCCGCTACCGCGACAGGCTGCGGCGGTTCCGTCACGGCCCCGGTGCGTTCAAGATCGACTACGCACTAGACGGCGCTGTGCCGTGGACCAACGAGGATTGCCGTCGCGCCGGCACGGTGCACGTCGTCGGCACGTTCGCCGAGCTCGTCGCAGCCGAGGCCGAGGTCGCCGCGGGCCGGATGCCCGACCGACCGTTGGTGCTGGTGGTTCAGCAGTCGTTGTTCGACCCCGCGCGCGCACCCGCGGGAAAGCACACGTTGTGGACCTATGCGCATGTTCCCCACGGCTACACCGGCGACGCGAGAGATGCGATCGAGCGACAGATCGAGAGGTTCGCCCCGGGGTTCGGCGACATCGTGCTCGCCCGCCATGTGACCACGCCGCACGACCTGCAGGCCTACAACCCCAACTACATCGGAGGCGACATCGCCGGGGGGGCACACGGCGGCCTGCAGTTGGTGTTCCGCCCGGTCATCGCGACGCGTGCCTATGCGACGCCGAACCGCCGATTGTTCCTCTGTTCGGCATCGACACCACCGGGCGCCGGGGTGCACGGGATGTGCGGATGGCACGCCGCCGGGCGAGTACTCGCCGGCACACTTCGAAGCTGATCGCCGACGAACCGCGATCTCACCGGCCGGAGGGCCGGTTCCGCGGTGATCCACCATCGAGCGGTGGGTCGTGATGGGGGCGATGACCGAAGCGCACCGCGAAGTCGAGCGCCCGCTCCGGGTTGTGCGCCTCGTCGGCAGCGATGTCGCGGAGCCGCCCCAGACGATCGCGGCGATGGATGCTCCACGGGCCCACCCGCAAGGTGGCGTACAACAGACCGCCCAGCACGATCGGGAAGAAGAACTGCGCGAGTCGCCACGACGCGACGCCGAGCACGGCCGTGGATCTGGTGAGACCGAAGCCGACCAGCGCCGAGGTGAGCGTGACATCGATGACGCCGAGGCCGCCGGGCGTGATCGGGATGACGGCGAGCACGTTGGCGAGCCCGAAGCCAACGAGCAGCGCATCGATCTCGGTCGAAACACCGAAGGCGCGGAGGAACACCCACAGCGCCATCGCATCGAGCAACCAGTTGGCCGCGGCCCAGCCGATCACGCGGGTGAGCAGCTGTCGATCGGCGGCCAGCTCCTCGAGTCGACCGGCAACGTGCTTCACGGCGGCCGCGGCGCGGTTCTCGTCGAGCCGCATCCGGCGGGCGATCCAGCGCAGCATCCGCTCGGCTCGGCCCTGCCCTTCGAGCAGCCCGAACACCAGCATCGCGGCGAAGCCCATGATGATGACACCGGAGATCGCCGCGGTCGCGTACCCACCGTTGACGCCGCGAATCGGGATCGACACAACGAGCGCCGCCCAGAAGATGACGTTGAGCACGACCGCCGATCCGAGCCCGGCTGTTGCCAGGGCGAACCCGGCATCCGGCCCGGGGACCCCCGACAGCGTCATCAGTCGATAGCCCAGCGCCGAACCGGCTGCGCTGCCTCCCGGCACGATGCTCGACAGCGCCTTGGTGCTCATCTGGATGCGGAACAGGCGCCACGACGAAACGAGGTGACCGGCCTCGCCGAGCGCCGCCTTGGTGAGCAGCGAGTACGAGTACAGCGCGGCGATCTCGAGCCCGAACCCGACCGCGATCAGCGCCGGGCTCACGGAGCGGAGCTCGCCTGCGGCCATGCGGACGCCTGGGACCACGGTGACGATCGCGAAGTACAGCACGCCGACGAACAGCAGCAGCTTCAGGGTGAGGCGGAACGACTGGTACTTCCGGGGTCGCGGTGGACCACCGGTGTCGTCGGCCGACACCCTCGGCAGTTCGCCCGTCGCCGGGCCCACCTCTGCGAAATCCACCCCCCATTGATAGTCGATGGACGCCGCCGCAGCAGCGCACGCCGGCCGGGTCACGTCGCGCCGAACGCCTCGATCACCGCCGCGATCCGACCGACGAGCGGCTCGCGCCGTTCGATCGGACTCTTGCCGAGGTGCACCACCACGAGCTCTCGATCGGGCACGACCACGATGTACTGACCTTCGTAGCCGTGACACGCGAACGAGCCCGGGAAGGCCGGCCAGTGCCACCAGTGACGGCCGTACCAGAACCCACCTTCGGGGTCGAAGGAGACCCGCGCCCGGGCGTGATCGCTCCAGCCGGCTGGGAGGATGCGAACCCCGCCGACCGATCCGTCGTCAAGGTAGAGCTGTCCGAAACGAGCGAAGTCACGGGCCGTCGCGTAGGCGTACGACGATCCGACGAAGGTGCCGGCCGCATCGAACTTCACCTGCGCGCTCGTCATCCCCGCCGGGTCGAACAGGCGGCGGCGCAGGAACGTCTCCATGCCCTCACGACCACCGCCGACGGCATCGCCGATGATCCTGGCGATGATGTTGGTGGTGCCACTCGAGTAGTTCCAGGCAGTGCCAGGTGCATCGACGAGAGGCAACGACGCCGCGTACGCGGCCATGTCGTTCGCTCCTTCGCCGTACAACATCTCCAGACAGTGGCTCACGCTGTTGTCGACGTAATCCTCGACGAACAGCAGGCCGGAGCGCATCTCGAGCAGCTGCTGCAACGTGATCGCCTCCTTCGCGGTGCCACGCCATGCAGGCACCGGCGCCGGAGCCTCGAGATCGACGAGCCCGTCGGCCGCAGCGATCCCAACGGCCGCATGGGTGATGCTCTTGGCCATGCTCCACGACAGCAGCGTGGTGTCCGCATCCACCTCACCACCCGGCCCGAACACGGTGTCGGGCTGCCTGCCGTACCGCTCGAAGACCACCTCGCGGCCACGTCGCACGACGAAGGCCAGCGACAACCCGTGCTCGGCCTCGGCGGCGAACAAGGCGTCGGCATGGTGGCGCGCCACCGCGACCGGATGGATCATGCGTCGTCGGTGACGGGTGCCGGTGGAACGGTGATCGGTACCTGCCCGGTGTCGCGGTCGATCCACTTGTTCGGGGTCTCCGGTGAGGGTGCCAGCGCCAGCGCCAGCGCCTCATCCACGGTGTGGGCGCGCTGGGCGAGCATCCGGTGCGAGGTGCGCACGAACCCGGAGGACACGGCACCGTCCATCCAGTCGAACAGACCCGCCCAGTACTGATCGACGTCGAGCATCACCACCGGCTTGCGGACGATTCCGAGCTGGTTCCACGTGAGCAGCTCGAGGGTCTCCTCGATCGTGCCGAACCCGCCGGGCATGGCGATGAACCCATCGGACAGCTGCTCGAACCGAGCCTTGCGCTGGTGCATGTCGGGCACGACTTCCAACGACGAGAGACCACGATGGGCCACCTCGGCCGACACGAGTTGGTCGGTGATCACCCCGATCACCTCTCCGCCGGCACCCAGCGCGGCATCGGCGATGACGCCCATCAGACCCACATGCCCACCGCCGTACACGAGCCCGATGCCGCGGCGCGCCATCGCCTCGCCCAGCGATCGGGCGGCATCGCGGAACGACGCGGCGGCACCCACGTTGGAGCCGCAGTAGACGCACAAACGCGCCGGGCGGACGAGTGAGGCGATGGAAGACATCGCGACAGCCTGACACAGGCGCATGCCGCTGTTGCAACGGCCCTTGTTCAATCGCCCGCAGCGGTTGGGTGTGCCGGCGGGGGCGCTCACTACAGTCTCGGCCGTGACTGCTCCCGATCTCCACGATGCCGCCGACGTGATCGATCTCGCCCAGCGGGTGGTCGGCAAGGCCATCCGCCACCTTGCGGCGAGCGGCGGGCCCGACGCCCATCAGGTCCTCGCCTACGACATCGCCCACGCATCGGCCCAGGTCGAGACGGCGCGGGCGCTGCTCGACTACGGCGGCAAGGGCGATACCGAGGCTCGCATCACCTGTGCCTTCGCCGCCGACATGGCCCACGACCTGATCACCCGCCTCTGCGGCCGGGAGCGGCTGTGGGGCCTCGACCCGGCGCCGATGCGCGACGCACATGGGTTCCTCGACAGGTTTCGCGACCCCGCCTTCCTCGCTTCGCTCGCCGAGACGCCGGGCCCACTTCATCTCGACAGCGACTTCGAGCTCGTGCAGGCCACGTTCCGATCGTTCGCCGACAACGAGATCGTGCCGCGCGCCGAGCACGTGCACCGCCACAACGACGACGTGCCCGAGGAGATCATCGGTGGCCTGGCCGAGATGGGAGCGTTCGGCCTGAGCGTGCCGGCCGAGTACGGCGGCTACAGCGAAGGGGGCGACGGCGAGTACATGGGCATGGTCGTGGCGACCGAGGAGCTCAGCCGCGGTTCGCTCGGCATCGGTGGCTCGCTCATCACCCGCCCGGAGATCCTCACGAGAGCACTCGTCAAGGGCGGCACCGAGGCGCAGAAGCAGCACTGGCTGCCGAAGCTCGCCACGGCCGAGGTGATGGCCGCGGTAGCAGTCACCGAGCCCGACTACGGCAGCGATGTCGCCGGAATCAAGGTCACGGCCACGCCTGCTGTCGGTCCCGACGGCAGCGCCGGGTACGTGATCAACGGGGTGAAGACCTGGTGCACGTTCGGGGCCCGCGCCGACGTGCTGATGCTGCTCGCCCGCACCGACCCCGACCGCGCCAAGACCCACCGCGGGCTGAGCCTGTTCATCGTGCCCAAGCCGCGTGGCGACTCACACGGGTTCGAGTTCGCGCAGCCGGCCGGCGGCGCCCACACCGGAGGAAAGATGGAGGGCCGCCCGATCGACACCATCGGGTACCGCGGCATGCACAGCTACGAGATCGCCCTCGACAACTGGTGGGTACCGGCGGCGAACCTGATCGGCGAGGCCGATGGGCTCGGCAGGGGCTTCTACTACCAGATGGAGGGCTTCGAGAACGGACGGCTCCAGACCGCCGCCCGCGCTGTCGGCGTGATGCAAGCTGCGTACGAGGCCGCGCTCGAGTACGCACACAACCGCAAGGTGTTCGGGTCATCGGTGTTCGACTACGAGCTCACCCAGGTGAAGCTCGGCCGGATGGCGGTGCTCGTGCAGGCCGGCCGGCAGTTCAGCTACTCCGTGGCCCGGCTCATGGCCAAGGGCGAGGGGGCGACCGAGGCGAGCATGGTGAAGGCCTACGTCTGCAAGGCAGCCGAGTGGGTCGCCCGCGAGGCGATGCAGATCCACGGTGGGTACGGATACGCCGAGGAGTACCCGGTGAGCCGGCTCTACGTGGATGCCAGAGTGCTCAGCATCTTCGAGGGTGCCGACGAAACCCTGTGCCTGAAGGTGATCGCCCGTCGCTTGTGCGACGCGGCCGGCTGAGCGGCTGGCTGAACCTCAGGCCGAAGCGTCAGGCCGAGCGCAGCACATCACCCGGCGCCACGGGTGGCGCCGGGTCGGTCGCCACAATGGCGACCGGGTCGACGACGGCGATCGGCGTCATGGCTACGACCGGAGCGTTGAAGCCGGTGCGGGTGAGCGTGCGCCACGCCTTCGACAGCACCTGCTCGAACGTGGCCACGAGGATCACGAAGTCGAGGTTGAGCGACCAGTTGTCGACATAGAACAGATCGAGTCGGCGGTAAGCACCGAAGTTCGGGTTGTCGCGCGCCTCGACCTGCCACAGGCCGGTGATGCCCGGGGGCATCTGCAACCGGTCGAGCAGGCGGTCGTCGAACTGGGCAACCTCGGCCGGCAGAGCGGGCCGCGGGCCGATGATGCTCATCTCTCCCCACAACACGTTGATGAGCTGCGGCAGCTCGTCGAGTGATGTGGCCCTCAGGAAGCGTCCGATGCGGGTGACCCGCGGATCGTCCTCGAGCTTGAACAGCGGGCCGACGCGTTCGTTGTCGTCGCGCAGAGCCGACAGCCGCGCTTCGGCGTCGACCACCATCGAGCGGAACTTGAACATGTCGAACTCGACGCCGTTGCGGCCGACGCGGCGCTGCTTGAACAGCACCGGCCCACCATCGGTCGATTTCACGATGACGGCGACAACGGCCATCAGCGGCGCGGCGAGCACGAGCACGGGAATCGCCAGCACGAGATCGATCACCCGCTTGACCAGCAGCTGGGGACTGGTGGTGTCGGATGGCTCGAGGTAGTAGAGCGACTGATACGCCACCGGCGTGGCGCGCAGGCGGCGGTGGCTCATGCCGTGCAACCCGGTGGAGATCTGGATGTGGACTCCGGCGTGCTCCAACTCGGCGATGAGCGGCGTGAGCTCGCGCGACGGCAGGGCGCCCGCCACCGTGATGACACCGCGGATGCCGGTTCGGTCGAGCAGGCCGATGAGGTCGGCTGTGCGGCCGAGGTGTAGGGCCGACATGCCGTGCAGAGCGGCAAGCGACGGATCGCCGACCACCCCTCGCACGCGGAACCCGGCCTCCGGGTGATCGCGGAGCAACTCGACCAGGTCGGATGCGTCGGCGTTGGCGCCGACGACGACCACGTCGCGAAGGTGATGCCCAGCCGCCCGTTGTGCGCTGAGCCAGGCGCGGTACCCGCCGCGGAACCACAGCACCAGCACCACCGAGACCAGCGGCCCGGCCAGCAGCCAGCGGACCGCGAGCTCGACGCTCATCGCCCGGAGCAGACCGGCTTGCAGCACCCCGAGCACGATCGAGCTGCGAACGACCCGCCGGATCTCCTCGGCTCGGCTGGAGGCCACCCGCGCGAGGTAGAGGCCCTGCGTCATGAACAAGGCGAGTCCGCTGGCGAACAGCACCGCCTCGACGATCGCCAGCTTCCAAAGCTCCATGCCCGCCGAGTACTTCCAGACGAGCACCGGGAGCCACGAGAGCAGCAGTGCGGAGGAGTCGAGCAACACCAGCCGGCGCCGAAGGTTGGCGACTTCGAGTTTTAGGTGGTGGGTCACGGCCACTCACTCGTTTCTCGGTGGAAAGGGGGGGTGGCTCGATCGTACGACGACGATGTTTCGTGGAATAGACGTTCTGTTTGACGCTTTGATGACGATGTGGCCCGATTCCTTGAGGAATCCTTGAGGATGTCCCGCGCTGTGGTTGAGCGGTCTCCGAGCGCGTCTCAGGGGCGTGGAGCGCCGACCCGCCGATGGACCGACACCGCGTATCGATCGCCGCGTCCGCGGGCGTCGAACGGTGCCCGATCCCACGTGGCCCAGCGATGCGCGAGCTCGAAACCGACCTCACGGCAGGCGTCGTCGTGCGCACTGAGCGTGTGCGACCCGGCATCGTCGGAGAGAGTGAAGCCGGCGATCAGCAGACCCGCCTCGGCGACATGCGCTGCGCACCGCTCGACCACGGCCGCACGCACTTCGTCGCGGCAGTAGAGCAGCACGTTGCCTGGCATCGCGACCACGTCGAAGCAGCGGTCGAGGCGGAACGTGGCCAGATCGGCACATGTCCAGGTCACGTCGGGCGCCCGCCGCCTGGCACGCTCCAACATCTCGTCGTCGAGGTCTACACCGACACTCTCGACGCCGCGTCGGTGCAGCTCAATGGCTACGCGGCCGGTACCGCACCCAGCGTCGAGAACCGACCTCGGCCCGAACCCGCAGATGAGATCTGCCTCGCCGTGGGCTGCCGCGGTGGTGAATCTCGACTCGTACTCGTCGAGATCGGTCGCGGCGCGCCAGGCCGTCCACCGCGGGCTCACCAGGTGACCGTCGCCACTCATCGGCTCACCGGAATCAACTCGAAACGTGGCCAGTCGGGCCGACCAGGTCGAGCAAGGAACGAATCCGTTTGAAGTCGGCCCCGGGGTGATCGTCGTACGGATCGAGCAGCACCGGATGAAGACCTGCTGCACGAGCGCCACCGATGTCCATCGTGACCGAGTCGCCGACGTACACGATGCGATGCCGCGGGGTTTCACCGAAGTGCACCAAGGCGGACTCGAAGATCCGCGGATCCGGCTTGGACACGCCGACGACGTGACTGTCGATGATCGTCCGCATTGGAACACCTGTTCCAGTTCCGACCTGACAGATGCCGCTGCGCCGTAGCACCTCTTCGATCTGGCCGCTCGCGTTCGACACCACACCCATCGGCACACCGGCCTCGTGGAACATCGCCAACGCGGCCAAGCTCTCGGGGATCGGCCACCGCCAGAGGTGGGCGCTGCGGGTGTGCTCGAGGGCCACGGCGGCGGCGCCGACATCGTGTTCGGGCACTCCCACCGCCGCCGCGTAGGCGTGGTTGTAGTGGTGCCAGAACGTCTCGGTCGCACCGGCCGCGCTCTTGGCCGCCATCGCCACGTAGTGGGCGCGGCAATGGCGCTCGATCGTGGCGTCGCCTCCGTAGTAGGCGAGGAGCGGGCCGAGCACGGTCGGGTCGGGCAGCACCAAGATGCCGCCCGCATCAAAGAGGATCGCATCGAAATGGATCGCGTCGAAGAGGTCCGAGTCGAAGTCGAGCACGTCGACCAGTGTGCCCGTTTCGCGCAGCACATCCCAGCCACATACGCTCCACACGTGCGCAGCCCCCGCGATTTCTTCAAGCCGCTCGCCGTCGGTGCTCCCGAGCCGCTCCGCGAGATCCCGTTCCGCCCGAGCCGGGTCATCCACTTCTTCCCGCCACACCTCGACAAGGTCGTCGCCAAGCTGCCCGACATCGTGCCAACCGTCGACGTGATCCTCGGCAACCTCGAAGACGCCATCCCGATGAGCGACAAGCACGCCGCCCGGGCCGGACTGGTGAACGTGGCCCGCACGGTCGACTTCGGCGACACGCAGCTGTGGACCAGGGTGAACAGCCTCGATTCACCCTGGGGGCTCGACGACCTCACCACGGTGGTCACCGAGGTCGGAGACAAGATCGACGTGATCATGATCCCCAAGGTGGAAGGCCCCGAGGACATCCACTACGTCGATCGGCTGCTCGCCCAGCTCGAGGCCAAGGCCGGCCTGCGCAAGCCGATCCTCATCCATGCAATTCTCGAGACCGCCCGCGGCGTGGCCAACGTCGAGGCGATCTGCGGCGCGTCGCCACGCATGCAGGGCCTGTGCCTGGGGCCGGCCGACCTGGCCGCGAACCGACGGATGAAGACCACACGAGTTGGTGGCGGTCATCCCGACTACCTCGTGCGCGCCGACCCAGGTCCCGATGCCGAGGGTCTCGACGCGCCTCGCGCCACCTACCAGCAGGACCTGTGGCACTACACGCTCGCCCGCATGGTCGACGCCTGCGTGATGCACGGGATCCTGCCCTACTACGGGCCCTTCGGCGACATCAAGGACACCGTTGCCTGCGAGGACCAGTTCCGCAACGCCTACCTGCTCGGCTGCGTGGGTGCGTGGAGCCTGCACCCTTCCCAGATCCCCATCGCCAAGCGGGTGTTCAGCCCCCGACCCGCCGATGTCGCCCACGCGCTACGGGTCATCGACGCGATGGGTGACGGCACCGGCGCGATCATGCTCGACGGGAAGATGGAGGACGACGCATCGGTGAAGCAGTGCCATGTGGTCGTGAACCTCGCCCGCCAGCTCGCCGCCCGCGACCCCGAGCTCGCCGCCGGCTACCAGTTCTGAATGGAGCCCGGATGAGCGATCTGCGACCACGCCGTTCAGTGCTGTACATGCCCGCCGCGAACGAGCGCGCCCTCGAGAAGGCGAAGTCGATTCCGACCGATGCGATCATCTTCGATCTCGAAGACGCGGTTGCCCCCGACGCCAAGAACACGGCCCGACACCAGGCCGTTGCCGCCGCGTCGTCGCACGAGTACGGCACTCGTGAGCTGACGATCCGCTGCAACGGCCTGGACACACCGTGGTTCGGCGACGACATCGCCGCGGCCGCCGGCAGTGGTGCTGCTGCCGTGGTGATCCCGAAGGTCGGATCCGTTGCCGCCCTCGACCAGGTGTCGGTGTTGCTCGACGCTGCCGGCGCCCCAGCCGAGATGTCGATCTGGGCGATGATCGAGACGCCGACGGCGATCTTCGACGCCCGCGCCATCGCCGCCCACCCTCGCGTGTCCGTGCTCGTGATGGGCACCAACGATCTCGCTCGCGAACTGCGCGCCGCACTCGTGCCCGGCCGGCACCCGCTGGTCGCCCACCTCGCAACCGCGTTGGTCGCGGCGCGTGAGGCGGGCGTGGCGATCCTCGACGGCGTCTACAACGACGTGAACGACCTCGACGGGTTCCGCGACGAGTGCGTACAAGGAGCCGAGATGGGCTTCGACGGCAAGACCCTCATCCATCCCGGCCAGGTCGCCATCGCCAACCAGGTGTGGGCGCCGACCGACGCCGAGATCGAACACGCCCGACGGGTGATCGCCGCCTTCGACGAGGCCGTGGCCGACGGCCGGGGGGTTGCCACCGTCGACGGGCGGATGATCGAGAACCTCCACGTCGCCAACGCCCACCGCGCCCTCGCCGTGGCAGCCGCCATCGCCGCTATCTCGTGACCCGAGTTGCGCCGCGCTCAGCGCTCGGCCTCAGCTCAGCTCAGCTCAGAGGGTGGAGCGGAACAGATCGACGGTGCGGTTGAACGCGACCACCGACGCCGGGGCGTCGTACACCTCCGGGCGCTCGTCGTTGAAGAACGCGTGGTCGACACCCGGATGCACGTGCAACACGGCGTCCTTGCCGAGCTCACGCAACTGCGACTCGAGCGCGTG
>CXWL01033329.1_pt1 | contig 12779 bp, 10 predicted proteins | sample 590931 | NCBI WGS metagenome assembly CXWL01 (sample SAMEA3498368, study PRJEB10139) | groundwater metagenome | biome: water well; material: biofilm material | place: Germany | collected 2015-04-27
TCGAGACGTAACACAGACGTTACGCCCCTGTTACCCAGCCGACGTGATTCGTCATACACAATATATTTATATGACGAAACGGCTTGCGGTTCTCCTCCTCGCGCTCTGGACGGCACCCTCGTTCGCGCAGACGCCAGCATCGCCCACACCACCACCTGCTCAGCCGGAGTACCCGGTCGTTCGAATCGGGATGGTGTCGTACCTCCAATACGCGGCCGAGCTCGAAAACCGCGACAAGTACAACGCCTTTGACGTCACCCGCGCCTACTTGAACATCAATGCCCAGGTCTCGTCGAACGTTCGCTTTCGGTTCACCCCGGACGTGCGACGCGCCACCGACGGAAGCCTGGCCGGCACGCTGACCGTGCGCGTCAAGTACGCGTTCGCGCAGTTCGACAACGTCACTCCTCGTGGTTGGATACGTCTCGGGATGCACCAGACGCCGTGGCTCGACTTCGAAGAGAGCATCAACCGCTACCGGGTGCAGGGAACGATGTTCTCTGAGCGGGAGGGCTTGATCCCTGGCTCAGCTGACTTCGGCGCAGGTTATTTCACACCTCTCCCGAAGGGCTACGGAGAAATCCAGGCCGGCGTCTACAACGGCGAGGGTTACGCGCTGGCCGAGGCCAATAAGTACAAGAGCGTCCAGAGCCGCATCACCGTCAGACCGTTGACCGGGCGCGGCATCTGGAACGGCCTGCGGGTCTCGGGCTCTTACAACGCCGGGTGGTACGCCGCCGATCGGCCACGCCGCCTCGGCATCGTCATGGGGAGCTTCGAACACCCGAATGTCGTCGCGACGGTACAGCATGTGGCCGCTACTGAAAACCCGGTGCCGGGTGCCGCTTCGAACACCGAGAGGTCCGGAAACTCAGCCTTTGTCGAGGTTCGCCAGGGCGTGAGCGGATGGGCTGGTCTTGCACGCGTTGACCTGTTCGACCCCAACACCAGTGTGACGAGCAACTCGCTGCGCCGTGCCATCGCCGGTGGCGGCTACTGGTTCGTCTGGCCCCGGTCGCGCGTGGGACTCGTGGCAACCAACGAGCAGGTGCGCTACGATGCGCGCGCCGGCAAGGTAAGGGAGAACCGATTCCTCGTCCAGACACACGTGGAGTTCTGACGGCTCGGTCTTTTGCTACCATGGGCCGACAATGTCCTCCCGCACGGCCCGTGCCTCGATTGTTGGCTTTCTCCTGATTGTTGGTGCCGCCGGTTCGTATGTCGGCGTCGACACCTATCAGCGTCAAGCCGAGGTCTTCACCCACGAACGTGCGGTGCTGGCCCTCCTCGACACCATGCTGGCGTCGGTGAACGAGTTGGCGGTGACTCAGCGCGGCTATTTCGAGCCCGCTCCAGAAGGGAACAGCAGCCGTTCATCCGCTCCTCAGTTCCAACGCGTGCAGCAATTGACCGAAGAACTGCGGGAACGCCTGACTTCTCTGCGCTCTCTGGTCACCGAGCCTGAGGCTGTCGAACTCGTCCCAAGCCTCGCCGCCGCACTCGATGCCTTCTCGACGACCGACACCCGGGTTCGGACCAACCTGGCCAACGACACCTATTTTTCTGCGGCCGACCTTGTCTTCTCGGCCTCGTCGGCAGAACTCCGCTCCGTCACGAGCGCATTAATCGACCTGAAGGGGCTCACGACACAGGGCGCCCTCGCGCAGTACGACCGCCTCCGGCGGAGAACTGCGCTCTCCGCCGGCGCGGTTGGCCTTGTCTGGATTTTCGGTCTGTTGTTGCTGGTCTGGCCCGGTTCACAGAACCCAGCCACCGACGGTTTGGCGGGAGATCCACTCGCGCAGGCGGATCAAGGGATCGCGCTCGTTGGTCACACCCTACTCGCGTCCGCGGCCCCAGAGGTCCAGCACCAGGCACGGCCGGCCGTCGATCTCGAGGCCGCCGCAAACGTGTGCGTGTCGATGGCCAAGGCGACGTCCGCCGCGGATCTCCGCGAACTGATGGCGGCCGCATCGTCGGCCGTGGGCGCCAGCGGCATGGTCCTATGGCTTGGTGCCGGGGAAGAGCTGTTCCCTGTGCTCGGACATGGGTATGACCCGAAGATGCTGGCACGGATCGGTCCGCTTGCGCGCGAGGCCTCGAATGCGACGGCCATCGCGTGGCGCAATGCGGAAACCCAGATCGTCCCCGGTGACCAGGGTCGTGCAGGCGCGGTTGTGGTTCCCCTGATCAGCGCACAAGGATGCATTGGCGTCCTCTCCGCCGAGGTGCCGTCCGGTCATGAGCGTGACGCCACCACACGCTCGGTGACGGTATTGTTCGCAGCCCAATTAGCCACGATCGTCGCCGCGTGGCCCGAACCCAGCGCGGGGGCCGGTGGTGGCCCGACCTCGCACCCTGGCACCATCGCCGTCACGCTCTGACGATGGCTCGAGACGACCGTCGAGCGAAGATCCTGGAGCGGGCCGCGCGGGAGAAAGTGAAGTTCCTGCGGCTCCAGTTCACCGACATCCTCGGATCCCTCAAGAACGTCGAGGTCCCGGACCGCCAGTTCGAGGCGGCTCTCGACGGTCGCATCACCTTTGACGGTTCGTCCATCGAAGGCTTCGTCCGAACCGAGGAAGCGGACATGCTCCTCTCGCCGGACCTCAACACATTCCAGATCTTCCCGTGGAGCTACGCGGGTGCCGAGCGCGTCGGGCGCGTCATCTGCGACATCGCGAATCCCGACGGGACGAGGTTTGCGGGATGTCCCCGGTCAACACTCAAGCGCGTGATCGCCATGGCCGCAGAGGCCGGCTTCACCCTCAGGGCGAGCCCCGAGGCCGAATTCTTTCTCTTCCAGCGTCGGGGCGGCGGCGAGCCCACGACTGACACCCACGATTCCGGCGGCTATTTCGACCTGACGCCCGTCGATCTTGGCGAGGACGTCCGTCGCGAGATCGTGCTGGCGCTCGAGCAAATGGGTTTTCACGTCGAAGCCGCGCATCATGAGGTCGCGCCGGGCCAGCACGAGATCGACTTTCGAGACGACGATGCGCTGTCGACGGCTGACAACGTGAGCACATTCCGTTTCGTGGTGAAGAACGTGGCCAGCCGCCACGGCCTCCACGCCACGTTCATGCCGAAGCCGATCTTCGGCGTGAACGGCAGCGGCATGCATACGCACCAGGCGCTCTACGCCAAGGATCGCAATGCGTTCTTCGACGCCCAGGCCGAGTGGCAGTTGAGCCGTGTGTGTCTGCACTATGTTGGCGGGCTGCTCCGCCACGCCAAGGGTTTCTGCGCCATCACGAATCCGTTGGTCAACTCCTTCAAGCGTCTCGTTCCCGGCTACGAAGCGCCAACAGATATCGCATGGTCCGAGCGAAACCGGAGCCCGCTCGTCCGTGTTCCGGCCGCTCGCGGGCCGAACACGCGCGTCGAGTTCCGCATGCCCGACCCGTCGTGCAACCCGTATCTGGCGCTCGCCGTGATGCTTCGCGCGGGTCTCGATGGGATCGAGCATGGCCTCAACCCCGGCCCGCCGGTCAACAAGAACATCTACACGATGAGCCACCGGGAACGTCGGCACCTGCGGATCGATGAGTTGCCGGGGAACCTGAGCGAGGCGCTCGACGAGTTGGAGAAGAGCGCGCTCATACGGGACACGCTCGGGGATCACATCTTCGACCATTTCCTGGCGGCGAAGCGTTCGGAGTGGGACAGCTACATCCGCCACGTCTCGCCGTGGGAGATCGACCGGTACCTCAACACCTACTGATGTCCTCTCCCGCACTCGGCGCTGGCATCCCACGGGGACGATTCGAGCCGAGCGGAGGCCAGTTGTTCGGCCGGGCACGCTGGAGGGGCGGGCACATTTTTTGAAGCGCTGGCGACCGGGCGCGACGGGTCATCCGGGTGCACGCTTCAGGCAGGCGCTGGCAACGTGCACCCGGCCCCACCATCCACGATCCGTCGTCGCCCAATCGCTCCTTCCCTTCGCCCCGCGTACGGCGTGTCCGCCGAAGCGCGGAGGCTGGTTCGCTGCTGCGCAAGACCCGCCGTCACCAACCACACTACGCGGTGATCTTGACCACGACTGCGGTCATGTCGTCGTTTTGTGCCGCACCTCCGCGGAAGGCCACGACGGCGCCGAAGATCGCGTCCACGATCTCACGAGCGCCCTGCGTACGCGTCGCCTTGACGACCTCGATCACGGGACCAATCCCGAGTTCCTGGCCCATCTCGTCCACCGCCTCGAAAATCCCGTCGGTACAGAACACGAAGAGATCGCCGGCCACGAGTGGGATGTTCACCTCGTCATATTCGACGCCGGGAAAGGACCCAAGCGGAACGCCAGGCAGTTCGATCTGGCCGCATTCATTCCCAGACCAGTGGATCGGATAGGGCAAGCCGGAATTCGCCATCGTCAGGATGCGGCGCTTGAAGTCGAAGAGCGCATAACAGAGCGTGCAGTAGTACTCCTCGAGCTGACGCTCGTGCAGGATCGTATTCATCGACTGCAACACGCCCGCGACACTGAACCGATCGGGCGTATACCTGCGTCGTAGCGTGCGCGACCTCACGAGTTCCGCAGCGAACGCGCCGTACAGTGCGGCAGGCGCACCCTTTCCTGACACGTCGCCGACCGCCACGACCAGACTGTTGGGTTCAGGCGAGAGAAAGTCGTGGATGTCGCCCCCGAGCTCGTGCGCGGGCTCGAACTTTCCCGCGACGTCGGCGTTCCGGAGGCGGACAGGAAGTTCCGTCGGAAGGAGCGCCGCCTGAACACGCTTGGCGAAACGCAGTTCCTTCTCGATCCGCTCTTCGTTCTGCCGTACCTCTTCGTACAGCCTGGCGTTCTCGATCGCGACAGCGGCCTGACTGGCGAGGAGCGTGAGGAGCTCGGTGTGCTCTTTCGTGAAGGCGTCCAGCTCGGAACTCTCGAGGTCGAAGACTCCGATACAACGTTCCTTGATGAGCATCGGAATCACCAGTTCGGATCGCGCATCGGCGACGAGGTTGATGTACCGCGGATCCTTCGACACGTCCGAGACAAGCACGGGTTCTTTGTGCAGCGCCGCCCAACCGACCAGTCCCTCTCCGACCCTGACCTGCTTGTTGGCGGCGTCCTCGCCGTAGCGCACCGCCATCTTCATCTCGAGGATCTGCGTCTGCGGATTGAGCAGGAGGATTCCGAACGTGCGGTAATCGATGAGGCGTTTGGTCAGGCTCGCGATGCGGGTCAGCAGGACGTCGAGATCCAGGATCGACGACATCTCGCGGCCGATCTCGGCGAGCGTTTCGAGGGTGTCGGTGTACTGTCGCTCCGAGCGGAACAGCCGCGCGTTCTCGATCGCCACCGCCACGTGGGCGGCGAACTGGCGGAGCAGTGCTTCATCCTGTATCGAGAAGGCGCCGGCCTTTTCGTTGAGCAGGTTGAGCGCTCCGATCACGCGGCCTTTCCGCCGCATGGGCACCGCCAGCTGCGACAGCATGTCGCGGAGCCGACCCCTGTAGCGCGGCTCCAGCCGCACGTCATTCACGAGGATCGGACGCCCCTCCTGCACGGCGGCGCCCACGACACCCTCGCCGATGCGCATTCGCAGCGTCTTGCTGATCTCTTCAGGATAGCCAACCGAGTAGGCCACCCTCAGATCCGCCCGCTTCTCGTCGAGGAGGTACACCGCGAAGGCGCTGAACTGCGTGAGCCGCGCGATTAGCTGCGGAATCTTCTCGAGCAGTTCCTCGAGATCGAGCACCGATGTGACCTCTCGTCCCAGCTCGAACAGCGTTGAGAGGAGCTCGGTATCGCTCGGCGTGCGCGGTACGGCCGGCGGCTGTAACTGATCCGACATGAAGCGTGAGGAATTATACTGGGTGGTCGCCAATGGACACGCTGACCCTCCCTTTGGATTACACCGCGATCGAGCGCATCCTGCCGCACAGGTATCCGTTTCTGCTCGTGGATCGCGTCACTGAGCTCGAACCGGACAAGCGGATCGTCGGTGTGAAGAACGTCACGCTGAACGAGCGTTACCTGTCGCGACAGTCAGGAGAACCGCCGGCACTTCCACCGACGATTCTCACGGAGGCTATCGCGCAGATCGGAGCGATTCTGATCCTGTCGAAACCAGAGAACCGCGAAAAGCTGATCTTCTTCATGGGGATTGAGCGCGTTCGGTATCGTGGCGTGGTACGCCCAGGTGACACGGTCGAAGTCGAGGCACGGGTGAAGCGCCTGCGCAGCCGGATGGGTCAGCTCGATGGTTTCGCGCGCGTGGACAATCGCATCGTCGCCAGCGGAACCATGACGTTCGCACTCGGACCGATTACGAGCGCGTTCTGAGCACCAGCAGCACGCCGCCAACCTTGGCGGCGCGACTGGCCCACCTCGCGGTCCGCGACTCCGGCCTGAGGTAGCGAATCGCGTCAAGCAGGGCCGGCGTCAGGATGACCGGCGCCACCCACGGCTCCCCCATTCGCGCCGACGCCGCCATCCCACGTGTGTCTCGTTCGTCGGGCCCCGTTCGGCCCAGCGCAGCGCCCGCGTACACGACGGAGGTGAGGATGTTGAACGCGAGCACGCCTTTCATCACGGGTGCGCGTTCAGAACGCAGTCGTGGACGCCGGGACAGCAACAGTTCACTTGACGCATGCTGTGCCCAGAATCCAGCGGACGAGATCGTGAACTCCTTCGGAGCCCCCACCGGCCCGTGCGTAATGGCAAAGAACGGTATGCCCGCGTACGAGACTCGCTTGATGCCCGGCGGCGCACCGAGGAGCACGTCGAACGTGAGGTGCCCGCCCTCGTGCACGGCCAATCCGAGAACCGCTCCCGTGAGCACCCTGGCGGCGGTCTCGAGTCGACCATCCCCCGCCGGGACCGCGCCGGTCGAGGCGCCCTGTGCGCTGGCCGCAACACTTTGCGCCAGGGCGAGCGCGAAGGCAGCGACCGCTCGGAAGGCCATCGGCATGATCGGTCACCAGCTAGGCGGTTGGTGCAGGGTCTGCGATCTCAATCCGGTTTCGACCGCCCTGCTTGGCTCGATAGAGCGCGGCATCGGCGCGCCCGACCAGTCCTTCCACTTCCACGTCGTCGGCGCGCATCTCGGCAACGCCGAAGCTGGCAGTCACAACGATAGCCGATTCATGCCACCGAACGGGTCGGCCTTCGAGCTCGTGACGTAATGTTTCCGCGACGCGGCGTGCGCCCGACATCGGCGTATCCGGAAGGAGGACGAGGAACTCGTCGCCGCCGTAACGGCATTTGACGTCGCTCGCTCGAAGAACGGCGCTCATGCGCTGGCCGACCGACGCCAGCACCGCGTCACCGCCCAAGTGACCGAAGCGATCGTTGATCTTCTTGAACTGGTCGATGTCGAACATCACAAGGGTGACGGCGTCGTTGGTCCGGCGAGCACGCCGAAGTTCACCATCAATCACGTCAAGCGCGTGCTTTCGTGTGAAGCAGGTCGTCAGCGGATCGCGGGCGCTCGCTTCCTGCACCTCCGCGAAGAGTTCCGCATTCTTGATGGAGACGCCCAGCAGCGCCGCCGCGCCGACGAGGCCGCTCTTCTCTTGCGCGGTCAACGGTGGCGTGGGACTGACCCCCAGCACACCGAGCGGCACACCGGCGACGATCATCGGAAAGCACACGTCCCCTGGGTGCTCGTCGAGGTCGACCTGAAGTTCTCCAAGCGCCCGCGAGGCCGCGCGCTCGCGCGCCGCCAGGCCTTCGCCAGGGCCAAGCATCGGCACCCACTGGTGGGCCCGGCGAATCATCACCCACACCACCCTGCCTGGAGCGAGACGAGGGAGCGTCTCAACGGCCGCGCTGCGGATGGCGCCCACCTCGAGCGATCGGGCGAGCGCCTGACCAAACGCGACCAGTTGTTCAAGCTCATCAGCACGTGCGGTCGCTGCACGCGCTTCCAATCGCATCTGCCGGCGCCGGCGTGCGAGGTGCACGATGAGCACGCCTGCCAGGATGACAAGGGCAGGCAACAGCCGAAGGCCACGGCGCTGGTCTATGTCCTGGGCAATGGTGAGCGCCTGCCCGAGGGGCCGCGCGAAGACCACGAACAACGCCACAGCCAGCCCGCCGAGCAAGAACGCGTCGTTGCGGCCGACGAGTCGCATGGTGATGAAGGATTGTCGGATCGAGGGCGACAGTTTACCATTGGGCCATGAGTCGACACAGCGTTTTCACGGGATGTGCTGCATCGTGCCTGGCCTTGCTTGTCACCGCGGCCGTGCTCAACGCACAGGGTCGAGCGCCTCAGGCCGTCCGACCCGTCGCACCGATGAAGGCTGCCCCTGCCGGACAGCTCCCACCAGTGCCACTCGAATCGATCCTCGCGCGCCCGCTGCCGGTCGTTCAGGCGGCCTATGAATTCGCGGCGCGCCACCCCGAGGTCCTGCAGTACGTGCCGTGCTACTGCGGATGCGAGAGCCGTGGTCACGGGGGCAACCACGACTGCTTCGTCAAGCGGCGGGCCGTCGACGGTCACAACCTCGAGTGGGATCCGCACGGCTCGGGATGCACGGTGTGCGTGGACGTGGCCAGAGACGCCATGTTGATGTTCAATTCCGGTGCGTCTCCGACTGCCATCCGTGCGGCGATCGATCGGAAGTGGGGCTCCCGTTTCCCGTCTCAGACGCCTACGCCGCTTCCCACGAAATCGGTTGCCCGTCCCGCGCGGGGATGACCGCGAGCAAGACGACTGCGAAGCGCGTGTCGTCTTCGACCGCTCGTGACGACGCCATCCGGCGCTTCTTCGAGCTGGCGCGCGAGGGCCTCTATATCGGCTGGCTGAGTCCGGCCAACCCCGGAGCCGCCGGGGTCGTCCTCGCCGCCAACCCATGCCTCAAACGCCTCCTCGGCTATTCGGCCGAGGCGGCCGAGAGCACCGTCGCACTGTTCGCGCCAGCGCACTATGCCGATCCGTCGTCGAGGGCCCGCTTGGTCGGCGCGCTGCTCCGAGGCACCGACGTGAATGACTATCTCGTGCCGCTTCGACGCCTGGACGGGGCGGCTGTTCTGGTGGAAGTCACCGCCCACACTGAACCCTCGACCGACGGAACGGTCCGCGTTGACGCACTGCTGCGAGACGTCAGCGAACGGCATCAGCTGGACGATCGTGCCAGAGCCCTGTACAAGGAGCTTGCACATTCTGAACAGTTGGCTGCGATTGGACGGACGATCGCCGACGTCGCGCATGAATTACGCAATCCACTCTCGACCATCGTTGGCTGGGCCGAACGACTCGCAGAGGGAGCGCTCGACGACAAGACTCGCAGAGGCGTCTCGGAAATCCTCTCAGCGTCGGAGCGCGCGTCCCGCATCGTGCACAGCTCACTGCGCGCGTCGGGGAAGCGACCCACGACACGATCGATGGTGGATCTGAATGCGATCGTGGAAGGGACACTGGTCTTGCGGCAGCACGATCAACGAGCCATGAACATCGTGACCACAACCGAGCTCCAGGCGAACCCGCCCGCTGTCTTCGCCGATGCGCATCAGATTCAACAGGTGCTGCTGAACGTCATCCTCAATGCGGAACAAGCCATGACGACCGCCCATGGTCGCGGCGCGCTCGTCATTCGCACGATGGCCGACGAACAGCGTCACCTGGCCAATATCGAAGTCAGTGACGATGGTCCAGGCGTTCCCGAGTCCGTGCGGTCGCGGATCTTCGATCCGTTCTTCACGACAAAGCACGACGGCGCCGGTACGGGGCTCGGCCTCGCGGTGGCGCAGGCGCTGGTGCATGACCACGGCGGAAGTATTCGACTCGCGCGGGACCGGGCAAAAGGCGAAACCTTCGTCATCGAGCTGCCGACCGGTGACCAGTCGGCCGCAACCGACCCGAGTCGTACCTGATCCGGGCGCCCATCAGCCGGCTAACGGGCGACCGCCGTCACCTCAGCGGCGCGACTCGGCATCTTCGACACCGTCGCGATCGACAGGCCCGCGCGCCGCTTGGCCGACGACGTCCCGGTTGAGGTCCGCATCTCTCCGCCAGCGATAGCCCTGACGTCGGCGCGACCAATGCTCGGATGCGGCACAACCACAGCCGGCACCTTCGGAGCCGAAGACACGAGCGTGAGATGGCGAGGTGCAGCCGGGGCGTCGACGGCGCGCGGCTTCTGATGGAACATCAGAATGCTCGCCGTCGCGTGTGCCGCCTCTGTCGGTGACATNNTCTGTCGGTGACATGGTCGAACGCAGCGCCTCCTTCAGACGACGGATGGCTCTGGCATGAAGCTGCGAGACACGCGACTCGTTGACGCCGATTTCCGCGCCGATTTGTTTCATGGTGGCCTCCTGGTAGTAGTAGAGACCGATGACTTTCTGCTCGCGCGGCGGCAGCGATTCGATCGCCGCGCGCACACGGTCGCCGGTCTCGGCGCGCTCGTACGCCGCGTCCGGAGATTCGGGTTCAGACGGAATCAGCGCGGCCGGGAGTGATGCTTCGTTGAGATTCTCGTTGTTGGCGAGCGGGGAGGTCGATTCAATCGCCTTGATACGGACGATGGTGCGACCAAGACGCTTTTCGTCGGAGCCCATCTTCGTGGCGAGGTCAGCCAGCGACGGCTCACAGCCAAGCTCGCGGCGGAGCTGCTCGCGCGCGGCCTCGAGTTCGCGGCGCTGACGGCGAACGCCACGCGGCCACGCGTCTTTTCGAAGCGCGTCGATCATCGCTCCGCGAATGCGACGCTCCGCGAACGTCTCGAACTTGATGCCGCGGGCCTCGTCGAATCGGTTGGCCGCGTCAATGAGTCCGAGCACGCCGTCCTGCACGAGGTCGCCGATGTCGATCGAGTGCGGCATTGTGGCCGCGACTCGCCTGGCTAACTGCTCGACAAAGGGAAGGGTGGCGACAATCCGTGGGCCGTGGGCGACGTTGTTCGAACGCATGTATGTGACCTCCGACGCCGTATTGAGCAACGCGAATACCAACTTCTGTCAGTGTGGTCGCCGCGCCCAGGTCCTTCACGGTGATTCACCGCTAATTCACACTGATTCAATGGGTTGCGCTGCTCAGCTTGCGCCACGATGCGCACTGGGCGGTCGCATTTCCGGCATCGGAATCGTCAGCATGTTGACGATTTCGCACGGTTGGTCGTCAACGAGTTGACGGATTTATGACACGTCCTCGCGGCTTGGCGGGCGGTCCACGCGCGTCGGGATTGCTCCCACGCGGGAACCAAAGCGAGCGCATCAGTTCAGGACACTGGTCTGCGACCGGTCTCCCGAACAAGGAGTGTGACAACCGCAGCCGCTCGCCGACGGCTGTCCGCCAGGCGCGCCCGCCGACGCCACACGCCTGGCGCACTGGCGTGCGTTGAGCGTGGNNTGAGCGTGGAGCGACTACCCCGGGCGCCCGCGCTGGAGCCAGCCGGGCTGACCGGTCGGTGACGGCGTCGAGCCCGGAGGCTACGCGGCGGTATTAGCCGGAGCGGGCGTCTGAGCCCCCACCGGGAAGCCGTCGGACTTGCGATCGTCCGGGTTCCGCCACAGCGTATCCGCAAAGATGCGAATCGAACCGCCTGCCGTGCGGACGTACTCCACTTTTCCGGCAGCGATCCAGTTATAGATTGTGCGGCGGCTCACTCCGACTGCCTCGCACGCTTTCATGATTGAGAGAGTCTGTCGATCCATAGACACACCTGTTATCGGCCGTGCACGTACCGACCTTAGCCCGCAAAATTGACGTGCGCTGCCAGGGGCGTCAATATGTTGGCACCCCTTGGCCCCGCACACGCCTCACCTGCTGTTTATCGACGACGAGCCCGCTCTTCGGGAGCTCATGGCCGAGCGCCTTGCAGAACGCGGGTTCGAAGTGGTGGCCTGCGAGAACGGTGAGAGGGCGCTCGAACTCCTCGAGCAATTTGCTTTCGACATCGTCATCACCGACCTGCGCATGCCAGGGATCGACGGCGCAAGCGTCATTGACGCGGCCAGGGCTCGTTACCCTGGCATCGTTGCGATCGTGATCACCGGCTATGGGACGTTGAAAGACGCGGTCGACGCCATCAAGCGCGGCGCGTCGGACTTCATCGCCAAACCGTTCCAGTTCGACGAGCTGATGCACGTCCTCCAGAAGTCGATGGAACAGCGGCGGCTCGCGTCGGAAAACGCGTACCTGCGCTCGCAGCTCGAGGAGCGCTATCAGTTCGGCGGCATCGTCGGACGGAGCCGCCCGATGCAGGAGCTGTTTCAGCTCCTGGAAACCGTCGCCCGCACGACGGCGACGGTGCTGGTCACGGGGGAGACGGGAACCGGTAAAGAGATCATCGCACGTGCTATTCATCACAACAGCCCGCGTCGTGCGAACCGCTTCGTCGCGCTCAATTGCAGTGCGATTCCGGAAACCCTGCTCGAAGCCGAGCTCTTTGGACATGTGCGCGGGGCCTTCACCGGTGCCGTCGGGATGCGGCAAGGGCGTTTCGAGCAAGCGCACAAGGGCACGCTCTTCCTCGACGAGGTCGGGACGATGAGCCCTTCGCTGCAGATGAAGCTGTTGCGGGCACTTCAGGAACGGGAGTTCGAACGACTGGGCGATAACCAGACGATCAAGGTGGACGTGCGTGTGATTGCGGCGACCAACTCTGACGTCTCGCGCATGATCGCTGACGGCACGTTCCGTGAGGATCTGTACTACCGCTTGAACGTGATCTCGATCGAACTGCCTCCGCTGCGCGACCGACGGGAAGACATTCCACTGCTGGTGAAGCACTTTCTGGAGAAATTCGGCGAGGGCCGAGCCCTCCAGGTGGCCCAGGCACCGATGCGGACTCTCATGGCATATCACTGGCCTGGCAACGTT
>CXWL01037450.1_pt1 | contig 12777 bp, 11 predicted proteins | sample 590931 | NCBI WGS metagenome assembly CXWL01 (sample SAMEA3498368, study PRJEB10139) | groundwater metagenome | biome: water well; material: biofilm material | place: Germany | collected 2015-04-27
ATATTAATTACTGTGTGTTCGGTAGCACTCATTGCTTCTTCTGCTAACGCTGCACAGGGTGTGGCTGGCAAGGTTGGTGCTTCTGCGGGGGCGATTGTAAAGCAACAACAGGATGTGTCAGTTCCCAGAGCTTTGCCTGTGGCAAGGGATGGCGAAATTATTGATTCGGTTGGCGGTGGTGCTACAGAAGCTGTTCTGCCAGTTGTACAAAAAAGCAAAGACATTAGCTATATCACTGGTGGGATTGGTGATGAAGAAATGGCTGAAATAGATGCCCAAGCGCATAATTTTAATGCTCGCATTCTCCTTATCGCTGCACAAGGTGAGTATATGAGCGAAGTTGCCATCCGCTTCCTTGATAAGAATAATGCGGAAATTCTTAGAGTTGACAGCGTTGGACCATTTTTCTATGTGAACTTGCCAAATGGAACTTACACTGTTGAAGCCGCTTCAACTAGTGGTGCTATTCAAAAAGCTAAACTGGTTGTTCCTGCTAAGAACCAAACGGCTAAAACGGTTATTCGCTTTAACGAATAAATTACTGGCTAGGAATTTTTCTGGTTTAGGTTATCTGACGATCTGAGTCGCTTGGCTTCAGAGGGTCTCTTTTTTGGTGTTTTTCAGCTAAAGTTTTTCCTCTGTGCCTTGGCTCTAGTCCGTGCAGCATGCTTTTGATTTTTAATCTTGAAAGTTCATCAGTGTTTGTGTCATTTAGGTTTTTTAACGTTTGCTCTATAATTGCGCTATAATATTTAAGTCTCTGTGGCGGTTCAGCAGCGGCAGCAGTGGTTTTTATTTGTGAGATTTCACCTAATAACGCATTAAGCGCATCACCACTTTGTTTTGCTACTTCAGGCAACTTTTCCATAAGCCCATCCAGTTTTTCTTGGTGCTTAGTAATTGGGGTAGCGGAAGATTCGGTATGCTCAGATTCCATAATTATCCTTAATAAGGTGTGGTTAAGTGAATAGATGATATCGTGAACGATAGCACTTAAAAAGGCAAATTAAGATTTTGTTACGATTGATAATCGATTGAAAATACTAAATTTATCTACCAATAACTGTCATTAGTTCGCGCCATTCGCCTTTGCTCATACCGCTTTGTTCTTGGCTAACTTGTTCGCCAGCCAGCATGCGTCTTACTATTGCAAGCCCCTTGGCAGAGAGATTAGCACCACCTACACGGTAATCCATAAAGGCAGCGTAAGTAATAGGCACCCATGCCTTTAGAACTTCTAACATGGTTTCGGCATAGACACGGATTTCATATTGTGCGTGGCTATCAGCACGCAGGGCAAGGAAATGCAATAAATTATGCAAATCAATTTTCCAATACCACTGAGTGTAATAATTAAGCGATAAATTCATTCGCGCCAGTTCACGCGCCAGACCACTTTTATTTTCATTCAATATATTTTCATCCGCATCCATATTCAGCATTTCTTCGTAATGGCTGTATACTTGCGTTGCGTCTTGCTTGAGTAATTGCAGAACGCGATGCGCTTCCGCACCTTCCAGCACATCGCCACGACCTTGATGATTCAAGCGCGATTGTGACGCGAGTTGCTCAGGGGCAGGAATATAAAATTCCTTATCCATAATTGAATAACGCCCAGAATATTCATTAACATTGGCGGTGCGGTGACGAATCCACTGACGGGCGATAAAAATTGGAAGTTTGATGTGGAATTTTATTTCACACATTTCAAACGGAGTGGTGTGACGGTGGCGCAGTAGGTAATTAATCAGCCCCGCATCTTCATTCACTTTTTTAGTGCCTTTACCGTAAGAAACGCGGGCAGCCTGTACGATTGCGCTATCCGTTCCCATATAATCAATCACCCGCACAAAGCCATGATCAAGAACTGGCATTGGAGTATAAAGCAACGCCTCCACACCAGACGATACATCACGCAGGGTAGGGCGTTGTTCAGAGCGTAGATTATCAATTTCAGCTTTTTGTTCAGGGGTAAGGAGCATAAAAATAAGCAATGATAAGGGTTTGAATTAGAAACTAGGTGAAAGTTAAACTATGTATATATATTGGTCTATAGGATTTTTATATAATAATAATTAATGATACATATCAATGCTATAACTGCTGTATGAGGATTTATCAACGATAGAACCAAACTATTGTAACCGAATTGTCATTCGACAAAATGTTGGAAAAAGGTTAATTTGGAGTAATGATAGATGTCTCCCCACAAATTCGACCAGTAGTTGGAATCAGCGGCGGTAATTCCGATTCGGCTTCAGTTCGGGCAATGATTACGCAGATTGCTAGCACGGGCGCGATCCCAATGTTTTTGGGCAATCATTCACAAAGAAACGCTGACGAAGACATAAAAAAAATCGATGCTCTCGTTGTGATGGGAAATAATTCGGACATAGATCCAGAATGTTATGGTCAGCCAAAACACAAAAAAACCATTTCTGAGCTGGATAACCCAAAGGGTATAGACCGCGCCAAATATGAAACCGCGATAATGGAAAAAGCTCTTGAATCAGGAATGCCACTGCTTGGTGTTTGTGGTGGAATGCAACGGCTTAATGTAATTCTTAAAGGCAGTTTACATCAGCATGTGCCAGACTTGATAGGTAATGATGACCATGCACAGCATCTCCACAATGTTGCACCGTTTATTCCTGTGCAGCCTATACATATTGTGAAAGATAGCGTGCTTGGCAACATTTCTGATTCTAATCCGTTTATATATGCGCCTACTCCAGCGCGTAATAATTATACATATGACGAAAACAGCATGCATCATCAGGCAGTAAACCTTGTGGGCAATGGTTTGCGCGTTTCTGCTCATGCAGAAGATACGTTTAAAGATGGTTCAAAACTTATCGAAGCGATTGAGGCTAATCCAAATGGAAAGTTTGGCAAACAGTTTATATTGGGTGTGCAGTGGCACCCAGAGTTCAGTGCCAATGAATTAGGGGCTAAAATTGCCACGCGTTTAGCGCAAGAAGCACAAAAATTTGCAGAACATCACAGACCTACTCGCCCATCCGAACAACAAGTGCAGAAAGAAAATAGAATAAGTTCACTAGATACTCTGGAAACCTCAAAAACCCCAACAGTTGACAAAAAAGGTGGTATGGTTGAGGCAATGCTCAAGCGCCGTGTCGCGCAAGACAACGCACCTCGTTTGTAATATTCTTTCTGAAGATTTGTTGAATTGTAGTATTAATCTACCTTCGCTAAAGCTTCAGGCGATACTTAGAATAATAGAGTAAGTTGATTGTCCGTGGCGGAGTTGAGGCGATTCAATGGCTGAATGGACTGTTTTATTAGCTAAGTCTTATGTGCAATTAAGTTTGTCTAGTGCTTATATTCTTCAAACTTATCTTTTAGGTATTTTTTCCACGCTGCAGCAACTTTCTCATCTGCCATTCGCGAACAATAAGGACCAACGCTTTTCACTCTAATCTCCAAAGTATTATTATCAAGCCTTTCAAACCGCCCACCATAACTGACTACATTGCGGTCAGCTAAATCAGAATAATAATCCAGCTCTACAATCCCATCTTCTTCTTCGTATTCAGTAATTTGACCAGTCCACCAATTGGCAAGGTAGTTATATTCATTCCAAATTGGCGAACATTTTTTATCGTAAAAGCGCTGCGGGTATCCGGTGCAATATTGCCATTCAGGGGTAGATAAATATGAATAGAGGCTCTTGGTAGAGTTTCGAATAATAGATGCCACTTCTTTATTGGATAGAGTAGGATCAATTTTCATATTAGTTGCAGTGGACGGAACATATACACAGCAACCGCTGCACAACAAAAGAAGCGCCAAAGAGAATGCTAAGTTTCTTTTAATCATACGCGCTTTCTGCCGACAGTATTTCAACCAATAATGTTCAAACATATAACAGAAAATCGGATGACTGTAAAACTAAGCTTGGCTTAAAAGTCGAACCGCTAGCAGTTGGCTACTACACTAGCATGTAGAGGAAATGTTGTCGCCTTGCTCTGTTTTTGTGAAAGTTGAAATCGAACCATGAAGTATAAAGGTCTAACCGCCAGAAAGCGTTTTTGGCTGGTGATTTTGGGGATATTTTACCCGACTTAGTGGGGAGTGGTGGAGCATAGCGGAGTCGAACCGCTGACCTCTTGCATGCCATGCAAGCGCTCTACCAGCTGAGCTAATGCCCCATTTATTGAGATAATCATTGGGTAAGAGAGAGAGCTACTGATAGCTAAAAAATGCATATTGTCAATATGCTCGACATTTTGGTATTGATTTTCAATTAAATTATTGTGGTTGTTAATTAAATATCAACCTTTTCTATTTAGTTATGGAAGATGGGATTTCCTGTTGTGTTTCGACGTGGGAATTTTCTGGAAAATAATTAGGCGAGCATGTTCATCTATTCATATGGCAGATAAAGAAAATCCTGTTCCAACTGCATCCGCAGACCAAGCGCATCTAAATGCAATTGGTGATGCTATTTCTGCTGCCACCAAAGAAGAAAATGTTGTTGCGCCACCGAAGCCAGTGCGGCTTGGTGAAAAATTAGTTTCTCTGGGGCTGCTTTCGCCAGATCAATTAGAAATTGTTCTTACCGAGCAGAAAAACAGTAAAAAACTTATCGGTGCGATTCTTGTTGATATGGGTTTTCTTACCGAGAGTGCGCTTGGTGAGGTGCTGGCAGAATCATCAGGAACACAAAAATTTGATGCTAAATCCACCATGTTGGATTCGCAGGTGGTGCGCCTTATTCCTAAAGATATAGCACTACGCTATAAAATTATCGCGGTAGGCTTTGAAGGGGATACTGTGCATCTTGCCATGAGCGATGTTTATAACGTGCTGGCGATTGATCAAGTGCGTCGCTATGTGCCGAAAAGCACAAAAATAGTGCCGACTTATTGTACTGATTCAGAAATTTTAGAGTTGATAGACCAGTATTATGACTATGAAATATCGGTGGATGGTATTTTAAAAGAAATCGAAACTGGCATTAGGGGCAATACCAATAAACTTGACGGCAGGCAGGAGGGATATGTAAACCCGACGGTGCGCCTAGTTAATGCGCTACTCGTGGATGCAATAAAATTTGGTGCATCGGATATACATTTTGAGCCAGAAGGCTCATTTTTGCGTTTGCGCTATCGTATAGATGGGCAAATGGTGCAGATACGCTCATTCCACCGCGATTATTGGAGTGCGATGGTGGTGCGCATCAAAATTATGTCGGGGATGAATATTGCCGAATCACGCAACCCGCAAGATGGACGTATTTCCTATAATGTACTCGGTCGTGAAGTGGATTTTCGCGTGGCGACCCAACCTACAATTCACGGTGAAAATATCGTGATGCGCTTGCTTGACAAAGCAAAATCTTTGGTGCCACTGGGAGATTTAGGCTTTTCTGAACATAATATTACGGTGCTTAAAAAGCTACTGAAACGTCCAGAAGGTATTATAATCGTAACTGGTCCAACTGGTAGCGGTAAGACAACCACTCTCTATTCAATTCTTAGTTATATCAATAATATAGATACGAATATTATGACGCTGGAAGATCCAGTTGAATATCAATTGCCTCTCATTCGCCAAAGCAGTGTTCGTGAAGGTGCGGGGCTTGATTGGCTGGGTGGAATGAAGTCTCTTATGCGCCAAGATCCTGATATTATTTTCGTGGGTGAGGTGCGCGATGCCGATACAGCTTTAATGGCAGTTCGTGCGGCACTTACTGGTCACCAAGTATTTACTACGCTGCATACCAATGATGCTATTGGTTGCATTCCAAGACTTGGTGATATTGGTGTTCCAGGACATTTATTGGCTGGCTCTTTGATTGGTGCTCTGGCACAGCGTCTTGCGCGTAAATTATGTGTTCACTGCCGTACTTCTCGTAATGCAAGTGCAGAGGACTGTCGTGTTCTTGGCGTTGATGCCGCAAGTCCACCGAAGATATATGATGCCGTTGGTTGTGAAAAATGTAAAAACAAAGGTTATAAGGGACGTGTTGCTATTGTAGAAATTTTGCGCATTGATAGGCATATGGATGAGTTGATCGCAACACACGCAACTCGTAGTGCAATTTTAGAATATGCTTTGGCTAATGGTTTTCTAACAATGCAGCAAGATGGTATCGCCAAGGTGCTGGCGGGTGAGATTACTATTGGTGAATTGATCGGTACAATCGATTTTACCGAAAGGTTATAATTTATGCCATCCTACAAATATAGTGCTATAAACGATAGGGGGAGTACCATTCGTGGCACGGTAATGGCAGAAAACGAGATGGATCTTGAAGCGCGGCTAAAAGATTTGGGTCTCGATTTGGTTGATGCAAAGGAAGTCCGCAGTCGCAGTAAGAGTGCTGGAAAAAATACCAAGGTTAAAACCAAAGATTTAATCATCATGTGTATGCATCTTGAGCAGCTGGACCGTGCTGGTGTGCCACTGCATGATGCTCTTGCAGATGTCCGCGATAGTACAGAATCAGCAAAACTTAAGGATGTGCTTACTGGCGTTTATGAATCGGTAAAAACAGGAATTCTGTTTTCGAAAGCTCTGTCTGCTTATCCGCGTGTATTTAATGATGTTTTTGTTGGTCTTATCGCTGCTGGAGAAAAAACAGGTAATTTGTCAATGTCATTTGTGCATCTTGGAGAGCATCTTAAATGGTCGGATGACCTTCGCCGTAAGGTAAAAAAAGCCACTCGTTATCCTATAGTGTTATTGTTGGTATTGTCTGGAGTTATAACTGCTCTAATGATGTTTACCGTTCCTAAGATGCTTGATTTTATTAAATCTCAGGGTTTTGATATTCCACTTCATACGCGCGCGCTTATTGCGGTATCAGACGCTTTTGCAAGTTATTGGTACCTTATTCTTGGTACCCCAGTGATTGCCATTTTCATGTTAATGTTATTTTATCGTATTAACGAAGGGTTTGCCTATAGAATAGATGCATTGGCACTTAAAATGCCACTGATAGGTCCTGTTATTAGAAAAATTGATATGGCACGTTTCACTCATTTTTTTGCGGTTATGTTTAATAGCGGGATTGACGTTATTGAATCCCTACATTCTGCAAGAGGGGTGGTAAATAATCGTATTCTTAAAGAATCCATAAATTTAGTTATAACCAACGTTACGGACGGTAATTCTATAACTTCTAGTTTGCGTCTTTCTCACCAGTTTCCAAACCTTGTGATACGAATGTTCAAAGTTGGTGAGGATAGTGGTAATCTGAATGATGCGCTTGAGAACATCAACTTTTTCTATAACCGTGAAGTTAATGATGCGGTGGATAGTCTTGTTGGTGCTATTCAACCAATACTTACTGTGGTGATGGGAGCTTTAATTTTCTGGATTATTGCTGCGGTATTCGGACCGCTTTATCAATCGTTCAGCAAAATGAAATTCTAGTGAAAGTTTATCAAGTAATATTAAAATATTTGCGAATGGTAAAATTTGGGGTGACGATAGATTAAAAACAATGTTATTCTTACGTTTAGTAAAATTATTTATTTAAGTTGATATTTGTGCATGGGTTTTTCGTTTAAAAAAATTCTGAAAAAAGACAAGGGTGAAGTCATATCACCTAAGGCAGCAGCATCGCGCTCATCTTTTGTGGGCAAGGGCGGTAAGATGGCACAAGAAGAATCGCACAAAATCAAACCATTCCGCGCTACATCTGGTGCCAAATATGCTCTTATCATCGGCGATGAGGGAGCTATTTTAGTCTATATGGTTGGAAAGATGGTTCAGAGCCGCAATTTTATTGCCCATGCTAGTGCCGATAATCTTAAAGAGTTTGAGACTATTTTATCCAAAAATATCAATGCCCCGATATTCATGATTATTGACAGCATGGATCAGAGTTTTGTTCAGCAGTCACTCCCGCCCATTAGCCCGCTTGGTGTTAAAAAACTTATCAAGAAGCGTTTGGATAGAGATTTAGGAGCTGATGTAATAAAAGGATACATTCTTCTAGAGCGTGATTCTACTGGTCGTCGTGATTGGAATTTTCTTATGGTTGCATTGGAGAGCAGCCCACATCTAAACCTATGGTTTGAATTTATCGACAAGGTTAATAACCGCCTGAACGGAATTTATTTACTATCGGTTGAGGCAGAAAATATTGTCAAGAATATTGATAACGCTCTTGGAATATCAAAAAAAGACAAGAAAAAAGACACAGGTCCGCGGTGGAAGTTTTTCGTTGTCCACAACAAGGTGGGCGGTTTCCGTCAAGTTATTCTTAGAGATGGACGCATTATATTTACTCGTCTGACGCAACCAGTTGGTGAGGTTACCACAGAGGTGATTGCGGGTAATATAGAGCAGGAAATGACAAGCACAGTTGAATATATGAAACGTTTGTCTTTTAACCCACAGCAAGGGCTTGGAGTTTACATTGTAGCTTCTGATGATATTAATAGTTCGTTGAACTTATCGCGTGTGCCAGCGACCTATATACATAAATTTACTCCATTCCAAATATCTGAATTATTTGCGATTACTGGTGCGACACAGCCATCGGATCAGTTTGGAGATGTGATTTTGTCTGCATTTATAGCATCTAGTCGTACGCATCGCTTGGTATTGTCTTTGCCAAAAGCGATAAAAATAAATCAAATTTATGATGCTATGCGGTATCAGCGAGCTGCTGTTGGTCTGGCGGTTTTGGGTATGCTTGGTTATAGTGGGGTGCTGGGGTTGGGTGTATTGCAGAAATATTCGGAGATAGAAAATTTAACACAGAAAAAAGCCATACAGCAGCGTAAACTTGATGCAATCAATGCAGAGGTTAAGAAAAGCGGTATCGATGTTAAGAAAATAGGGGATTCTGTAATTTTATATAAACAGATCTTGAGTGAGTCTAACTCGCCATTACAATTGCTTGCTCGTATACGAGCCGCAATTATTTCACCGATTACCATAAAAGATATTTCATGGCAGGTTGGTGCTTCATCAGACGTTGCTGGTAGCGCACCTCCTGCTGCTAACAAAGATAATGAAGATAATGTAACATTGGTTTTACGTTTTCCAGAAATATCTAGCACAGATGAAGCATTCAAATCCGTTGCAAAAAAAGTATTGGTGGATGTGCGCGCGGCACTACCAGAATACAAGGTTGTGTATACAAAATTGCCTGATGTTCTTTCCAAAAAATCGGAAGCTGGAGAGATTAGTTTTGATGATAAAGAAAAAGTGATAGAGATTGACAAAGCGCATTTGGAAGCCACTTTATCGCTTGTTAAGCAGTCGGCGAATCAACCGCCAGTTGCGCCTACCCCGCCATCTGCAGTTGGTGCTGGCAAACCACCTCTTTCAACAGATGAACTTATTGGATTGGGGAAATAATGCAAGTTTCAACAATAAGAAATTCATTTATTAAACAGACGGTAATAGTAACCGTCATACTCGCAGTGTTTGGTGGAATTGTTTGGTATGTAGGTTCTTTTGATGAAGAATGCGATAGAAGCATAAATCAACTCAAGGCGCAGTCTGATGGTATTGTAAGGCAGGTTGCTGATTTAACCTCAGAGTATGATAAAGTTACTGGGTATATGGCTATTTATGCTGAGATAAAACAAAAGCAAGATAGTAAAATGCTGCTGGTGCATAAGATTGCTTTGCGTGATGCCATAGCTGGTGCTCGTAGCAAATATTATATAGATGATTTAGATGTAAAAATGGGAGAAATTAAACCGCTTGAGGCTCCCCAATACAAGAAAGAAACAGCTTCTATTGAATCCAGCACTGTGACGATAGGTCTAAACGCGCTCTCTGATTTGGATATTTTGGGTCTAGTAAAGGTTTTGAGTGAATCATTTTCAGGAATTAAATTTACTTCTCTAAAAATCACTCTAGCAAAAAATTTGGATAATACAGCGTTAATCGCAGTCAAAGATACTGGCTTCTCACCAATAGTGAATGGCAAGATTATTTTTACTATGTTTGGTTTGCGCAGTGCTAATTCTGATGAAGCAGAACTTCTTAATGATACAAGCGGAACTCCTGCCCAACCTGTTCGTGGTGGCACGCAGAAGCGCATTAGATTAAAGCAGCAATGATATGATGAAACATAGCAAAAAAACATTGTTTGGGTTGGCATTTGGAACGGCAATGTTACTTACTTGCTCGCCATACGCACAAACAACAGATACGGCAGCAACTATTCAATCACCAACTGTTGATAACGCTCTTAAAACTGAATCAACAGCTAATAATGAAGCAGCAATGAAAAGCTTGTTGTTTTCTGATGTTGATATTGCAGCGATAAGAAGTGCGCGTTTGTTCTACGAGCAGCACCGTAATGGTGTAGTAAATGGTGGGATTGCAGAGGATGATTTTCTAAAAAATCTTGAAAAAATTACCGCGACGGAATCAGGCGCTTCATCTAAATTCTTCACATATCCTCAGTTTTTTCTTTCCTCTATTGCCTATTATTCTCCTAGTGACTGGGTGGTTTGGATTAATGATGAGAAAATTACTCAGAACAGTGGAATAAGTTTAGCAGGATTAAAGGTAATACAGATAGATAATGAAAAAGTTGTTATAGAATGGCAGCCAGAAAGAATGGATAAAGTTTTTGAAGAAGAATCTTCAAAAGATAATCCTGTAGAAGTTGATTTTATGCGGAATAAGGTTACATTTTCACTAAAAGCCAACCAGACTTTCACGTCGTATGCCATGCGTGTTGTTGAGGGAAAAGTTCCACCAGTAACAATAAGCACAGAGGCGGATATGTCAGCTAATATGTTGGCTAAGTAATTTTATAAGCAGGAAAGGATTATATATGGGTGCTGTCGCTCCTTTGTTAGTGCAGGATATTCATAAAAGTTATGGTAAGCATAAAGTTCTAGAGAATGTAGACTTTTCTCTAAACTCTGGTGAAATTTTCGGCTTGATAGGTTTAAACGGTGCTGGAAAGACAACATTAATTAAAATCATGCTTGATTTAATTACCTGTGAGAATGGCGGCATCGAAATAGCGGGTGTTTCTGCCAGAAAAATAAATGCGCGCAAAAATCTATCATACCTACCAGAAAAATTTCAACCTTCGCGTTATTTGAAAGGTATGGAATATCTTGAACTGGCACTTTCTTATTACGGAAAATCGCTGGATAAAGAAGCAGCTAGAAAAAAGGCAGTGGAACTGGATCTTAATCCTGATGTTCTTACTGCACGAGTCGGTTCTTATTCCAAAGGTATGGGGCAAAAGCTGGGTCTGGTTGGAGCATTTCTGGTCGATGCTTCATTTTTGATTCTTGATGAGCCGATGAGTGGATTAGATCCAAGAGCGCGTATTAAACTTAAAAATGAACTGCTGGCTAATAAGAAAGCAGGGAAGACTATATTTTTCAGTTCGCATATTCTTTCTGATATTGACGAAATTTGTGATCGTATAGGTATAATTCACGATGGAAAACTTTGTTTCATTGGCACTCCACAGGCATTTAAGGAAAAAATGCAGGAAAAATCTCTTGAACAGGCTTTCCTCAGGGTTATTGAGGTTGGAAAGCCAGTTTAGGCTTTATAATGAAATTCAGCAATGGGCAGTATCAAAACGTTCTTGCTGGCAAGCGTAGAAGTGCCGAGAGCAACAGGTCTTTAGGTCGTTCACTGGCATTTATAGCAGGGGCTATCAACGCTGGCGGATTCATGGTTATAGGGCAATATACTTCGCACATGACAGGAATTATTTCCCTTACTGCGGATAATATTGCGCTTAATCAGTGGGCATCTGCGATGGCGATGTTGTTCTATATTTTCTGTTTTATCTCTGGGGCTGCGACAACCACTATATTGGTTATATGGGGGCGACACCGCCATCTTCATTCCCGCTACGCCCTGCCGTTTGCTGTGGAAGCATTGTTACTGATTATCTTCGGTGTTGTTAATTCTGGTTACATGTTTTCGATTCATTACAGCGTAACTTATATCATTGCCCTTTTGTGTTTTTTAATGGGATTGCAAAACGCTGTTATTACCAAAATCACTGATACCACTATCAGGACAACGCATATAACAGGCATGTCCACTGATATAGGCATTGAGATAGGCAGGATTATATATTCAATATTTGGTAAGAAATTACCACGCGTACAATATAATAGAGAAAAAATAATTCTGCATCTATCTATCGTATCATTGTTTCTTTTAGGTGGAGTAACTGGCGCGTATGGCTTTAAGTATATCGGGTTTAGCTTCGTACTTCCTCTAGCTGCTTATTTGCTTTTCTTGGCATTTGTGCCGATGCGCCGTGATTTTAAAATATTCAGAGACATACGCAGACGCAGAACGCGGATAAGATAGTNNACCCGAGACGATTGGCTTCGCCGCGTCTGCACAAAACTTTTTGGTTTTGCTTGTCGTCGAACTACGTTCTCATCGTCTGTTGCGCTGATGGCGCACCCGAGACGATTCGAACGTCCGACCTTTGCCTTCGGAGGGCAACGCTCTATCCAGCTGAGCTACGGGTGCAATATATAAATAAGAACAGATGTTTAGAGGTAAATCAGCAAATATTCCACAAATAGTTTAAGAAAACCGATTAGTCCTAGGAAAGCCTGTTGGTGGGAGTCTGCCAGCATCAGCGCGGTTGCCTGTCCATGCTTTAAGATCGGTCTCGGTGCGGGTTTTGCCGCCTAACGCCCAGCTCAGACCTTCTTTTAAGGTGAAACATTTTACGTCCGCCAGTGTACCTTCTTTATATTTTTGCAAAGTTACGCCTTGCCCTTTTTTCATGACAGGAATTTGCGATAGCGGGAATATCAGCAACTTGCGGTT
>CXWL01113772.1_pt2 | contig 12777 bp, 14 predicted proteins | sample 590931 | NCBI WGS metagenome assembly CXWL01 (sample SAMEA3498368, study PRJEB10139) | groundwater metagenome | biome: water well; material: biofilm material | place: Germany | collected 2015-04-27
ACAGCGGATGGACGATGGATACCTCGCTGCAATTATATCGCCACAAAGATCAATTCGGCGGCACGACCAGCCGCACTTCGCCCATGGTGCGCGGAGCTTATCGCCTCAAGGAACAGCTCTATTTAGATATGGATGGGGGCTTTGAATACACCAACTATGGTGGTGCGCAGCAAACCACCAATACGACTCGCTACTTTTATTCGGCGGGCCTGCGCTGGGATTTTTGATCCTTTATCCTAACGGGCATGGCAAAGGAGCCACCCCTGAAAATGAAACTCGCTATGCCCGTTTCCCTCTCCCAGAGGGAGAGGGAGCAAACGATTCGCTGCGCGAGTTTCACGTTAAACGTTCATTACGGTGACCGCCATGTCCGTTTAGTCTTACTGTGTCACAAAGCGATCAAGGGATGCAGTGCAAGGCAAAATCAGGCGAAAAAGCGGAGTTTACAAGTAGTAAATGAGCATTTTGAGCCCAATTTTAACGCCGCAATGCGCCCTTCAGCGCTTTGTGACACAGTAAGATTAGGTAGGGGTGATTGATATTCAGGCGGGTGTGCTACAGATAGGCGGGATGAGTGGGGTGAAATGTAGCGAAGATGAGTCAATGATTGGGCTACTCCCCACCTATCCTGCCTGCGGGCTTTAAGTATTCCCTCCCGAATCATATATGCCCTGTTTGGCGCGTTCGAGTTCCTGCGCGTAACTGTAGTGTTTCTCGGATGCACCCACAGCAATGGCTGCCGGGCTGGCGCGTCCATCTTGATTCAACAGTTCCTTGATAACCGCGTTGGCATCGTCAATGGGAGGCACCATAAGCATTTGCAGCCTGTCGTAGACCTCCCGGTCGACGGAGATTTTGATTTGATCAGTCATGTCTGGCTCCTAGATAAGAAATTGAAATTCGACTATCTTTTATGCCCGTGATTTATGCCTGTAATCTTTGCTTGTGAGCCCATGGATGACTCACGTTTCAATGGTAGGTTGCAGTGTGCCCCCAGTCAAGACAATTGTAGCGACACCCCCTACTTCCACCCCTCAAGCGTCTTCTCCAGCCAGAACAGGCCAACGATGGTCTTGCTGTCGTTGATCTTGCCTTGCCTGATCCACTCCATTGCTTCGGCAAGTGATAGCTCGAACACTTCGAGGAATTCGCCGTCATCGAGTTGGCGGCCCTGGTGGGTGAGGCCGCGCGCCAGGAAATATTCGATGCGCTCATCGGCGTAGCCGATAGACGGCCACGCGGTGGTCAGATGAACCCACTCTGCGGCCACATAGCCGGTTTCTTCCAGCAGTTCGCGCTGTGCGGTAAGGAGAATATCCTCGCCGGGGTCTATCTTGCCCGCCGGGAGTTCGACGAACTCGCGTTGCGGCGCATAGCGAAACTGGCGCTCCATCACCAGCTTGCCGTTGTCCAGCAGCGCAAGCACGGCGACCGCACCAGGATGGACAATGTATTCGCGGGTATGCACCTGGCCGTCCGGCATGCGCGCATGATCCTTGCGCACCTTCACAAAGCTGCCGTCATAGACCAGCGCCGTATCGAGGCATGTTTCTTTTAAATCCATTGCAGTACCTTATCTGCTTGCCGGGACGGTCGCGGGAAGGCAAGTAATCATTTCGCCTCCTCACGTTGCCGCAACGCCCGCCACAACCACCAACCGAACGCCGCCAGTGCGGTGCCGCCCAGCCACAACGGCCACAACCTTGGCTGGTTCCACTGCTTGCGCAGTTCGTCGCGCCGCGCCGCGTCTATGCGCAAATATTTGAGATTGTTGTTCGCCATCTTGTTGGGCTTGCTGTTGTGCAGCCAAGTGTGGTGCAGTACGTAGTCCTTGGGATGATGGCCCCACAGCCAGGGCGAATCGCGGCGCAAAATTTCCAGCATGTCGTCTATGATTTTCTGGCGCACCACATTGTTCGGCATGTTTTTCATCTGCTCGAACAGTCGGTCGAATTCCGGGTTGCTGTAATTAGCGGCGTTCTCGCCGCCCTTGCCCACCTTGGCCTGCGCTCCGTGCAGCAGGAACAAAAAATTTTCCGGGTCGGGATAATCCGCGTTCCAGCCGAAATAAAACAGCTGCGTATCGCCCTTGCGGATCTTGTCCTGGAAGCGATTGTAGTCAGTGTTGCGCGCCACCAGTTGCAGGTTGATCTTGTCGAACTGTTTGCGCAACCAGTCCAGGCGCGACTTGCTGCCCACGCCAGTAGCGGTGGTGTCGAGATAAATCACCAGCGGCTGCTTGGTTTTTTCGTCTAGGCCATTTGGGTAGCCCGCTTCGGCGAGCAGTTTTTTCGCCTCCTCGATAGGTTTGCGTTTTGTCGTGTCATTCACCCAATCATAAACATAATGATTGATGCCCGGCTCGCCCTCGCGGTAGCCGAAAATGCCAGGCGGAATGGGTGATTGCGCCGCGATGCCGCGCCCATTGGCAAAGATGGAAATGAACTCCTCAAAATCCACCGCGATGGCAATCGCGCGCCGCAGCTTGCGCGCCCTCTCGCTCGACCCGCCCACCACCGGATCGAGCCAGTTGAAACCCATGTACATGGTGGAAGTAGCAACGGAGGTGGACAGCGTGATGCCCTGCTCCTTCATCTCATCCGTGACGTTGGCCTCGCCGCCCACGCTCACCTGCACCGCCTGGTCGAAGCTGTCCGAGCTGATACCGGAAGCGTCGTAATAGCCTTGCAGAAACTTGTTCCAATAGGGGATGGTTTCTTTTTCCAGGCTGAACACCACTTTCTCGATCAGCGGCAGCGGCTTCCCCGCATCAAGCAACAACCCCTCTTCCGTGTCACCCGGCTCGCCCTCTGCGGGATAAGCCTCGCCGGAGAAATTCGGGTTGCGCGCCAGCACCATACGCTGGTTGGGATTGTTCTCGAACAGGTAATACGGCCCGCTGCCGACCGGCCACCAATCCAGCGTGAGGTTGCGTTCACGCATAACGCCCTGTGCGTAAAAGCGTTCCGCTTCATGCGGCATCGGCGCGAAAAACGGCATTGCCAGCCAGTAGGCGAACTGCGGATATTTACCGTACACCTTGATGCGGTAAGTATATTCATCCACCGCCTGCGCGCCTTCCAGCGGATAGCTGCCCAAGTCCAGTAAATCATCCGGTTGCGTTTTCTGCGCCTGCTGCAAGGTGGCTGCATAATCCTTGAGGCCGACGATATATTCCGCCATCAGCCCGGCAATCGGCGAATGGATGTTGGGGTGCGCCAACCGCTTGATCTGGTAAACGTAGTCCGCCGCCTGTACCTCGCGCGTGCCGCTGTGCGCGAAATCGCTCAAGGCATGGATGCCGCGCATATCCTGCGGCGTCAATGCAAAATATTCCGGCTTGCCCTGCGCATTGCGCGCGAAGGCCGGATGCGGCTGGTAACGCTGGCCGGGGCGCAGGTGGATTTCGTACATGCTGTACGCCACCTGGTCGGCATGTGCGTCGTCGGGCAGCGGCTGGTTGTTCTTGTCCAGGTAGCGCACTGTGGGCATTGCACCTGCCGCCTGCGGCACCAGTGTGTACGGGCGCTTCAGGTAATGGTATTGCAGCGGCGGCTGATAGATTTGCGCGAGGAACACATACTCGTTTTCACTGTAGGCTTGCGCCGGATCAAGATGCTTGGGCCGCTCGGTAAAAGCCGTGTAGAAAATGGGCTTGCCCTGATCCGACGCCGGATAGGGGTTATTCCACAGGCCGCCGTCGCAAGCGGCAAGCAATGGCAACAGCGCTAAACAGGAAAACCATTTCATGGAGCAAGAGTTTATCCGAAACACCGTGCTTCGCGGTAAAATCACACGCATGGAATTGCTTGGCAAGGGCATCCGCCTGATGTCAGGTAATTGCGTGTTTTACCCCAGATAGTCCGTTGGACCGAAAATTCGTCATTCCCGCGAAGGCGGGAATCCAGTTGATTAAAGAATTCCCGCGCAGCGGGCCAATATCAAGATGTTGCCCGCTTCGCGGAGTGTATATTCCGCTGGATTCCCGCCTTCGCGGGAATGACGGTTCTAATGGATGATCTGGCTTTACCCTATCGTGAACCACATTGAAGGCATCGCATGAACACAACTTGGCAGGATTTTTTGCGGCAACAGGGGGCGGAAATACTGGGCGGCGTGGCGCAGCATTTCGGTGATGCGCAGGCGGAACTGGCCACCGCCGGCGACAGCACGGTGCTGAGCGACCTGAGCCAATTCGGCATCCTCAAGGTGTCAGGCGATGACGCGCAAGGCTTTCTGCAAAACATGTTGAGCAGCGACGTGCGCGAAGTCAGCGAGAAGCATGCGCAAGGCAGCAGCCTCAACAGCCCGAAGGGGCGAATGCAGGCAACCTTCCTGATCTGGCGCACCGGCTCGGATTATTTCCTGCACCTGCCGCGCAGCCTGTGCGCCGCTATCCAGAAACGCCTGTCCATGTTCGTACTGCGCGCCAAAGTAAAAATTTCCGATGCCAGTGACGAAATAATTTGTCTGGGCCTATCCGGCACAGGCGCTGCGGATAGGGTGCTGGAATGCTTCGGTTCGGTTCCGCAAGACCTGCTGGCCGTTGAGCAGCACGAAAATACCAGCGTCATCCGCGCAGGGATGCAACGCTTCCAAATCAACACCACGCCGCAGCACGCTCCCGCCCTGTGGCAACAACTCATCGCACTCCCCTCTTCCTCGGGGAGCGGGTCTGGGGGAGAGGGTCATGCGCGCCCTGCCGGTTCGCCTTGCTGGGACTGGCTCAACATCCGCGCGGGCATTCCAATCATCATGCCCGCCACACAAGAACAGTTCGTGCCGCAAATGGCCAACCTCGACTTGATAGGCGGTGTCAGCTTCAAGAAGGGTTGCTATCCCGGACAGGAAATCGTGGCGCGCACACAATATCTCGGCAAGCTCAAACGCCGCATGTATCTGGCGCACATCGAAGGCAACACTATCCCGCAGGCGGGTGACGAACTCTACAGCGCGGAGATGGAAGGGCAGCCCAGCGGCATGGTGGTCAATGCGACCGCCGCGCCGGGGGGAGGCTGCGACCTGCTTGCTGTAGTGCAAATCAGCAGCCGCGAAACACAAACCGTGCATCTGCAATCACTGCATGGCGCGGCGCTCAATTTTTTGCCGTTGCCTTATGCGATCCCGTGAATTCCTGCCCGCCTCTTTATTGACCAGCACGCACTAACCGCACAAAGGCCTATTTTATATTACGAGCGTGTAATGCTTTATCTAGCGTGACATTTTGGGCATGATTATGTTTTTCATTATGGGTTGGTAGGTGCGAATTTATTCGCACGCTCAACGTGTTATGTGCGAATAAATTCGCACCTACAAAAGCGGCATAATCCGTTGAAATACAAAATTGTTCTTTGCCAACTGCGGTTCTCAGGTTGAAGCAGTGCCGATTCTCTGAGATATTCAGCTATTGCCTACTGGCAATATATTGCTAGAATGCCATATATGAAAACGCAGCTCGTCATTAAGGACAGGGTACGCAAAGGTAGCGCGTTGATTGAGCGGATTGTCTGGGTTGTTCCTACACCCGTGAGTGGCTGTTCGCACCACTTCAAGTATCGGCTTTACTGCGGGCAGAACGGTGAAACAGTGGTGCGCTATGACAACGAATCAGGCAAGGGCGACCATCGGCATCTGGGCAAGGACGAACGTCAGCAACCCTACCTATTCATAACGCTGGAGCAACTTATTATTGATTTCGAGGCGGATGTCATCCGCCTGTCAGGAGGTAAAAATGAAAGCGATCATTGAACTGACCAGTTGGAAAGCTTCCCAAGCGCGCGCCTTGCGCGCAGCCAAAAGAGCCGACGCGGGCAAGCCCGTTTCCGCTGATTACCACCTCGATTTCGATTCAATGGCGAGCCTCTTCTCGGACATCACGCCTGCGCGGATGCAAGTGATCGAAACCTCCAAACAACTCGGCGCGCTCAGTGTTTACGCCTTGGCTAAGGCGATGGGACGGAATTACTCGAACGTGCATCGCGATGTTCGCAAACTGCTGGAGCTTGAGCTATTGGCGCGTGATGAGGATGGAAAGGTTTATGTGCCATGGAAAGACGTGGTGCTGAATGTTTCTCTGACGGGTGATGTGCTGGCAGCGTGACACCCGGCTCAGTATGCGAGATCGTGAATTCCCGCCCGCCTGCCTGTTATAAAGTGATTTGTTGCGGCTGGCTTATTGCTTCCGGGTTAGCCTCATAGCCCATTTCAATCGTTGTTGAATTTTTAGGGGCGCACGCGCGTGCTCGCCGCACTCAAACAACATTTCCACTTCTGGCTGTTCCGCCCAAAAATTGAAAGCGGCACGGTTACGATCAACCAGCGCCGCATCTTTATCCTGCCCTCACGGAGGGGTTTGGGATTCGCCTTCGTGCTGCTGCTGATGCTGCTCGGCGACATCAATTACAACCTGAGTCTGGGTTACGTTCTCACTTTTCTGCTCGGCGCCACAGGCATGATGACCATGCTGCATGCCTTCCGCAACATGGCGCAACTGGAAATACGCGCGGGCCGCACCGAGGCGGTATTCGCCGGAGAAATGGCGCAATTTGTTTTTCATTTCCACAACACCGGCAAGTTACCGCGCTACCACCTCTACCTGCACGACGGCAACGGACACAGCGTGACGTTTGATCTCCCCGCGCAACAAAATATTGAGTCAAGGCTCCCTCTCCCTGCCACACAACGCGGCTGGCTGGGCACTGGGCGGTTAACCCTGTTTACCGAATTTCCGCTCGGCCTGTTCCATGCCTGGTCGTATCTCGAATTCGACACGCGTTGCCTGGTGTACCCCAAGCCCGCCGCGCCCATGCCACTGCCTGCCTGCTCGGCGCAATGCGGCACGGGCACGTTCAACGCGGCAGGCGATGAGGATTTCGCCGGGTTGCGCAACTACGTAACGGGCGATGCACTGCCGCGCATCGCATGGAAAGTTCTGGCGCGCGAGCAGGGTTTGCAGGTGAAGCAATTCAGTGCCCAACAGGGGCAAGAGCTGTGGCTGGATTGGTTCCTGCTGCCTGCACTGGCCACCGAACGCAAGCTGGAGATGCTGACGCGCTGGGTGCTGGATGCCGACAAGCAAGGGCTGCATTACGGCTTGCGTTTACCCAATATCGAGATGCCGCCTGGGCACGGCGCAACGCACCGCGCCGAATGTTTGCGCACGCTGGCATTGTTCGGATTAAGCGGGGGGCCCTCATGAATCCAAATAGTTCATTAGCGCAAAACTGCGTCATTCCCGCGCAGGCGGGAATCCAGCAAGGGGAAACATCCAGCGACTTGGCTGGCGTTGTTTGCCAGCTTAGTCGAATGGCTAGTAGTTCCTTCAGCGGGCAAAACCACGATGTTGCCCCGCTTCGCGGGAGATTTTTTAATCATCTGGATTCCCGCCTGCGCGGGAATGACGGGCTAATGGATTATTTGGGATGAACCTCACCGCCCCCCTCATCTATGGCCTGCTCGCCTGCACCCTGCTGGTCAGCGCACCCCATGCCGATCATCTTCCCATCTGGGTAAGCGCGCTTTGCGCCATTCTGTTGGGTTGGCGCGCCTATCTCGGTTACAGCGGCAACCCGTTACCGCCATACTGGTTGCTGCTCACCATCACTCTGGGCAGCGTGGGTGGAATTCTCATCAGCTTTCATACCCTGTTCGGGCGCGAGGCCGGCGTCACCCTGCTGATTCTGCTCGCCGCGCTCAAGCTGCTGGAATTGCGCGCCGCACGCGATGCGACGGTGGTAATTTACCTCGTCTGTTTCATCATCATCACCCATTTTTTCTATTCGCAGAGCATCCCTACCGCACTGTACATGTTCGCCACCATGCTGGTCATCATGATGACCTGGGTGCATCTGCAAACCGGCACGCTGACCCTGTGGCCACGGTTGCGTATCGCTGCCCTATTGCTGCTGCAAGCCATTCCGCTCATGCTCGTTTTGTTTGTGCTATTCCCGCGCGTGCAGGGGCCGCTGTGGGGCTTACCGCAGGATGCCTACTCCAGCAGCGGGCTGGACGACAGGATGTCGCCCGGCTCCTTAAGCAAACTTTCGCTGTCCGACGCGGTGGCGTTCCGCGCGATGTTCAGCGGCAAACCGCCGTTACGCGAGCAGATGTATTGGCGCGGGCCGGTGCTGTGGGAATTCGACGGGTTTACCTGGACACCGGGCCTGGCCGGGCGCACCAGACCGGCGCAACTGGACAACCTGGACGGCTCTATAAACAACACCAGCGGGATTGATTACACGGTGACGCTGGAACCGCACAACAAGACCTGGCTATTCGCGCTGGAAATGCCCACACGGCTTTCGATCCCATCCGGCTTGACCTACGATTTTCAGATGCAGCAAAAATCCGCTGTCAACTCGCGCCTGCGCTATGCCGCGCACTCGCAACTGAGTTACCGCGCGAATGCCGAGGAAGAGCCGCACCAATTGCGGCGCGCGTTGAGTATCCCGCCCGATCTCAATCCGCGCGCCCGGCAACTCGCCGCAGAATGGCGCGCCAGCTTGCGCAGCGACGAGGCCGTGATGCGCGCAGCACTTAACCACTTCACCCGCGAAAGCTTCCAGTACACGCTGGAACCGCCGCCGCTCGGCCTGAATACGGTGGACGACTTCCTGTTCGAAACACGCCAGGGTTTCTGCGAACATTATGCTTCCAGTTTCGTATTCCTGATGCGCGCGGCAGGCGTGCCGGCGCGCGTGGTCACCGGTTATCAAGGCGGGGAATACAATGATCTCGGCAACTACTACATCGTGCGCCAGTCCGATGCCCACGCATGGGCCGAGGTGTGGCTGAGCGGAAGCGGCTGGGTGCGTATTGACCCGACCGCCGCCATTGCCCCGGCGCGGGTGCAGAGCGGCATGGCCGCAGCCTTGCCGGGCAGCGCCGCGCTGCCATTCATGGCTCGTGCGCAATCGCCCTGGCTACGCAACCTGCGCTTCAACCTGGACGCCCTGACCAACCAGTGGAACCAGTGGGTGCTGGGCTATAACCCGGAACGGCAGTTCGCCTTTCTTACCCGCATGGGTATGGAGGCGGTCACCTGGCAGAAAATGGCGCTCAACATGCTGGCTTATGTGGCGCTATTGGTTGGACTGCTTGCCTTGTTCATGTTGCGCCGCCTGACTGTACGCAACACTGACGTGGTGCAGGCGCTCTATCTCAAGTTCTGCCGCAAGCTGGAAAAGCAAGGCATCGCGCGTGCCGCACACGAAGGGCCGCAAGATTTTTCCGTGCGCGCAATGCTGCTCCAACCGCAACATGCGAATGCCATACGCGACATCACCGCACGTTATCTGGCGTTGCGTTACAGCGGGCAAGCCGACAGTGGCGCAGTGCCCGCATTGCGGCGTGCCATCGCCGTATTCAAGCTATAATCCGCGCTTGTTCAAGGCAAGTTATCAGCAATGCAAATTACCCGCAGACTCGAATTCGATGCAGGCCACCGCATCCCCAGCCACTCCAGCCAATGCCGCCATTTGCACGGCCACCGCTACGCCATCGAGATCACCCTGTCCGGCAACATCATCACCACCGAGGGGCTGTCCGATCAAGGTATGGTGATGGACTACTCCGAAGTAAAGCGCATCGCCAAGGAACATTTGGTGGATGCGTGGGATCACGCCTTCCTGGTGTATCGCGGCGACAAGGCGGTGCTGGATTTTTTGCATGGCCTGCCGGGACACAAGACCGTGGTGCTGGATGAACCGCCCACAGCGGAAAACCTCGCCACGGTGGCATTCAATATTCTCAACAGCGCCTACCGCGACACTTACGGTAACCGCTTGCGCCTGGAGCGGGTGCGCATCTATGAAACGCCGAACAACTGGGCGGATTGTTTGCGCGGTGCATAGGCTGTAGGGCGCGATTTGGCCTGAGCCTCAAGGAGATGCAACATGTACAGATACATTGTGATTGCGGCGATTTTTTTCTGGTCTACGCTGGTTTTTGCGGCAGACTGGCAGGTCGTCGCCAATACCAAGTTAGGCCAGTTGCGGCTGGACAAGGCCGGTGTGTCCAAGGAAGGCAAGTTCACCAAAGCGGTGCTCGTTTACGAATTCAACGATACTCAGAAAGTGGCCTCTCCACCCTATGACGTGTTCAACCGTCGCCAGGATGACGTTCTGGTGGATTGTTCCGACCCGTCGTTGGGCGTCCAGGCAAGACGTTTTTTCGAAGGCGAGAAACTCGTTAGCACCTTTGAGCTGAAGGCAGACGAAATAAAGTTCACCCCCCCTGCGCCCGATACCATGGCAGAGGCAGTCTTCATTGCGATCTGTGCGGCGGCGCCAGTAACCAAGCCATAACAAACAAACTACGCTCTCATGATCCGGCTCGGCAACGCATTGAGTGCCTGGGGAACGCCCGATTTCGAGGCCGTCCTCAAACAGGAGATCGCGCAACTTAATACCGATGCGCTGCCGCTACAACAGGGGCTATCCACCGGCACTCATGTGGCCACCGCACCGGCTTCCGTTACGATCAACAACGCAACCGAAATGGAACAGGTAATCCGCGTCAGGGCTGGCATCTTCTACAAGGGAATCATCTCCGGTTGCAGTTGCGCGGACGATCCGACCACTGGCAGCGAGAGCAACGAGTATTGTGAACTACAAATGGACATCAACAAATCGACTGCTGAAACAAGGATCGTGCTGGTCAATGACGATTGAGTTTCCGATAATGAACCGGCACTTCAGGGCACCTCTAAAAATTCAGAGTTCGCCCAAATGCAAGGCGCGGAAAAAATTTCGCAGCGCCGCATATGTGTGATATGTAAGCAAGAAATTTTTTCCGCAACGTAGCAGTTGGGATGAAATGTGGATTTTTCGAGGTGCCATCCACTCAAAACAGATGCCCGCCACTGCGGGCATGACAACTCAAGGAACCCATCATGCAGCCCGGCCCGCGCGAAATTGTCACCCCTTTCAGGTCTATCCCTCTGGATGTGCCGGAGGGGATGAAACACAACGAGTTCTTCAACAGCACGGAGAACCTGAACGACCTGGTGAACAACAACGGGCTGCTGATGAATCAGGAAAACCTGTTGCTGTACCGCAAGGCGTTGGGCCACAGCACCGAGTTCGATTGCTCGATCATCTACAACACTTCCAAGACCATCCTCAACCCGCTGGGCCGCCCGGTGCGGCGCACGCAGGTTGCGGACAATGTGAAGCATGTGTGGAACCGCATGAACCAGATCATCATCGCCTACATGCTGGAGCACTATCCCGACCCGGATGAGGCGCTGATCCTGGCGGGCGAGGCGAGCCTGGATGCAACCTGGCCGCTGACCTCCCCCGGTGTGCCCAGCATCCGCATGCTGCATAACCACTTTGTTGTTTTCCCCAAAGAGGAACTGCGCAATGCCAAACTGGCCGACGCCAACAATCCCAACCTGACCGATGGCGGCCAGCACAGTTTATTTCAGGCATATATGCGCGATGTCTATCGCGGGTTTTTCGACAGGGCGCTGAATCTGAAAATACTCAAGCCCGCGAGCGAGGCCGACGCGCGCATCGAATTGACCGGCTACCCGCAGGGATTGCCGAGCTGGGAAATACCAGGCGGGGCAACCGCACTCCAGGACGTGCATTTCTGGAAAGAGTACGACGAGGTGCTGAAAGGCTTCATTGATTTTTACCGCACCTTCTTCTCTCAAGTTTCCACGCGCAACGCGCCCATGCTGCCGGATGTCTATTTCCCGGAAGAGGTGGAAAGTGTGCTGCTGTTCAACAACGATTTCATGAAGACGGCGAAGAAGGTGCGCGACCACTGTATCGTGGATGCGAAATATGCCAATGCCATACGCTGGCAGCCTGCATTCAAGCAGCTTATCTACCGCAATGATGCGGGTAAGCTGATCGTGACTATCAGCCAGAATTCCATCGGCAATGCGATCACCGAGTTGCTCGGCGTCGTGGTGAATCGCATCCCGGATGCAGAGGCCTATGCCCAGCATGAACCCAAACTGATCGCGCGCCTGCTCGAAGTGCGCCGCCGCCTGATCGAGGCTGACCTGGGCGAAGGGATCAAAACCGACTACTGGCCGAAGTAATAATGAAGTTTGGGCGCCTATATAAATTCTTCCTAAAAACCTCAGTTGATGGGTTCGTAGGTGCGAATTTATTCGCACGCTCAACGAGTTATGTGCGAATAAATTCGCACCTACACAAGCAGCATAATCCATTAAAAACCATAATATTCTTCGCCAACCGAGGTTTTTAGGTTCATATTTCGTCGCTTCCGCCTTCGCGGGAATAACAAGTTTTTAGAGATGCCCTTTAGACCCTGAACCTGCATGCTCCATGCTTCGTTTTTGGAGGTTGGCTAACCTGGCCAGGCAGGTGTAAACTACATGCACTGTTTAAACTTCGCCGGGAGTGACCATGCAATGCAATATGCTTGAAGCCAAAAACCAGCTCTCCAAACTCGTGCAAGCCGTACTGGCGGGGGAGGATGTCATAATCGCCAACAAGGGTGTTCCCGTCGTCAGGCTGGTCAAAATCGGTGCGCAAGACATCACCCGCAAGCCCGGCGCATGGTCGGCGCTGCCTAAAGCCAAGGCTGATTGGGATACACCCGCTACCAATGCATCCATCGCCGATGCGCTCACTGGCGGCAAATTGCCGTGAAGCGCTATCTGCTCGACACCCACCTGGTTTACTGGTGGATGACAGCGGATACCCGCTTGAGCAGAGCCACGCAACGCATCATCGCAAAATCTGAAATCGTCGTAAGCGCAGCCAGCATATGGGAAATGGTTCTGAAAAATGCAAA
>CXWL01015503.1_pt1 | contig 12775 bp, 13 predicted proteins | sample 590931 | NCBI WGS metagenome assembly CXWL01 (sample SAMEA3498368, study PRJEB10139) | groundwater metagenome | biome: water well; material: biofilm material | place: Germany | collected 2015-04-27
ATTCAGTATATAAAGAACATCTTGCCGGTGCTCAGGACACGCTACGACCACGTGATCCTGGATGCGCCTCCGGTTTTTCCGTTGGCGGACGTGAACGCGCTCAGCGGTTTGGCCGACATGATAGTTTTCGTGGTCCGTGCGGGTAGGACAAGCCAGGACATCGTGAAAAAGGGGTTGGACACTCTTGGTGAGACTGCTGATGTCGCGGGCATCGTCTTGACCCAAGTGGAAATGGATTATGCGCCGTATCTCACATATGCATCGGCCTATACAAGTGAAGATATCCGAAGTCACGCATAACACGATACGCGAAGAGTCCCCACTGGTGTTCAGCGATTTCTCTGACCACCTGTATAGGCCATGGCGCATGCCAGGTCTCAAGAAGCGTCTTCTCATTCTTGGGACAGGGCAGTTGGCCGTTGACTTGAGTCACATCATCCTGTCGAAACCCTGGCTGATGTTTGACATTGTCGGATTTCTGGATGGGACTCCCGATCGAGTAGGGGAACGGCTTGTCGAGCCAAGTATTATCGGGACGTATGATCAATTGGCTCAAGTGGCCATGCAGTTTCACGTGGATACCATCGCCGTTTGTCTGGCGGACCACCGGTTGTCTCTGCCGATCAAAGTGCTTCTCGATTTTAAGACGACGGGAGTGAACATTCTTGACGGCCATCAGCTGTTCGAAACGGCGTCGGGGCGTCTCTTGATCGATTCACTTCGTCCGAGCACGTTGATTTTCTCGACGGGGTTTCGCCGAGGGTTGATAGCGCTGGTGTGCAAGAGATTTCTTGATGTAGTGGCGTCTGCCGTGGGGTTGGTGGTGTTGACCCCTCTCTTTGTCCTTATTGCGGCGCTCATACGACTGGACTCACCGGGTCCGATATTGTTCCGCCAGCTCCGTGTCGGGTTACGTGGCAGGCTCTTCTTGATCTGGAAGTTTCGCTCGATGCATCACGATGCCGAGAAGTCCGGGCCTCGATGGGCTCAAGCCAACGATCCGCGCATTTCCCGCGTCGGACAGTGGTTGCGAAAGACTCGCTTCGATGAACTCCCACAGTTAGTGAACGTACTCCGAGGGGAGATGAGTCTTGTCGGGCCGCGTCCGGAGCGGCCGGTCTTTGTGCAGGATTTGCGGTCGGCTATTCCCTATTACGACATCCGGCATACGGTACGTCCAGGCATAACCGGGTGGGCCCAAGTAAAGTTTCGTTATGGGGCTTCGCAGGAAGACGCCCATAGGAAGCTGCAATATGATTTGTACTATGTGAAAAACTTTTCACTCTTGCTCGATTTGAAAATTCTGGCGTACTCGATTCGAGTCGTGATGCTTGGGGAAGGTGCATATTGATCTGTTCGGGCGAGATAGCTCAGGGGAAGTTGAGGCATGCGCTGTCGTTTGATGTCGAGGAGCATTTTCAGGTTGCGGCATTCTGGTCGGCTGCGAGAAGGCGCGAGTGGGATCAGCTGGCGAGCCGGGTCGAGCGCAATACCAGGAAAATCGTCAATCTGCTGTCGGAGCATTCGACCAAGGCTACATTTTTTGTTCTGGGGTGGGTTGCCGTACGGCATCCTGATTTGGTGAAAGATCTGGCGCAACAAGGTCATGAGATTGCGTCGCATGGTTATGGCCACGAACTTGTCCATACACAGACTCTTACTGAATTTCGGGAGGATGTCAGGCGGTCAAAACAAATTTTGGAAGATCTGATTGGTAGGCAAGTTATGGGATACCGTGCACCGAGTTTCTCAATTACGTCTCGAACGAAATGGGCCATTTCCGTGTTGATTGAGGAAGGGTACAGATATGATTCCAGCATCTACAATCGATTCCGAGGCACCCAGGGGAGCGCCGTAGCCAGGACTGGAGCGTATCAGTTTGAGACTGAGGCCGGAACAATTTGGGAGGTGTCTCCGTCTACAATAAACGCCTGTGGACTTCAGCTGCCTGTCGCCGGTGGTGGATATTTTCGCCTCTTTCCCTATGCAGCTTCGAAAAAATTGCTGAAGAATCTTGAGAAGCAAGGATCGCAGCTTGTCATGTATCTCCATCCCTGGGAATTTGATCCCGAACAGCCGCGCATGGATGGGCCACTGCTCTCAAAGGTTCGTCACTATCTGAATCTCGGTAAAACGGAACAGCGCCTGCGGTGGCTACTTAGGGACTTTCATTTTGCTCCCATCAACGATGCCATTCGTCCTATTCGTGACATCTTTGAAGGACAGGGAGTGTGTTCTCGCGCATTCGTGCAGGGAGAGGGCCGTCGCTCTTGCCCGCTCTCAATTGTCAAAACAAACGATCATCATGAAGTGGTAGAGGAGATATGAAATCCTGGTATGCGGTAAATACAAAATCGCACCGTGAAGCCTCCGCGTGCACAAGCCTTGAGCGCCATGGCGTGGAAGTCTTTCTTCCAATGCTGAGGGAACGGAAAGTGCTTCGCGGAACGTGTCGTCCAACGACATCGCCATTGTTTCCAGGGTATCTCTTTGCGAACTTTGATATGTCCAGGCAGTTTCGAGCGGTGACCTATGCCCATGGGGTCAAGAAAGTCGTGACATTCGGCAGCGGCCCTTCCGTGGTTGATGAGTCGATCATTCAAGCCATTCGTAGTCAAACCACAAATGGAGTCATCGAACTCTCTGCGGACCGATTTTCACCTGGGCAGGTGGTGCAAATACAGGATGGGCCATTGTGTGGGTTAGAGGCAGTCTTCGAAAAGAAATTGGATGGGACCAGCAGGGTGGTGTTGCTTCTGAAGGCCATTTCCTTTCAGGCTCGAGTGATTCTTGAGTCTCAGCGCATCGCGAATATGTAAAGTTCTTGGCAACATACACGTAATTGCTGGAGTGCTTTTGAGCGTAAGCAAGAAATCGATTCCCTGCGGTACCAGTGGCATGTTGATGGTGCAGGAATCTGTTTTAAAATACGAGATGTGTGTCGGCGATTGGCGCCGAAATGGCGGCAGCTTGTCAGCGAGAAAGTAAGTCTATGTACATACTTGGTATTTCAGCTTTTTATCACGATAGCGCCGCTTGCCTGGTGCAGGATGGTGAGATTGTTGCAGCGGCGCAAGAAGAGCGGTTTATACGAAGCCTGACTCATACGAGGTGTCCGCTGGGGCGGGATGCCGGTCACTGACTCGAGAACTATTGTACTAATCAATACCAATGGTATCCACCGATTTTCTGGTCATCGGCGGCGGCGTTATCGGTCTCAATGTCGCTCGCAGCCTCAAGCGAACGTTTCCCGACACACGAGTCATTGTGATCGAGAAAGAGCCATCCTGCGGGCTTCATGCCAGCGGTCGGAACAGTGGAGTGCTGCACGCGGGATTCTACTATTCACCGGATAGCCTGAAAGCTAAATTTACTCGCGACGGCAATGCCCAATTGACGGACTATTGTAGAGAGAAGGGGATCCCTCTGAATCACTGTGGGAAATTGGTTGTCGCGAAAGATGTTACTGAGTTGCCAGCATTGAATGAACTACTGAAACGGGGAAACGCGAACGGAATTAAAGTAGAGGAATTGAGCGAGCTAGATGTTAAAGAGATCGAGCCGCGAGCGAAAACATATCAGCGAGCCCTGTTTTCTCCAACCACATCAACGGTTAATCCGAATGCGGTCCTCCAAGCGATGGTGGCCGATGCTATAGCGGATGGTGTCCAGATTAAAAGTGGGGTTGCTTTTGTTCGCAAGACTGGTCGCACAGTTCAGACTACGGAATGTCAATATGAAGCTGGCTACGTGGTCAATGCAGCAGGATTGTATGCGGATCAGATAGCCAGACAGTTCGGATTCTCAGAGCGGTACCGTATTTTACCGTTCAAGGGTCTCTATCTCTATTCGGATGAACCCCCTGGTGCACTTAGGACGAATATTTATCCGGTGCCGGATCTTCGAAATCCATTTCTGGGAGTTCACTTCACGGTGACGAATGAAGGGAAAGCGAAGATTGGTCCGACAGCAATTCCGGCGTTGTGGCGGGAACAATACGGCGGCGTGTCGAGGTTTTCTCTTGCGGAATTTATCGAGATTGCAGGAAGGGGGCTAAGCTTGCTGGGCAACGCCGGTTTTGAGTTTAGGCGGTTAGCTATCGAGGAAGTCAAGAAATACTCACGGCGGCGGATGGTTAGGTTGGCAGGCGAACTTGTTGAGGGAGTGAGGTTGGAGCAGTATTCAAAGTGGGGAAAGCCTGGAATCCGAGCCCAATTACTCGATATACGCAAGCGGCGTCTGGAAATGGATTTCGTGTTGGAGGGAGATGATCACTCGATGCATGTACTCAATGCCGTCTCGCCTGCCTTCACCTGTTCACTTCCGTTTTCCCAATACGTGTGTGACCGGATTCAACAGGCCGTCCACTGAAAGGAACGAAAGCATGAAGACTCTTATCGTGGGGAATATGGGCTACATTGGACCAGTGCTTACGAAACATCTTCGTCACGCTTACCCCCATGCAGAGCTTATCGGGTTTGATTCGGGGTTGTTTGCTCATTGCTTGATTGGCTCCGCTCCTCTTCCAGAGATCTACCTGGATCGCCAAGTCTTCGGGGACGTTCGCCATATAGACAAGAATCTGTTCGAAGGGGTTGATGCGGTTGTCAATCTGGCAGCAATCTCCAATGACCCAATGGGCAATCGATTTGAGGATGCCACGCTCGCGATCAACTATAAATCCGCTGTGGAGCTTGCAGCAGCGGCAAAACGGGCCGGTGTGCGAACCTATGTCTTTGCGTCAAGTTGTAGTGTCTATGGCTGTGCCGAAGAAGGAGCGAAGCAAGAATCGTCGAAGCTGGATCCGTTAACCGCCTATGCTCGATCGAAAGTCATGGCTGAGAAAGAGTTGATTCTAGAGGCGGACGAACGATTTACCGTGACCTGCCTGCGATTCGCAACGGCATGTGGGATGAGTGATCGGCTGAGGCTCGACCTGGTCCTCAATGACTTTGTGGCCGGAGCGCTGACTCAGAAAAAGATCGTGGTCATGAGCGATGGAACGCCGTGGAGGCCTCTCATCAATATAAAAGATATGGCACGAGCGATCGAATGGGGGATCACGAAGAGGGCTGATCAAGGTGGAAATGCCTTAGTAGTGAATGTGGGAAGCAATGAATGGAATTGTCAGGTAAAGGACCTGGCCAATGCAGTCGCTCAAGCCATTCCCGGCGTCGAAGTGTCCATCAACAAGAATGCACCGCCGGACAAGCGTTCCTATCGTGTAAGTTATGACTTGTTTAAACAGCTTGCCCCGAATTTTCAGCCGTTGTGTGACCTCAAGTCTACGATCCTCGAATTGAAGGAAGGTCTTGAACAAGCGCGTTTCAGCGACCAGGCCTATCGTGAATCTCAGTATATGCGCCTCAACGTGATTAACAAATTTCGCGAAGCTGGCGTGCTTACCGATAATCTTGAATGGTCTTTCTTGATGAACAAGGCCGGGGTTGTTCGCTGATACCACGATCGACAACAAGGTGGGAAAATAGGGGGGCCTTGCCAACTGAAGGGCAGGGATCGGCAACATGGAATCCAAGAGCTGTTTGTTCTGCAAAGCGCCGTTACGAATAACCTTTGTGGACCTTGGGATGCATCCCCTTTGCGAAAGCTATGTCAGCGAAGACAAGCTCAATCAAATGGAACCTTTCTATCCGCTGCACGTGTTTGTCTGTGAGCAGTGCTTTCTCGTTCAGCTGCATGAATATGTCAGTCCCGCCGACATCTTTACGGAATATGCCTATTTTTCCTCCTATGCAGACAGCTGGGTTCAACATGCTAAACGGTATACGGAGATGATCGTCGAGCGGCTCAAGCTGACGCCGAAGAGTTTTGTCGTCGAACTGGCAAGTAACGACGGATATTTGTTGCAACACTTTGTCGCCAAAGGTATTCCGGTCTTAGGGATCGAGCCGGCCGCCAACGTGGCAAAGGTCGCTCTGCAGAAGAACGTCCCGACGCTCGTCAAGTTTTTCGGGCAACAAACCGCTCGTGAATTGGTTGCAGAGGGGAAGCGGGCCGACCTAGTGTTAGGCAACAACGTACTGGCCCAGGTCCCGGACATCAACGATTTCGTCGCAGGCATCAAGATTCTTCTCGCTCCTCAAGGTATGGTGACGATCGAGTTTCCGCATCTGATGAAATTGATGGAGGAGAACCAGTTCGACACCATCTACCATGAACATTTCTTTTATTTCTCACTCATCACGGCGGAGCGAATTTTTGCGGCGCATGGGCTCACGCTGGTCGATGTTGAGGAAATCCCAACGCACGGGGGATCGCTCCGTATCTATGGTCATCATGCAGAGGATAAGACCCATAGCGTGACAGAACGATACCGCGAGCTTGTGAAGAGAGAACAAGCTGCGGCCATTGAGCGTCTCGACACCTACGCCGCATTTGCGGAGAATGTGAAAGAGACAAAACGAAAGCTGCTCGAGTTCCTGATCGAAGCGAAGCGGAAAGGTAAAAAGATCGTGGGATATGGCGCTCCTGGAAAGGGGAATACGCTTCTCAATTACTGTGGAATTCGGTCTGATTTCCTTGATTTTACGGTAGACCGGAGTCCCTATAAGCAAGGAAAATTTCTTCCCGGCACGCACATTCCGATCCTCCACCCGGACAGAATCCGAGAGGCGAAGCCCGATTACGTCTTGATCCTGCCGTGGAATTTTAAAGATGAAATTATGCAACAGGTATCCTATATCCNNGGTATCCTATATCCGAGAATGGGGCGGGCAGTTTGTCGTTCCCATTCCGGAAGTGAAAGTGTACCCCTGAAGGAGTGGCCGCCATCATGCTGTTCCAAGAAACCCCGCTTCCCGGGGCCTACGTCATCGTACTCGAAAAGATAGAGGATGAGCGTGGATTCTTCGCGCGATCGTGGTGCCAGAACGAGTTCGCCGCACGGGGTCTCGATGCAAACCTGGTTCAGTGCAATGTGTCGTACAACAAACGGAAAGGGACGCTACGAGGGCTCCATTATCAGGTCCCTCCCTATGCCGAGAGCAAAGTGGTGCGCTGCACGAGAGGCGCGTTGTATGACGTCGTCGTTGACCTGCGGGCGGACTCTCCCACGTTCCTCAAATGGTTCGGCGTGGAGTTGACGGCGACTAATTACCGCATGCTCTACATCCCCAAACGATTCGCGCATGGATTTCAGACCCTAGAGGACGGTACGGAAATCTTCTATCAGATGTCGGAGTTTTATTCCCCGCAGGCATCGAGAGGAGTTTGCTGGAACGACCCGTCCATGGGAATTGTCTGGCCCAACGCAGATCGGACCATTTCAAAGAAGGATCAGGAATATTTGATTCTGGATCACACGTTTGTGGGCCTCTAACCGATCTTTGCTTCCGTATACTCTCGCTGTCATGACTAGATTAAGTCAACTTCAACTAGACGCGTTCCGAGACAGCGCCACAGACATGAGCGAGTTGATCACCGATCTCTATCCGATCTGCCGGAGCATCACGGGCGACGGCTATCGCCAAACGATGCGGCGTATTCAGGAGATCATTCCGTTAGCGATTCATGAAGTGCCGAGCGGGACAGAGGTGTTCGATTGGACGGTGCCGAAAGAGTGGAACCTTCGAGAGGCTTATGTCATCGCACCCAATGGGGGAAAGGTCATCGACTTTCAACAGCACAATCTGCACGTTCTGCAGTATAGCCATCCTGTGAATATGAAGGTCACACTCTCCGAGTTGAAAGAACATCTCTTTTCGCTGCCGGATCACCCGGACTGGATCCCCTACCGTACCTCTTATTACAAGGAAAACTGGGGCTTCTGCGTCAGCCAGAAACAACTGGATAGTTTGGACGCGGGTGACTACCAAGTGGTGATCAATTCGTCATTGGAGGACGGTCATCTGACGTATGGGGAATACTTCATCCAGGGTGAAACCGATGATGAGGTGCTGCTATCCTGCCACTGCTGCCATCCTTCATTGTGTAACGACAATCTGTCCGGCATCGCCGTCACATCGACGCTGGCAAAGCTGCTCACCCCCTTGGCCTTGCGGTATTCGTATCGCTTCCTGTTCATTCCCGGCGCAATCGGTTCGATTACATGGCTGGCGCAGAATGAGCCAGGAACTGCCAGGATTAAACATGGACTGGTGGTGACGGGAGTTGGTGATTCGGGACATCTTCATTACAAGAGAAGCCGACGGGGGAATGCAGAAATCGATCAAGTGGTGGAACATGTCCTCAAGCATTCCGGACAGCCCTATAAGATTCGGGACTTCTCGCCTTATGGGTATGATGAGCGCCAATACTGTTCTCCTGGATTCAACCTGGCAGTAGGGGCTCTCACGCGAACGCCGCACGGCCAATACCCCCAGTACCATACATCCGCCGATAATTTGGAGTTCATCTCATCGCAGTCGTTAGCTGATTCGCTCACAGCTTATCTCGCGGTGTTGCGGGTGCTGGAAGGGAACCGGCGCTATCGGAATCTCATTCAAAAATGCGAAGTCCGATTGGGTAAACGAGGACTCTATCGGACTGTCGGGGGCCAAACGGTTCAGCCGATGAACGAAGAGGCCATGCTTTGGGTGCTGAATTACTCGGATGGCAGGCACTCACTGCTAGAGATTGCGGCGAAGGCCGATCTGGCATTCGATGTGGTGCGTCGCGCGGCTGACATACTGGAACAACATGGAGTGCTTGAGGGCGCATAATCGGTGCGAAACCAGCGGAGGACGTCTCGATGAACACGATCTACTATGATTCGCCAGTGAGTGATGACCTGCGCCGTCAGAGGCTCTATCAGGGCCAGTTATTTGTATACCCTCCAAGGCCTAGCACGATTGAGTTCTGCAAATTTGCAGGTCACTTGATCGAACAAGCGTTCGAAGGGCTCGATCCAAGAAGGGCGCAAGAGCGTCTCTCTGTGGAAAGGTATGCCCAGATCCTCGGAGAGTTGAAGCCCAAGTTTATCCATCACCCAAAATCGAAGGAGTGTATTCAAGCACTGTTGAGGGAGATGGGGTGCTATGCAGGGAAAACGTATTTTGATGTGCCACGGATGAGGAGCTCGACCAGCGGCGGCTACCTTACCAGTGGCATCGCGTATGCCTGGCATCCTCATCGAGACACCTGGTATTCAGCGCCAGCCTGCCGGATTAATTGGTGGATTCCGATCTATGACATTACGTCAGACAATGCCATGGCCTTTCACCCTCGGTATTGGGCGCAAGCCGTTCGCAATGATTCCGTTCAGTACGATTATGAGGAATGGAATAAGCATCACCGCTATGCCGCTGCGCAGTGTATCAAGGAAGATCCACGGCCTCTTCCGCGCGCTACGGAACCGATGGACCTGGACCCCCAGGTGCGGCTGATCTGTCCGGCAGGCGGGGTGAGCCTGTTCTCCGGGGCACAGATGCATTCGAGCGTGCCGAATACGTCTGGCTATACCCGTTTCAGCATCGACTTCCGGACCGTCCACCTCGATGATGTCATGGCGTTTCATGGCGCTCCGAATATCGATGCCTCCTGCACCGTTACAACCATGAACGATTACTTGCGGGGGACCGATTTGGAGCATGTCCCTCAAGAGCTTGTGACGCAATACCGTCAGCGAGCGCTGCGATCGGATCTATTGCCTGAAAATGTACGATAGACGAGAAGTTATGGCAGCGATGGGACAAGGAGTCTGACATGAAGGTGGTCTTATTCTGCGGGGGGCTTGGCACGAGGTTGCGGGACTATTCGGACAGTATTCCCAAACCGCTGGTCCCGATCGGTCCACGCCCAATTCTCTGGCATGTGATGAAATACTATGCACACTTTGGGCACAAGGATTTTATTCTGTGTTTGGGTTACAAGGCGGAGAAGATTAAAGACTACTTCTTGAACTACAACGAATGTGTGTCCAACGATTTCACTATGACAAATGGTGGTAAGACCCTCGATCTTTTGCGGAGCGATATTCATGATTGGAGTATCACATTTGTCGACACAGGTTTGAAATCAAATATTGGACAACGCCTAAGCATGGTTCAGCCCTATCTCGAGGGGGAGGAGTATTTTCTAGCGAACTATTCTGATGGGCTCACAGATATGCCTCTCAACGACATGATTGCGGAGTTTAAGGCCAGTCAAAAAGTCGGGGCGCTCGTTTGCGCTCCGCCGTCGCAGAGTTTCCATGTTGTGTCACTTGGCGAGCAGAGGCAGGTCAGAAAGATCCAATATGTACGTGAGGCGGGAATCCTGATCAATGGCGGTTTTTTCGTGTTCAGGAAGGATATTTTCAATTACATGAAAAATGGTGAAGAACTGGTCCTGGCCCCATTCCAGCGGCTAATCGATGCTGATCTGTTGATGGGCTACAAGTATGAGCGATTTTGGAGCATGGACACATTCAAGGAGCAGCAGGAGTTGACGGATATGTATTACCAGGGTTGCGCCTCCTGGGAAGTGTGGAAAAATGGCAGAGTCGTAAGCAATGGATCAACTTCGCGGGTCGCTGTGCGCGATCCAGGGCCTGTATTAGTGGAGGGCGGTTAATGATGAAGCTGAAATGGGTGAAGGAAAGGTCATTTCAGCGTTCGCTGGACCTGCGCGACCGGTTTCACGCCGTGATACCAGGCGGAAGTCATACGTACGCGAAGGGCGACGATCAGTTCCCGGAAAAGACCGCGCCGTATCTTGTCCGGGGGAAAGGCTGCCATGTCTGGGACGTGGACGGGAACGAATTCATCGAGTACGGCATGGGATTGCGCGCAGTCACATTGGGGCACGCTTACCAATCGGTGGTAGAGAGCGCAGCCAGAGAAATGGCAAACGGCTCCAACTTTGTCCGTCCGTCTCCGATTGAACTCGAGTGCGCGGAAGAATTGCTCGGGCTCGTCCAAGGGGCGGAGATGGTGAAGTTTGCGAAGAACGGGTCCGATGTAACCAGTGCTGCCATTCGATTGTCTCGCGCATATACGGGAAGAGATTACGTCGCGATTTGTGCCGATCATCCGTTCTTTTCCGTCGACGATTGGTTTATTGGGACGACGCCGATGACAGCGGGGATACCCAAGAGCATTAGGGACTTAACGCTCAAGTTCCACTACAACGACATTGACAGCGTCAAATCGCTCTTCCAGCAATACCAAGGTCAAATCGCCTGCTTCATCATGGAGCCGGAAAAAGATGTTCCGCCTCGTGAGAATTTCCTCCATGAGGTGCAACGACTCTGCCGCGAACAGGGAGCGGTGTTCATTCTCGACGAAATGATCAACGGGTTCCGATGGCACAATGGTGGAGGCCAGAGCTACCACAACATCGTTCCCGATCTGTCATGTTTCGGAAAGGCGATCGGAAACGGATTTGCCGTCTCGGCTCTTGCGGGGAAGCGCGATTTGATGAGGCTTGGTGGGACCGACCATGACAAGGAGCGAGTTTTTCTGCTCTCGACGACCCATGGAGCGGAGCGGCATAGCCTGGCTGCCGCCATGGAAACAATGCGAGTGTATAAACGAGAGCCGGTGATCGACCATCTGTGGCGTCAAGGTCAACGCTTGGCGAATGAGATGCAGCAAGCCATCGTTCGCCATGATCTCGAGGGATATGTCGAGCTGATGGGGCGTCCCTGTTGTCTAGTTTATGCTACGCGGGATCAAGACAAGAGACCCTCGCAACCTTTTCGGACGTTATTTCTGCAGGAAACAATTAAGCGAGGTCTCCTTGCCCCATCCTTGGTTGTGAGTTATTCGCATGCCGATCAGGATATCGATCGGACCGTCTCGGTGATCGACGAAGCCCTCTCCATTTATCGAAGAGCGCTTGAGGAAGGTCTTGACAAGTATCTGCTCGGTCGCCCGGTGAAGCCAGTTTTTAGAAAGTTATGTTGATCCAAGGAGTTTAGTGATAGCGCGACATTGCAGCTCCTCGACTTCGAGCATAATCAGACATGCTGCCACAGCCAGAAGCCACTGATTGTTCAACGATTGTGCAGATACCAATATGATCAAGCTTGCGCTGCAAACACAGAAAGAGCAGACATTAAAGGTCTTGTGCCTAGGGGCTCATTGCGATGATATTGCGATAGGGTGCGGCGGTACGATTCTCTCGCTCATCCAGCAGGCCCCTGTAATCGATATGGTCTGGGTATCGCTGACTTCAACTGACAAGCGAAAACTAGAAGAGCACAAAGCAGCCGAACAATTTATGGGGAAAATTAGTTCCAAGCGGGTCATTGTCAAAGACTGGCGTGATGGATACTTGCCTCATGTGTGGGAAGAGGTGAAGGAGTTCTTTGAGAAGTTGAAACACGAGATCAACCCAGATCTGGTTCTGACTCATTACCGGGATGATCGACATCAGGACCATCGGGTTGTCAGCGACTTGACGTGGAATACGTTCAGGGGGCACCTCATCCTGGAGTACGAAATCCCAAAGTATGACGGTGACATGGGAAGTCCCAACGTCTTTGTTCCTCTGGAGGAAGAGTGTTGTAAGGAAAAGGCCAGGAGGATTCTTGATTGTTTCCCCTCACAGGTTGGACGCCAGTGGTTTACAGAGGATATTTTCCTGTCACTGGCAAGATTGCGGGGTATGGAGGCCAATTCGAGTACTAGCTTTGCCGAGGCATTTTATTGTCGCAAGTTGTTGTTGGGGTAAGAGTTACGCGGAATTGCTACAGCCCGGCAGAATAGAGTTAACACATTGAAGTATCAGTATGTCCAACATTTGTTCCTCAAGAGAAATAAGAGCAATGTGACCTTCCCCCAATTCCGTGGACACCGGGTTAAGCAACTGCCGTCCTCGCTTCATACTCGGC
>CXWL01022225.1_pt1 | contig 12774 bp, 15 predicted proteins | sample 590931 | NCBI WGS metagenome assembly CXWL01 (sample SAMEA3498368, study PRJEB10139) | groundwater metagenome | biome: water well; material: biofilm material | place: Germany | collected 2015-04-27
GCCCATGGCGTGGCCGCCATATTTCACCACTACCGTCTCGCGGTCGTAGATCTGAATGAAGGGCAAAGCCTCGGCCAGCGTCTTGGCTTTGGCCAAGCCATCTTCCAGCGCCTTCAGGCGATCCTTGGGCGGGGGCTTCGTCACGGGATTTGGTCTAGGAGGTCCGCAGGCTCACGCCAAGGCCGCGATTTCAGCGCGGAGCAGGTCGATCCCGGCGCCGGTCTCGGCCGAGGTGGGGATGATTTCCGGGTGTGCGGCCGGCCGTTTGGCGATGAGCTTGGCGGTGGCCGCAACCAAGGCTTCAATTTCGGTCGGCTTGACCTTGTCGGCCTTGGTCAGCACGATCTGATAATTCACAGCCGCCTTGTCCAAGCCGTCCATGACATCGCTGTCATGCGGTTTCAGGCCGTGGCGGGAATCGACCAGCAGGATCACGCGCTTGAGGCTCGGGCGTCCGCGCAGGTAATCGCGCGTGAGCTTGGTCCAGCGCTCGATATCGGCCCGGCCGGCCTTGGCGTAGCCGTAGCCTGGCAGATCGACCAAACGCAGGCGATCGCCCATGCGGAAAAAATTGAGCTCGCGCGTGCGCCCGGGTTCCGTGGAGGCGCGTGCGAGTTTGAGTCGCCCAGTCAATGCGTTGATCAAACTCGATTTGCCAACGTTGGAGCGGCCCGCGAACGACACTTCCGGCACATCGGCCTCTGGCAGCTGCGCCATGTCGGCGACGCCAAGCTCAAACGCGATCGGCCCGGCGAAGAGGAGGCGGCCGGATTCCAAGGATTCGGCAGTGGGCAGTCGGCAATCGGCAGTCGGCACTTAGTGCTCACTCTGTTGCAGCGATCGAATTAAGCCGTGCAGCATCTTTCCCACCACCTCGCACTGGCCGAGCAGATCATCTGCGCTGCCAACATTTGTGAGCACCCGTTGCGAAAGCAGCGCGTGCGTCTCCACTTCCTTGCAGGAACCCTGAGCGATCCGCAGGAACTGCACATACGAACCCTTGTTCTCTCGCCCATATCCTTCCGCGATGTTGGCGGGCACGGAGGCGCCGGCGCGGCGTATTTGGGCGGTCAAGCCAAATATCTCATCACGAGGAAACGGCGCCGTGTAACGGTAGCAGTGCTCGGCGAGATTCATAGCCTCACGCCAAACCCGCAGGTCGCGATAGGACTTGATTTCACCCTCATCCATGAGAGCCCCCTCCGACTGCCGACTGCCGACTGCCGACTGCCGACTGCCGACTGCCGACTGCCGACTGCCGACTGCCGACTGCCGACTGCCGACTGCAGCTATTCCGCCGCCGCAGCGCCTACGCGCCGCTTCGCTAGAAATTTATCGAACTGGGTCTCCACGCCTTGCCTGCGCATGATCACATATTGCTGGATGAGCGAAAGAATGTTCGACCAGGTCCAATAGATCACCAACCCCGCCGCAAAGCCCGCGAACATGAAGGTGAACAACACCGGCAGCCAGCGGAAGATCATCGCTTGCGTCGCGTCGGCCGGCGGCGGCGAGAGCGCCTGCAGCGCCCACATGGTGACGCCGTAGAGAATTGGCCACGCGCCCAAAGCGAGCATTCCGCCGATCAGCGGCAACGAAGTTGGATCGAAGGGCAGAAGATTGAACAGGTTAAAGATCGTGGTGGGGTCCTTCGCCGAGAGATCGTTGATCCAGCCGAAGAACGGCGCGTGGCGCATTTCGATGGTGTTGGTCAGCACTTTGTAGAGCGCATAGAATACCGGAATCTGCAGCAAAATCGGCACGCAGCCGGAAACCGGATTGACCTTCTCGGACTGATAGAGCTTCAGCGTTTCCTGCTGCTGGCGCTGTTTGTCGGCGGCGAAGCGTTCCTGGATTTCCTTCATCTTCGGCTGCAGGCCCCGCATCTTCGCCATCTCTTTCATGGAATGGAAGACGATCGGGAACATCAAGAGCTTGATCACGATCGTGGTCAGCAGGATGCCGATGCCGAAGCTGCCTGCCCATTTCGCCAGCGGATTCATGATCCACAAGAAATACGGCCGCGTCAGGAACCAGAAATTCCCCCAGTCAACTGCGTCATCGAAGCGGGGAATGGCGAGTTCGCTCTGGTAGCGCCGGAGCACATCGACCTGCTTGGCGCCCGCGAAAATGTGCTGCGAATAGGTCACCTCGCCGCCGGCCGCAGCTTCATGCCAAGCGCCTCGGTAAGCGGCGCGGAAATCGGTGGAATCCTGGTCGATGCGGCTGTTGAAATAGGGCGAAACGGTTTCCGCCTGATCCGGTATGATCGCGGTCAGCCAGTAATGATCGGTGACGCCAAACCATCCGCCTTGGCCCTGCTGCTCCACTATCCTTTGGTCCGGCCCAACCCGTCCATTGACGCGCTCGCGAGCGTGCTTGGTGGCACTCTCGAACGTTGCCGCTTGGCGGGTGTTGTTGGGGCCGAAAAAACCCAACAAACCCTGATGCACGATCTGGTTGGGCACATAATTCGGCGGCAGTCCTTCGCGGCGCACGACGCCAAGCGGACGCACCGCTATGCTCGCGTCGGTCTCGTTGCGGACAATGTCGCGCAGCGAGATCATGAAGTCATTGTCGATGCTGATCGTGCGCTCAATGCGCAGTCCGGGCGCTGGCGCGAGCGTCAGCGTGACCGGGCTTTCCGGCGTCAGCCGTGCGCCAGCAGGCGCCGTCCACTCGCTTGCATCACTCGCAAGCGTGGTCGCGTCCTCGCCTTGGCGTAATTCCCAGCCGAAGAAAGCGTCGTGCGAGTGCGCCGCGCCGTAGGGCGACAGCAGCGTCACTTCCGGGCTGTCACGATCGATGGTCAGGCGATGGTTCTTGAGGTTGAGATCATCGAAGCGTCCTCCGACCAGCGCAATGGAGCCGTCGAGTTGGGGGCTGTCGATGACGACGCGCCCCGATGCTGTGCTGGCGAGGACCTGCTCGCGTGTGGCCGTCGGCGCCGGGCTTGGCACAGCAGGTGCGGCGCTTTGGCCGGCTTCGGCAGCCGGCGCTTGCGTCTCCACCTGCGCCTTATCCTGCGCGGCCATCCGCTCGCGTTGGCGGGGGGCGTCGTAGAGGAACGACCAGACCACCATGATCGCCACGGAGATCAACGTGGCGAGGATGAGGTTGCGCATCTCGTTCGGGGCGCCGCCGGATTGCATGATTAATCGCTTTCGTTAGATGAATTTGACGGGGGGGCGGGCGTCTTGCTGCGCGCGCCCTCGGCCCGATCCAATTGGGCGGCGAGCCTTATCAGCGCGTTTCTGAGATCGTCAAGCAATGCCTCCCAGGGCGCGTCCGCGGTGCCGGCGCGCGCGACCAGCACATAATCGGTCCCGGGGGCGCCCAAAAGGGGCAGCAGCTGGCGCGCGGCCTCACGCAGCCGGCGTTTGGCCCGGTTGCGCACCACGGCGCCCCCCACTTTGGCGCTGGCGGTGAAACCGACGCCAATCTCGCCGGCTTCGTCCCGGCGGCGGGCCTCGACCATAACGTTCGGCCGCGCCGCACGCACTCCGGCGCGCACACGCAGAAACTGCGCCCGCTTGGTCAGGCGCTGCAAGATCACGGCTTGGGTCATGGGAGCTGGCCTTTCGCCAGCCGGGTTACGCCGATAGGCGCTTGCGGCCTTTGGCGCGGCGGCGCGCCAGCACCTTCTGGCCGCCCGCAGTGGCCATACGGGAGCGGAAACCGTGGCGGCGCTTCCGCACGAGGCGGCTGGGTTGATAGGTGCGCTTGGTGCTCACGGGAACAAACTCTGCAAATCTGCGTGAAACGAGGCGCGGGGGTTACCTGAAAGCCTTATCAGCGTCAAGGCGACAGGATAGGGCTTGTGCCTCATGGCCGAGCCGCCCGCTCCACTCAATCCGACGCTGTTCTTCGAGCGGGGGCGCGCCTTTGCCGAGAGCTTGGCCGGCCGGCTATTGGCGCTAACCGCCATCGCGGTTCTGGCGGGGGAGGCGCTGATTTTCGCCCCCGCCTTGGCCGGCTTTCACGAAAACTGGCTGCGGGAAAGGATGAACCTCTCCCAGGTAGCCGCACTCACTCTGGAAGACACCCCCGAACAGGACATCGGCGCGCCATTGCTGGACGAATTGCTGATCAACGCCGGGGTGCAGCGGGCGGCGTTGGAGCGTCAAGGCGAGCGCGTATTGCTGCTGGAAGCCCCGAATGCTCCCGCGCCGGGAGCGTTCGTCACTTATGACTACATCGCCGCGAAGGGCTTGCAGCCGATGTATTGGGCGTTCGAGAGCTTGTTTGCGTCGCCAGGGCGCACGCTGCTGGTGCGGGCGCGGCCGCGGTTCGAGACTGGCGAGTTCATCGAAATCGTGCTCGACGAAGCGCCGCTGAAGCGCGCGCTCGGCGTCTTCGCCGAGCGGTTCGCGCGGGTCTCGATGCTGATCCTGATGGCGATCGGCGCGCTCATGTATCTGACGCTGACGGCGGCGTTCGTGCGCCCGATGTACGAACTTACCCGCGCCATCGAACGCTTCCGCGACAAACCGGAGGATGTTTCGATCGCGTTTCCTCGCAGCGCACGCCGCGACGAGATCGGCAGGGCTCAGCGGGCCGCGGCGGACATGGCTGAGCAGGTGCGCATGGCGCTTAAGCAGAAAGACCGGCTCGCAGCGCTCGGCGCGGCGGTCGCGCGTATTGGCCACGATCTCAGAAACATGCTGTCGACGGCGCAATTGGTGGCTGATCGCTTGGCGCAATCGGAGGACCCCACCGTACGTCAGCTGGCGCCGCGCCTGGAGCGCACCATCGATCGCGCCGCAGGCTTGGCGACTTCGACGCTCAAATATGGCCGTGTCGATGAAACGCCCCCGGTGCTGGGCAGGGTCACAGTCTCGGACGCCGCCGAGGAGGCCGCAGCTGATGCGTTGATCGCGTTCCCTGGAATTGACTACAAGCCCGATATTGAGCTGGGCTTAGTCTGCATCGCTGACGCCGATCAATTACATCGCGTGCTGGTCAATCTGATCCGCAACGCCGGGCACGCGATGGCAAGCGCGGCCGAGAAAGCAGTCACCGTGCGCGCTATGGCTGTGGACGGGCGCGCCGAGATTGACGTCATCGACCATGGATCCGGGGTGCGCGAGAGCTTGCGCCCGCGCCTGTTCGAGCCGTTCGTATCGGCGGCGCCCGAGGCCGGAGGGGTAGGGCTTGGCCTTGCGATCGCGCGCGAACTCACGCGCGCGATGGGCGGGGAACTCGAACTCGTGCGCACTGGCGCGGCGGGCTCGACATTCCGCGTCACGCTGCCGGCCGGTTAGCGCTTCGATTGATCAGCACGGCTAGGAACAGAGCGGGGCCGTCGTGCGCTGTCCAGGCGTGGCTGGTTCCGCGTTGGATAACGACCTGGCCAGGCTTGAGCCTGGTTTCCGTGTTGTCGAGAATGAGCGACGCCTCGCCCGAAATCAGGCAGATCACATCCAGGGTCTCGGTCTGGTGCATGGCAGGGTGGCGCTCCTGGTCGCGCAATTCGTGCTCGGCGCCGAACTGGCGGAACCGTTCGCGCGCTGCGGCCTTGATCGATTCGGCAGGCGCGCCGGCGGGCGGCGGTTCGATGACGAACCAGCGCACCTTCACCTTGCCTTCGCCCGGCGCAAGGATGGAGGCTGTGTCGCCGAGATCGCCGCTGTCTTGTTTACCGAACGCGCCGGCGAAAGCCTCGTGCCAAATTTCGTACAAGCCGCCGAGTCCCGGTGCGCCCATCTCCCCCGATGGCGGCCCGTCAACGACGATAAGCGAGCGCCCGTTGTCGTTTTCGCCAGTAATGACGCGGCGCATGGCTTCGGCAAAGGCGGCGTGTGGCACCTCAGTTCGCCCGCTTGCTATGGTGCGGGCTGTCGAGCGCAAAGGCCGGCACGGCAATGTCGAACCCGGTTCCGTCGCCGACGCGTTGCATCGAGTATGCGCCAACCATCATGCCCGACGGCGCCGCAAGCGGCGCGGCGCTGGTGTAGCGAAAGCTGCCGCCCGGCTCGATGACCGGCTGCTCGCCCACGACGCCCGGACCGCGCACTTCCTGGGTCAGGCCGTTCTCGTCCGTGATCCGCCAGAAACGCGACAGCAATTTTACCGGCTCGGCGCCGCGATTTTCGATCTCAATCGTGTAGGCCCAGACATAGCGGCTCTTCTCCGGCGCCGATTCCTCGGGCAGGAAACGTGGCGCGACGCGAACCATGACATTGGCGGTCTCTTGTTCGAACATAGGGCGAGCCTAGACAAATCCGGCGACCCAAGCCAGGGGAAGGCATGACCACCGCCCACGGCGTTCTTTCCGACAGCGAATTGAAGCGCGCCATCGCCCAGGGCTGGATTGGCGCTGACGCGCCTTTCCTCGACGATCAGCTGCAGCCCGCAAGCCTTGACCTGCGCCTCGGGGAAACTGCGTATCGGCTGCGCGCGAGCTTCTTGCCCGGAGCGGGCGCGAAAGTCGCTGACCGCCTCGACGAGGAATTGGTCATGCACAGGATCGACCTCAGGGGCGGCGCGGTTCTGGAAACCGGTTGCGTCTACCTCGTGCAAGTGCAGGAGGAATTCACGCTGCCGCCACACATCCACGGCGCGGCCAATCCGAAAAGCTCCACGGGCCGCATCGACGTTTTCACCCGATTGATCGCTGACGGCGCGCAATCCTTCGACCACATTCCGATGGGCTATCACGGCCCGCTCTGGGCCGAGATCAGCCCGTGCACATTCTCGGTGCTGGTGCGCACTGGCGCGCGACTCTCCCAAGCGCGGCTGCGGCGCGGGCCGCCCCATCCCAAGCGCGAGATCGATTTCACGATGGATCTTTCGCTCGAGGGTCCGGTAGGATTTCGCGCCAAACGCCATTCGGGCGTCATCGATGTGGACCGCATCGGCGGCTACGACCCGCGCGATTTCTGGGAGCCGCTCGATGCACGGCGCGGCCGTGTCGTGCTTGAGCCCGGCCAGTTCTACATTTTCGCGTCGAAGGAAAATGTGCTGATCCCGCCGGACGAGGCGGCGGAAATGGCGCCGATCAGACCGGAGCTCGGCGAGTTTCGCGCCCATTATGCAGGCTTCTTCGACCCCGGCTTTGGTATCGCGCCGAACCAGGGACGCGCGGTGCTGGAGGTGCGTTCGCGCGATGTGCCGTTCTTTGTCGAGGACGGGCAGCCGGTGGGAAAACTGGTTTTCGAGAAATTGTCCGGACCGGTGGATCGGCTCTATGGCGAAGCGGGCTCCAGTTATCAGGGCCAGGGTCTGAAACTCTCCAAGCACTTCGCGCCGTGGCGTTAGTTCAAGGTGCGCGCGCCGTGATCCATCTCCCAAATTCCGGATCATTGAACACGTAGCCGCCTCGTTCACCGGTGCGGCTGACGATCCCGGCGCGCGTTAGGTGACGTATGGCCGCAAGCGTTTGTGCTCTGGTAGGCGTGCGTGCACCTAGGCTTCGCCCGATCGATGCCAGCGTTTCCCGCCCAAAGGGTTGCTCGGTAGCCTGCGAGAGCTGTTGCGCGACGGCGCGCTGCAATGGCGACAGGCTGCGCCAGACATCGGGGTAGCGCAGATCCTCGGCCGCCCGCTCGCGCACCATCGCGAGGGCTGCCGCGACGTCGCGGTGCGGATCGAATGCGAGCAATTCGAGCATCTTCCTAAAGAAATAGGGGTTTCGGTCGAGCGCGTAATGCGCCTTGAGGCAATCGCGCCTGTTCAGTTTCACGCGCACAATTTTAGCAAAGGTGGCGAGCATATGGTCGACAAATCCATCCTCCAGGGGCGGCCAATCCAAGGGCGAGCCAAAATGGAAAAATGGCGCGTCCCGCCTCGAGAACATGCGCCGCAACCCATCCTGCGACGAACCCGTGAACAGCACCGCCAATCGTCCTTTGCGTTGATCAAGACTGGTTCGAAGCGCAGCGACAAGCGGCTGGTTGTCTTCGTTGGCTGCAAGTTCCTGGGCCTCGTCGATTAGCAGCAGCGCCCGCCCATTCGGCCGAGCGAACCGGTCGATGAGGTCATCGAGATGAAGCAGCGCATCATGCGTGGGTGGTCCACGCAATTCGGAGAGGTCGACTTCAATTTCCGCTTTCGCGTCGCCGCCGGGGGCGCCGGCGCCAAGTTTGAGTTTGGGGCGCGTCGCGCGAGCCAAGGCTTCAGCCCGTTCCACAAGCGACCCGCGGCGACTTGCGCTTGAGAAGGCGTGAAGCAGCACCGCAAGCGGTGAAAGCCGCGATTGCCACAGACTTACATACGCAACCCGCCAGCCGTTTGCCTGGGCCAGGGGGCCGAGATCCTTGAGCAGGAACTCGGTCTTGCCGGTTCTTCGGAGGCCGAAAATGACGTTCGCATGGGAGAGCCCGGAATCGAATTGATCGAAATAGCGCTGCGCCAAGCTCTCGCGAGAATAGTGCCAAGGATCGTCTGCTTGCGGCATCAAGCCGGTCTTGTAGCCAGTTCGCGTACAAGTGGCTACAGGCAGTTGTAGCCAAATATGAATACACCTGGCTACAAACACAGCTTGGCGGCGCGGGCGCCATTTTATGGAAAGAACCAGTGTCTTAATGGAAAACACGCTTGACAATCATCCGCACGTCATGACAAATATACTTGTCATTAAGACAAAGGAGTTTTCCATGAAACTGACGCCACTTCGCCGGCTCGCTTATCTTGCTCTGGCCACTATCCTGTACGCGCCAATCTGCCTGCTGTTGCTCTCCCAAACTGCCGCGATCTTGGCTCGAGGGAGGAGGGCGTGACCGTTCAATCGAAAGCTGGCGCCCAAGACGAAATGCAACGCCGGCACGTTGTCGAAGGGTTTGCAGCTTCAGCAATCGTGCTCACACTTGGCGCCTTTGCCTGGGCGGCCGCGCAAACACTGGGCTACGCGCCTAGTCTTGACGCCGCCCTGGTGTTCATAGTGCTTACCGTCGTGCAGGTTGTGACGACGGGGTATGCGGCGACGCGCGCGGCCAACTACGACACCACGGTCAAAACTGCATGAGAAATCGCCTGAGAGTGCTCCGCGCCGAGCGCGAATGGAGCCAGGCCGATCTCGCCGAGAAACTCGGCGCGTCGCGCCAAACCGTGAACGCAATCGAGACTGGCCGCTACGATCCTTCCTTGCCTCTGGCTTTCAAGATTGCGCGATTGTTCCGACTGCATATTGAAGATGTTTTTCTAGACGACGAGCCTACTCAGGCCGCAGCAGAATAAATGAGGGGATAAAATGTTGATGCGAACCCTTTTGACAGCACTGGCCGTCACGACACTCGTGAGCTGCGCTTCGAGCGGGGAGCCTGCGCCGGGGCCCGCGTTGTTTGTCGCACGCGATGCGGATTCGACTCTCTACATCTACGGCACCATCCATCTGCGCAAATCCGGAGCGCCATGGGGAAGCCCGGCTGTAGACGCCGCCATCGCCAGCGCCGACGAAATCTGGACCGAAATCGAGATTTCCCCGGCGAGCGACGCGCGCACGCAGCAACTCGCTCTGCAAGCAGGGCTGGCCCCGGCTGGGCGGCCGCTTTCGAGTTGGCTGTCGGCCGAGGAGAATGAGCGGCTGCGGACCGCCGCGCAGCAGGTGGGGCTGCAGGCGCAGGCGCTTGAGCCGATGCAGCCCTGGCTCGCAAGCCTGACGCTCTCGGTGATGCCGATGATGCGGGCAGGCTATGATCCCAATTCCGGCGTCGACCGTTCGGTGGATTCGTTTGGCGATGCGCATGGCAAGACGATGCGCCATTTCGAGACGCCCGAGGAGCAAATCGGGTTCTTCGCCAACATGTCGCCAGAGCTTCAGCGTCAGATGTTGTTGGAGGCGATCGACGAAGTGGAGCGGGGCGTCGCCAGCCTCGACGAACTCAGCGCCGGCTGGGAAGCAGGCGATCTGCGCGCTATCGAGCGATTGGCCGTAGACGAGTTCAAGGATGAGTATCCTGAGGTCTATGCGGTCATGCTGGTCAACCGCAACCGCGCGTGGGCAGATGTTCTCGCGCGCGAGATGGAGGGAGCGGGCGTCGATTTCGTAGCCGTCGGCGCCGCGCATCTGGTCGGGAACGAAGGTCTGATCGAGCTTCTGCGCGCGCGCGGCATGCAGGTAGAGCGCGTTCGTGCGCAATAGGGGCTTACTGTCGATCCTCGCTGCTGCGCTCGCGTTTGCATTGGCGCCGCTCGCGCGAGCCCAACCGCAGGTGGAGATTACCCCTGCTCTATTCGTTGTTCGTGACGCCGATTCCTCACTTTATCTCTACGGTACGGTGCATGCGCTTCCACCGGGCGCGCCATGGGCAAACCAAAGCGTGCGCGCCGCCATTCTCGCCTCGGACGAAGTCTGGACTGAAAGCGACATCAGCGAGGACGCGGGCGAACAAATGTCGGCAGATTTCATGCGTGCGATCGACACGCCCGCGGCACAACCACTGCCGAGCCGATTGGCGCCTGCGCTTCGCTCGCGCCTGCGACTGGCGGCGAAGCGCGCCGGCCTTGGACCGGAAGGGCTAGATCGTTTCGATCCCTGGGAAGCAGCGTTCTTGTTGATGTCGGCCGGCGCGCCAGGGCGCACCTCGCAAAACGGGGTCGACAATCGCGTCGCCGCGCTCGCGCAAGAAAACGGAAAGACGCTGCGTTGGCTGGAAGATATGGGCGTGCGGGACTTCGAAGCGATGTCGGAATCCGCGCAGATCCAGTTCTTGAGCTACGTGCTGGAGGGCTTTACCCGCCCGCCAACCGACGTCGATCGCGCTGACACGCTATGGGCGTCGGGCGATCTTGAGGGGCTCGACGCACTCGAACTTGCGCCGATGCGCGCGTCGAGTCCGGATTTCTACGCCTGGATCGTGGTGGCGCGAAACGCCGCTTGGGTGGAGCGCCTGAGCGCTGAACTCGATGGCGCCGGCGCCGACTTTGTCGCCATTGGTACGGCGCATTTGATGGGCCCCGATAGCGTCGTCGCGATGTTGCGAGCGCGCGGCTACGTCGTGGAGCGTGTAGCCGCGGCGCTTCCTTAGCGCGTCAAGCCGCCATCTGCTGCGTGATCTGTTGCCAAGCTTGCTTGTCGAGCACGAGTTTCGCGGCCGGCGAGCGTTTGACGCTCGATACCGGCACTTTGTGGTAGCGCGCGACATTGCCCATGCTGATCACCTTGCCGCTCTCGGTGAGCGCCTTGAGCGCCTCGCAGACTTGCTCCTCTGTCAGCGGAGGAATTTCCTCGGCAGCGAGGAATTGCCCGGTCGCATCGCGCTCTTTCGCCGCGCGCGGCGCTTGCGCCTTGAGCGCGTTGGCGACCTTTTTGGCGCGCCGTGATTGCGCGACGGTGAGTTCGGGGCCGGGGACCTTGACGCCGAACATGGTCAGCCCAAACACCGAAAAGAATGCGAACGCCGCCGCAATCCCGTAGGGCGCCCAAGCGGGGTAGGGCTCGCGCGAGGCGATGCTCAGCGGCAATTGATCAAGCCGCGCCCGCAACGAGCCGATTTGGCGGCGATCCTCGGCGGTCACCAATTCGAAGCTCTGGCGCCATTGTTCCATACGTCCAGGATAGGTCATGCCCGGATTGGTTTGGGCGACCTCATCGATGCGGGTTTGCGCCGTGGCGATCTGCTGTTCCAGATCACGACGTGTTTCGTCCAGCCGCTCCTGGCCGGCGCGACGCTCGCTCTCGGCCTGCACGTAAAACGGCGCGGCGACATGGTTGAGGCCGCGGTGGCCGCCTTCGACATTCATCAACACCGCCAGGGCCAGGCCGATCAGAGCCAGTGCAAAGCGTCCATGATCTTGCGCCTTCTGGTAGGCGACCAGATGCTCCCACGCCACGAACGCCATCAATTCGAGGCTGACCGCGACAAAGCTCACGGCAATCCCGCCGGCGCCCGGCAAGGTGTTGATCCAGCCGATCCCGTTCAAGCCGGCGACGACGAGCATGAACAACACCACCGACGCAACGCCGATCTTGGTGGTCCAGTGCATCTTGTTTGGCGCATCAGGCGCGCGTGCTGCAACTCTCATGCCTTGCGGCGTGACGGCATCCGGTAAAAATTTCCTTGCGCTCAGGCATTTGCTCGGCAGATGTTGCCGGGCGGCGGCGGATCGAGAGTACCAACTAGGGTTAGCCAGGCAACACCAAGCGCGCGCAAAAACCGCGTGGTTGCAGGTTTTTCAGCTCCAACCGCCCACCGTGCGCCTCTGCGATTGCTAGTGCTATCGCGAGTCCGAGGCCGGCGCCCTCGGACTGCGTTCGCGCGGCGTCGACGCGGAAAAACGGCGCTGTGATTCGTGACAGCAGCGCTTCATCGACGCCTGGGCCCTCGTCCATGACGTCGATGACAGCTTCGTTCGAGTCGTTTCGGCTCAAGCGCATCGTTCCGCCGCCGCCATGTTTCGCGGCGTTCTCGGCAAGGTTGCGCAAAGCACGCGCGATCTCGCTGGGGCGGCACTCGATTATGACAGGCGCGTTTGTTTCGGCTCTGATCGCAAGCCCAAGATCGGCCAATTCGCCGCAGAGCGTTGTTACAATATCAGCGAGGTCGGCCTTGACGCGCACTTCCTCGCTTGCGCCCGCGCGCGCCAGCGCCAGCGCGTGCTCCGTAAGGTCCTCGATTTCAGCAATCGGCGCCAACAAGCGACGGCGCGCTTCTTCGTCCTCGACCAGTTCGGCGCGGAGCTTGAGCGCTGTGATCGGCGTGCGCAGGTCGTGTGAAAGAGCCCATAGCATTTGTCGCTGGCGGTTCAGTTGCCGGGTCAGTCGTTCCGCCATTGCGTTGAACGCGCCGGCTGCACGGCGCACATCGGCGGGGCCAGTCACCGGCGCCTCCACAT
>CXWL01004677.1_pt1 | contig 12772 bp, 15 predicted proteins | sample 590931 | NCBI WGS metagenome assembly CXWL01 (sample SAMEA3498368, study PRJEB10139) | groundwater metagenome | biome: water well; material: biofilm material | place: Germany | collected 2015-04-27
CACATGGACAGGCTATGACGAGAATTCCAATGAACGAAGTGAGACCGTATGCGAGCGCTTGCGAGAAACCAAGGTACGGTGCCCCGATAAGAAGCCACGCCCCGAGAGAGAGAAAAGCAATAACAAGCACGACTGGCACGAAGACGCTCGATATCTTGTCGGCGAGCGCTTGTATCGGCGCCTTACTCCCCTGTGCATCAGCGACCATCTTTATAATGTGGGCGAGCATTGTCTCAGAGCCGACTTTCGTTGCCTGAAAAGTAAACGAGCCGGTCGTGTTCAGCGTCCCTGCGACAACCGTGTCCCCAACATTTTTCTCTACAGGTACTGGCTCGCCTGACACCATCGCTTCGTCGACATAAGACGACCCTTCAGTGAGGATGCCGTCAACCGGTATCTTACCCGCTGGCTTCACGATTATCAGGTCACCATGTATGACGTCGCCGATGGGAACTTCTATTTCCTGTCCGTTGCGAATGACAAGTGCGGTCTTCGCCTGAAGGGTAAGTAATTTTTCGATTGCGTCACCGGTCGAGAGTTTCGCGCGCGTCTCGAGGTATTTCCCGAGCGCAATAAATGTGATGACAACGATAGTGACATCGTAGTACGTAGCATCGACATTAATAAATGGCTTCAGTGTCTCTTCAAACGCATTCACGAAGAAACTGTAGCTATAGGCCGCGACGGTACCGAGACCAATAAGTGTGTCCATGTTTGCAACCCCATGACGAAGGAACCGGTAGAGACCGAGCAGATAGGGCTTCCCGACAACGAAGAGCGTATACGTCGCCATGAGCGGAAGCAGATGATGAAAAAACTCTTTCCATACATAAGGGATGGAAGGAAGAATATTAAACTGCGCAAAAATGTCCCATCCCATAAAAAGTGCACCCATGAGAGCGAGCGGAATCGCCGAGAAGACTTTCACACGCATGTCGGCAAGCTCCGCAAGCTTCTCTTGCTTCGACTGATTGAGACCAAGATGCTCAGCATGCTCACTTTCTGTCATATTCATGGAAGCTGCGTCTGGGACAATGAGCGAGTAGCCGAGCGGCTCGATTATTTTCGACAATGTCTTTGGATTTGTTTTCTCCGCATCAAATGAAATCTTTGCCGCTTCGGTGCCAGGATTCACTTCAATGTTCTCTACTCCCTCCACTTTCTTCAGAGACTTCTCGATAATGCTCGCGCACGATGCACAGTGCATGCCTCGTATCTGATAGGTGCGGGTTTCGTTCATATTTTATTTACGTTTTAAACGATACACTTTGAGTATCTCACCAACCGCGGTGCTCTCCTTCCCTTTCTTCATCTGGTGCACAACACACGTACTCAAGTGATTCTCCATGAGTGCATCTTCGACACCCGAGAGCGCCTGCTTCACTGCTGAAGTCTGTGTGATGACATCGATACAGTAGGAGTCCTTCTCAAGCATATCTTGCAACCCGCGTACCTGACCCTCGACTATCTTGAGCCGGCGAATTAATTTTAATTTTTCTAATTTCATCTCTGCAGTATACCCCTAGGGGGTATTACCGCAAGTGGGGATAACCCTACCCTATGCCGTGCGTCTTGAGATCTGTTTTAAATTGCTCTGTAGTCGAAAAAAGAAGACTCGTGATGCCGAGTGCAGAAGCGCTCGCAACATTAGCGGTACTGTCGTCAGTGAATACGGCTTCTTCGGGCTTGACCCCGAGTCGATCCAGTACGAGCTTAAAGATGGCGTGGTCCGGCTTCGCAAGGTGCACATCGCTCGAAATAACAATGACATCAAAAAGAGATTCTAGATTATTCTTTTTTAGAAGGTCTCGGAGAAACGGCGATGAGGCATTACTACACAGTGCGATGGTGTAGTGCTTACGTAGTTCAGTTATAAAAGCGACGAGTTCTGTGTTGATAGAAGCGAGTTCAAGCCATTCATCTCGTACTTCACTAGGGTTCTCCGCATTTAGATTTGCTATACCGACAAACAATTCATCATCAGTAATGTCTCCCAAGTCTGCAGGGCGCGTGTATTTATTCCCCACCTCTTTTTTACCGATTGTTATTGCGTGAGTGTCGTACCACTGTGAATACACGTCTGAGGACAACACTCCAAAAAAATCAAAAATAATCACTTTCGTGGGCATTTTACTTGACTGCAATCACATTAAAGACATGCCAGTGTTTCATTATTCCTACGGCAGTTTCCTTATCAGACTCTTCCTCTTCAATCTTTATTATTTGCATATCGGAAAACAGGTGCTCAACATCTCCCTTGCTATGGAAACTCATCATAGAATCCGGAGTATTCCATTCATCGTTAATTCCAAAAAAATTCCCTGTGAAAACGCCTCCTAATTTGAGCGATTCTTTTAATTTCATAAAAACTTCATTAAAGGTCTCTGGTTTATTAAAAGGCAGAGCTAATTGTGCAGTAATGAGATCGTAAGAGTTCGATTGAGGATCGAATTCTTCGAATCCAGAGTTCATAAAAGTAAAATTCGGGAGATTAATTTCTCTTGAAAGAGCCAACGAAGCTGGGGAACTATCCATAGCGACCACCGAGAAACCTTTTTGCAACAAAAAAATACTGTCGGTTAAATCTCCAGCCCCTACGTCCAGAACTAGACCGCGCTCTTCAATGTAAGGTAGCGTTTCAATAAGCAATTTGCGCGGACTTCTACCTGCTGTTGCTTGGTAATATTGTGCCCATCTATCATTCAGATTTTTAGTTTCCTTTTGCATTTTCTTACTATGAGAATGGGTCCCGGGATTTCTCCCTGGGACCCATTGTACCTGATACTAACCACGTTCGGTACGGATTACGCGGCCATCTTGGCAAGATCCTCGACTGGTGCATAGTGCCAATTCGACGACGGAATCCCGCCGAAGAACTGATGCATTGCGTCAATCGATGGAATGAGCTCGACACGCTGCGAACGCAGCTCGCCAACCCGGTGCGCCGTGTGGTGGATGAAGGTGCCGAAGAATCGCTGGCAAAAGTCCGCGTAATCCTGCGTAAACAGGAGAAAGCAGTGCCATCCTTCGTCAATGATCGGCGTCGGGACCATGTCGTGAGTTGGCGCGGCGCCGGCCAACCAGAGGAACTTCTTGAGATCCTCGAAGACGCCGTGAGCGACTTCCGGATTGCAACGAAGATCCCGGCAGATTCGCGCCTCGACATCCGGGTTCTGATACGCCATGACGTTCTCGAGAAGAGTCCGGTTGGGGTCCGCCGCGAGCTTGGAAATACAGCCCTTCCCGGAACACTTCGAAGTCATGATCCACACCTTCGGAACCGTGACTCCACGGTAGGTATCGTCGACAAACTCAGCATCGTGAGGATGCCGCACATCTGCTTGAGCGTTCATGATGGAACTTCCTTTTCAATCAAACAATAGTGAGACGGAAAGAGCAGAATTACCCTGTCCGTCGCTTAATATAACATAGTGTATGAAAATTCAATATTTCATGCTTCGACTCTCTTGTTATGTTACACGTAATGTGAAGATCAAAAATAATCGCTTTCGTGGGCATGATTCGCTTTTTGCGCGGCTGATGGGTGATGATCCCACGACCTCTACCGTGACAGGGTAGCGCTCTACCGTNNCGACCTTGGCTTTATGAGTGCCATGCTCTAACTACCTGAGCTATGCCAGCAATATAGCAACACTACCAAAGTCGCCTCGTTCAGACAATCGAATCCTCACGGATAAAACCGCCTGCCTGGATCTCCCACAGTTTCTTATACAGATTGCTCTCGTGCGCAATGAGCTCATCGTGTGTCCCCGAGAGGACCACCGCGCCCTTTTCCATCACGATAAGTCTATCCATATGCATCACCGTCGAGAGCCGGTGTGCAATAGCAATGACCGTCTTCCCTTCCATCAACCGCAGGAGCGCGTCTTGGATGAGTCGCTCAGACTCAGAGTCGAGACTCGAAGTCGCTTCGTCGAGCACGAGAATCGGCGCATCCTTGAGGATGGCGCGAGCGATAGCGACGCGCTGACGCTCACCGCCTGAGAGCTTCACTCCGCGCTCACCGACCAGTGTCTCGAACCCGAGCGGATAGTTGCTAATGAATTCAGTGCAGTGTGCCTGCTTGGCCGCCTCAATGACCTCGGCGTCTGTTGCGTCCTGCCGACCGTAACGAATATTCTCCATAAGCGAACGGTGGAAAAGTGCTGGCTCTTGCGGGACAAAGGCGATAGCAGATCGTAAACTCTCCTGCGTCACGTGTGCGATGTCCTGCCCGTCGATTTCGATAGTACCACCACTCACGTCGTAGAGACGGAGCAAAAGCTTCGCGATGGTCGTCTTCCCCGCACCCGAAGAGCCGATGAGCGCCACCTTTTCATGCGGATGTATCTCGAGAATAAAATCGTTCAACACTGCATGACTGTCGTGATATTCGAAACGCACCTGATCAAAAGTGATCGCACCTTCGGCTACCCTAAGCTTCTCTGTTTCTGGCGCATCAGTAATGTCATGGGGCAATTCCATAATATCGAGCATTTCGGTCGCTTCAGAGAATGCATCATGCAGCTGACGCATATTGCGACCGATACCCCACACGCGACTCAAGAGACCGATGATATATATCTGTACAAGCACAAAGTCGCCTATGGTGAACAATCCTTGCTGCCACAAGTAAGCGGAGGCAGCGAGAATCGAGATTTCAATGAAAGTGGCAACGAGCCCTTGAATGCCATAAATCATGGCGTAGCCATCCATCGCTTTTTTCATCACTTCATACCATTTCTCTGTCACTGTGGCGAAGAGCGAACGTTCATAGGGGATGGCGGCATACGAAGTGATGGTGGCATGATTCAGCACNNCACCACACCGGCAAGGAATATAGCAGAGGGGAGAAGATTCATAAGAATATTGTCCAGCACTTGTTCGAAAGCGCGTGCATAGCGCGTTACGCGGCGAGTGAGAGTACCGGTGAAATTCGATATGAAAAATTCGTGCGAATGTCCGAGAAGATACTCGAATGCCTGATCGTAGAGATCCGCCATCACGCGCGATTCTATTCTACCGAGCGTGAACATACGCACCCGCTGTCCCACCCACGCACCGAGACTGATGAGCGCATAGGTGCCAAGTATCCAAACGATTGTTTCAGTGATGTGTGGTGCAGTAGTGCCTGCTGCCAGTACATTGATAAATTGTTTTAGATAGAGCGGTGCAGTAACGCCAGCTACTTCTATGACGATAGTCGCTACGAACGCCCAAATGAGCATGGCCGGATACCGCACAGCAGCCACACTATAAACATGAAGCACTGCCCACGCTCGAGCAGGTTTTTTACTTTCAGGAGGCATAGAGATTTATCTTATCATTCCACAACGAGCTTTTTAATATACCCCTGAACCTCAGTTATCACTGTCTCAGAGACAGTGCCAGCCTTTTCCGCACCGCGCTCGACCCAAGATATCCCTCGAATCTGATCAGTAAGTATCACTCCCTGTACCATTTTCGTTGTGAATGCAACTTCAAATGGGTACTCTTTTATATGGGAAGTAATCGGACAGACTAACGCAAGTCCAGACTTTGCATTATATTTTCTTGAAGAAAGAATAAGTGCAGGGCGCCTCCCACTTTGTTCGTGTCCACGGACAGGATTGAAATCGAGCCATACAATGTCTCTTCTCTCTGGAACATAGGTGCGTTTTGCTACCATACCTCTCTCCCGACCGCGGGCCCCCAATCGGTGATTCCGTGCTGATTTTTCTTCGTGATGCGAGAGACCATCTCGTCAAGAGACACAGTACGTTGCCGCACCGGAGTGATAGATAGCGCGCCTCCTCGTGCTACTTCGCGAACTTCTACAGGATGCCCCGCTTGCCAATTGAGTTTTTGCATAGCGGCTTTCGGGAGACGCACTGCGTAGCTATTTCCCCACTTTTGTATTGTTGTTGTATTCATATTTAAAGTATATACATATGTATATACTTTCGTCAATGTCGTTGTTCGACTATACTGGAAACTCCACCGTAAACGTCGAGCCCTTGCCCGCGCCGTCTGAGTCGGCGCGAATGGTGCCACCGTGATCCTCGACGATTTTCTTTGCGATATAGAGACCATAGCCGGTGGAATGCTAAACTGTCCCATATGTCGGAACGTAGTCCAAAAATATTTTTCTCGCAGGAATCTCCTGACATCTATAACGATCCGAAGGAAGTTCTTTGGAAGTTTATTTCCCGCGATGCCTATGATTCTTCCATCCAGAAACTCAATAAAGCTGGTCTACTATCAGACTTGGAAGTACACAAACTGCATGTGGCTATAATAGATCTTTTCAATAGCAATCATAGCCATGAAATATTTTGCGGGAGAACAAAACTAATACTTGAGCGACTGCATGATCAGCTTGCCGCAATGGGGCGCACTGAAATATATGATGCCATAGACAAAGACGTAAAAGATGCGGGACGTCAGGTGACTAGTATGTTACATGAATTAGATAAGTTGCATTCCCCAAAAGAGCAAACCTTCATCGGAGATGGCCTCATTCAAATTGCCGGAATGTCGATAGAAGAATTCTCTGCTCATCCTGACTATCTCTCTGCGACGCTTAAACTCTTTGATGAACACAGCGAGATGTATCGCAACACAGTAGAAGATGCCTTTCTGAAGGGATTTGAATTTGACGAGCAAGAAAGAACCATTGTACAACAAGCAAAAGAGTCAAATGAGGAGATAATCGACCTTATAACTACCCAATTGTTGCACCAACAGAAGGCGAAAAGGTACGGAAGTATCTCCGAATACGAATACCGCCCGCTCGGCAATCCAGAAGAAAATAGAGAGAGGAAGGCGAAAGCTTTGTCCGAAGCATACTTCTTGATAGGAAAAATAATGCGAACGACTGCAGAATTCTGCAAAGAAAATAACGAAGTTACGGAAAGTGCCGATTCTCCGACAACTGATCCCGTGGCGAGATTCTTACAAGCGGCTGGGAAAATGTTAACGCCTCAACAAATGATTGCAGTAAAGCGAATAGCTCTCGCTCACGTTTCTCATGGATTAAATTCGGGAGAACTTACTGCGCGCCTCGCTGGCTCTGTACGGACATCCTTCCCAAGAGCTCTTATAGCAAGCTTTAACATACGCAGCGGGGTCCTACATTCAGGTGCGATCAAAGAATGCATGGAGCAGACTGGCAAGTATCTAGCAAGTTCAGAAAATCCGGACGAATACGTCACTCGATTGCTCCGGGATGGAAAGCTCTACGGGTTTGGTCACCGTATTCACAAGACTAATGACGATGACTCCACTGAAGTGCTTGGGAAAGATCCCCGCGTCTCATTGTATATCGAAGCATGTCGTGAAGGATTCCCTGAAAAGAAAGGTAAGATTGATCGCCTTGTTGCATACGCAACCGCAGTACGGCGAGCACGCCCGAGTTTAGGGGCAAATACTGATTTTGGAGCGTCAGTCCTTTTTCATGCTCTCGATCTTTCCGCAAATACGGCTGTCGGATTCTTCGCTGCATTTAGAAGTCCTGGCATATGCGCTCAGATTGTGAATGAACTTGCCGTAAAAGGGAATTCACGACGTCCTCCATTCCCTCCAGTGTTACCTTATCCAAAAGAGTAAATCCTCCGGTTTCGTATAGACTAAACTATGCACGCCATATCGCTCATGCGCCAATGAGGCGTAATCTTCATTATCATCAATATATACCATGTCTTTCCGGTTCACTCCCTCAATAGCAAATACTTTTGAATACATACTGTCGTCTGGTTTCATTGATCCCGTGTATCCCGAGGTGAAGAATTCCGAAAAGAATTCATCTAGAGATGCGGTATTTACCCTATAGTCCATCCATTCCTTTGGACAATTATTGCAGGCGACGAGTCTGTGACGAGATGATAATTCAGGAAGTAGTGCAAGTGTCTCTGGAATCGGCCGCACGTAAGAACGATACAAGTCCTCGAAATCTTTACTCTTGAATGATGAGACGCCCAACGTCCGGACGATGTTCTCCCAATATTCTTTTTCCAACATTTGACCCGTGTAAAATAATCGTTTGTCGCGATTCAATGCCTCTTTCAGATTTTCTTTCGAGACTCCTAATATCTGGCTCGCATGAACAATTCCCTCAAGACGCCACGCGGGGTAGAAGAAGATGCCGCCAATATCCAGAATGAGTGTCTTCATCGAGAATCATTCTTTAATCTCCCCGCGTTCCCGAGCACGCAGTATCGCAGCCGCACAAATAAAATCCACCTCGTCATTGATGTTTATAGACCTGCTTTTAGGCATGACGTAGCCACGAGAATCTGCACCAAAGAGGCTCCCGCCGAGAATAATGGGAGTTTTTGTGACATAAATTGCTCCGTTTCTTCGATAGACAACCGGCAAGTTTTGCCGAATCATAGGCGAATTCTCCTCCCCTTTTTCCAGAGATGATATTCTTAGATCGCTGTCCAACATCTTGAGACGAATCGGGTGGCCAGTCTGATCTGCAACCATGCTCACGACAGAATCAGCATCGGTTTCAAGTAACAAATTAATCGCTCGTGTTATATCTTCAGGTGTCCTAAGGGGAGAAGTCGCTCTCATTGAGGTAATGAGTTCGAACGCGTTTCCGGAATTAATCAGATCGCGCACGACATACTGTATGACAGGAAATGTTGCCTTGCCGTCTTCAGACAATTCAGCGGGATGCCGATAGACTTCCGCACCGAATTCTTTGGCGACAGATGCTATGTTTGCATTATCAGTCGTGACTAATACTTTCGTAATGTCAGCGCAGTGTTGAGCTGCCTCTATCGTATACGCAAGCAGAGGTTTCCCTTCTAGGGACTTGATGTTCTTGTTTTCAAGACCCTTTGAACCGCCTCGTGTGGGGATAAGACCGAGCACTTCCCTTTTCTGTTTTGGTACAAATTCTTCTTCAGATTCTTGCTCCGTTGTGGGCAATCGACCGCTTTCTGCACTTGGAAATCTTTCTTTAGACATACATTGAGAGGAGTCTTATTTAGACAACGATTTCACTATAGCATTTAATAATCATGCTGGAAATTCAACGATAAAGGTCGATCCTTTGCCCGCGCCGTCTGAGTCGGCACGGATGGTGCCACCGTGATCCTCGACGATTTTCTTTGCGATATAGAGACCATAGCCGGTGGAGTGCACATTGATCGTCTGCGAATCTTTACCATGGCCGCCTTCAGTGAAGAGTCGCTGTTTGTCTTCGTCCGTGATACCGACGCCACTGTCTTTCACAGCAAATAATATTTGCCCGTTATCTTTTTTGAGAGAAACAATGATGGAGCCTGATGGTGTGTAATTGATCGCATTGTCGATCAAGTTGCGCAGCACGTGACTACTGATTTGTTCTTTATCTCCGGTCATCTGATACTCAGTATCGTCGACTGCAAGAGAGAGAATGATGCCCTTCTGCTCTGCTACCGACTTCTCCTTCTCGACCATCTCAGTCACGAGCGTTTTAAAGTCGAAAGGTTCTTTCGTATACGTCACGGTCCCTTTCTTCAAGTTTGCTGCCTTCAAGATATTCGCGACTGAAGATACGCCCTGACGTGTCTCCGCGAGCGCACGTTCAGTAAACGGTTTTGCCGCTTCTGGTAATGTGCCGAAGTCGCCATCAGAGAGCGATGCGAATGCACCAGAAGCTTTAGTGAGGAATCCCTTCACCTCGTGCCCGATGAAGTGTATGAGTGTCTCTTGCCGAGAGTTCGTTTCCTGAAGTTCTCGTTCGAGTTCAAATTCTCGCACCATACTTTTTATGAGCCAGATTCCGGCAAAAAGTACGATTACGAGCTCAACGATACGATAAAATACCAGTGCAATCGTATCTGATAGAAGAACATCGAAGAATGTAGCGGTCGCGAGTATGAAAGTGAGGACACCGAAGAACGCAACGCGCGGATTAAATAATCGATACTGCAAGATGGAATAAGCTGTCCCAACAATAAACGGCAAAAGAAAAAGGCCTCCAAAGGGAACTAGGGTTGGGATGTTGAGAAATGCTGGGAAGACAAAATCGAAGACGATGAGAAATAGAAATGTCATCACCATTCCAGCAAAAACAAACTCCATCTGATGCCGTTCTGTTCCAGACGAATTGAGGAATTTCCGTCCAAGCATCCAAATACCGGTTCCGATAAACCCAAAAACAGTTAGGCCAAACAGTATAATACCTGGTCCCGTTTTTGTTTCGATAACAGGACTGACAGCAGTTACTGTTTCGTAAACTGCCGGCGTAAGTACTACTATCGAAATAACCGCGGTCCAAGACAAAAGCCCGAGAAAAGTTTTTCTCTCAAATTTTGGTTCACGGGCGGGAAATGGTTGAGCAAGAATTAAGAAGGCAAATGCGTGCCATGTGGCAAAGAAGAGTACGGAGCGAATAAGCCAAAGTACCACCGTCGGATTAGTGGCACGTGCACTCGCGAAGTTTGCGACACTCCAACACACACTTGCTATCGCGAAGAAAAGAAATGACTGAGAAGTCGCACTTTTAGCATCTGAAAAATAAATTGAGAAGCCAAGAGTCCCCGCACCAGCAACTGCTATACCAACCCAGAGTAGATCGAAGTTCAAAATGAAATCCATATATTTTTAATATCAGATACTTTGCATCTGCTTATCGAATGAGAATGTGTAGCGGCCTGAAGGAAGATTGCGTCCTAAAATAATCGCCTTTGCTGCATAACAGAGTGCCGCACCTCGCATAAATGAGGATTCGGCCAACTGTGGGATTCCAGCAAGCTCAACTCCAAATTTCGAAAACGAATCAATTAGTCGTGAACCAAGATATTTTGTACCCATAAAGTCCCGAGCAAGTGCAGCCTTCTCTCTCGGCGCGAGCGGTCCAGACGGATTTATAATTGCTTCAAGCACACGTGGTTCCATAAGGTTGTTGAAAATCGGTAAATCTGGTTCAAGATCATAGCGTTCAACATCGAGTAGTATGCCTTCTCCATTACCAGTGACCATAACAACAGGGATTCTTTGTCGTCGCGCTTCTTCGCGAATGGAGATCTTGAGTGGGAGCGCGTCCATTTCTTCGATAAGAAGGTCGAGTTTTGGTTCGCACATAAATTGTGCGATGGTCGCTGGAGAGAGTCCCTCGTCGCGTAACTCAAGTTTGTAGTAGGGGTCTATTTCAAGTATTTGACGAGCAGTAAGAGTCGCTTTGTTCACTCCAAGATCAGGGAGCCCTGCACGAAATCGGTTTAGGTTAGTCAACGAAAGTGTATCAAGGTCAGTCAACTTCATCGAACGGGAGCCTCCTTCAAGAGCAATGCACACCGCTCCCGGATTCCCAACGTTAAGTCCCGCAAATCCGATTCGAGCTGCTATAAAACGTTTTTGTTCTTCTGTAGTGAGGAGATCGCGATTCCTATTCGTACGTAATTCAAAATATGCATCAGGGCCAACAATACGAACCAATGTCCGCCTCCATGGATATTCGACTATACGTTCACCCGGATCATTAGAAAGTGGTGCTGGGCTCTTCCCGACTGCCTTTGGATCACGAATCTCCTTTAATTCCAAGATTTGCTCATCATATGTATCGACAAACGAGTATCCTTCACCACGTAGACGTGCCACTTCGTCCGCATCTTTAGCTACATGCGGGTCAAAAATCCTGATAGAAAAATCGTTCGTCATGACGCTATTAGTTTAACATCGACTGACATACGTGGGGTCATCCAGTCTGCCTTTCCCATAAGTGTCCCTGCCACAAAGATAAATTCGAGTGGCTGACGAAAGTTGAACAGTTTGCCAATTGACTCACGAGTATCATTCGATTCTATAGCTGCAACAAATACGGAGTAGTCAAAATCATGGGCGACAAGAGTGAGTGCTGCATGAGATGCAGTATACCCAACCGAGACCCAGCCACTTGGTTCATCCGGAGCGCCGAAGCCAAATGCAACAGCAGCCGATGCTATTGCTGTTTTATTCAGCCCGGCAAGCACCTTACCTATATTTATAAGACGGATAATGGTTGGAAGTATCCAACTCATTATCATAGGTTGATTGAGCGAGTACCCAGGGAGACCATTCTTCCGTGAAGAATTATTTGAAGTAATCCATGATGCCATTTCCCGACGAAACGCCGAATTTTTGTATACACGCTTCATATTGGTTGAAGTTGCTTCAGCAATACTTAAAAGAGAGTCTTTGTCAGAGACAATTTGAATTTCAGGAGGAATAAAAGGTGGATGCTCCATCGTTATCGCTTCGTCAAAGACTGTTTGTGGAATTGAACTCATCTCGAAATTGCCCCGACGATTTCTTCGTTTGAAAATCGCCTCGACGAGCGGAGGAATTCCACCACTCTTCATTGCGTGAGAAAATATGATTTCTGCAACACAATTATCTCTACCTACAAGAGTGATATGAGGGTTCATAGAGAGCCACTCGCCCAACAATTTAATATGGTGAATGAGAAAGCCAATACTTATGTAAGAATACCGATTTACTGAGTCTGATAGTGGGAGTTTTATACTTGCATCTCGATAGACAAAAAGTCGGTTATTTTCAATTTTGAATTGCCACGGCTGACTATTATGAGTCGAGGGCGCACGAGTAGCGGCATGAAGTAGGAAATGGATCTGTTCGGGAATCTCTTTCTGAAATGGAAACTCTCTTTCAAAACCAGTAGCTGACGAGAGCGTCATATTTTTATATTACCACGTACTTCTTGACCAAATAAACCAACAGAGGCTCGTGTCGAGCTACTACTGATGCACAACCCACGACTGTTTAATGCCCGGCTTGAAATAGAGAGGATCTTCATAAG
>CXWL01013384.1_pt1 | contig 12768 bp, 10 predicted proteins | sample 590931 | NCBI WGS metagenome assembly CXWL01 (sample SAMEA3498368, study PRJEB10139) | groundwater metagenome | biome: water well; material: biofilm material | place: Germany | collected 2015-04-27
TTTTGCTTTCGAAAAATTCCCGCAAACCAATGATCGCCTGACGACACAGATGAAATCGGTCGGTGAAGTCATGGCGATTGGCCGCACTTTTCAGGAATCTTTGCAAAAAGCTTTACGTGGATTGGAAACCGGCGTAGATGGCTTGGATGGAAAAACCGATAACCTGGAGACGATCAGAACCGAACTGGCTAACCCCGGTCCGGAACGCATCTGGTTTATCGCCGACGCTTTCCGTTGTGATATGTCTATTGAGGAAGTGCAGCAACTGACCCATATTGATATTTGGTTTTTGGCGCAAATTGAAGATTTGGTCAAACAAGAACAGGTATTGACCCATACAAAACTGGAAACACTGGATAAACAGGCATTACGCAAACTAAAGCGCAGCGGTTTTTCCGATCGCCGCCTGGCAAAGCTGCTCAATACCGAACAAACTGCGATCCGTACTTACCGGCATCAATTCAACTTGCGGCCGGTCTACAAACGTGTCGACACCTGTGCGGCTGAATTTGCAACTAGCACAGCGTACATGTATTCCACGTACGAAGACGAGTGCGAATCCCGCCCTACGGATAAGAAGAAAATTATGGTGCTGGGCGGTGGACCCAATCGTATTGGCCAAGGCATCGAATTTGATTATTGTTGCGTGCATGCGGCATTGGCATTACGTGAGGATGGCTTTGAAACCATTATGGTCAACTGCAACCCTGAAACCGTTTCAACCGACTACGACATATCGGATCGCTTGTATTTTGAGCCGCTGACACTGGAAGATGTTCTGGAGATTGTAGCGGTAGAAAAGCCCGATGGCGTGATCGTACAGTATGGCGGGCAAACGCCCCTCAAACTCGCACGCGACCTAGAAGCCAATGGCGTGCCGATTATTGGCACCAGTCCGGACANNCCAGAAAATGTTGCAACAGCTGGGTTTAAGGCAACCGCCTAATCGGACTGTGCGCAATCCAGAAGCTGCTTTTATCGCTGCTGAAGAAATCGGTTACCCGCTGGTAGTACGACCAAGTTATGTATTAGGTGGACGTGCTATGGAAATTGTTCATGAAAAGGCTGATCTAGAGCGCTACATGCGTGAAGCAGTGAAGGTTTCCAATGACTCTCCGGTATTACTGGATCATTTTCTTACCAATGCAACGGAAGTGGATGTTGATGCAATCTATGACGGAGAAACCGTTTTGATCGGCGGCATCATGGAGCATATCGAGCAAGCCGGTGTGCATTCCGGCGATTCCGCTTGTTCTCTCCCGACGTTTAACTTGCCGCCTGAAATATTGGATGAGCTGCGTCGCCAAACTGCTGAAATGGCACGCGCATTGGATGTCGTTGGGCTCATGAATATACAGTTTGCGATTCAGGACAATACAGTCTATGTGCTCGAAGTCAATCCCAGGGCATCACGCACTGTGCCTTTCATCTCTAAGGCAACCGGCCTCCAATTAGCAAAAATCTCTGCACGTTGCATGATAGGAAAGAGTCTGATTGATCAGGGTTTCACCAAAGAGATAATCCCTGAACATTATTCAGTCAAAGAAGCCGTATTCCCCTTTATCAAACTCTCTGGTGTTGATACGATATTGGGTCCAGAAATGAAGTCTACCGGAGAAGTTATGGGAGTAGGTACCACTTTTGCAGAAGCTTTTGTTAAGTCCCAATTAGCGACAGATGTTCGGTTACCAGCTTCCGGTAAGATTTTCATCAGCGTGAAGCAATCTGACAAACTGCATGCCGTTGAAATCGCGCGCAGCCTTGCAGAACTCGGTTTCACCCTTTATGCTACACGCGGGACTGCTGCTGCGATAACCGAAGCCGGGGTAGATGTCGTTATTATTAACAAGGTAGCAGAAGGTCGTCCGCATATAGTAGACATGATTAAAAATGGAGAAATCAACTTAATCATCAATACAGTAAAGAATCAGCGCAGTGCGATACGTGATTCTTACTCGATTCGCCATGCCGCGCTTCAGGCAAGAGTGACTTACTATACGACGTTAGCGGGCGCACGCGCTGCGTGCATGGGCATAACCAATAGACGTGAACTGCAGGTGTATAATTTACAGAAATTACATATACAACTTAAGACATAAGTAATCAGTTCTCCTAAACTATTAATAAAGCAGATGAAAATGAAAGGCAAAAAATTACAATGAGCACTATTCCATTAACGGTAGTAGGAGCGGAAGCGTTACGTAAGGAATTACACGAAATGAAAACGGTACATCGCCCGGCAGTCATTGCGGCGATCGCCGAAGCACGTGCGCACGGTGATCTCTCTGAAAATGCCGAATATGATGCTGCCAAAGAAAAACAAGGCTTTATTGAAGGGCGTATTGCGGAATTAGAAAGTAAACTCTCCAACGCACAAATCATTAACCCAGCACTCATTAATGCAGACGGAGCCTGTGTTTTTGGCGCCACTATCGAATTGGAAGATTTACAAAGTGGCGATATCGTTACTTATCAAATTGTGGGTGATGATGAAGCCAACATCAAGAATGGAAAAATCTCCATCAGCTCCCCGATTTCGCGTGCCTTGATCGGTAAATTTTCCGGAGATATCGCAGAAGTTCAAGCACCCAGCGGTATACGAGAATATGAAATATTGGATGTTAAGTACATCTAAAGCTCAACAGACAACTCAGTTCTGAAAGCTACGCTTGGCGCGAAATGCTTCACGTTTCTTTCTATGGATCGTATGCGTAGGTTTCTTCTCGGCTTCTTCCGGTTTAGGCCGATAAATAATAAATATTTTACCAATATGCTGTACCGGCGCTGCTCCCAATTGCTGACATATTTCCTCAAAAAGTACATTTCTGGCAATCCGATCATCAATCTGAGCTTTAATCTTAATTAATTCATGACTTAAAAGCCCACGATCCAGCTCCGCCATAACGCTAGGCGACAAACCAGTCTTCCCGATCATCACAACAGGATTTAACGCATGTGCCTGCGCCTTTAGTTCACGCCGATGAGCAATAGTTAGTGTTAACATAAATCCTCTTAAATTATATTATTTTACTTGATGAAACAGGCTAAAACCAGTAAAGCTTGGATGAAGGAGCATGTCAATGATTTTTTTGTCAAGCAAGCTAAAAAAGATGGTTATCGCTCGCGGGCCGCATACAAGCTGCTGGAGATCGCTGAACGTGATCACATACTGAGACCGGGTATAATTGTTGTCGATTTAGGCGCAGCACCCGGGAGTTGGTCTCAAGTCGTCAGCCATAAGATAGGTAACAAAGGTAAAGTAATTGCCGTGGATATTCTGGACATGTCACCACTGCCCGGTGTGGAATTTATCCAAGGTGATTTTAGAGAAGAGCACGCTGTACTTGAATTAAGGAAGCACTTAGGTGAACATCAACCGGATCTTGTAATTTCAGACATGTCGCCTAATATCAGTGGTATTGTAGTCAGTGACCAAGCCAGAAGTATGTATTTGGCTGAACTGGCACTGGCATTTTCAATGGAACAACTGAACTATGGTGGAAACTTTCTAGTCAAAGTTTTTCAAGGCCGGGATTCTGAACAGTTTCTCCGTGACATGCGCGCCGGATTTAAGAATGTCCTGATACGAAAACCTAAAGCCTCACGTGATCGCAGTAATGAATTATATTTATTAGGGCTCGGAAAGAAATAAAACTGAGATTGCTGAGAAATGAATGGATCCCCTCAGTGCTTAAGGTAAATGTACATAGTAGGATTACAATTTAACAGCAAATTTATACAATACGAACTGTTCTGTTATATTCTACAAAATAGAGTTAGAATGACTAATCAATGATTTTAAGGTGCAAATCAAGGAGCTATTTTGAATAACTTAATTAAAAACATGGCCATCTGGCTAGTAATTGCACTTGTGTTGATGACCGTATTTAATCAATTCAGCGTACGTCAACCGGCGCAAGTACCAATGGAATACTCTCAATTCATTTCTGAATTGAATCAAGGCAGGATTGCTAAAGTTGTCATTGAAGGCCGTACACTTAAAGGTACGAAGTCTGATGGCAGACGCTTCACAACATATGCACCATCCGATCCCTGGATGGTTAGCGATTTACTTAAGGCTGGCGTTGTTGTTGAGGCCAAACCAGATGAAGAACCATCCATGTTGATGAGTATCTTCATCTCATGGTTCCCGATGCTATTACTGATTGGCGTATGGATATTTTTTATGCGTCAAATGCAAGGTGGTGGGCGAAATGGCGGCGCGTTCTCATTTGGTAAAAGCAAAGCGCGCATGCTCGACAAATCAACCAACACAGTAACCTTCAATGATGTTGCAGGTTGTGAGGAAGCAAAAGAAGAAGTTGCAGAACTAGTCGAATTCCTGCGTGATCCAACCAAATTCCAGAAACTGGGTGGGCGTATTCCACGCGGTGTATTGATGGTAGGTAGCCCGGGAACGGGAAAAACATTGTTGGCTCGCGCAATCGCAGGAGAAGCGCAGGTCCCTTTTTTCAGCATTTCAGGCTCCGATTTTGTTGAAATGTTTGTCGGTGTTGGCGCATCTCGAGTACGTGACATGTTTGAGCAAGCAAAAAAACATGCACCCTGCATCATTTTTATTGACGAGATTGATGCAGTAGGCCGTCAACGTGGTGCCGGTCTGGGTGGTGGAAACGATGAACGTGAACAAACACTCAATCAGTTACTGGTAGAAATGGACGGTTTTGAAGGTGCCATGGGCGTTATTGTGATTGCAGCAACCAACCGTCCTGATGTATTGGATCCGGCTTTACTACGTCCTGGCCGTTTTGACCGTCAAGTTACCGTACCACTACCAGATATACGTGGACGTGAACAGATCCTTCATGTGCATATGCGCAAAGTACCGCTTTCACCTGATGTAAAAGCAGATATTCTGGCACGTGGCACACCGGGTATGTCGGGTGCAGACCTTGCTAATCTGGTTAATGAAGCGGCGCTATTTGCAGCACGTGGTAACAAACGTTTTGTAGACATGGAAGATTTTGAACGCGCCAAGGATAAAATATTTATGGGTGCAGAACGACGTTCGCTCATCATGCCGGAACATGAGCGCAGAAACACTGCCTATCATGAATCAGGGCATGCTGTCGTAGCGCAATTATTGCCGAAAACGGACCCAGTACACAAAGTAACTATTATTCCACGCGGTCGGGCTCTGGGTGTAACTATGCAATTGCCCACAGAAGATCGCTTTAGTATGGAACGTGAAGAAATACTGCAAAGAATTTCGGTTATGTTTGGCGGGCGTATCGCCGAAGAAGTCTTCATGAAGCAAATGACAACGGGAGCTTCCAATGATTTTGAACGTGCAACAGATCTAGCACGGCAAATGGTAACCCAGTGGGGGATGTCCGATAAGCTTGGACCGATGGTCTATGGTGAAAATGAAGGCGAAGTTTTTCTTGGTCGTTCAGTGACAACTCATAAAAATATGAGTGAAAAAACTATGCAGACCGTCGACGCAGAAGTTCGCCGTATTGTTGATGAACAATATGCAATTGCCCGAAAACTCATTGAAGCCAATAAGGACAAAATCGAAGCCATGACTCAAGCCTTGCTGGAGTGGGAAACGATCGATAGCGACCAAATCAACGATATCATGGAAGGTCGCCCACCACGTCCTCCTAAACCACCGCAGTCAACAATTTCTTCAACTACAAGTGGTGAATCATCAGTAAAACCAGATGAACAAGGTGAACCGGCAGCACCGCAGGAAATCGTAAAAGAAGCTGATTAATCAATAATCATTTGAGTAACGGGATACGACCAAAAATCGTATCCCGTTTTAATTTCCACATTCCCTTTTCTTATTGCAACTTCATGACAGAAAAGTATTATGTTCTCAACTAATCGACCACTCATTATGGGGATTATTAATGTAACCCCCGATTCCTTCTCAGATGGAGGACTTTATCTGTCAACGCAACAAGCCATTGCGCATGCCAGGAATCTGATTGATGAAGGTGCGGATATACTGGATATCGGCGGAGAATCAACACGCCCCGGAAGTCAACAAGTCAGCATTGATGAAGAATTAAAGCGCGTTATCCCTGTGCTGGAAGCACTCATAGTTACCGATACGCCTATTTCAATTGATACTTCCAAGCCCGAAATAATGAAATACGCAATAGCTGCAGGCGCTTTCATGATTAATGACGTTAATGCACTGCGTAGCCCCGGGGCGTTGGAAACTGTCGCACAGAACAATCATGTTCGAATCTGTTTGATGCATATGCAAGGTACCCCTCAAGGTATGCAGAAAAATCCCGAATACAAAGATATTGTCTCTGAAGTAAAAGATTTCTTGGAGCAGCGTATCCATGCAGCAACGATAGCCGGCATATCGAACGATCGATTGATTATCGACCCGGGTTTTGGTTTTGGCAAAACACTACAACATAATCTTGCATTACTCAATCATCTGGAACATTTAACAACACTGGGTGTTCCTGTATTGGCAGGTTTATCCCGCAAATCCATGCTTGGAACCATTACCGGAAACAGTGTAGATCGTCGGATTCATGAAAGTGTTGCGGCCGCCTTGCTCGCAGTAGTTAAAGGTGCCAAAATTGTACGTGTACATGATGTCAAAGCCAGCAAAGATGCACTTGCTGTCTACAACGCCATGCAGAACTTTGAAGCATAACAAACAGCAGATTAACAAACCGAGCGTTCATAAAGCTTTTCCTAATCCTGATCAATAATTTCTTAAAATGACTAAAAAATATTTTGGAACTGATGGCATACGCGGGCGTGTAGGTAAATATCCGATTACACCTGATTTCATCATGCATCTGGGTTATTCTGCAGGTAAAGTTCTGGCGGCTGCCGATTGGCATTTGATGGAAGGGAAGCGTCCAACCGTCCTTATTGGCAAAGATACCCGGGTTTCTGGCTATATGTTGGAATCTGCACTGGAAGCAGGATTATGCGCAGCCGGCGTGGATGTCATTTTGTCTGGACCGATGCCGACGCCAGCCATAGCTTACCTGATTCGCGCACTGCGATTGCAAGCTGGCATCGTTATCTCAGCATCACATAATCTGTTTGAGGATAACGGTGTAAAGTTTTTCTCTGCTTTAGGCAGCAAGCTTCCTGATGAAGTGGAACACAAAATAGAAGCTGGCTTAAGTGCTCCCATCGAAACCAAACCTTCGGCACAGCTCGGCAAGGTACAACGGATTGATGATGCCGCTGGCCGCTATATCGAATTCTGTAAAAGCACTTTTCCCTATCACCTTGATCTGCGCGGACTGCGCATTGTGGTCGATTGTGCGCATGGTGCCGCCTATCATATTGCCGGCCATGTCATGCATGAACTCGGCGCCGATGTCGTCACCATTGGCGTACAACCTGACGGTTTGAATATCAATCACGAATGCGGTGCTACTCATTGTGCCACATTGCAAAAAGCTGTTACACATCACCAGGCTGACTTGGGCATTGCGCTGGATGGTGATGGTGATCGCGTCATCATGGTGGATAAGCAAGGCAGATCTTACGACGGTGATCAATTGATCTACATCATCGCCAAACATCGTCAGCAGAAAAAAATGCTAACCGGCGGCGTTGTTGGCACCTTGATGACCAATCTTGCAATAGAAGACCAATTCAAGAAACTGCATATCCCGTTTCTCCGCACCAATGTTGGTGATCGTTATGTGCTGGAATCACTGCAAGAAAAAGGATGGCATCTCGGTGGTGAGAATTCTGGACATATCATTTGTATGGATAAACATACGACGGGTGATGGCATTATTTCCGCTTTGCAAGTTTTGTATGCGTTGCGTGATACTAATAAAACACTGGCTGAATTCATGCGCGGTGTCTCCTTATACCCGCAACGCTTAATCAATGTAAGAATCCCCAAGACGTTTAATTTTAATACCAACAAAGCGATCAAATCCGCACAGCAAGAAGCTGAAACTGATCTGAGTGGCAGCGGACGTGTTCTTATTCGAGCATCGGGCACGGAACCGCTTATCCGTGTAATGGTTGAAGGTAAATTAAAACATAAGGTTAATTTCTGGGCTGAACGAATCGCTGAAACCGTACAAGCTGCCAGCACTTCATAAAAAATCGGCATTCGAATTCCACAATCAGCCTTTTTAGAAACCTAACTGACATACTCATAAAACACTGTATGCTGTATATGATTAGGGGGCTGATATAAAATTGAGTCGAGCCAATCCACTCTATGACAAAAATAAAACTGTCATAATCTTGTAATAATTCTGTAATAAGATATTGCGTCAGCTTCAAGTAACTTCTCATTACCCTTCATTCACTCATTTGGAGAGCATAATAAATGTCGAATACGATTAATTTCAGGGCACTCATTGCAACGATACTTCTCAGCACATGCGTTACCACAGGTGTTGCCAACGCCAGTCCGATCGTTAAGATTGATGGTTCTAGTACCGTTTTCCCCATTACTGAAGCTGTCGCTGAAGACTTTCAGATAGCCAAACGCGGCGCAATCCGTGTCACTGTCGGCATCTCTGGAACCGGTGGTGGCTTCAAGAAATTCTGCCGGAATGAAATTGATATTGTTAATGCTTCCCGCCCGATTACGCAATTGGAAATGGAAGCTTGTAAGCAGGAAGGGGTGCAGTATATTGAAATGCCGATTGCTTTTGATGCCTTAACCATCGTTGTTAATCCAAAAAACACTTGGAGCAAAACCATAACTGTTGATGAACTGAAGAAAATATGGGAACCCGGTGCACAAGGTGTAATCACCAGCTGGAATCAGATAAACCCTGCATGGCCTGATAAAAAAATTAAACTTTATGGCCCTGGTGCGGATTCCGGTACATTCGAATACTTCACCGAAGCTATTGTTGGCAAGGCAAAATCAAGCCGTGGCGATTTTACCGCATCAGAGGATGACAATGTTTTGGTGCAAGGTGTCGCAAGCGACATCTATGCGCTAGGATTTTTCGGTTTTGCCTATTACATAGAAAATAGTAATAAAATTAATGCAGTTGCGGTCGATAGTGGTAATGGTGGCGTAATTCCATCCGCCGCAACGGTAGAGAATAATAGCTACAAGCCATTATCACGCCCGATATTTATCTACGTTAATGCCAAATCAGCTGAGAAGCCTGAAATTAATGAATTCGTTAATTTCTATATGAAGAATGCACCAGAACTTGTGACAGAGGTCAAATACTTTCCGCTTTCCAAAGAAGTATACAACCTCAATATCGAACATCTGAATAAGAAAAAAGTGGGTACCGTATTTAAAGGTACGGGAACCAACATAAAACTAGAAGATATACTTAAGCTGGAATCAAGTTTATAAACTGAAACCATTTGAAGACGTTTCAACTCTCAGGCTTCGGTAGAAAATAGCTACAGCATCTCAAGGAAGTACTGATTAACTCTTGTGCCTATTTTTGGCTTAGAATTAATCAGTACTTCCTTTATTTTTTGGATTACGGAAATCACCTGGAGAAGTAATGGATTTTCTGCCAATTTTCTTAAACATCAAAAACAAAACCTGTCTAGTGGTAGGCACCGGTGAAGTCACGACGCGCAAAATTATGCTTTTGCTCCAGGCTGGCGCCAAAGTTTCAGTGGTATCGCCTGAGCTGGATACAACGCTGAAAGAATACTTCGTGAATGGCAAAATCACACTCTGTGCTGAATATTTTCAACCCGAACAGCTGGAAAATATTGTTTTAGTTATTGCCGCGACGAATGATCGCGCCACGAATCAATTGGTTTCTGAAGCAGCTCAGCAACGGCAAATTCCGGTTAATGTGGTTGACGATCCGGATTTATGTACCTTCATCATGCCTTCCATCGTTGACCGGTCACCGCTGTTGATTGCCGTATCCAGTGGCGGCCAATCCCCTGTACTGGCTAGATTGTTACGCGCCCAATTGGAAATTATGATACCGGTCGCCTATGCACGGCTAGCAGCGATGGCCGGGAAGTTCCGCAAGCATGTCAAACAGCATTTTACACACCCGGAAAAACGACGTATTTTCTGGGAAAAATTGTTGCAAAGCCGATTTACGGAACTGGTACTGGCTGGAAAGGACAAAGCAGCACAGGCGCACCTGCTGCAATCCTTGCAGCAAGAAAAAGACGAATCTCCACAAGGCGAGGTTTATCTGGTTGGAGCCGGGCCGGGCAATCCTGATTTACTCACTTTCCGGGCCATGCGTTTGATGCAGCAGGCCGATGTTGTCGTTTATGACCGGTTGGTCTCGCCTGCCATTCTCGATATGGTACGCCGGGATGCCACTCGTATATATGCCGGAAAGGAACGTAATCGCCACACCCTGGAGCAGGAATCTATCAATCAACTACTGGTACGGCTGGCACAAGAAGGGAAACGGGTGCTGCGGCTCAAAGGCGGAGATCCTTTTATTTTTGGCCGCGGCGGCGAAGAAATCGAAACCTTGGCCTCCTACCATATTCCTTTTCAAGTTGTACCCGGCATTACTGCCGCCTCAGGTGTTGCAGCCTATGCAGGCATCCCACTCACACACCGGGATTATGCCCAGTCATGTATTTTTGTTACCGGCCATCTGAAAAACAATAGCGTCGATCTGGATTGGTCCCATCTCGCACGCCCTAATCAGACCATCGTAATTTACATGGGGTTGTTGGGCTTGCCTTTTTTATGTCAGCAGTTGATCGCCCACGGCCTGCCAAATTCGACGCCTGCAGCAATCATTCAGCAAGGCACGACGCAAAAACAAAAGATCATTACCGGAACATTACAAACACTACCCAATCTCGCCGCGACTGCAAATCTGACTCCACCCACACTGATCATCGTCGGAGAAGTCGTCCAACTACACCAGAATCTTGCGTGGTTTGAACCGGCCGAAGAAATCTCGCAAACACAAATTATCTCAGGAATAGCAACGGATAAGAAGCAGTAAAGTCACAGTACCCATGAACCACATCATTAATGTGATACCAGATTCCAGAATCAGTTCTCGAGATAGCCATTTGAGTCTGAATGAAATAAGAGGCTGATTAATTGGCAACTTTATGCTAATTCTCTAACCGCATCGACAAATCTATCGCTTTGATATTCTTCGTCAAGCTGCCAATGGAAATTCTGTCTACACCCGTTTCAGCCACCTGGCGCACGTTCTTCAAGGTAATATTCCCGGATGCTTCCAATATGACTCGCTCACCGGTTTGCTGGCGAGTCAGCGCAACCGCATCCAATAGCTGATGCAGCGTAAAATTATCTAACAGAACCATACTGGCATCGGCCGTCAGTGCCTCTTGTAATTCTTGCAAAGACTCTACTTCAATTTGGATGAAGACCCCTGGTGGCGCAATTTCTTGCGCTTTTTTCAAAGCTGCTTTTATCCCACCCGCTGCAATAATGTGATTCTCCTTGATCAAAATCCCATCATACAAACCAAAACGATGATTGATGCCTCCGCCACATTTTACTGCGTATTTCTCGGCCAACCGTAACCCAGGTAATGTTTTGCGTGTATCCACAATAGTGGCTTGTATACCGGCTATTGCATCAACAAAATACTTGGTCTGTGTCGCTACGGCGGATAATAGTTGCAAAAAATTCAGTGCCGAGCGCTCTGCTGACAGCAAAGTACGCGCATAGCCTTTTATCTCACATAGCTTCTGCCCTGCTTGAATATGATTTCCATCCCTGACAAACCAACTGAACACAGTTCCGGGCGCGAGTGCCAAAAAACAAGCTTCAAACCATTGTGTACCGCACAATACCGCATCTTCCCGACTATGCACATTAGCAACCAGTTCTTTCCCAGTTGGAATCAGTAAGGCTGTCAAATCACCCGTGCCAATATCTTCCGCCAGCGCCTGCTTTACATTGTTATCAATTTCAGCATGTAAATCTTTCAATTATTTTTACCTTACTCTTCAATGAACAAAGAAATTATATTACACCTGATTAACGCCACAGTATTTCAGTAGCTTCCCAGGATGTTCACTTACATCGTTTGAACAGATAGTATATGCTGCCCCAGCCTATAAGGAGGTTATATGTCTAGTGCAATTGATTTAATTATCTACAGTCTTGCTACTATGCTGGGTCTTGTCATCGTCGGCATGGTCGTATTTTGGTTTATTCAGGATGTAACACAAAAAAAACATTCTGTGCTACGCAACTATCCTGTTATTGGACGGCTACGGTATATTTTTGAACGGCAGGGAAAATATTTCCGGCAATATTTTTTTACCAATGACCGGGATGAGATGCCGTTCAATCGTGCTACGCGCGGCTGGATATACAAAAATGCCAAGAATAAAGGCAGCCTCGTCGGTTTTGGTTCCACCAATGACTTGCGCCAACCCGGTTCGATTATTTTTGTCAACGCCGCTTTTCCGATCCAAGAAGAAGATCAGCTCCCAACACCTTCGCTACATATCGGTCAAGGTTATTGCGAATACCCGTTTGAAGCCAAATCCATCGTCAATATCAGCGGCATGAGCTATGGTGCGATCTCAAAACCGGCAGTGCGCGCACTATCACTCGGTGCCGCACAAGCAGGTTGTTGGTTGAATACCGGTGAAGGCGGATTATCCCCTTATCACTTGGAAGGCTATTGTGATTTGATTATGCAAATTGGCACCGCTAAATATGGCATCCGGGATGAAAGCGGAAATTTCTCGCCCCAACGCGCAAAAGAATTGAGCAAGGTGGTGAAAGCATTTGAAATCAAGCTATCGCAAGGGGCAAAGCCCGGCAAAGGCGGATTACTGCCTGGGAATAAAGTCGGTAGCGAAATTGCTGCCATC
>CXWL01018157.1_pt1 | contig 12768 bp, 15 predicted proteins | sample 590931 | NCBI WGS metagenome assembly CXWL01 (sample SAMEA3498368, study PRJEB10139) | groundwater metagenome | biome: water well; material: biofilm material | place: Germany | collected 2015-04-27
TTCCCTCCAAAATCCCAGTCCATCCTAACTTCAAGGTCGGACGCGTTTGAAGGGGCAGGGTCAAAGCCGATCATGGTTGAGCCTGGCGTGCTTATAGTGCGTCGCACCTTTGCCTACACTGTTGCCGCCTTGATGGTGAGCGCGTCAGTCGGTGGACAACGGGCGCAGGCTCAAGAACTTACCAACGCGTCTCTGACCTTCGAGCAATTTCTCGCGGAAGCAAACCCGCTAGCCCAGCAGTTGAAGGGCGACGTCACGCGCGTTGGGCAGGCGCGCTACCTGCTAGCGCTGGCTTCCGTGGCGAGCCGCCTTTCGGACGCGCCTCTGCCGGCTTCGATGAACGACACGACGCAAGGAGAGACCCCCGGCACGTTCATTGGGTTCAATCCGGGCGGCGACCCATTCACCGTGCTTCATTGGCGCCTAGAGCCCGGCGCGCGCATCCGGCCCCACGCGCACACCTATGGAAATGTGGTCACCCTCGGACTTGAAGGCGAGGCGTATTGTGAGAATTTCGAGACGTTACGTCAGCGCGATTTCACCACCACCGAGCCCTTTGAGGTACGGCGTACGATGGAAATGTGGTCACCCTCGGACTTGAAGGCGAGGCGTATTGTGAGAATTTCGAGACGTTACGTCAGCGCGATTTCACCACCACCGAGCCCTTTGAGGTACGGCGTACGCAGGCTCAGATACTCGGGCCTGGCAGCATAAACCTCGTCAATCTCGAGCGTGATTACATTCATGGATCAGTAGGCGGGCCCCGCGGCGCTCGCGGTTTGGATATCACCACCCGATTGCGCACGAGAGAGCCAACGCCCTACCTCATGATTCCACCCGGCACGGACAGGTCCAGAGTGTTTCAAGCAAACTGGAGCCTCGATGACCCTCGACCAGAAGGTCGCGGTGCGATGTAACCCGCGTGAATGAGCCGCTTGAGCTTATTCTTTGTGTAGCGCCCCGAAGCGAGGCTCTCACAGAGACGCTGGCGAACAGTGAGAACATCGAAGGCGCCATCAGAAAGCTAATGCACATCAACGGCGAACGCGCCCGTGGAGGAGTTTCGATGATTATGTCACGACGCGTGGTGCCGCTTGCCCTTAGCAGCGCGTTGCTAGCTTCGACAGATGCGCGCGCCCAAACCCAGGCTTCCGCGAAGCCTTTTTGGGCAATAACGACGCAGGACGCCGAGGCCACGGCGGCTTAGTATCAAACGACCCTGGAGCTGAGTGTGGTACAGAGGCTGCCGCCGCCGCCGGAAGTAGAAGCCGTGATGATCTTGAACGGACAACTGGCGACCGTGGAACTGGTCGGTAGACGCAACGCCATCAACGCCGACGGCCCGACATACTTGCGGCGAGGCGCATGGAAGGTCGGCGCATTTGTACCCGACCTATGGCGATGGATAGCACTCTGGCGCGAACGAAAAGTGGCATTCAGCGGACCGACGTCAATTAACGGTGCTACCTTTGCAATGGTGAGCGATCCGGAGGGCGTTCGCGTGCAATTGTTCGTAGGCGGTTAGGTGGCTGTCAAGAAAGCGCCGAACGGATTGAACGCGGAGTGACGATGGGCGCGCCCGACAGGCCAGCAGTCTGCATCTGCTGCTGGCGTTGGGCCACATGCCTCGATCATTGAACCTCTAGAAGCGAAATTGCTCGTTTGCGTCGAAGTGTTGAGTCCAAAACGCTCGGGCCTGCGGCGGCACTGCTTCTCTTAAGGGCGCGAAACGTTCGCCAAGCGCCATGAACACGGGCCTCTCCACATCAGCGCGCGGCCAGCTTCCGGCGTTTGCGTCATTAGGATTGCCCGTCCTCACAAATGCCGGTCGCGGCCCCCGAAAACGCAAGCCGCCAACTGGCGGCGCTGCGTAAGGCAAGCTCCTGAAGATACGCACGCCATCTCTGACCACGCCATGGGCTTGACCCTGCGCAACGCGGACACGGGACAGACTTGGCTCAGCACACGCAACGGCGAGCGTGAGTCCGGCGAGGATCAATACGCCATGACGCCCCGACCTCCTCGTGATGCGGAACCCGCTCAGAGAGAGATGCGATGAAGCACTGTTTGTTGCGATCCCCGACTGAGGGCCCCGCGTTGCAAGCTTCAGTTTGATGTTTCGACGCGTTGTCGTCTACTGCGCGCTCGCGAAGCCCGGCGAATGGCCTGCCAGATAAGAAGTGTTGGGTCCGCCATAAAGCGCACCGGTCCCGGCACCCGAATTTCCACCAACGCGCATCGGCTCGAAGTCGATTACCGCGCGCTTCCAAGCGTGACTCGATAGGCGCTCATCTCACTTGGCTCCCAATGCGGTTGGTAGAGAATGTCGTCGACGAGCAGAAAGTCATTCAGAAAGCGGCCCTCAGCGCGCGTATCCATAATCGTGGTGTGGGCGCCTTCAGGCGTGACCACATGCATTAGGCCTGGCCACTCGCTGACAAGATAACGTCCAGCCCCCAATGGCTCGATGCCGTCGCCATCGCCTAGGCCTTCGGCCAGTACGGTGACTGCCTTTGTGGCGTAGTCGATCGCAAGCAGGCGTCCCGCCATGGTAGTGACAACAAGGCGCTCGGGCTCGGGCAACAATCCGTTGACGCTGTCGAGCAATTCGTGTTCGAGCCAGATCTCGGGTGTGTCAGACCTGATTGCGTAGATGCGCGATCCGCCCGAGTCCGCGATGAGGACCTGCCCATCCGGTGCGAACGTGAGGTCATTCAAGAAGCGCGCACCCGGGATTGGGACGGTACGGCGAACGGCGCCGGTCGCAGCGTCGAGAACGACCATCCGGTCGATATCGGCCACGTAGAGCGATGGTCCGCCGCGCATGATGCCCTTCGGCCCATTCAATCCGCGCGCCCACTCCCGCTCGAGCATACGCCCGTCGACAGACACTCGCGAAATGAAGCCGTTGCCATCCTCGGCATCACCCTCGCCATTGACATTGGTGACATAGAGATAGAATCCATCCGCTGAGAGTACCGCGCTTTCGGGGTTCGCAAGCCCCCCGACGCGCCAGAGCAATTCCAGGCGCGGCGGAGAAGCCCCCGCAGCCCCTGCTGGATCGTGCGGATTCGGTGCGCATGCCGCCAATGCAAGTAAGCACACGCTGCTCGCAAATCTCATCATAGTCCGTTCCTCTTCGGCGCGGAGGGTGATCCCCTGCGGCCCACGTGTCAGTCAACGGCCGGCGGCAGTGCGTTAATGTAGGCGGTGACCGCGCGCGCGTCGCGCTCGCTCAGCCGGTACCGCGGCATCGGCGCCAGTGGCGACGTGCCATCTGGGCGTTCTCCCGTCATCAAAAAGTGCGCGAACTGCTCTTCGGTGTAGTGCTCGGGAATGCCGACGATAGCAGGTGCGAACGTCGCGAGCGGCGCACTCAGGCCAGTTGGCGCGCCCTGCATCAAGCGCTCGGGATCTGGGCCGGATTCTAGCCACGGTGTGTGGCAATCGGAGCAAAACGCCACGCGCGTGACGAGGTATTCACCCTGTGACAGAAGTTCTGCCTGCGTTTCGACGGGCGCGACCTGGGTGGCCGGCGCACACGCCGCCGACGCCATCAACAATCCGCTAACCAGCGCGACTCTGCGCATCCCAGCCTCCGAGGTCGCTCGTGCATGCTGTGAGCAGTGCCGATATGGCGATGCCCAAATGGACCGCGTTGTGGCTTGTGTAGCGGCTAAGACATATTGGAACCACACTGCTCGTCGCAGCATTCTGTGCCAGTGTCGATTAGACTCGGCGCATTTTCACACACGTCTATGCAAGACATTGGCGCCCTTGCCCGCGAACTGGGGGCGCTCACGTTGTATGCCGCCTCCATCTCATCCGGCATCCTGTTCCTTTCGCGATCTGGTAATCAGTGGCGCGCTGTCGATCAGCTTGCGCCTTGGATGATGGGCTCGCCCCGCGCTTCGCGGAGCGCGCTGCTGGCGATAGGATCTCTCCAGTAATCCCTGAACCAGCGGCGCAACCATCTGTCCTCGCCCGCGAACGTATCGCGCGCGGCGTCAAGATCGACCTGACCGCCGGCAGCGTCTGGCGCGATGTCTGTTGCAGCAAGCGGCGCCGCTTGATCCCGCACCACGGTCAGCATGCCGATCAAGCGATCGACATAGGCCGTGTCGTGCATCGGACGTCCGTGTCCAGGAGCGAGGACGGCGAAGTCTAGCGCCTTTATTTGATTCAAGACCTCGATCCACTCTCCAGGATAGGAATTGAAGCCGTAAGGAATGGGCGCAACGACGACATCCCCCGTGATGACGACACGCTGACGCGGGAGCCAAACGATTGCGTCTCCGGCGGTGTTGGCGCGGCCCAAAAACATTACTTCTATCGGGCGCTGGCGATCGGCAAGCGTCAGGCGTTGATCGAAGACTTCGGTCGGCGCCATCCGTCGAGCGTTCGTCATCTCGCGCCCAAACTGCCCGTACTCACGCGCCGCCTGTGCGAATCCGATCCGATCTGCGTCAGCGAGATCTTGATTCTGCGCGGCCTCGGAAAGAGACTCGATGCCGCCACGAATGTCGGCCATGTAGGCAGCGTTGGCCTGGGTATTGTCGCCAGGCATGAAGCGGTCTGCGTCAGGGCTGGTCAACATGTCGTGAGTGGGACCCGTCGAAATCACGAGCGCCTCGGGCCATTCCTGCAATAACCGCGAAACGCCCAGCGTGTGATCGCCATGCCAATGCGTGAGGATGATCGCCGTCACGGGCTTGGTCGAGAGTTGCCTGACGAAAGCAATCACTTGCTCGGCGCCCGCGGGCGACCCTCCACTGTCGACCAGAACAATCCCGCGCGCCTGCTCGATGACCTCGACATTGCCTCGAGGCTGGATGTGAAATTCATCGCCTTGATTGAGCGCATAGACCCCAGGCGCCAGCGTATCGACTTGAAACCCGTAAATAGCGTCCGGCGCGGTCGGCAGTGTGAACTCGCGGGGGGCAGGGTCGCTCGCGCATGCGGCGAGCACTGACCCGATGATGATGGCGAAGATTGATCTCATTGTCGTTTGGCTAACGCCAAAATCGAATTGGAACCACGCCGCTCGCCGCAGCATTCCGTACCGTGGTCGATCAGACTCGGTGCATGCGAGGCTTAGCCTAAAAATTGCAGGTGGCGCGCTCAGGTATTGGAAACGGGGAGAGCGCCGCGCGCGACCAGCGCGGCGTTGATCTCCCCGGGTAGCCGGCCAGCGGTGTCGACAAGATGGATACGCTCCTGCAGCTTGTGGCAGTCCCGCTCCGGAGTGACCGATAAGGGCCAACCTAAGTCATCGCGTTGATTTTCGCGACCGGCCTACTCGCTCCATTGCAGACAGTGACTTAGCGAACGCTGCGACGGCGTGTCGTCGCCGAAGAGTGCCGTGGGCTTAGCGCCGATCTACAACTCCACCCGAGACGCGGTAGGGCGAAAATTGCTGATCAATCCAAGCCGGCCGGTGTACCGTCGCCACTAGAGGCGCGGATATGAATTACGATCGTCTTTTTGCCATTGCTGATGACGCCCGCGCTGGCCAGCGTTTGCGGCCCGGCGATCTGAAGTTCCTCGGCGTCGATATTCCGGCGGTGCGCGAGGGCGCGCCATGGCACGTGCACCCAAAGAGCGTACGCCATCCTGCTGGCTTCATTATCTCCGGGGCGCCCGTGCGCACGTTCACCCGTTGCGCGCTGTTGCTGGCGGGCCAAAGAGCATTCGGCAAACGCTACGAGAAATCGCTGTTTTATCAGCGCACAGAAGCGGATCTCGCGCTTTCGATCACGAGCGCCTACTTCAACGGTAAGGCGCCGAAGGGCGCGTTCTGCTGCAAGCAATGCACGCTCGCCGTCCTCACCGTGCTGGAAGCCGACGCGATCCATCATTTCGACGGGCCCTCGCTCGCCAAGGGCATCCGCAAGATGATTCGCAACGGCGAATGGCGCTTCAACACCGCACCAAACGCCAAGATGCTGGAATGGGCTTTGGGAAGTGACTGACAACCCAATAGATCGGCGCGATCGGACCAACGGCGCCGCCGCTCCAACTTAGCCGTTCAAACTGTATCTTCAGGATGGGCGCGTTCTCACCGAAGGCGATCACTCGACAGATTTGCGGCGAAGCCAGTCGTCTTTCGTGATCCAGTAGAGGTTAACGTCGACAGCCTCCCGACGAGGCGTCGCCGCAGCCTTGACCACTCTCTCCAGGCGCATACCCAGCCTGTCACATACGCGACTAGAAGGCGGGTTGATCGATTGCGGCGCCGAGCACACTGCATCAAGGCCCAGGGTGTTGAACGCTTCATCCAATGCGGCGGCGGCGCCCTCCGTGGCATACCCGCGACCCCAAACGTCAGGATCGAAGCGCCAGCCGACTTCGACGGCGGGAAGGATTTCAGGAAGAAAGTGTGGCACAGAAATGCCGACGTATCCGATCAAACGTTGCGTCGCCTTTTCGATGGCGATCCAGCAGCCAAATCCGCACTCTTCCCATTCGCGCATCTGCATTTTCAAGAACGCATCTGTTTCCGCGCGCGTGAACGCTCGCCCGTAGGGAAACTGCCAGACCTCTGGCTTCGCAAAGACAACCGACAAGGCGTCGATGTCCGCACTTTCGAACCGCCGTAAGAGAAGCCGGGCCGTCTCCTTGTTGCCGAGAGGGGCGGCGATCTTCGGAGCGGCGGTCGTAGGCTTCGGCGTCATCCCAGCGTGCTACTACAGCGCCGCCTCAATGTCTCGAATGGGTCAACGTAGGCCGTAGTACGGAATTCCGCGAGTGACCTACCAGATCCAAGCTGCCGCCGGCGTCCAGCCAGCGTGGACGGCTCGAGTTCGCCGACTACGGACACTTGGCGAACCCCAAACCACGCGACGCGGTCAGCATTCAGCACCGGAACACGCACTAGCGACTGCCGCCATGTTGGGTCTCTGGCTGGGTCACCCTAGCGAAGCGCGTTTGATAGTCGGCCTGCTCCGTTCCCATCCACCGGTCCCACCATGTGAAGTAGAATCCGTAATTTCCCCGCGCACGCTCATGATGCATGTCGTGATGTGTCACGGTTGTGAACTGACCCCAGACGGGATGCTCGGCGAATCCGCGCGGAAAGAGCTCGTATCCGCAATGACCCACGGCGTTCTTCAGGATCATGATCGCCAACACGATCAGAAGCGCGACTGAGTGAATCGGCATCACCAGCAGCAGTAACGGCACGAATGCGTATTGCACCGCCGCCTCAGGCGCCGCGAACGAATAGGCGGTGAAGGGCGTAGGATTGTGCGAGCGGTGATGGGCAAGGTGAAAGATCTTGTAGAGTTTCGGGTGATGCATGGCCCGATGCATCCAGTAGAAGTACGCGTCGTGGAGGATGATCGCCGCCGGGATGGACGCCCAGAACCAGAGCCAGCCATACAGGGCGACATCGTTGTACTTCTGAAACACCCCGATTTCAGCGATATCGAACACGACAATATCGAGCGCGATGTAAACGCAGATGCTCTTGAATGAGTTGAGCAACTCCATCGTAATCTGGCGCCCTCGAGGCGTGGGCGGTCGAATCTTGCGGCTCTTTAACCAAGGCGACAGCAACACCCAAACGACGAAGAACACGCCGAGCGTGCCGGCGGCATAGCGAACGAGTTCAAGCTCGAGGCTTGGGCCAATGTGGCGCGGCAACGCTTCAGTGAACCAGTTGATGAAGGCATCCATGGGCGAGTCCTGCGTTGCACTTGCGAGGAAGCCGATGGAGGCGTGCGCCGTCTGCGCGGATGCGAAACTGCGCGATATTTTTCAGTTTCGACCGGTCTTTTTCAGATTTGATCACTCGAAAGCGTCGCCCGGCGGTACTCGCTGGGTGTCACGCCCTCACTCGCCTTGAAGGCGCGATTGAAGGGGGCGAGCGAGCCGAAGCCCGTGTCCAAGGCGATTGAGAGGATGGTCGTGCGCGCCTGCTCAGGATCGCCTAGCGCCTGCTTCGCCGCCGCAACGCGGTAGACATTGAGAAACGCCGCGAAATTCCGGTGGCCCAGGCCCTGATTGATCAACGCACGGAGCCGATGCTCCGGAACGCCCAGCTTTTCGGCGAGATCGGAAATCGAGAGCCCCGGCGTCGCATAGGCCTGATCTTGCTCCATCGCCGCCACCAACTTGGCGTGCAACGCCTTATCGCGTGGATCAATCTCGGTTGCTGGGCGTGGCGGTGCGGCCTGAAACGTCAGCGCATCGATGCGCAGGATCGCCAGACGGATGAACACCCAGCCCGTCAGCACAAGCGCGAACACCGCCCGCCCCAACGAGACTAAGTCGTCGCGGGAGGCCGAGAACAGCGTCTCGGTCGACACCGACACGCCGATGGCCAATGCCAGCGCCAACACAAACCGGTAGCGCCACGTGCGCCGCATCTCGATCATATCGTCGCCGCGCCCGCGCAATGTGCTCCAAGCGAGATGCGCCATAACGCCATATGAGACGAGATCGACCCAAACGGAGAGAAACGAAGGCGTGGCGATCGGCACGCCCAACTCACGCAACCGAAACACCATCACCGGCCCAACAAAGACGGCGAACACACCCCATTCAAGACGACCCAGGCGAAAGTCATCTTCGAACATGGCCCGACCGAACCACCAAATCAGAACAATGCAGGGCGCATCGAGGATGCGGGAAACGGCGTACGCCGGAAACGGTAAGCGCAGCGCCTCTGGCGCGGTGCTGAGCAGCAACGCCGCCACGCTGACAGCCGTGAGCACCGCAAACACTGCAGTGCGGGTCTGCGTAGGTTGGCGAAGTGCAAGTGCGGCGAATAACAAAAGCAGCGCGACCGCCGGATAGCGGACCAGAACATCAATCAGGACCATGCGGTCACCACGCGAGGATACGCGCTGCCGCGTCAAGCCCAAAGGCAACAAGCGGGCGGCGGCGAACGTTTAGCGCTTCAGCGTCCCTTCAAATCTCATATTGACATCTCGCGCCGGCCTGTCAGCGAGCGCGCGCCCGCCGAACGTAATCGCTGCGCGCTAAAGCGATGCCCACAGGTAAGCGACGACGGCGGCGCAGCCGAGCGCAGTTCGTACAGCGTGAAGGCTGCCCCATTTGACGATGAGACCTCGCGAACCCGCATCCGCTTGATCGTTGGGGATGGCTTCAAGCCGATGATTGGTCGGCATGATGCCAAGCAGCGTGTAGGGCCAGTTTGAGAGGATGAGCACTGCCCCCAGCGCCCAGCGCCAATCTTGCGATTGCCACGCCGCCCAAAAACCCAGGAGCGAAGACGCCACTGCCAGCGATGCCTGCATCGCAAAGCCGCGCTTATAGCTGGGCTTCCACTGGGTCAGGAGACTTCGGTCATCTAACAGCAATCGCGCAGGTTGCTCGGCAACATTGATGTAAAACGCCGCGCCCGCGAACAACGCCGCCGAAACCAGCGCAAGCAGTTCGAAAATCATGTTGCCGCTCCCGTCGACGATCGGAACGGCCTACCACGGGGTCGCAATAGCGCGAAGTCCGGATGACTCCCTGGGCCGGGCCGAGGCGCTCCGCTGGATAATCGGACAGTGGGTCAGTTCCAGCGCCGATTGGAGCGACGCTTGCGCCTCTCGCTGGATGCCGATCTCCAGCTCTCAACGCCGGCGAACACGAAGGCGCACGCTCATACCCTTCGCTCGCGCATCGGGAGAGGGATCCGGAACGGACGCACTACATGCCGGGCATCGAGAGGTGTTCGAAGACCTCGATGCTAGCACCGGGCATGCTGAGATGAGGATGTCCCTCGAACAATCGCTTGGCAGCGTCCGGCGTCTCGGCCTGGACGACGCCGTAACCGCCGACATGGCCGACGCTCTGGCCTGCCCCGGCGCCGATCGTGACCGGGTCGCCGAGCGGCGCGCCCATGTCGACAATCGCTCCGCCCGACCTTTGCGCCCAACTCATCCACGCGTCCATTCCGGCCTTGGCTTGTTCGGGCGAGGCGTTGACCATTTGCTCGCGCGCCGAGACGGGCGCTCGATACAGCACCAAGAATTTCTTCATCGCTGCATCTCCTTTGCTGCGCCCAGTTGGAATTCTGATTGAGATCCCAGCAAGAGAAAAGTCCAGTGCGACGAACCGTGCGGCTCTTCGCACCGCTGGAACGCCGGCATCGTCGTCTATTGCGAGTATGTTGTCTGCGCTTGAGAACGGCCCAATTAGGCGTCAAGGAATGGCGCCATCGTGGGTCCAATACGACCGAGGTGAAAGGCGCCAGCTGACCTTCAACCAACTTTGCGCCGCGCACCCGGACCTGCGTGAGGCTCGACATCGCGTGGATCAACAACGTCGCCGCACTCGGAGCACGTCAACACCGCCCTGAAGTCCTGCCCGCAACTCAGGTGTCGATGGAGGAGAGGCGGCCCCTTCTTTCCCGCGAAATGCTCATCGCCCCAATGCACGAGCTCGATCAGGATCGGGTAAAGGTCTAGACCTCTCTTGGTCAGGCGATACTCGAAGCGCTGCGGCGCCTCCTGGTAAGGCACTTTCGCGAGAACATCGTTTTCAACCAGATGTGCTAGCCGCTCAGCCAATACGCGTCGCGCAATGCCAAGTCGTGATTGGAAGTCGTCAAAGCGGCGGACACGCAGAAACGCTTCACGCAGTACAAGCAACGTCCACCGATCGCCGACTACAGCGAGCGCCCGCGCCAGCGAGCAATTTTCTTGATCGAGGTCCTGCCATCGCATCGCGCTCACACTTTGCCATTGACTCCGTCTTATTTCAAGACTTACTAATCGCTCTAGTCAAAGGAGCGCGCATGTCCAGCCGCAACGCCACGTGCGCCATAATCGGCGCCGGCGACTTCATCGGATCTGCAATCGCCCGAAAATTTGCATCCGAGGGCTACACGATATTCGCCGGCCGCCGAACGGCGGAGAAGCTTGAGCCGCTTAAGCGCGAGATTGAGTCCGCGGGTGGCGCCTGCGAAACGCGCGGCCTGGACGCCCGCAAGGAGGACGAGGTCACGGCCTTTCTTCAAGCGGCGGATGCGCATGCGCCGCTTGAAGTGGTGATCATAAATCCAGGCGCAAACGTCTACTTCCCGATCCTGGAAACCACTGAGCGCGTTTTCTTCAAAGTTTGGGAGATGGCATGCAAGGCCGGCTTCCTTAGCGGACGTGAAGCGGCTCGCATCATGCTGAAGCACGGGCGCGGCTCGATCTTCTTCACCGGCGCTACGGCCAGCTTGCGAGGTGGGTCAGGGTACTCAGCGTTTTCGAGCGCAAAAGCAGGCTTGAGGATGGTGGCGCAGGCGATGGCGCGCGAACTCGGGCCCCAGAACATTCATGTCGCCCATCTCGTGATCGATGCCGGCGTGGACACAAGTTTTGTACGCGAGCGGATCAAAGCGGCGCGCGGGGAGGACGCGCTTGCGGCCATGCCGGAAGATGCGCTCATGAACCCTGTTTCGATCGCCAATGCTTATTGGGCGCTGCATCAACAGACACGTGATGCTTGGACCTTCGAGCTTGATCTGCGGCCTTATGGGGAAGCTTGGTGATGGCCAGCGCCGAATTTCTTTTCGACTTCGCCAGCCCGAACGCCTATCTCGCGCACAAGGTAATACCCGCCATTCAAGCGCGGACAGGCGCGACGTTCGAATACACGCCCGTCCTGCTCGGCGGTCTTTTTAAGCTCACCGGCAACCAAGCGCCGATGTTCGCCTTCTCCGGCATCCCCAACAAACTGGCCTATGAGCGTCTTGAAATGCAGCGCTTCATTGAGCGTCACAACCTCCCCTTCGCGATGAACCCGCATTTCCCGATCAACACTTTGCTGTTGATGCGCATGGCGACGGCGGCGGCTATGGATGGCGGGCTCAAACCGTTCGTGGATGCCGCGTTTCACCTGATGTGGGAGAAGCCGCAGAAAATGGACGATCCTGAAATCGCTGTCGCATCGCTTCAGGGTGCAGGCATTGATGCGGGCGCTTTGCACAGACGTTCGCAGGATGCCGATGTTAAGGCAAAGCTCCTGGCTTCAACAGAAGACGCCGCCGCGCGCGGCGCCTTCGGCATTCCGACCTTTTTTGTCGGTGACCAAATCTATTTCGGCAAAGATCGCTTGCGGGACGTTGAGGAAGCGTTGGCAGTTTAGCTGCCAGCACGAACGGCTTTCATCAGACGCTTCCACGTCGGCGCATTGCTGCCGCTCAATCACGTCGCCCGTGTTGAGCGGCTGATCCCGTTGAATGTGGAAGCGGCCGCCGCGCGGATCCGGGACGTGCGCGCGTACCCAAGCTGGCGCGGCGACATCAATCTTGAGATCGTCAACGAAGATTCAGATGGCATCTCCTATGTCGAAACTCAGGACGGTGAGCGCATCGCCTATCGGCTTACGGAACCAGAACCAAGCCGGCGTTTCGTCGCCACGCTCACCGATCAATCACTGCCGTTTGGCGGACGATGGAGCTTCACGCTGACGCCGCAAGGCGAGGCGACATTAGTTCAAATCGAGGAAGCCGGAGAGATTCGCGACCCGCTCTACCGCTTCTTCGCGCGCTTCGTGTTCGGCTACACTTCGACAATGGAGGGCTATCTCAACAAGTTGGAGGCGAGCGCGTAACCGAACTGATGGCGTCAGACCTACTCAGGTGGCTGCACGCATGGAGCGGCCGGCGCCATGCAATCCCGTCGTTGGTCACCTAACTCAGTGAAAGGCGCGCCATCGCCGAAACCAGACATCGCTAATCCCGACAAAGCCCATTGAGTGACCCTGCCCCTTCAAACGCGTCCGACCTTGAAGTTAGGATGGACTGGGATTTTGGAGGGA
>CXWL01103104.1_pt1 | contig 12768 bp, 7 predicted proteins | sample 590931 | NCBI WGS metagenome assembly CXWL01 (sample SAMEA3498368, study PRJEB10139) | groundwater metagenome | biome: water well; material: biofilm material | place: Germany | collected 2015-04-27
TTCAAGAACGCAGAGGAAATCGCCCGGCTGCGCGCGCGTGCCATGCTGCTTGTGGACGACTTCGATCCGGCCCGGAGCCGTTCGATTTTCACGACCCAGAACCAGGAAACCGCCACCGACATGTACTTCCTGCGCTCGGATAACACGATGCGCTGCTTTTTCGAGGAAGAGGCGTTCGGCCGGGACGGCCAGCTGCGGCAGGCCAAGGCGCTGTCGATCAACAAGATCGGCCATGCGATGCACGACCTCGACCCGGTATTCGCCGATTTCTCGCGTAGCGCGGCGCTCGATGCCGTGGCGCGTAGCCTTGGCCTCGCCGAGCCGTTGATCTGGCAGTCCATGTATATCTTCAAGCAGCCGGCCATCGGCGGCGAGGTGCGCTGGCACCAGGACGCCACCTTCTTCGACACCGATCCGGTCAGCGTCACCACCTTCTGGTTCGCGCTGGAAGATGCCACGGTCGACAACGGCTGCCTGTGGGTAGAACCGGGCGGCCACCGCGGGCCGATGCGTGAGCGCTTCCTGCGCCATGGCGACGACATCCGCATGGAGACGCTCGATACCACGCCGTGGCCCGACGACAGCGTGGCGGTGCCGCTCGAAGCGAAAGCGGGCACCCTGGTGATCTTCCATGGCCTGCTGCCACACTACAGCGCCCCCAACCGTTCCCCGGTATCGCGCCATGCGTACACGCTGCACGTGACCGACGCCCGTACCTCCTATTCGCCGCAAAACTGGATCCAGCGCGACAGCAGCTTCCCTGCGCGCGGTTTCCTTCCCTGATGACCAAACATGACGACTCCCTACGAACTCTCGCCCCAGCAACATGACGCCGTGACCGCACTCGATGGCCCGCTCCGCTACCAGCACTTCATCGGCCGCATCGCGGACACGCAGGTGGTGTACGGGCTGCGCACCAACGAAGGCTGGGTGTCGGCATGCGACGACGACGGCGCCGAAGGCCTGCCGCTCTGGCCACATCCCGCCTATGCCAACGCGTGCGCGACCGGCGAGTGGGCCGGCAGTACGGCCGCTTCAATCGATGTATTCGACTTCGCCGATGACTGGCTTCCGACGATGGTCGAGCGCGGCATCAAGGCGATCGTCTTTCCGACCCCGGTGATGCGCGGTGTACTCGTGGATCCAGCCCGGCTCGGGGCGGATCTCGAGGAGGAACTGACCCAGTACTAGCCGGAATTTTGCATAAAAAAGGTTTGGCTGCTAGAGCACGTCCAGCCGCGCCGGCAGCTCGCGCAACATGGCCTCGCGGGCGCGTGCGCCGCCCATGGCCGATTCCTGTTTTGCATCCAGCACCAGTCGTGCGAACACTACCGTGCGCTGGCCTTTTTTCGCCCACCCGACATACCAGCCGTACTGGCGCGTTGCGTCATCGCCGCCGTCGGGTCGCAGCGCCGGAGCAGTGCCGGTCTTGCCAAGCACTTCCCAGCCGTTCGCGAGCGTTTGCTGCGGCATGATGCGCGCAGTCATGGCATAGGCGTTCGCCGATAGCGGCAGTTCGCGGTTCGCCACTTTGCGCAGGAAGGCAACTTGCTCGAGCGGTGAAATGCGCAGGCTGGAGCTGACCCAGGATTGCGCCACGCCGTTGTCCTTGCCGGGATCGCCGCCCACGTCCAGGTTGCCGTAGCCGAAGCGTTGCACATACGCCTGGAAGCGCGCGGCGCCCAGGCCGGCCGTCACTTGCTGGGCGTACCACAGCACCGAGTTCTGCAGCCAGCTGCTGGGATCGGTATCGGCGCGCCAGGACGGATTATAGGCGGGGTAGCCCGCCTTGAACGGCAGCACGGGGGCGTGTTCGCCTTGCAGGATGCCGCTGTCGTAGCCCATCAGGGCGACCGGGATGTTGAAAGTTGAGGCGGGCGTGACGCGTTCGTCGCAGTGGCCTTCGCGGGCCAATTGCTTGCCAGTGGCGGCGTCGGCCAGTACGGTGCAGCTGAACGGCGCCTGCGAGGCGGCCGGGGCGATGCGCCAGGCCAGCGCGGGCTGGAAGGCGAGGCTGGCGGCGAATACGCACGCCAGCCCGGCGATGGCAAGGATGCGGGCTACGCGCGCCCGACGGCCGTGCGCGTGCGACGGCTCGCGGATCAGCGCGATGCGCGCGGCCAGGGTGCTGGCGCAGACCCCGCCGAAGGCGAGCGCCGTCTTCGGCGTCGCGCGCTGCAGGCGCAGCTGCGCCACCAGCGCCGCCGCGTAGGCTTTGCGCTGCGCCGGCGGACGGCAGCGCAGCACGTCGCGGTCGCAGCCAAGCTCCTGGGCCCAGGACAGGCTGCTGCGCAGCATGCGCATGAAGGGATTGAACCAGAGCAGCGTCTGCAGCACGATGCCGACGCTCATCCATTGCAGGTCGCGGCGGCGCCAGTGCGTCAGCTCGTGCTCGACGATCAGCTGCTGCTGCGCCGCGTCGAAGCTGCGCAGGTGGCGCGGCAGCAGCAAGCGCGGCTTGAGCAGGCCGAACAGCATGGGCGAAATCGGTGCGTCCACTTCGATAACGATTGGTGAACGCGCGGGCAGGCTCGGCGCAGCGGCAGGCACTGGCTGCCTTGCTGTTGGCGCGTTGAGCGAAGAGTCAGGCTGGCCCGGCGACGGCAGGCGGCTGCCGGTGGCTGCCAGGCTGTTGAGCATGCGGCGCGCCTGCAGCAGCTGGAACACTGTGTAGCCGAGACCGAGCAAGTAGGCCAGCAGCCAGGCTTGCGCGGCACGCGTCAGCCAAGGGGCGGGATGGGCGCCGAGGGCGGCAACGGCGGCAGCGCGGCCGGCGGCCGGCGGCACGGTCGAGCCTTCCGGCGCGGCGGGACGGATCTGCGCCATGTCGGGCAAGTCGATGGGCGGCACCAGGCGCAGGCGTTCGCTGTGCGGAAGCAGGATCACGAGGAAGGCCGCCATCACGGTGGCCTGGCCCAGCAGCCAGGTCGAGCGCTGCAGGGCGACGCCGGGCAGGCGGCGGCACAGCGCCGTCAGCCCCCACACGCCGAGGCCGGCGGCCAGGCAGCCCGCGCTGGCCAGCAGAAAGCGTAGCGGCAGTTGATCGAGCAACTGAGCAAACCCGGTCATTCCGCGCCCTGGTCGTCCGGCCAGGCGTGCAGCAGCTGCTCCAGCTGCGCCAGCTCGGCCTCGTCAACCAGCTTGCTGCCGGTGAACATATTGACCGGCAGCGGCGCGTCCATTTCCATCACCCGCTTGCCGAAGTCATGCGCGAAGGCGGCCAGGGTGCCGACCTTCTCCAGCATCGCTTCGTACACCTGCACGCCGTGCCGCGTGTGCTGGCTCACGGAGCCTTTGTCCAGCATGCGTTCCAGCGTCTTGCGGGTGGACGAATACGACCAGCCCAGCTCGGGTTCAACCTGGTCATGGATTTCGCGCGCGCTCAGCGGCTGCTGCTTCCACAGCGCCTTGAGTACGGACAGTTCGGAGATAGAGGGGATAGCCATGGTGGATATTGTGCAAGGTACGGCGACCAATGTCACTAAAAATAAAACATTTGACATGTATGCGACCATTGTCGCATGATGGTCAGGTTTGTCGCATACCGCGGCATTGAAAGGAGCAGTATGAAATTCCGCACTATCGCCATGGCGTTGCTGGGCAGCATGGCCGCCCTGACGGCCGCCCCCGTCATCCATGCCGCCGAAATCTGCACCGCGATTGCCGATGCCGCCACCGGCAAGGTACTGATGCAGCGCGGCGACTGCCGGCGCCAAGTGACGCCCGCGTCCACTTTCAAGATCCCCCTCAGCCTGATGGGCTACGACGCCGGCTTCCTGAAGGACGAGCAGGCGCCCGAGCTGCCATTTCGCCAGGGCTATGTGGACTGGCGCCCCAGCTGGCGCAGCGCGACCGTGCCGGCCAAGTGGATGACCGAGTCGGTGGTGTGGTATTCGCAGCAGATCACGCAGTCGCTGGGCAAGGCACGGTTCGCCGCCTACACCAGGCGCTTCGAGTACGGCAACGCGGACGTCTCGGGTGACGCCGGGCATGACGGCCTGACCGCTTCCTGGCTGGAGTCGTCGCTGCGCATTTCGCCGCTGGGCCAGCTATCCTTCCTGGGCAAGGTCGTGAACCGCCAGTTGGGCGTCAGCGGGCACGCCTACGCGATGACGGCGGAGCTGACGCAATTGAGCCAGTCCCCGGAAGGCTGGCGCATCAACGGCAAAACCGGCAACGGCTCCGGCTATGGCTGGTATGTCGGCTGGGCGTCAAAGAACGCGCGCACCTATGTCTTTGCGCGCCTGATTCAGAAGGACAAGACGCAAGCTGCGAATGTGTCGAGCGCCATACTGGCGCGGGACGGCTTGATCGAGGAATTTCCAGCCTTGGTCAACGCCATCGAAGTGGATCAGGCGATTCAACCGCTATTGCAAAAGAACGATATTCCCGGCATGGCGGTGGCGCTGAGCGTGAATGGCAAGCACTATTTCTACAACTACGGCGTGGCGTCGAAGGAGACCGGACAGGCTGTCAGCAACGCCACCTTGTTCGAGATCGGCTCGCTCAGCAAGACTTTCACGGCCACCCTGGCGACTTACGCGCAAGCGCAAGGCAAACTGGCCATGACGGACCCGGTCAGCCGCCACGTGCCCTATCTGCGCGGCAGCAGCTTCGACAACATCAACCTGATCCACCTGGGCACACACACCGTCGGCGATTTTCCGATGCAGGTGCCGCGGGAGATCAAGACCTACGATCAGCTGATGGATTACTACAAGAACTGGAAGCCCGGCCACGCGGCGGGCACGCACCGGACTTATTCCAACCTCGGCATCGGCCTGCTGTCCATCGCCACTGCCGGCAGCCTGGGCGTGTCCTACGTGGATGCGGTGGAGAAGACGCTGTTCCCCGCGCTGGGCATGGCGCACAGTTACATCAAGGTGCCGGCCGGGCAGATGGCGCAGTACGCGCAGGGCTATAACAGCAAGGGCGCCCCCGTGCGCGTGAATCCGGACGTGCTGGCCGATGAGGCCTACGGCGTGAAGAGCAATACGCGCGACTTGATCCGTTTCCTGGACGTCAACATGGGCCTGGTGAAGCTGGACGCCAACCTGGCGCGCGCCGTCGCGGACACGCATACCGGCTACTTCAAGACGGGCGTGCTGACGCAGGACCTGATCTGGGAGCAGTACCCCGGCCAGGCCGGGCTGGAGCAGCTGCTGGCCAGCACGGAAGTGAAGATGTCGCGGGAATCAAACCCGGTCAGCATCATCGATCCGCCCCTGCCGCCGCAAGCTGACGCCTGGCTGCACAAGACCGGATCGACAGGTGGCTTCAGCGCCTACGCGCTCTATAATCCGGCGCGCAGGGTAGGCATCGTCATGCTGTCCAACCGCGGCATCCCGGGTGACGAGCGGGTGAGCACCGCCTACGGACTGCTGAAACGGCTGGCGCCCGCCGCGCCCTAAACAGCTCCGTTTTGCATTTATTCCAGCGCATCGCGTCTATGCCGATTTCGCCGGCGGGGGCTTGTCGTGCGATCTTGGTCCGGTTCTGCTGCGTGGCGTCGACCTCCAGGTCGGCTTGATCAAGCGCCTTGCTGCGGCCTTGCCTGCCCCCCGCCGCCCAGTCAAACATCTTCTGCAGACATTGACCGAGCGACTGTATTCGCCGTAAGTCCTGTGTCGACCAAGCGGAGTCGCAGGGGCAGTTTATGAAACATTCAGGCTAGTAAGGCAGGGCGCTATCGGCGTGCGTGAAATACGGCCGCTGCAGGCTGCTGCCCGGGTTCGCAGGCGTCAGGGGCCAGCCCCCGGTCGGGCGCGCGTTTCGGCACCCTGGTCGTCACTGTCGTCCCTTTGCCGGGCGCCGAATCGATCTCCACGGTCCCGCCCAGCATGCCGGTCACGATGTTATAAACAATATTCATTCCCAGCCCGGTGCCGCCATGCCCCATCTTGGTGGTGAAGAACGGGTCGAACACCTGGTGCATCACCCGCGCCGGCATGCCGACGCCATTATCTGCAAACAGGATCAGCACCTGTTCATCGCCGACCGGATGCACGCGCACCGTGATACGGCCCGCGCGCTTCTCGTCGAACGCATGCAGCAGCGCGTTGTTGATCAGGTTCGACAGCACCTGCCCGACGCTGCCCGGGTATGAATCCATGACCAGGCTATCGCAAACGTCGATCTCGATCTCGCAATTGGCGCGCTTGAACTGCGCCGCATACGTGGCCATTGTGTCGCGCACCACGTCGCACAGGTCGAACCGGCGGCGCTGGTCGCTGGTCTGGTCCACCGCGACCTGCTTGAATGAGGTAATCAGGTCTGCGGCGCGGCGCAGCGAACTGGCCATGATCCCGCATGCCAGCCTGGTATCGGCCAGGTGCGAGTCGAGCGCCGAGCGTTTGATCACGCCGTCCGCATAACGGGCTTCGAATTCGGCGGCCATGTCCGACAGCGCGGTTGCGGTCAGCAGGCTGTTGCCGATCGGGGTATTCAGTTCATGGGCGATGCCCGCCACCAACGCGCCCAGGGACGCCATTTTTTCCGCCGTGATCAGGTTGGTCTCGGCCTGCTTCAGCGTCGCTTCGGTGCGTTTGCGGTCGCTGATGTCCTGGACCACCCAGACACCGCCGCCAGCCAGGTCGGACCGGTTCAGCGCCTTGCCGTTGATGAGGCACCAGATCTTTTCGCCATCCTTTCGCACCAGCTCCGCCTCCAGCGCCACCCGCGGGCTTTGCACGGGCGCGCCGAAGGGATTGGGTCCACCGTCCACCAGGGTGCGCGTGCTTTGGCCGGCCAGCTCGCCCGCGTCGTATCCCATGATTTCTTCCATCCCGCGGTTGCAGCGCACGATGACGCCGTCGGAGAACAAGGCGATGCCGACGCTGGCGCTGTCCTGGAAGGCCCGCTGTTCGTCCAGTGAAGCGCTGAGGCGCAGCGCCAGGGTGCGGCTGCGGTTCGACGCGATCATCAGCGCAGCGACGAGCGCGCTGATGATAAATCCGGCCAAGCCGGCCAACACGACATTGGTAACGTCGCGGCTGTACCGCGTGCCGTTGACGGCGCCAAAACTCATCACCCATTGGCGCGGCGGGACGTCAATGGTGCGCTCCCACGCGAGCCCGGGCACCGTGTCCTGGCCGGCGCTGGTGCTGTCGTACATCAGCCCCAGTCTCACAGCGGCCCCGCCGGCGCCGGCATCCTGCACCCGCACTGTCAGGTGGCCGGCCAGCGCGGGGTCGATCACCTCGCTCATCAGGTTGTTCATCCTGAAGACGATGGCCAGCATGCCAACCAGCGCGGCGCGCCGCTGCTCCACCGTATCGAGCGGCATATGCGGACGGTACACCGGTGTGCGCGCGACAAAGCCGGCGCCGCCATCGGAGCTCTGAATGAGTGCGATCGGCTCGGTGGCGACAATCGCCCCGCTATCGCGGCCCTGCTCCACCGCGGCCAGCTGGCCAGGCATGGTGGCGAGGTCGAGGCCGAAGGCCATTTCGTTACCCGCCATCGGTTCGTTGTAGTCGATGATGTAATGGTCGTCCCGGCCAGGTTCCGGCTTGACCGTGAAACCCGCGTAACCGATCGACACCAGCGAGGTGTCGCGCCGGACCGTGTCGACGAATCTGCCGATCTCGCCGGTCGGCACGTAGCGTACGAACTGGATCGCCTGGAAACCGGGGTAGCGCTGTACCAGGTTGAGTTCGCCGATGAACTGGGCGAACTGCGCCCGCGTGACCTTGTCATTGACGGCGAACATGCCCTTAAGGCTCATCAGCATGTCGAAGTAAGTCTGCAGGCGTACCTGGGTGTCGCTGGCGACCTTGTCGGCATCGCGCTGGAAGTTGCTGCGGATGCGGGTGTCCTGCGCATTGCTGACCAGGATGCAGGTCCATACAGTGAGGCAAATGCCAACCGCAAAGGCCAGGTAGCCATAGCTGCGTGTTGGCCGCGTCTCCATGCGTATTTACCTCTCAAGATTTGCTTCCGGCCATCATACCGCCGCGCTGATCCCATGTTTCAGCTTTTTTACAAATCCCCAAAACAATCCCTAAAGGAAACAATTAGAATGTACTTTCCATTTTTCCATAACATTAACGGGTGAGTATGAGACGTTTGCCAATCAGCGTTGCGGCGCTGTTCCTTGCCATGTCCGCGATCGCGGCCGAGCCGTTCGACGACAAATTCCGCCAGCTCGAGGAAGTGCTGCCGACGCCGAACACCATCCGCAACGCCTCTGGCGCGCCTGGCCACGCCTATTGGCAGCAGCGCGCGGACTACACGATCCGCGCCCGCCTCGACGAAGCCAAACGCTCGATTTCGGCGACCGAAACCGTCACCTACCATAACAACTCGCCGGACAGCCTGCCCTACCTGTGGATCCAGCTGGACCAGAACATCTTCCAGCCAGGTTCGGACGCCCGCACCACCTCCACCGTGGCATCGCGGGAGGCGTGGGCCAAGGCGCGCAGCGCAGAAGAGGGTATGAAGTTCGAAGGCATGCGCAGCATCCTCGAAAGCCAGACCTTTGATGGCGGTTTCAAGATCGGCGCCGTCAAGACCTCCAGCGGCCAGCCGTTGAAGTACACGATCAACAAGACCATGATGCGGATCGACCTGCCGCAGCCGATGAAACCGGGCTCGCGCTTCACGTTCAACATCGACTTCAGCTACAACATCAATGAAGCGAAGGTGATGGGCGGGCGTACCGGCTACGAGAAGTTCGACGAAGACAAGAACGACCTGTTCGAGATCGCGCACTGGTTCCCGCGCATGGCGGCCTACTACGACGTCTACGGCTGGCAGCACAAGCAGTTCCTCGGCGCCGGCGAATTCACGCTCGAATTCGGCGACTACGACGTCCAGCTGACCGTCCCGGCCGACCACATCGTCGCCTCCACCGGCGAGCTGCAGAACCCTGGCGCGGTGCTGACCGCGGCCCAGCGCGAGCGCCTTGAGCGCGCGCGCACCTCGAACAAGCCGGTGATCATCGTCACCCAGAAGGAAGCCGAGGCAGCCGAGAAGAGCCGCGCCACCGCTACCAAGACCTGGCACTTCAAGGCCAAGAACGTGCGCGACTTCGCGTTTGCAACCAGCCGCAAGTTCATCTGGGACGCACAAGGCTACAAGAACGGCGGCACCAACACGATGGCGATGTCGTACTACCCGAAGGAAGGCAACCCGCTGTGGGAGAGGTATTCGACCCAGGCGATCATCCACACCATCGAGCAGTACAACAAGTACTCGCTGGACTACCCTTACCCTGCCGCGATCTCGGTCAACGGCCCGGTGGGCGGTATGGAATACCCGATGATTTCGTTTAACGGCCCGCGTCCGACCAAGGACAAGAAGACCGGCGAACTGACGTATTCGAAGCGCACCAAGTATGGCCTGATCGGCGTGATCATCCACGAAGTCGGCCACAACTACTACCCGATGATCATCAACTCGGACGAACGCCAGTGGACCTGGATGGACGAGGGCCTCAACACCTTCGTGCAGTACATGGCGCAGCAGGCTTGGGAAGAGAACTACCCGCAGTCGCGCGGCGAGCCGCGCGCCATCGTCGACTACATGCGCAGCCGCAACCAGGTGCCGATCATGACCAACTCGGAATCGCTGCTCCAGTTCGGGAACAACGCGTATTCGAAGCCGGCCGCCGCGCTGAACGTGCTGCGTGAGACGGTTCTTGGCCGAGAGCTGTTCGACTTCGCGTTCCGTGAATATGCGCAGCGCTGGAAGTTCAAGCGCCCTACGCCGGCCGACTTCTTCCGCACCATGGAAGATGCATCCGGCACGGATCTCGACTGGTTCTGGCGCGGCTGGTTCTACACCACCGACCCGGTCGACGTGAGCGTCGACGGCATCACCGAGTACGGCATCAGCAGCAAGAACCCGGACACCGAAAAAGCCCTGCTGCGCGCACGCCGCGCCGAAGAGCCGGTGTCGGTGACCAACCAGCGCAACAAGGGCATGCCGCGCCGCGTTGACGCGCAGCCGGAGCTGAAGGACTTCTACAACGAGCATGATGACTTCACGGTCACCAACAAGGACCGCAACAAGTACAACGAGACGATGGAGTCGCTGGAAGAGTGGGAAAAGGCGCTGCTCGCGCAGGGCAAGCATTTGTACCTGGTCGACTTCACCAACGTCGGCGGTCTGGTTACGCCGCTGGTGCTGGAGATTGAACTCAAGAGCGGCAAGAAATACATCGAACGCGTCCCTGCCGAAGTATGGCGCATGTCGTCGAAGAAGATCACCAAGCTGTTCGTCACCGACGAGCCGATGGTCGGCCTGACACAAGACCCATATTGGGAGACCGCCGACATCGACGTGTCCAACAACGCGTGGCCGCGCAAGGTCACCCCGTCGCGCCTCGAACTGTTCAAGACCAAGCGCGGCGAAGGCGACATGATGAAGGACTTCAATATGCCACTGAAGACCAAGACCAAGGCCAAGGAGCAGGACGAGGACGCCCCCCAGGACAAGGCCGGGGAGTAAATCATCGCCTTGCATCGCCTGAAGTTCGCCGTCGCCGCTGCCCTGGTTTTCATCAGCGCAGCGGCGCACGCGCATCGCTACCACGCGGGCATTACCGACATGTCGTTCAATGCCCGCACCGGCAGCACCGAGATCGTGCATACGTACATGCTGCACGACGTCGAGGCACTGCTGTCGAATCTGTACCAGCGCCAGTTCGACCTGGACGCTCCCGAAGACCAGGCGATCCTGCGCAAGTACATTGAGCAGCAGTTTTATCTGCTCGCGCCGGACAAATCGCGCCTGCCTCTGCGCTGGGTCGGCGTTACCGTCGACACGCACAGCGTGGTGATCTACCAGGAGATGGAGGGCACCCCGCTGGAAAAGATCGCCACCATCCATGACGAGGTGCTGATCGACTTCCTGCCCGACCAGGTCAACACCATCAATATGGCGCCCGGCGGGGCCAATCGCTCGCTGACCTTCCAGCGCGCCAGCGTCCAGCAGAACCCATGATTCGAACGCTGCGGCTGGTGCCGATTGCCGTCGGTGCCATGTGCTGCCACCTCGCTGCGTGGGCAGATGACCCGATGCTGCCATCGGTACTGATCCATGGAACACGCGACAGCGACCTGGGGCTGGCCGACTCTGCCAGCGCCGGCAGCGTCTCGCGCCAGCAGCTGGAGGCGCGCACTGTGTACCGTCCCGGCGAACTGCTCGAAGCGGCGCCTGGCGTGCTGGTGACGCAGCACAGCGGCGAAGGCAAGGCCAACCAGTTCTTCCTGCGCGGCTTTAACCTCGACCACGGCACCGACCTGCGCACCACCATCGACGACATGCCCGTCAACCAGCGCAGCCATGCGCACGGCCAGGGCTGGACCGACCTTAATTTCCTGATTCCCGAGCTGGCGGCGCGCCTCGATTACAAGAAAGGCCCGTACTCGGCGCGCGAAGGCGACTTTGCGTCGGCCGGCAGCGTCGCCGTCATCTACGCCAACCGGCTGGCGCGGGGCATCGCCAATGTCTCGGCCGGCCATGACGGCTACCGCCGCGCGATGAGCGCGGCATCACCGGAAGCGCTCGGCGGAAACCTGCTGTACGCGCTGGAGCTGCTGCACAAGGACGGTCCGTTCACGCGCCCGGAAGACTACCGCAAGGTCAACGCCGTGCTGCGCTACAGCCGCGGCTACGCCAACAACGGCATCAGCGTGGCGGCGATGGCCTACCGCGGGCGCTGGAATGCGAGCGACCAGATTCCGCAGCGCGCGGTCGACACGGGTGCGATCGGCCGCTTCGACACCATCGACCCAAGCGACGGCGGCGAGGCGCAGCGCTACAGCGTGTCGGGCACGTGGCGCCGCACGGCCAGCGATTCCGCCTCCAAGGTCAACGCCTTCGTGATCCGCAACCGCACCGACCTGTACTCGAACTTCACCTACTTCCTGAACGACCCGGTCAACGGCGACCAGTTTGCCCAGCCGGACCGACGCGTCACGAGCGGCCTGAACGCGACGCACAGCTGGCACTTGCACGGTCCCCTGCGCGCGACCGACATCACCGCTGGCGTCCAGCTCCAGTCCGACAATATCTTCAATGGCTTGCACAACACGCGGGAACGCAAGCGCCTGTCTGTCACGCGCGAGGACCACCTGGTCGAGAGCAGCGCCGCCATGTTCATCGAAGCGGGCACCCGCTGGAACGAGATGCTGCGCACTGTCGCAGGCGTGCGTACCGACCATTACCGCTTCAATGTGCGCAGCGACCGCCTTGAAAACTCCGGCGAGGCGCGCGACCACCTGGCCAGTCCGTCGTTCAGCGTGGCTTTCGCACCGCGCGCCGGCAGCGAGCTGTATTTCAATATGGGCGCGGGCTTCCACAGCAACGACGCGCGCGGCACCACCGCGGCGCTTGATCCGGTCAGCGGCGCGCCGGTCGACCGTTCGCCCGGGCTTGTCCGTTCGCGCGGCATCGAGGCGGGATTGCGCACCGAACCGGCGAAGGGCCTGCAAACCAGCCTCGCCGTGTACCGGCTGGCCTTCGACTCGGAGCTGACCTACCTGGGCGATGCCGGCGCCACGCAAGCCGGCCTGGCGAGCGTGCGGCATGGCGTCGAACTATCGAACTATTACAAACCGGTCAAATGGCTGTCGGTCGACCTCGACCTGGCCTATGCGCGCGGGCGCACGCGCGGGGCCGCGCCGGGCGAGCACCATATCGCCGGCGCCGTCGAAGGCGCGGGCCAGCTCGGGGTGACGGTGGACCGGCGCGGCGTCTGGTCCGGATCGGCCAACCTGCGCTACGCAGGACCGCGTCCGCTACTTGAGGACAACAGCGTGC
>CXWL01109652.1_pt1 | contig 12768 bp, 12 predicted proteins | sample 590931 | NCBI WGS metagenome assembly CXWL01 (sample SAMEA3498368, study PRJEB10139) | groundwater metagenome | biome: water well; material: biofilm material | place: Germany | collected 2015-04-27
TGCTCCTCCGCCTCACCGCGCGCATGCCCGTCGTTCCCGCGCAGGCGGGAATCCATGCACCGTATCGCTTCAGCTCAGCATAGATTCCCGCCTTCGCGGGAACGACGTTTTCCAGGTGCGTAACTTAACGGCATTAGGGCATATTTACAGCGTTTTGCAAGCGACTCTGGTATCGTCTCGCAGTTTCCGACCCAATTAATTAAAACTTCGAGACCTTCCATGCGTTTTCTACTTCCCTTGTTAGCTGCACTGTCGTGCGTTCCCGCATCCGCGGAACGCCTGACGCTGGACCGCATCCACGCCGACCCGGCGCTGGCGGGACCAGGCGTGCGCAATCTTCGCGTGTCGCCCGACGGCGCCCGCGTGACCTTCCTGCGCGGCCGTCCGGACAACCAGTTCCAACTGGATCTCTGGGAATACAACATGAAGGACAAGTCGACCAAGCGCCTGGTCGACTCCAAACTGCTGGTTCCGAACGAGACCCTGTCGCCTGAAGAAAAGGCGCGCCGCGAACGCGCGCGCACCGCCAGCCTGAACGGCATCATCAGCTACAGCTGGTCGCCGGACGGCAAGCAGCTGCTGGTCCCGATCGCGGGCGACCTGTACCTGGTTGACGCCAGCAAGCCCGAAGCGGCGCGCAAGGTCGCATCGGGCAACGTAGGCGATCCAAAGATTTCGCCGAAGGGCCGCTACGTATCGTTCGTGCGCGACCAGAACCTGTACGTGATCGACCTGACCACCGGCGCCGAGAAGCAGCTGACAACGGACGGCAAAGGTACGGTCCACAACGGCGAAGCTGAATTCATCGCGCAGGAAGAAATGGGCCAGCGCACCGGTTACTACTGGGCGCCGGACGATTCCGCCATCGCCTACAAACGCTACGACGAAGCTCCGGTGCCGGTCGTGCGCCGCTTCGAGATCTTCGCCGACCGCACCGAAGTAGTCGAGCAGCGCTACCCTGCCGCGGGCGACCCGAATGTGCTGGTGGACCTGATGATCGTCTCGCCAGTGACCGGCGAACAGCGCAAGGTTGACCTGGGTGCCGAGAAGGACATCTACCTGGTGCGCGCCGACTGGAGCGAAGACGCGAAGCAGCTGGCGTACCAGCGCCAGACGCGCGACCAGAAGCGCCTCGACCTGATCGCTGTCGACGTGGCTACGCTGGCACAGCGCCCGCTGCTAACCGAAACCTCGAAGACCTGGACCACCATCCATGACGACCTGAAGTTCCTCAAAAAACGCAAGGCCTTCATCTGGGCGTCGGAACGTACCGGCCGCAATCACCTGTACCTGTACGACATGAACGGCAAGCTACTGCACCCGATCTCGCGCGGCGAATGGGGCATCGATAGCATTTTGGCGGTCGACGAGAAATCGGGCCGCGTGTTCGTCTCGTCCAACCGCGACGCGATCGTCGACAAACAGGCCTACGCGCTCAAGCTCGATGGCAGTACCGCCGACAAGCCGGTACGCATCACCAAGGCTGACGGCTGGCACGAGGCCTCGTTCGCGCGTAACGGCGAGATCTTTGTGGACACCTTCTCCGATCCGTCGACCCCGCCGCAAGTGGCGATCCGCCGCGCCGACGGCTCGCTGGTCGAGTGGCTGGAGAAGAATGAGCTGAACGACAGCCATCCGTACGCCAAGTACAAGGCCGACCACCTGAAGACCGAATACGGTACCCTCAAGGCCAGCGACGGCCACACGCTGCACTACTCGATCATCAAGCCGGCCAGCTTCGATTCAGGCAAGCGCTATCCGGTGTACCTGTCGACCTACGGCGGCCCGCACGCCCAGCACGTGGCGCGCAAGTGGGGCAACAACTTCGACCAGTACATGGCACAGCAGGGCTATGTGGTGTTCCGCCTCGATAACCGCGGCTCGTCGCGCCGCGAGCGCAGCTTTACCGATGCGATCTACGGTGGCTTGGGCAAGCATGAAGTCGAGGACCAGCTGACCGGCATCGACTGGCTCGGCAAACAGAGCTTCGTCGATCCGAAGCGCATCGGCGTGTTCGGCTGGAGCTACGGCGGCTACATGACACTGCGCCTGCTGGCGGCAGCATCGGACAAGATCGCGATGGGCGTGTCGGTGGCGCCGGTGACTGACTGGTCGCTGTACGACACCCACTACACCGAGCAGTTCGTCGGCGCGACGCCGAAGTCCGATCCGGAGGCGTACAAGAACAGCGGTGTGTTCGCCCACCTCGACGGCCTGAAGTCGCCGCTGCTGCTGGTGCACGGCATGGCCGATGATAACGTCCTGTTCACCAACAGCACGCAGCTGATCGACGCACTGGTCAACCGCGGCGTCAGGTTCGACCTGATGACCTACCCTGGCGCGAAGCACGGCATCTCGTCGCGTCCTGGCCAGCGTCACGTGTACAGCACGATCGAAGCCTTCTTCCGCCGCCATCTCGGTGCCGACGCGCGCTGATTTTTCGTCGCGCAAAATGCAAAACAGCCGCTTGCGCGGCTGTTTTTTTTGTGGAAGCGGCTTAGTTAAGCGCGTCCTTGATTACCTCTTTAGCGTCGCCCACTTTTTCCTGGGTCTTGCCTTCGATCTGGTTAGCCAGACCCTTGGCTTGCTGTTCCTTGCTGCCTACAAGCTTGCCGGCTTCTTCCTGAATCTTGCCGCCGAGGTCTTTCATTGCGCCGTTGACTTGGTCTTTGTTCATGGTGAGCTCCTTAAAGGTGCATGGCCAAATGGCGATGCGATGCGTTCAGAATATCCCTTCGCTTCGCGCTCTTCTGTTCGGAGACGCACATTGCTGTGAAAGCAAAAACGGCGCGATGCAATGCCGGATGCCCCCGTGGGGCGGACAGGGCGCAACCGGCATCCGCCGTTTTCAGTCGCGCGGCTTGCGCCACACGCTCGCCAGCCATGGCTGCTGGTCGCGCGGCAGACCTTCCGGACGGTAGTAATGGTGCAGCGGGATAAATCCGGCACCAGTCACAAACCGCTCCCAGGTAGCGTAATCGTAGTAGCTTCCGTACCGCTCGCCGTTCCAGCCCTCTTCGTTGTGCCCACGCGGATTCGATGAGAACAGCACCCCGTCCGGCTTAAGCGCGCCATACAGCCGCTCCAGCACCTGCGGCAGCGCCTGGCTCGGCACGTGGAACAACACGGCATTGGCGAAAATGCCGTCAAACATCGCAGGCGGAAGCTCAAGATGCAGCAAGTCTTGCTGCCACACGTCACAGCCGCTGTATTCCCGCGCCATCTCGACGAAACGCTGCGCGCCGTCAACGCCAATGGCGCGATGGCCCATGGACGCGAACGTCTTCAGGTCGCGGCCTGGTCCACAACCAAGATCGAGGATGGTGAAAGGCGCTTCGGCCTTGATGGCTTCGATTAACGCAGCGATGTTCTGGCTGACGTCGTGGCCGATGGTACCGGCAAAAAACTGCTGCGCGTTGCGTTCGTAGTGCGCGAGCGTGCGCTGCGCGATGTCGTCGAGTTCTTCCATGAACGCATTCTACCCGCGCCGCGAGCTATCGCGGGCGGGTAGCGGATGGCAAAGGAGTCCTTAGCGATTTCCGCGGTTCTTTGCAGCTTCTTTCACATCGCCAGCCTTTTGCTGGATGTTGCCTTCAACTTGGTTCTTCATCCCTTTTAGTTGCTGCTCAGAACTGCCGACAACGTCGCCAACTTTCTTCTGAACCTTTCCCGCAACTTCCTTCGCCTTGCCCTTTACCTGGTCCTTGTTCATTTCGAGTACCTCGCTATGTGAGTAGTCCGTTGACTTCAGGGCCGCACAATGCATGCGACCGGTCAACCATAGGGCCCTTACCGACAGGACTCTGTTCGATACCTAACACAAGCGGCGAACGACTGCAGCGTTGTGCTGTCTGAGTAACTCAGCAGTTAGCGTGCGAGGCCGTCGATCCCGCCGTCCCGCCATTATTTAATGTGGAGAAGAACAAAAATGTGCTCATCGATCAGGCTGCATCCAGCGGTGATATTGTCCGCCATGTTGGCAACCGCCGCTCCGCTGGCACACGCCCAGCTTGCCGTAAAAACCGAAGAGATGGTGACGCGAATCCGCGCCGAAAAGACGGAGCGGGTAGCGCGCTCGGCAGCAGCGGTGCATGCGGTTCGGAAAGCGCTTGGTGTCGTTGCGGAAAGCAATTTCGTGCCCATCTGGTCCGACGTCGACCAGTTCGGCATTACCCATGTACGCTTCCAGCAGCGCTACCGCGACCTGAAGGTCTGGGGCGGCCAGCTAGTGAGCCACATGGATGCGGGCAAACGACTGCTCCCGTACACGCTCGCCTTGCACCGCTCGCCCGCCGTCAATGTCGTGCCGCGCCTGTCGCCGGGCACCGCAATCCGCAGCGCTACCTCTGATGCCGGCATCAAGGGCGGCTTGGCGATTGCGCCGGTGGCGGAGCTGGTCGTGTATCCCATTACCGGGCGCGTCATCGCCGGCCGCCACCTCGGCGCAAAGAACGTCGACGCGTCGATGATGGAGACCCGCCTGATGCGCAATGCGCTGGCGTACCACGTGCACCTTGAGGCGCGCAACGCCACGGATGGCGACGTGTCGATGGAATTCATCATCGACGCGCATTCTGGCGCCACCCTTGCCAAGTGGCCGAGCCTTCAAACTGCGCACGCACCCGCTACAGGCGCAAAGTCGCAATACAGCGGCACGGTCAGCATCAACGCCAACAGCAGCGGCGGCGGCTTCGAGCTGCGCGACATGGAGCGCGGCGCCGCCGGCCCGGCCGGCCAGCCGAAGGGCCAGTTCGTCAACAACCTCGTGCTCGACTACCTCGCCGAGACGCCCTCCGTGACGCACGCCTTGCGCGACGCGACCAATACCTGGGGCGACGGCGCCAACTACACGGCCGGCGCCAGCGGCCCCGATACCTTGCAGACGGCGGGAGTCGATGTCGCGTTCGGCATGCAAGCGAGCTGGGATTTCTACCGCTATGTGCTTAACCGCAGCGGCATCGACGGAGCCAACAACTGGGCCACGTTCGCCGTGGTCCATGACCCGCAGGCAGTGTCCGGCGGCGCCAACGCGGCGTGGTATTCATCGTGCTTCTGCATGCGTTATGGCGACGGCAGCCAGGCGTCAGGCATCAGGAACCTCACTTCGCTCGACATCGTCGCACACGAGATGGCGCATGGCGTCAACCAGTCCGCAGGTGACCTGATGTACGCCGCGGAGCCGGGTGGACTGAACGAATCGAACTCGGACATCTTTGGGGCGATGGTCGAATTCTATGCGCGCGGCGGCGGCCTGGCGGCGCGTTCTGCGACGATTCCCTCCAGCGGCGGCAACTGGTTCATCCTCGATGAAGTGGGCGCGCCGAACTACCGTGTCATGTACAAGCCGAGTTTAAAGGGCGGTATCGACGCATGGACACCAAAGCTCTACCAGTATGGTCCGCACACCGCCAGCGGGCCGATGAACCGCGCCTTCTATTTTCTCGCGCGCGGCGCGACAACCACCGGCTCGACATCCACGCCCTACCTCCCAGCGGGGATGACCGGCATCGGCAACGACAGCGCCTTCCGCATCTGGTACCGCGCGATGAACTACTACTTCACGACGGCCACCGATTATCTCGCCGCGCGCCAGGCATTGATCACGGCGAGCCGCGACCTGTTCGGCCCCGACTCCGCCGAAGAGCGCGCGGTCTGGAACGCGATGCGGGGCATTAACGTCGGCCCGNNGTGGCTCGGCGGTGGCGTCATGCAACGGCCAGTATGGGCTGGCGATGCAGGGCGACGGTAACCTGGTGTTGTACCGGCACCCCGGCGCCGGTGTCTGGAACAGCGGAACCGGCGGCCATCATGGGGCGTATGCTGCGATGCAGGCCGATGGCAATCTCGTGGTGCAGGAAAACGGGCTGCGCGCGCCGGACGCGGTGCTGTGGCATGCCGGCACCTGGGAGTATCCTGAATCGTCGCTGGTGGTGAGCGACGACGGCAACCTCGTTGTGCGCACAGCTAACGGACTACCTGTCTGGTACCGGGTCCCACCGGCGGGAGCCACGACGCTGGCCACCAGCTCGGGCATGAACACCTCGCCCGGGCGGGCTGACGCGATTGGCGCGGCGACGCCCGGCGTACTGGGGCGGATGCGGTTCGGGTTTGCTCACTACTTCAGGATTCCGGTTGCCGCAGGCGCGACCCTCACGCTTGATTTTGTCGGCGCCCGCCTGCTGCGCTCGGACAGCTATTCGTCCGACTTCTGGGGCGTCTCCATCCTTGATGCCAGCGGCACGCACCTGGCGAATGCGAGCACGGACCCATATAACACGAGGGTGACGGCGACCTACAGGAATACGACGGGTAGCGCGGCCAGCGTTATCGCGAGGGTCTACCGGAACCCGTTCTGGCCGGGCGGCGACCTCGATATGCACCGGTACGCGTTGGCGATCCGGCATCACTGATGGGGGGGACGATGAAGAAACTGATAATGGCGGCAGTGGCCAGCGCATCATTGTTCGGCTGCGGAGGCGGCGGGAGTATCAGCTTCAACAGCGGCGGGCCGGTACTACGCCCTCCCGGCGTGCAGTCGGTACGCCTGTTGAACAGGAATGCGGTGTTCTCGGACCTGGTGGTCGTGATGGTCGTCGACAGGGTGTCGATGAAGTATTCCGCTGCGCGGGCCGGAGTAACGACCCAGGAATGGACGAAGTTGATTACGGCGGAAGAATTCGCGACGCTGCGCAGGATCGTGGAGGACGAGAACCTGTTGGTGGCGCTTGCGGTGCCGCCAAGGGTTACGTCGGATCCGTGCAATCACGCGGGGATGGTGGTGACGATAATCAAAGATGATCTCGCGCGCGAGTTCCCGGTCAGCGGAGCTGGCGTGTGCGATGCCAGCACCAATAAGGGCTTGCTGCGCTTGTTCGATTTTATGGATGCGCTGGCGCGGAAGTACGCGCCAGCCTCATGAAATCGGCGGACGCGCCCTACGAAAATCGAGGGCGGCCTCGCATCGAATCGCCTACCAGACGCGCACGCGCTCACCTGGCGCCAGGTACAGCTTCTGGCCCGGCCTCACGTCGAACGCCTTGTACCAGGCGTCGAGGTTGCGCACGGTCGCTGTGCGGTATTCTCCCGGCGAGTGCCCATCGGTCAGGATGCGCTGGCGTGCCGCACCTTCGCGCATCTTGGTGCGCCAGGTGTTGCCGTAACCGATGAAGAACTCGCGGTCCCCATCGGCCATCGACGCCTTGCCCGACTGCGTGGCCCTGTACGCGTCGTACGCCGCGGCGAGGCCTGCCAGGTCGGCCAGGTTTTCGCTCAGGGTCAGCTGGCCATTGACGGCCAGGTCCGGGAACGGCTTGTAAGCCGAGTACTGCTTGATCAGCTTATTCGACGCGGCATTGAAATGGTCCAGGTCTTCCTTGGTCCACCAGTCGCGCAGGCGGCCCTGGGCGTCGAACTGCGCACCCTGGTCGTCGAAGCTGTGGCTGATCTCGTGCCCGATCACGGCGCCGATCGCGCCGTAGTTGACCGCATCGGACGCCTTCGGATCGAAGAATGGCGGCTGCAGGATCGCGGCCGGGAAGTTCAACGCGTTCTGCATCGGCATGTTGACCGCGTTGACGACATGCGGCGGCATCGACCATTCGGTACGGTCGACAGGTTTCTTCAGCTTGGCCAGCGCGTGCCTGTACTGGAATTCCTCGGCGCGAGCCGCATTGCCCAGCGCGTCGCCCTGCACCACTTTCAAGCCAGCGTACGATTGCCATTTCTCCGGATAGCCAATGCCGACGTACAGCGTGCGCAGTTTTTCCTGCGCTTGCGCGCGCGTGCCTGGCGCCATCCATTCGAGCTTGTCGACGCGCTTGCTGAACGCGGTCACGATGTTGCTGACCATTTGCTGCAGGCGCTGCTTGTTCTCGGCCGGGAAGTAGCGCTCGACGTACAGGTGGCCGACCGCTTCATCGACTGCGTTATTAGTGGCCGATAGCGCGCGCTTCCAGCGCAGCGACTGTTGCGGCGTTCCAGACATGGCCGTGCCGTAGAAGGCGAAGTATTGGTCGGCGAAGGCTTTCGGCAGCACTGCCGCGTTGTGGTTGATCGTGTGGAAAGACAGGAAGTCCTTCCACGTTGCCAGGTCGGTCGAGGCGACCAGCTTCGACGCGCCTGCCATCGCGCTCGGGTGCCACACGATGAACTTGTTCTGCCCTGCCAGCCCGGCGGCCTTGAAGAAGGCATTCCAGTCCATGCCCGGCGCCTTTGCAGCGAAGTCCTTCATGGTCCAGTTGTTGTTTGCCTTCTGGACGTTGGCCGAGTCTTCGCGCGAAGCGTGCGACTGCGCGATCGCGCTCTCCAGTGCGTACACCCTGGCGGCGCGCGCTTCGGCATCGGTGTAGCCGGCCAGCTTCAGCATCGCGGCGATGTGCTGCTGGTACTTGGTGCGCAATTCCGCCATGCGCGGGCTTTCGGTCAGGTAGTAGGCGCGGTCCGGCATGCCCAAGCCGCCTTGCAGCAGGTATGGCGTGTTACTGGCTGGCTCGTTCAGGCCCTGCGCAACCCACAGGCCGAACAGGTTCTCGGTAAAGAAGTCGGTCGCGTTGAGCGGATCGACGTCGGCGCGCAGCGTGGCGCCGAGTGCACGTACCAGCGCCGGCTTGTCCTTGATGGCGTCGATTCTTGCCAGCACCGGCTTGAGTGGCGCGGCACCCTTCGCCTCGATTCCCGCTTCGTCCATGAACGACGAGTAGTAGTCGGCGACCATGCGTGCTTCGCCGGTCGCCTTCTTGTCGGCGGCGATCGCTTCGATCATTTTTCGGATGCGCTCATTGGTTTCTTCCGCCAGTGCGGCGCCGGCGCCCCAGCCGCTGCGGTCGGCGGGGAANNTTCGCCAGCCAGTCGGCGTTTGCGTAGGTGAAGAAGTCGTCGCCCGGCAGTACCGTCATCGAGGCAGTTGGCGCAGGCTGCGCGGCGCTCGTCTGCGCGTGAACCGCACTGACGGCAAAGGTGGCGCACAGCGCAATGGCGATGGCGCTACGGGCAGGTCTCCAGCTTGTTCTCATGTTCTTCCTTGCTTATTGAAGTGATGTTAGTTTAGCGCGGCGCGCACTTGCGGCAGCAACAGCGCTTTTTGCGCTGCGCGCGTGCGGATGGCGTTGGCCACGCGTTGCGCCTCCGCTTGCGCGTCCTCGCCAAAGTTGGCCTTGACGTACTCTTCGAGCCTGTCAGCGTCGCGCGCATTGGCCGACGAACTGACGATACCCGGGAATGCGCGGTTACGCCCGAACGCGTCCTGGTTCTTCATCAGCGCCTCGCGGTGCTTCACCGCGAACTCCCACGCCTGGTCGATATGCTCGCTGCGCGCGACACCCGGCACGATCTGTGTACTCAGCTGCGGCGGCAGGTCCGGAGACAGGGCCTTCTCCAGGGTGCGCGCCGACAAAGCCGGGTCGAGCGCGTTGGTCAGCGCGCGTCCGTAGCGGTTGCGCTCCTCGCTGGTTTGCGCCGTCATCGCCTTGTTTGACAAAGCCTCGTAGGCGGCCGCGTCGGCATAGCGTCCGGCGACGCCGAGCGTGAAGTCGATCATCGCCGGGCTGACGCTGGACGGATCGGCCAGGAAGCGCGCAAAGCGGGCACGCGCCTGGGCGATCGCTTCGGGATCGCCAGCGCGTGCCAGCGAAGAAGCCATCAGCGCGCGCATCTGCTTGTCTTCGATCGTGTCGGAAGGCCGCTCGTCCCATCCGAGCTTGGTAAAGCGCGGCGCGACCACCTGTATCAGGTAGTGTCGGATCAGCTTTTGTTCCGGCTCGCCCTGCGCCAGGCGGTCCAGCGTCATCAGGTTGGACAAGATGGTGTTCCATACCGCCAGCCGCGGTTCATCGCGGTAGCCTGACACCAGCTTCAGGTAGCTTGCGAGATCTATCCGGCCCGCCTGCGCCATGCTCCATGTATCGGACAGCAGCTTGAAGCGCGTGGTGTCGGGCAGGCGCGCGGCCTGACCGGACAAGGCATCGAACGACGCGGTGTCGTACTGGACGCGGAAGTAGCCCACGCTGTGCGGATCGACCACCAGGGCGGCATCGCAGCCAGGCTGCGTCAGCGTGGTGCTGGCGCCGGACAGCAGCGTGTAGTAAGCCTTGCCGCCGACTGTGCCCACTTGCACCGGCACGTTCCAGAGCCGCTGCTCGCTGGCCGGTTCGTCGAGGCGGAACTGCTGCTGCGACAAGGTGACCTTGCGTTTGCCGCCCTCGCAGCTTTGCTCCACTTTCAGCACCGGGAAGCCCGGTTGGGTGGTCCAGTCCGAGGCAAGCTTTTCGACCGGTTTGCCGGACGCCTTTTCCAGCGCGGCCCACAGGTCGGCGGTGGTGGTGTTGGAATACTGGTGCTTCTCCATGTAGCTGCGGATCCCTTTGCGGAAGTCGCGTTCGCCCAGGTAGGCCTCGAGCATGCGCAGGAAGGCCTGGCCCTTGGTGTAAGTGATCGCGTCGAACGCGTCAGCCGCCTGCGACTCGTTCAACACCGGTGTCTGGATCGGGTGCGTGGTCTTGCGCGCGTCCAGCTCCATCACGTAGTCGCGCTCGGCCATGCTGTGCAGGTATGGCCGCCAGTCGGGATAGAAATGGTCGGTCGCCTTGGTCGCCATCCACGACGCAAAGCCTTCGTTGAGCCACAGGTTGTCCCACCACGCCATCGTCACCAGGTTGCCGAACCACTGGTGCGCGACTTCGTGGGCGTTGACTTCGAACGAGCCCTGGCGCACATGGTCGGGGCTCTTCTTCGGGTCGTACAGCAAGGTCGCTTCGTTGTAGACGATCCCGCCCCAGTTTTCCATGGCGCCGTTGAGGCCGCCCGGGATGGCGATCTGGTCGAGCTTCGCCAGCGGATATGGCTGGCCGAAGTAATTATTGAAGTAGCCCAGCAGGAGCTTGGTCGACGCCAGTGCGAACTGTCCGGTTTCCTTCTTGCCTTCGGTCGTGACGACGCCGATATCGACGCCGTTATGGCGGGCGCTGATGCGCTCCAGCTCACCTGCGACCAGCACCACCAGGTAGCTAGGCATCTTGGGCGTCGCGCCGAAGCGGATGCGCTGCATGCCGCCGGCAAGCGCTTCCTGCTTTTCGACCGGGGTGTTGGAATAGGCCTTGAAGCTGGCGGGAACGTCGACCGACAGCTTGTAACTGGCGCGGAAGGCCGGCTCGTCCCAGGTGGGCAGCATGCGGCGCGCGTCGGTCGGCTCCATGGTGGTGGCGAGCATCTTCTTGCCGGCGTTGCCCGCCTTGTAATCCAGTTTGAAGATGCCGCGCGCTTCGCGGTTGATCTGTCCGCGGAATTTCAACGACAGCTGGTAACGGCCCGGCGCCAGCTGCCGGCCCACGTCGAAGGTGACGGTTTCTTCCTTTTCATCGATCTGAGGACGCAGCACAAGCGCGCCGATTCCGCTACCGGACAGGCTGGCGCCATCGATGTCGATGTTGGCGGCGTTGAGCATGATGCGCGACGCCGGTGTCAATACATCGATGTCGACCGTTTGTGTCCCGGCAAACGTGTTGTTTTCAAGATTTGGCACCAGGTGCGCGGTGTACAGCACAGGCACGACGTTCTTGGGAAGCTTGCCCGGTGTGGCAGCGAAGGAATACGGCGCCTCCGCCTGGGCCGATAGTGTGGCGAACGCGAGGGCGGCGGCCAGCGCCAGCTTTTTCATGTGTGGTTGTCTCATCTCGTCTCTCATTATTTATTGTGCGGTTGCGCCATGTGCCGCAACGCCCCAGATTGCACTGTATTCGGGCGCGCAGCGGCGTGACGTGCAATTGCGACAGGCTGCAAAATCGTCGCGCCAGACTGCAAAAATCGCGGTATGCCCCGGCCGTGCCGGCGCCTGTACCGCTGCGCGAAAAATCGCTATACAGTCGGGGTGTCGTGGCTGCGAACGAGGAGAGCTGTAATGACACTGGACGAACTGCTCCACAATCCCAAGGCCCTGCAGCACGCGAGGCGCCGGGCTGGAAGAGTTAATCAATTAACAACCATCGAAATTATTTTCGAAATTTTCAAAAAAAACCCTAAAGTTTCCTGATCGGGCACCGATATAGAGGGACACGCGGTAATCCGCTCACTATCGGCCAGGTGTCCCATGACCTCCAACGAAGTCCTCTCGATGTACGAAAATATTGCTGGCCTGACTGCCAAGATGTCAGGCGCCGCGAAAACTGGCGACTGGAATGGGTTGGCCGCGATGGAAACCGAGTGCGCCGCCCAGGCTGCTGGCGTGGAAACCGGCGTGCCGGCACTGGCAGGCGCTGCCCGCCTGCGCAAGATCGACCTGATCAAACAGATCCTGGCAAACGACCGCGCCATCCGCGAAATCACCGAGCCTTGGCAGTTGTCGGACGTGATGGCCCACTGAGCCCTGCCAGCACAACATCAAAAGCGCCTGCGGGCGCTTTTTTGTTGTTGAACCTGGTCGAGAGTTGGTCGCGAGATGCACTTTAAACAATTGCCAACAAAGTTAGCCCTGGGTCGGCAAGCGCTTGGTCGTTGCCGATGGCGCGGGCTTTGTCCTGAGCGACTTGTTCCACTGGGCCAGTTTCGCCGCCTTGATCATGCCGGAGTATGCAGTGCGGCGCCCTGCCGCGTCATACCAGTAGCTTCGGGGTTTCTCGCCGCGCCAGGCCGGGTCGACCGCATACCGAAGGCGCTCGGGAGAGTGGTTGCCGAAGCCCCAGGCGTTGCGCAACAGTGCAAGCGACGCAAGGCGTGCGCGTACCTGCTCGGTCAGCACCGCGTCGGCGACCGGATCGGTCGTGAGGGTAACGACCTCGA
>CXWL01036712.1_pt1 | contig 12766 bp, 9 predicted proteins | sample 590931 | NCBI WGS metagenome assembly CXWL01 (sample SAMEA3498368, study PRJEB10139) | groundwater metagenome | biome: water well; material: biofilm material | place: Germany | collected 2015-04-27
GCCCAGGCTGACCCGCCACAAGGCCCCGACCAACAACAGGCCCCACAAACTTGCGCCGACGATGCCCTGGTCAAACAACACGTGCATGAACATGCTCTTGATGTGCCAGGGCATGTGGTGTCGATCACTGGAGAAGAACCAGTGCGCTATGCCTTCCGAGAAATCACCGTTGTCCAAGAGCGACTGGCCGGCGCCGCCCACCAAGCTCACGTCGTCCAGGTCGGCGATGCCGCCCAGCGACTCCATCGCCATCGAAAACGCCACCAGGCGCGGCGCGTACCAGTCCCCCCTGCTGACCGGGTCGCCTTTAAGCTCCACGCGCACCGCTTGCCAGACCCCCGGCGCGGCCTTGACCTGGGTTTGCTTGATGAGGCAGCTTTGGTTGTAGAGCAAGTGTTTCTCGCACACTTCGAAGTGCAGCGAGACAGTCTTGTCGGCGCGCACCCGCGCCGTCACCGTGGCGGTGCGGCCAGGGGGCGANNAATCTGCTGCGGGTTGCCAACCAGGAAGTGGTTGGCCGGAAAGCGCCCCAAACCCTTGCCCAGCGCCCAGTCGCCCGGACCGGCCAGCAGGTCGCGGCCGAGCTGCCAGTGCGCCCATCGGCCGCCGAAGTCCTGCCCGCCGGTGGAGAAGCGTTCGCTCATGTAACTGCCGCCGCCAAAGATGCCCACCACCACCGCCAGCGTGGCCATCAAACCCAGCGTGCCAGCCTGCCAGCGCAGGGCGTCCGGCCAGACCGCCTGGCGTGGCAACCCGGCAAGCAAAGCCACGCCCAGCGCCGCCAGCAACACGGGCGCGGCACGCCAGCCGCCCGCCGCGCCGCCCCAGTGCTGGGCCACCAACACGGCCCCGGTCACCGCGGCCATGAATCCGGCCAAGGCCGCAACACCCACCCAGTTGGCATCAGGCACGGCCGCGCGACGTGAACGCGCCAACGCAGCCAGCGTCAGCACCCACACCAGGCCAAAGCCGATATAGGCACCCTTGGGCACCAGCCACGCCACCCCGCCGGTGATCAGCGACAGGCCGACCCCCAGGGCCAGCCCCTGCCACCACTGCCCTGACGGCAGGCCACGCAACACGCGCGCCAGCGGCAAGGCCAGCGCCAGCGTGGCCAACAGGGCCGCCATGCCACGGTAGCCGCTGCTCGGAAACATCCAGCCGGCGCCCGCGCCAAACGCCGCAGCCCAAGCCAGCGCAGCGCCCCAAGACCGGCCCCGATGGGATGGCACCCGGCTGGCTGCACCGCCGGCGTCCGCTCGCTGGCCCTGGCGGGCGTGCAAGACCATCAACACCACCACGCCAACGGGAATAGCCAAATAGACGCCGCGCGAGAAAGTAGTCAGGCAGGCGTAGGCGGCCAGCGCCATCACTCCTGCAGCGGCACCCCAGCGCGCCGGGGTGCGGGCTAGCAGCAATTCGCGTAGCGCAAAGGGCACCGTCAGGGCCAGAAAACCGTCCAGCGCAGCGCCCCCCACATGCATCTCCCAAAACAGGGCGGTGGTGCGGTAGTCGCTTGAGAAATTGAGCAAACCGGTGAAGGCAATGCGCTCCCAAATAGTGGCCAGGCAAGCGCCAGCCAGGCCGCCCATCAGGCCCCACGACAGCCAGCGGCTGGCCCGCTGCGGGTCACCGCGGCACGCGGCCAGCCACAGCGGCAACATCAACACCGCGCCAAGAAAGCTCTTGGCCAGGCGCACGCTGTTCATCGGCTCGTGGTAACCCTGAAACCAGCCAAACTGAAAGCCACCGGCGTCAGCAAAACCCCGCCACATCGACACTGCGGTGGCCAGGGCAAACAGCACCACCAGGGGCGCCCAAAGCCAGGCCGACGGCGCTGCCCCAGCCGCGTTGCCGCGCTGTCCAGGCGGCCGCCCTTCCCAGGTCAGGCGGGCATAGGCACCGGTGGCCGCGGTCAGCAGCAGCAGGTCATGCTCCTCAAAGCTGATCCAACCGGTCCAGGGCGCCAGGCCAATGAGGGGCAACAAGGCTGGCAGCACCAGCAGCCAGACGGAGGGCTGCGCGAAGAAAGCCACGCCGCCCATCAACACCAACCCGATCATGGCGGCGGGCAACAACGGATAGTGCCAGGCCAAGGCCAAGGCCGCCAAACCACACACTGCGGCGAGCGATGCCGCCAGCAGCGCCGGGCGGCGGGCACGCGGGCGGTGCCGGCCGCCGGGTTGTTGTGCATACTCTGCCATAAAATCCTTCCGAGCTTTCTCGCTCTCTGGCAGGACCGCAGCGGTCGGCCAGCGCACCTTTTAACACGCGTCGATCTGGACAATCAAACTTAGAAACTGGAGCATGCGTGAAACGAGTCTTGATGATTGCCTACCACTTCCCGCCTTTGGCGGGCAGCAGCGGCATTCAGCGCACCCTGCGTTTTGTACAGCATTTGCCCGCCATGGGTTGGCAGCCCCTGGTTTTGAGCACGCACCCGCGTGCCTATGAAAACACCGGTACCGACCTGCTGGCCGAAGTCCCCGCCGACACCGTGGTGCGCCGCGCCTTTGCGCTGGACACCGCGCGCCACCTGCAAGTGGCCGGGCGTTACCTGGGCTGGATGGCCCGCCCGGACCGCTGGATAAGCTGGAGGTATGCGGCCGTGCGCGAAGGGCTCAAGATGATCGACGAGTTCAAGCCCGACGCGATCTGGTCCACCTACCCGATTGCCACCGCGCATGTCATCGCCTCCGCCTTGCAGCGCAAGAGTGGCCTGCCCTGGATCGCCGATTTTCGGGACCCGATGGCGCAGGACGATTACCCGGCCGACCTGCGCACCCGGCAGATGTTTCGGGACATCGAAGCCGACGTAGCCGCGCACGCGGCGTGCTGCGTCTTCACCACGCCGGGCGCCGCCCGCATCTACCAGCAACGCTACCCCGGCGCCGCGCAGCGCATGCAGGTGCTGGAGAACGGCTACGACGAGGAAAGCTTTGCCAGCGCGCCGCCCCCGCCCAGCAGCGCGGCGCCGGCCACCCAGCGCCCGTTGGTGATGCTGCACAGTGGCATCGTCTACCCCTCCGAGCGCGACCCGACCCAACTGTTTCAGGCCTTGGGCCAGCTCCAGCGCTCGGGCGCCTTGAGCGCCAACGACCTGCGCATCCGGTTTCGGGCCTCGGTGCACGACGCACTGCTGCAAAAGCTGGCCCAGGTCCATGGCGCGCAGGACTTCATCGAACTAAGCCCGCCGATTGCCTACCGCGAGGCATTGGCGGAGATGATGAGCGTGGATGCGCTGCTGGTGATGCAAGCCAGCAACTGCAACGCCCAGATTCCGGCCAAGATTTACGAGTACCTGCGTGCCGGCCGACCGATTCTGGCGCTGACCGATCCGGCCGGCGACACCGCCGACGTGCTGCGCCGGGCCGGACTGCATGACATCGCCCGGCTCGACTCGGTCGACGAGATCGCCCACGTGCTGCCGCGCTTGGTGCGCGACTGGCGTGCTGGCAAAGTCGATCTGCCGCAGGCCCTGGCAGTTCAGCAGGCGTCCCGGCGCGGGCGCTCGCAGGCTCTAGCTGACTTGTTGGCGCAGGCGACTGGCACCCGCTTATCCCCGGTTGGCGCGCGCCACAGTTCATGACCACCCGCCGCTCGCTGTTCTTCTCGTTTCTGGATCGCTACGCCAGCCTGTTGATTGCGGTGGTGTCGTCGATGGCCATCGCGCGCACGTTGACACCCACCGAAATCGGCGTGTTCTCGGTCACCATGGTGCTCCTGATGTTTGTCGCCACCGTGCGCGACATGGGCGCCGGCCAGTACCTGGTGCAGGAGAAAGACCTGACCACCGAGCGCATTCGCGCCGTGTGGGCGGTTCAGTTGGGTCTGGGCCTGCTGCTGGCTGGCCTGGTGTTGCTGGCCAGCTATCCGGTGGCGGTGTTTTACGACGAGCCACGCATGCGCAACATCATGCTGGTGGTGGCGCTGAATTACGCCGTCAACCCCTTTGGCTCGCTCACCTACGCCTGGCTGATGCGGGAAATGCAGTTCGAGAGCGTCGCCCTGATTCGATTCTCATCGTCGGCCAGCGGCGCCTTGCTGTCGACTTGGTTGGCATGGAAAGGGTTTGGCCCGATCAGCCTGGCCTATGGTTCACTCGCCTCCACCGTCGTCAATGCCTTGATGTCGATCTACTACCGGCCCAAGGATTTTCCCTGGCTGCCCGGCGTGAGCGAGATCAGGCGGGTGCTGGTGTTTGGCTCGCAACTGACGGTCAGCTCCATCGTCGGCACTGTGTCCAGCAGCGCGCCCGAGTTGTTGGTGGGCAAGTTGCAGAGTCTCACCGCAGTGGGCCTGTATTCCCGAGCAAGTGGATTGGTGCAGATGTTCCACAGACTGTTTGTGGACGCCGTGGGTACCGTGTGCCTGCCCTGGTTTGCCCGCCAGTCACGCGAGCACGGCAGCTTTGTGGAGCCCTTTCTCAAGGCAACGGCGTATGTCACGGTGTTTGGGTGGTCATTCTGCGTGGTCGTGGTTTGTCTGGCGCACCCGATCATCCGTGTGCTTTACGGCCACCAGTGGGACGATGCAGTTGACTTGGCACGATTGTTGGCCGTGGCAATGGCTTTCGGCGTGCCCGCCTCGCTGTGCCCGACCGCGCTGCTGTCATCGGGGGCGGTTACCGTCATTGCCAGGGTTACCGTGACCAGTGCCCTTCAGAGTGTAGGTTTCGCGGCGCTCGGGGCTTCGCAGGGCCTGCTGGCGATGGGGCTGGCGATGATCGCGTCGGCGGCGGTCAGTGCCACGTTGTGGCTGCGTGCAACGTCGCGTCACATCGACCTGCCACTAGTGAAATTGCTGCACACGCTTCGCCAGAGCATGGTAGTGGCCTTGTGCGCGGCGATTGCACCGGGGCTCACGCTATTGGCCTACGGCCCATACCCGAAGGAGTTTGTCATGCCTCTCGTGCTGGGCGGCGCGGGCGCACTCTTGGGGTTTTTGACCGGCGTGATGATGGTTCGGCATCCACTCAGGCAGGAGATCGATACCCTTTTGTCCAAGATACGAAGTAGGGGCCGAATGAAGTAGCGGCACATGCTCTTGCGTTTGGGTCTGGTGGGGTCACGAGACTCCCATCGGGAGCCCCACTGTGTGGGCTATCAACGCTCCCTGAGTGATGCAATGAAACGTTCTGCTGCCTCCTCAAATGTGAACTTCCGGGCATGCTCCACAATTTCATCCTCGTCGAAGTGAATGGCCGGAGCCGCGACGAGTGCATTGAATAGCCCAGTGTGGGCCGTGGGTGGATACAAGATCCCGACTCGAGGGTTGATCACGTCCCTGAGAAACCCGAGATCCACTGACACGACGGGCCGACCAAAACTCAACGCCAGCATTGCTGTGCCCGAGGTTAGTATTTCACGATATGGAACAACCACGCTGTCGCAAGCCAACAGGTAGACCTGCATCATTTCATCAGGTATAAAACCTGCGTTGATCGTCACACGCGAATTGGTCGCCGCCAGCGCGCTTACCTGTTCAAAGTAGTGTGTGTCAGGAAATTTGCCTGCGATCAGCAACATGGAATCGCCTGCCGTGCCAGCGAAAGTATGTACCAAACCATCAAGGTTCTTGTACGGCTTGCACAGGCCAATGAACAAAAAAACATACTGGTCGACCGGCAAACCCAATTTGGCCCGTGCCGCTTCCCGGCTTATTGAGCGCGAGTAGTAGTCAATCCAGTTCCCATGCGGAATCAGACAGAACTTGTCCGCAGCTGCAGGAAATCGAGCTTTTACGCTCTCCGCCGCAAGTTGGCCGTGCACCATGATTTTTTTCGAAAAGGCGATGACCAGTTTGCGAGCCAGCACATCCAGCCAAGCAATGGCGGCCGGATCATGGGGCAACAAATTGTGTGCGGTCCAGACAATTCTGCCCCCTCGCATTCGAACGAGCGTCATCAGCAGGAACCACCGCAAGAAAGACACCAGGAGTCGCAGTCGCCCCGACGATGTGTTGTAGAGGAACGAAGGCCAATGCAAGTGCACCCAGTCTCGGCGACGCAGGTTGGCCCACAACCACCCGCCGGTAAACATGCCCTCGACAACCGGTACGCCCTGTTCCTCCACGCACTTGTAGAAATTCTCGGTATACGAAATCCCCGCTCTGGGGAACGCGATTACCCTGCCCGTCGGCATGGAAGCGGAATCGTGCAGTTCTGTCACCCCGTTGTCCTTACCGAATAGTCCTGGCTTCCCGACCGCACGGAAGTGGCGGTAACTTTGCTGCCTTCAATGCGCATGGTTTCATATCGTCTTGAAACAAACTAGGCGTCCCTAACATGGCCCCTGGCGGATGCCATTCTTGGCGAAACGACGTGCGCTAGTTCGCCCGCCCTGCAAGGGCACCCGGCTTGGCAATGCATCGGCATGGGACCGGTTGACCATCACGCAATCAAACTCAATCAACCGCAATGCATCGTCGTGCGAGACTGGGAACATCGCGCTCAAGTCAAAACCTGCCGATGACAGGTATTCAACGACCTCGCGATAGTCGGGCATGCCCTGGTAAAGGGGTTTGATCGACGCCTCTGTCTGAAGTGCCCTGAATTCGCTCAGCGACTGTGTTGCGCCTTTCAGAACCTCCATATCAAAACCCTGGGTGTCGAGCTTCAGGTATGGCCTGTCAAAACCATGTTCCTCCCGCAGCCCCTGAAAGATGTCATCCAATACCCGAATTCGCACCTGTTCAGTTCCTGTCACCTCATCGGCAGACCAGTATCCTGGCACGCCATCGGTGCGCGGCTCAAGAAACGAATTCAAACCCGGCGATCTGGTGACATTGATTGCGGCGACATTCTCAACACTGCCCAGCGCGAAGTCAAAAATTCGCCACTTCTTGTCCGCGTTTGACTTGGCTTGAAGAACTTCGACATACTTTCTGACAGGTTCAAAAGACAGGATCCAGCCCTTAAACCCGATATCTTCACGCAACATGTCGTGGTATTGACCCAGGTTTGCGCCGACATCAAGGACACAGTCAACTTCGAAACGCTCGAAAACCGCCTTGAGATGCCTTACGAGTGGTTCACGTTGAAAAGACCACGCGGGAATCAACTCGTATTGACGAGAATGTGCGATCGTAATCAGCGTGTTCTTTATGTGTTTCTTTATCGACATTCACAGACTCCCTATTGTCCGAACTCACTCGGCTACTACTCAACGCGTGACAGAACGGTTGACCGTCGAACATCCGACCGAGCGGTTTCGAGTCCGGCGATGGTCTGGTCAAGCAATCCCAGTCGCTTTCAAACGACTTGAACGCCGCAAGTCTACTGGCAGATGCCAGAAACGTCCATGAGTCGTGGCTCAAATGTCGTGGCTCAAATCGCCTCCGCTGGCCCACTTGTTGCAGGGTCGCGCTGCCCTTGGATTTGATCTTTCGCGAATGCATGCGCGTGCGCGCCGACACTTCGGACAAACCTCTCGGCTGAGATCAGTTGACACGCACCCCAACTGGCCGCGTTACCATGAGCGTCCTTGGCTACCACAACCACACCATCTTGCGCTGACCATGCCCGACTGCCGGGAAACGCGGTAACTAAGCAGTGCAGCCCACAGATGCCGGTTCACCTAGATCGCGGCGCGGCTTCTCCAAAACCGCGACAAATATCTGGCCACTCAAACTTTCCTTGAGAGCCATCAATCGACTTATCAGCCTGCCAAGCATCAGCAAACGCGGTGACCCTCTCAGCTTGCCGTAAGGGTCCCCATATGACCCCGTCCAAAGGAACGCAAATCCCGCTTCCGTAAAGCACTTGTCGATCTGCCACTGGGTCAGGGGCGTTATGTGACCGTCGCGGCTGTATTCGACATCGCCGAACCATTGAAAAGTGCCCGTACGCAACGTACTCACGATCGAGGCCACGCAATCAACGTTTGGCGTGGACAGGACTAGTTTGCCACCGTGCCTCAGAAGTTTGAAGCACTGGCGTGCGAAGTGGCGCGGGTTTTCAAGGTGTTCGATGATTTCCGAGGCCATGATCATGTCGAACTGCCCCTCTCGTCCCTTCGAGAAATCATCATTGAGGTCGCAAGCAAAAAAGGGAACTGAGTCGTGCAATCTGAAATTTTCACAGACATAGTCAGTTGCAGTTACTTGAAAACCATGGTCCGACAATCGAAGACTCATCGCTCCTGTTCCGGCTGCCAAATCCAGGACTTCGCCTCTAGACTGGCGATGTTTCGATACTTGCGCGAACAGGTATTCATGTAGCCCTGGCAGCGCATGAATCGCCAGCCCCTTGTATCCCGCGGATGAGTCGCTCAATTCGGCGGCCTTGCGATACCTGTCAACGAGTACGGTGTGTGAGTTTTCCTGATTGACGTTCATTGTTTGCTTGTCATACAACTTGCACGGCGGCTGTGGATCAGTACGTGGCCTCAATGGTAGGCCACGTCTAGCGGGAAACAATGGTCTTCAGCATATTGAAGGGCAGCCCCACGAAACTCAATGGGTCAAGCCTGAAATGCTGCCGGAGAACTCGCCACGGCAGTGGTTTGCGATGAGCCATGCGATGCAGCAAGTCTCGGGTAAAAGCCCGCCTCAGTTCCCTTACACAGGTCTGTATGTGGACGCGTTGACTGTCAGTCAAGGCAAATAGTTTCCTGGTCGTGAGTCGGTACTTGATCTCGTTGTGCACCCGCAGGAGGTGTTGATCGCTACCCCAGCCAGAACCGGCGTAAACATTGACACCCTTCCCACAACGAACCTCGGCTCTGCTTGAGAAGGCGATTCTCGCGCCGCTCCGAACAAGCTCCATCCAAAACAAGTAATCCTCCCCCGCATTCGCGAACTCAGTTCTGAATCGTTGGGCGCCAAACCGTTCGAAATCGTAAACAACGGTCGGTGTGCCTATCAGATTTCCCCGGATGATCTGGTCGAACATATCACCGTGATAGCCGTGCAGGTCGGAGACAAGGCAGGGCAGCACGGGATGCTCGGCCAATCGAATTCGACCCGCACGTGCAAACGCCGCGGTAGTCTGCTCGAGTTGGTAGAGGTCCGCAAAGTAAAAATCATAGCCACAGTCAAGTGCCAAAACAGCTCGCGCCAAATGATCAGGAGTCCACTCATCGTCAGAATCTAGAAACGCGATGTACCGCGTGCCTTGTGGCGCATGGGCCAATCCCGTGTTTCTAGCGGCTCCCGGGCCACCGTTGCTTTGGACAATGACCTGCACGGGGTGAGCCATACGGTCCATACCGGCAAGCTCGGTGTCGGCCGGAACCGGTGACGCGTCGTCCACCACGATGACGTGCACGGGTAACGGGCAACCCTGCTGGGCCGCAATACTGGCAAGTGCCCTGGCCAGTATTGCTGGCTCGCGCTGGAAGTAGGGTATGACGACGGTGATCATGGTGCGTGGGGGTCTCGCTGCTGGCGACGGCCCCAGTGTCGCTCAAATTGCTAGCTAGCGGTACGGACAAAGATCACATTGCCATCGTGACGGTTTGCCACCACCAGCCCCCTGAGTTCAGGCACGTACTGCATGGCGTTTTGCAGGCCATTGGGTCGCGAAGCCGGCGCGGCGCCGGTCATGGCAGGTTCGTCCACGCGCCAAGTCTCAGGATGCACACGCAGGATCTTGATCACGCTGCCTGTGTTGAAGGCGACGATGTAGCGGTCGTTGCTTTGGTCATAGCTCACGCTCGGGTAGCCTTGTATGGAGAGCGCATCGGCGCCCAGACCAGAAAAGACCGCGGCGACGGGTGTGCCATCCAGGCCGCGAACTTCCGGCGCCACGGTGTTATAGCCGCCGACGATCAACATCCGGTTGCGCAGCGGATCAATTGCAGCGCCTGCATACCAGGGCGCCCTTGACACATCCGACAGGCGCGCCCAGGTATTGGTGGAACGGGTCCATCGATACCAGCCGGGGTTGTAGCTTCTGGAGTAGTACACGTCATCCGTCAACGGATGTTTGACGCACAGGCAGGCGGTCCCATCGCCCGCGCCGGGAAACTGGGCCACGTAGTCGGGGGCGTCCCAGTCACCTGTCGCCAGGTTAAAGCTGAACGAGCGCTTGTCGCCTTTGTACGGAAAATCGCTTGGCGCCGCCGGAAACGGGCCGTTTAGGCCCCCACTCACAAACACCATCATCCGGTTTTGCGAGTCGATGAACTGCGTGGCGTAGTAAGTGTGGGTGGCGGCCGGTCGGTGGTCCAGGTAGAACTGCGTCGCGTTGATGATGTCGGCGTTGGGGGTCGGGCCTCGGAGCTCGACCCATTGCGGCGTGGCGACGTTCAGTTGCAGGGCATCGACCTCATTGCCCGCGTAGTCGCCATGCCCCCCGGCCGCGCCCAGCATGTACACGCTGCCTTGGCGTTTCAAGGTGGCGCCACACCACGCGTCGATCTTCGAGCGCGGGCCGGTAATGCCCAGCGAGCGCACCGCCGGGTCAACGCTCGACAGCGCGGTGTTGGGAATCTCGTGCCACTGCCACAGCGGCAAGGCGGCCACCCAGGCGGGCAGTGGACCGCTTGGCGGCATCGGCGTAACCGGAGAAGGCTCGGGTGTTGGTGTGGGCGTGGGCGTTGGAGTGGGCGTTGGTGTCGGAGTCGGCACAGGGGTGGGTGGCGTGACGACTTCGGGAGGTGGCAACGGCGGTGATTCAACGGCGGAGGCGCTGGACCCCCCGCCGCAAGCCGCCAGCAATAGGGCGCTGGCGGGAACTGCTGACAGGCGCAGGAAATCGCGGCGCGTGTTCGCTGCGATTTGGATGGACGAGAGTTGTTTTGTTAATCGGGTCATGTTCGTTTGGATGGCCGCTCACGGCTCGATGATCGGGCGCACGCTCCACACCGGACTGGCCGTGAAACCGGATTCCAGTTGGCGCCAATTGGCCGCACCGGTCACACGTTTATAGGCCTGCACGGCGCCCGGCACTTGATGCTGAACCGCATAGGCGATGGCGGGCTGTAGGTTACCCCAATAGCTGCTCGCTTCCGGGAAGTTGCCCCCCCTTAGGCCCGGCGCTGTGCCAGGGTTGGGTGCTTTCAGGGTCGCAGCATAGATGGCACCCCAATCCGTGTGCCAGGGGCCTGTGCCGGTAACGAAGTCGGGTGTATCGCTGGGTGCCACGGCAACGGTGTACTGCGCCGCGTCCGCATACAGGTAGTCGGTCGTAGCACCGCCGCCCAGCCGCCCCACAATGCTGCGCGCCTTCCAGGCAAAAAACTCCGACAAGCGCTGGCTGCTGGCCTCCGAGATGGCCGGCCGCAGGGCCTTGGCGTAGCCGAAGGCGGCGGTGTAGAAGTCTTGCATCCACGCCGCCTCCACATACACGCCATCGCCGACGCCGGTGTAGTCGCTGTAGGGCATGACCCAGCCAAAGGGGTTGTTGGGTTGCGCCACATAGCGCGCGTGGTTCCAGTCGATATTGGCTTGCAGTGATGCAAGCAACTCGCCGCGCAGCGCGGTGTCGTCATCCGGCGTGGCGCAGGCGGCTTGCGCCAGTGACCGAATCGCCCAGGCCGCGCCGCGCGTGGTGTTGGCGCCCGCGGCCGACTGAAACACGCCTTGGGACTGGAGCCGCTGTGTGTCGGTGTTCTTGAGGTAGTTCAAGGTCGCGACAAACTGGGTTTCTTCCATGAAGTACCAGCGCCCGGTGACCAGATAAGCCAGATAGCCCAGCGAGGGCTGATGGCTGGACGCCCAGGTGGCGGGGGCGGTGCCCGTGGCATTGGGCGTGTAGCTGCTCTTGGATGAGGCCCCGGACGAACTGATGCCACTGCCGCCTCCCACCACCAGGTTGGGATAGCTGGAGAACAAAAGCGGGCGCTGCGTGGTTTCGTCGCGAAAGTGGATGCCATAGCGCCCGGCCCCAAAGGCGTTGACGATCAGGCTGGCCTGGGTCTTCTGGCTCGGCGCCGTGAGGTAGAGCACGTCCCACTCCGGCAGCAGCCCGATGGACCCGTGGTAGCCCGCCATGCCCATGGCGCTGGAGTGATTGCCCAACTGCAAGGGCGCATAGCTTGCCACCGCCGCTGCAATGGCGCTAGCGTTGGCGGGCACGGCAGCCCGGTACGACGGCACCAGCGCGCTCGCCTGCAGGTAGGCCGTGTCGTGTGTGATGGTGATCTGTGGTGCGTCACCCAGCCAGTGCGAGAGCTGGCTGCCGGCAAGCAGCGGGGTGCGGCAGTGGTTGGGCAGATCGATGCTGGCGCTGAATCGCTGCACGCCCCCCAGCACAAAGGCGAAGTTGGCCGACCGGTTGCTGGGCGCGGCCACGCGCAGGTAGCCATTCTCAATCCAGGGCAATACCTCGACCGCGCCGCCGGCAAACAGGCGCACCTCCAGCCAGGCCACCAGGTGCGCGTCCGACCCCACCGGCTTGCGGTACACCCAAGATGACATGTGCGGGCCGCTGATCCATGACTGGAAGGGACTGGCCCAGTCCGCCGCGCTCCAGGAAGCCGCGCCAAAACTGCCGCAATCGACCGCTGCCGTGACTCCTGTTGCGGCCAGGTTGGAGGTGGTCAACTCGGCGCCGTAAGCCGTTGCCCCTTTAATCAAAGTGACAGCGAGGGGCGTGTTGGCGACCAGGTTGGCACGCCCGGAAATCACGGCGAACTTCAACGAGCCGTCGGGCCAACGGTTCTTGGGAACAACCTGGAGGCTGGCCAGGTCGGCCGTCAGCGCCTCATGCAGCGGCACGTCGCCTTCGCGAAACGCGTAACCCAAGGTGAAGGGCACCAGCGCCGCATCGGTGGTGCTACTCAGCGTGAACCGCATCGGACCGGATGGCGTGGGCGTGGGC
>CXWL01013396.1_pt1 | contig 12765 bp, 8 predicted proteins | sample 590931 | NCBI WGS metagenome assembly CXWL01 (sample SAMEA3498368, study PRJEB10139) | groundwater metagenome | biome: water well; material: biofilm material | place: Germany | collected 2015-04-27
TGCCATAACGGGACGACGGCGCGGGGGAAATCCACCACGCACGTTCCAACGACGGCGGCCTGCGAACTGTGCCACAGGTCGACGACGACCTTTACTGGAGCGCAGTTCAGCCACACGGGAATCACGACGGGTTGCGCGACCTGTCACAACGGCTCGACGGCGGTGGGTAAACCAGCAAACCACATCCCAATCGCCATGGCTTGTGAGACCTGCCATCGGTCCACAACGGCCTTTTCCGGATCGAGATACCACAGCTCGGTGGTGGCGACGCCGGGGCAATGTAACACCTGTCATGAGCGTGGCACGAATTGGTTAGGGGTGCAGGGTAAGAGACCGTCAGACCATAACGGTAGAGAAGCAGCGCCAAACTCTTGTGATAACTCAGGCTGTCATAGGGTCGGCGGAAGTTTTTGACTGAGCCACAAGTTGGTGACGTTGCTCGATAGATCAAGTTAGCAGGGGGAGCACCAGGCATTTATAGTTGCCCCACAGCAATTGCAAACACCATCGTAGTTAGCTCTTGCCGATGGACTCCGAATTAGCCTTGAGTTGAGCGAACTTCCCATCTATCAGAGGTTCTCATTGACGGGAGTCGATACAAGAAAATTACGCCTTGCGGCGTGGGCAATCCTTCTGTGCGGAGTCTTTGCCCTCGGTGACCTTGTCGTACCGACTCCGGTTGTTGCGCAGGTTCTTGACCGCATTGAGATTGTCGAAACTCCGACAACGGCGGAGATCCATATTGTCTTCAATGCGCGGGCGCTGTATTTACGGCATACCCCCTCCCAACAAGGTGATCTCATCAGAATTTTTCTCGACTTCCCCGATCTGGACCGCTCGCGTAGATTCCCACGGGAGTTAGCAACATCCCCCCCCAGCGACCTGATCCCAAAATTTTCCGTTACATTTCCCGACCAAGGGACAAACGGTCTCTCGATTCAATTTGCCAAGCCGGTGCGATTTCGTGTGAGCCAGCGGGACATCAGAAGCAGCAGCCGGATTGTAATTTCGGTCAAGTTAGATCGCCCGGTGCTTCCCCAAGAGGTTGACGTTCCATCGTCGCCGGCGTTGGGCGAGAAGGGAGCAAAGCTGTCATTCGATGTACCACCGTTTAGTCCCGGGATGGATGTTGAGACCTATGCCGAGGATTTGATGAAGCTGGGCCGTAAGGCACTGAATGTCGGAGAGCATGAGAGCGCAGTGCAGATCTTCAACGCACTTCTCAATCTACCGCCGAATAGGCAATCTCGAGGAGCTCAAGAATGGGTTGGAGTGGCGAGGCAACGGAACAAGGAATATGCGAAAGCGAAAACGGAATATGAACTCTATCTCAAGCTCTATCCCGAGGGAGAAGAAACGGTGAGGGTGCGTGAACGGTTGGCATCGTTGGAGGAGACCACGGGTCAACTTGCACAATCCAAGACCAGCAGACCGACTAAGAAGATCGATGAAACGCGGGTCTACGGGAGCGCATACACGTACTATTATGGCGGGTATTCCCAGACGACGACGACGGACAAAGTGGCGAATAGCACCACGAGCCGCAATATTCAGGACCAGTCATTGCTGCAGTCGGCGTTCGATGTGACAGGGCGATATCGGAAAAACGAGTACGACAACAAATTCGTTGTGCGCGGAACGCAATCGCACGACTTCTTGGCTGCCACAGATCTGAGGCGAGATATCAGCCGTCTGAGGGCTCTCTACTTCGAACACGCGAGTCAGGATTCATATTTCATCCGAGTCGGCCGACAACCGGGGAATACAGGAGGCGTGCTGGATTTCCGATTCGACGGCGCTTGGTTGCGGTACGTCGCCGTTCCTCAATTCTTGAATGTGAACCTTATTGCAGGTCAGCCTCGGCAATTCAGCTTGAGTTCCAATTACGTTCCTGACGATCCTCGGAATTTTCGGGCGGACTTGAGCCGCTACTTTTATGGGGCGAATGTGGATATCGGTCCGATCGGACAGGCATGGAACGCCAATATGTACGTCATCAACCAGATGGTCAACGGCGTAGTTGACCGCAGAGCAGTAGGGACAGAATTGCGGTTTGCGTCAAACGGGAAGAATGCTTTCAGTTTGATCGACTACGACGTGTCCTACAACATTCTTAACGTCGCGATGCTCAACGGAACCTGGGTGACCGACAAGACGACATACACCGTATTGCTGGACCATCGAAGAACGCCATATCTGCAAACTACAAATGCGCTCTTTGGGACTCCGAATGCCAATCTTCAGAACATCAATACTACGAATGAAAGTCTCTTGCGGGAACAGGCAAAGGCTGTAACCGCGATCAGCGACCAGGTTCTTGCCGGGGTGCTTCATGCCGTGAGCAAAGATTGGCAGCTCGGTGGAGATGTCCGCCTGAATCGAATTTCCGGCACAGGGGCCACAAACTGCTTGGTAATCCTGCCAGGCACCAGCACCCTCTTTCTCAACCCGAACGCGACGACCGATGCCGCCTGCTCCTTACAGGCGTTGCCTGGGACTGGAAACATATGGACCTATACGGCTCAAGCGATTGGGGCGAACTTTCCGGTTGAAAATATGACCTTTGTGGCGAATGCCAGCTACATCACGAGTCAGGCATACCGAGCGCAATCCCTCACGCTCAATTCGTTGGCTCGCCTCGGACAAAATTTCCAGTTCGACACGTTTGTCCTGCTCTATCATCAGAAGGATAGTTTTGACGTGGATCTGTATCGCGTGACCCCGACGGCTCGAATAAATTATCGCTTTTTTGACAATTGGACCTTCGAGGCCTCAGGCGGGCTGGAAAAAACGCTCACGCAGAGTTCGACACTGAAGGACTCGACGTCGAGACAGTTCTTTTTCTTCGGCCTCCGGTGGGACTTCTCCTAACATGCATATTCATGACGATTGTCTCGAAATGGCAGAGTACCGCGCGACAAGCGACAAGCGAGGGGGTGAGGCTGTATGAAGGCTGAAGACGGACCTGTTCGGAACTTCAAACTCAGCACCCAGCTCTCAGCACTTAGAACTTCAAGTCACGCCTGCTGCGCACGTCTTGTCTGTCTCGCTCTCGTGTCACGAGAGGCGCGACGATCATGACCCTCATATTTTGTTTTATCGCTTGGGCCATGACCGTTCTCGTGCTGGGATCGCTTCTGTGGCCGTTGATCAAGCGTCAAGAGCCATCGAAAAATGAAGAAGGCGGAAAGGCGCTGTTGGTCTATCGCAAACTATTTGGCGAATTGGATCAAGATCATCAGAACGCCATGCTGACAGTAGGGTCACTCTCGTCATCGATCGTGAAATCCCATAACATTGAGGAGATCGGATGTCACAATCGTATCTCACTACGTTGCTCTATCTCTTGCCGGTGATCTTTGCGCTGACTCTGTACTACCGCCGCCATCATAAGCGGGAAAGGCACTATCGCGCTCGTCTGGAGGAAACGGTGAAGGAGAGTATCCCTGAGCCGCTTACCCTGCACCCGGTGATCGATACGAACAAGTGCATCGGCTCCAGCGCCTGTGTAAAAGCCTGCCCGGAACATGCGCTGGGGATCATAAGAGGAAAGGCGACACTCGTTCAGCCCGATCACTGTATCGGGCATGGGGCCTGTGAGGCGGCCTGCCCCGTGGAAGCCATTCAGCTGGTGTTCGGGACAGAGAAACGCGGGATCGACATCCCTCAAGTCAAGCCGACCTTCGAAACCAACGTTTCGGGCATCTTTATCGCTGGGGAGTTGGGAGGGATGGGTTTGATCCGCAAGGGAGTCGATCAGGGGAAGCGCGCGATTGAGACGATCAGGAAAAACAAAGCGAAGGGGGGCGAGCTGGATGTGGTAATCGTCGGCGCCGGGCCGGCCGGTATCTCCGCATCGCTGGCGGCCAAGGAGTCAGGACTGAAATTCATGACGGTCGAGCAGGAAGACTCACTCGGTGGTTCAATCTTTCACTACCCGCGACGGAAACTGGCCATGACGGCGCCTATGACGCTGCCGATTGTCGGCAAGTTCAACAAGTACGAAATTACGAAAGAAGAGCTGCTGGATTTTTGGGGCAAGATTACCCGTGAGAATAACATCAAGATCAATTTCTCGGAGCGTATGGATTCGATCGCAAAAACGGGGAGCGGTTTCCTGCTGAAAACGTCGAAGGATAGTTATAAAACGAAGAACGTGCTCCTTGCCATCGGCCGCCGTGGCACACCTCGCAAGCTTGGCGTACCAGGGGAAGAGCAATCCAAGGTCGTCTACAGCCTGATCGATGCGGAGCAGTATCGCGGTCTGCATGTGCTGGTGGTGGGTGGTGGAGATAGTGCAGCGGAAGCTGCCTTGTCGATTGCCGCGGAACGAGACACCACGGTCACTATTTCCTGTCGCGGCGATGAAATTTTTACCCGCCCAAAATCCAAGAACCGCCAGCAGCTCAAGCAATGCGTGGAGAAAAAAAAGATCACTGTGTACATAGACGCCAATGTGAAGGAGATCGGGCCGGACAATGTAACGCTGAATCACGGAGGGAAAGACATCACCATGAAGAACGACGCTGTGATCGTCTGCGCCGGCGGCACGCTTCCGACAGCCATGTTGAAAGAAATCGGCGTTATCGTCGACACCTATTACGGCACGGCGATGGCGAAGTAAAGGAGCCGTCGCTCCCGTCGTCTCACAGTTGAGATCAGGGTGGTGGAGCGCATGACTTGAAAGAGGTCTCTATGAGGAGTCGAGCAATCGGACTCTGTGCAATAGCTCTGCTTTGTGCTTCCTGCAGCGCGTCACAGCCTTTCCCTGTTTCAGGGGAATCGCCTCCATATCAGCCCAAGGGAGAAGTTGCCTCTCCGGTTCAGCCATTGCGTAGGCTGGCTGAGCAGGGGAAGAATCGTACAATAGCTACGAGTCCAGGATGGCTGAGTGAGATGCATGGATCGAGATACTTGGAATGTCGGCCCTCAAATCTCACACGTCGGCTCCTGCCGGCATCATCTTCACACCTATCTCATCCTTTTTACCTACTCCGCCCATCGTTCTGTCATCCGCCTTTGTCGCTTTAGAGCAGCGCTTTTTTCTGCTCTCGTTCGACGGCGTTTCCCATACTCTGACATCAAAACCCTCTCGATAATATCTCCTGACAGAGGGCACCCCCTCTTAAGTAGTGAGTAGTCATCCCCCCTCTCGATTGGGTGAACTCTCTGATAAGAAGTCGTAGTTGTCCCATTACTGAGTGAAGCCGCAGGAGCGTATATCCATACATGGGTGAGGAGCAACGAGTAGGCATCGCTCCCTCAGCCGATTCACCGGCAAGCCCGGTGAGCCTGTCGCATTAATGAGCGCTAAAAGCATCCATCGCATCGGTGCCTTTGGGATTGTTTGCGAGCGTTCGTACTTAACGAAGGGGGGAGTTATGAGACGGATTATCAGACGAGTTACAATGGGACTCAAGTGGCCCAAATGGGGTGAATCTAAAGGGCCAAGGCTGGGAGTGGCAGGATTCTCCACGTTGGGAGTTGGAGCGCTGGTTGCCGCAAACGTGTTTTACGCGTTTGCGGCTCCACTGGGAGGCGGCACGTTGGACCCCTTGTCGATTCCAAAATACGTTACGAACTTGGTCATTCCGCCGGTGATGAAGCAGATCAATATGGGGGTGGAGGGAGACGGGGAGGATGTGACGGACAACTATAGGATCGCCGTCCGGCAATTCAAACAGCAAATCCTGCCGAACGGTCTCCCGGCGACCACGGTATGGGGCTACGGTCCTCAGTCCGACCCGACACCTACCGTTGCCCCGGACCCTCGCTCGCAGTTCAATTATCCTGCCTATACAATAGAGACAACTGCCAACCGACGCGTCGACGTCCGTTGGATCAATGGCTTGGTAGACAAGACAGGGGGCTACCTCCCCCATCTGTTGCCGGTGGATCAGACGCTCCATTGGGCGAACCCTTCCAAGGACTGCATGCACGGCGACCCCCGAACCGATTGTATGGGCAAAGACCCGGCGCCCTACAGAGGTCCTGTGCCGATGATCACCCACGTCCATGGTTCGCATGTAGATCCGGACAGCGATGGGAATCCTGAAGCCTGGTGGCTGCCTGCGGCGAACGATATCCCTGCGGGCTATGCGCGGTCAGGGCAGCTCTTCGATGACGCAACCGGATCGAAGAACGGCAATCGAGGCTATGCGAATTTCTCCTATCGGAACGATCAACCGGCGACGACGCTTTGGTACCATGACCATACGTTGGGGATGACGCGGGCCAACGTCTATGCGGGGCCTGCGGGGTTTTGGCTGATCCGCGGCGGGGTCTACGACGGTGGGACAGATGTCACGAAGAACAATAAGAATGCCGTGCTGCCTGGGCCTGCTCCGGTGCCTGGGCAAGGGTTACTCGCCCTCAATACTCCAGGAAACAAGGTTCGGAATGCCGTTCGCGAGATCCCGCTCGTGATCCAAGATCGTTCTTTCAATAGTGACGGGTCGCTTTTCTATCCTGGAGATCGCGCGTTCTTTGAAGGGATGATTCCTGAGGCGCTCCAAGTTTTATTTGCTCCGAGTTCCGATGTGGCTCCAATCTGGAACCCCGAGGCCTTCTTCAACGTGATGGTGGTGAATGGGACAAGCTGGCCGAAGCTCGATGTGGCGGGAGCCAGCTATCGGTTTCGCTTGCTGAACGGGAGCAATTCACGATTTATCAACCTTGCGTTGTTTGTGGTCAAGCCGAATGGCGAGATCGATCAGACTCAGGAGGTTCCCTTCTATCAGATCGGTGCGGATCAGGGCTTTCTTCCCCAGGTGGTGAGAATCAAGGTCGGTGAGCAGATTGCCTTGACTCCGGGCGCAGACGAGCCGGTATCCAATCCGAGCCCAGACAATCAGAGGGCGTTGTTAATGGCGCCGGCGGAACGGACCGACGTTATCGTGGACTTTAGTAACTTGCCTGATGGAACGGTGGTTCGGATGATCAATACGGCGCCGGATTCTCCTTTCGGTGGCTTTCCGTCCGACCCAGCGGACCCGGAGACCACGGGGCAAGTCATGCAATTTGTGGTGAAGCATGTCCTTACAGGTGCGAAAGGCTCAACGGACGGGAAAACGACAATGCTCGCGAACTTGAAGCTCAATGCGGAGGACCAGCTTAGCGCGCCGGTCGTGACGCGACTGGTGTCGCTGAATGAGGAGTCATCCTCGAAAGTGTGTGTGCCGGTCGATGCGGAAGAAAACTTTGTGTTGGACGAACACGGCAACCTGGTGCAGGCCCCCTGTGATGCGGATGGGGTCGGAGCCTTCGGGCCTTCTGCAGCCAAGCTTGGAACAGTCAAAGGATCGGGAGAATCGGCTGTGGGGATCCCCCTGCAGTGGACGGATGAGACCGGCGCCAGTCAGCCGACGAAAGTCACATTGAAGAGCAGAGCCACGCTTACGGTGAACGTCACTGAGGCGCCGAAGCTGGGCGATATCGAGGAATGGCAGATATATAATTTCACCGCGGATGCCCATCCAATCCATCTGCATCCGGTTCGGTTCGAAGTGGTCAAACGTACGCTCCTCGATGGATCGCCAAGTCAACACGGCGATCTGCCGCCAGGAGAATCGGGTTTCAAGGATACAGGGATTTCTTATCCGGGAGAGATTACGACGATCAGGGTTAAGTTCGACCTCCCAGGCCTCTATGCGTGGCATTGTCATATCGTCGAACACGAGGATAACGAGATGATGCGTCCGTTCGTGGTGCTCGCCGATCGTCCGGCGCCGCATCATCACGATGGCGATGATCGGGTTCGGCATAGTCACAAGAGGATGAAGCCTCACTACCGTTGGGCCGAGCCGCAACAGAGCAATGGAGGAAGGGGCTAGAGGTTTGCAGGGATTCGTCTATTAGTAAGAGACGAGGGCCGTCTGTTAGGCGGCCCTCGTTCATTTTACGCGCCGGTTCTTTTCTGATTTGACGGCATCCACTTGCTTTGAGCCTGAGCCGCAGCCACGCAGTAGTTCTAGCCCACCCCCATTCCCACGATTCGTTACATCGGACACTATTGCGTTCTTCATCTCATCTGATGCAGCAGTCTATCGAGAGCCACGTTCACACGAGGCCTATTCGCTTCACGTTTTTGTGCGCCGACGAGATTGTCGTAGAGAATTGTCTAACGGTCAGAACTCATGAGCGACCCTCTCCAGGAGTTGGGACTCTTGGGGTTGAGGAATGGAAACCAGGATAGTCGTCCCCTCTCCCGGAGAGGAGTCGATGGTCAAGTGCGCGTGAAGATGCTTGACATGGGTAGCCATCGTCGTGAGCCCGAGTCTATCGTTTCCGATCTCGGCAGGCTTGAACCCTATCCCGTCATCCCGGATTTCCAGCCTGGCCGTTCCCTCCCTTAGGCCGAATCGGATACTCCCGCAGTTGGCTCTCGCATGATGGACGGTATTATTGACGGCTTCTCGCGTAACTGCGAGGAGATGGATTTCTTGCTCCACGGATAACCTGCCTGCGGCAATCGGGTCCACGTCGATCAAAAAAGGAGGACAGGGCCAAGAGTCAGTATGCCGAACCAACAGCTGCAGCGACTGCAATAAGCTATCCTGGGGAGCCGTCCGAGGCTCGAGCCGCGCGATGAGATCGCGGGCCTCGTGGATGACTCGGTGCAACTGAGCCAGTGTGCGGTCAAGTTGATTCGGGGCGCGGTCTGGAGCCTGAATGAGCAGGAGTTTTGACGCTTCCAACCCCATGCTGACCGCCGACAGGGACTGCAGCAAGCTGGCGTGGAGGTCATGATATAGCTGTGCCCGCTCTTCCCCAAGTCGGTGGAGCCGCTGCGCGCTGCGCTGTTTCATTTCTTCCATGTGTTGCCGTTCAGTCACATCGCGGACAATGATTGTGTAGTGGGAGGCGCCGGCTATGTTCATTTGGCTTACGGAGAGTTCGCTTTGGAACGATGTGCCGTCTTTCCTTCGCCCGATCGCTGAGTCGCCGGTGCAGGCAGCTAACAACGGTTGCTCAGGGCCGGTCTTCTGATGGTCGGTCCCGCGCGGTGTTCGACGAAGGAGAGTCTGAATCTCGCGGCCCTGCAACTCGGCCACGCTATGCCCGAAGAGCGTACATGCCGCAGGATTGACCGATTCAATGATCCAGCGCGTATCTGTGACGAGGATTCCGTCCGCGGCATTCTCCACGAGGCTGCGCAGGCGGGCCTCTTTCTCGCGCAGCTCTTCCAGCGATCGGACTGCCTGCGCGCGCGCCTCCTCAAGGTCGTTCGTCCGCGCAGCGACTTTGGACTCAAGGGACTGAGTGAGATCCTGGAGCGCGCGTGTCTGTGCGCTTAGCGCAATGGCTGTTTCGGTCGCGACAGTGAGGAGCCGTTCAAAATCTCCCTGAGGGTTACCTTGGGATAGGGAGGGCACGGGAGAGTACTCTCCCGGCGAGAGCGGAATACCTGTCGTTTGTAATGTCGACACGACGCTGTGCAGCACGGTGGATGTTTTTTTCAGCACGTGCCGGATGGCATAGATGCCGACCAGCATGATCGTCAGCGTGACAGCGAGGAGTTGCCAGACTGTTTGCGCTTGCTCGCGTTCGATTTGGGAGAGAGAGACAACCATGCGGACCCACGCTGTGACTTCATTTCGGTCGAACAATGGTTCGACGATGATCAACGTGGGCTGCCCATCGTCCAAGAAGGTCTCAAGAATAGCTTCACGCCTCGACTTTCTTGCTTCGAGCCACCCTGGATCGTCCAGAACGGTTCCAATCCGACCGGGCTGCTTTGCGGCAACGACCAGGTTATCGTTGTCCACGATGTCGATATCCAGCAGAGAGTCGTCTTGCATATATAGCTGCAACGACTCCTGAAGGCGGAATAGGTTGTCGAGAACGGCGGCGGAGCCGACAGCGGCGAACGTGCGGGCAACGGCGCGGGCCCGTTCTTCCGCCGCCTGCCGGAGCACATGATGTTGCTGAACGACGAGAACTGCTGTTCCGGCTCCCATGACAAGAAACAGAACGAGGCTGACGCTCACTCCAAGACGGAGAACGAAGTTGTGAGTCCAGGCATATCGCATGCGTGTTGCAATTGAGAAGTGGGTAGTCGGCATTGGCTTAACTCACCTGTTCATGCGGAGACCGCCATCGGCTCCATCCTGACGAAATTCGAATGTGACGACCGCTTCCCCGTTCGAGGGAACGGTGACATGCGCCTGTAGTTGACCCAGGCGTTCATGCCATACGGAGATGTTATGCTCTCCTGGCGGCACATTGAGGATCCTGGCATCCCCATGTCCATCGGTTACGCTGAAATAGGGATGCTCGAAAGCCATAACGTACCCCCGCATGAATTTATGTGCATCACACTGCACCAGATACAGCCCAGACTTCGAAACTTTTTTCCCGACAGCCCGAGCATTGACCACCATGGCTACATTTACGAAGGTGCGCACCCCGCTGGTAATATGCGTATTGTGCGGGACAGGGTCCAGGTTGTGGATTTCAAGGGCCGACCCTGTCTGGATGGCCATAACATGAGGCGAAAAAGAACACCGAGAGTTCAAGAGCGCCATCGGTGGAATCTGTGCCGGTACTTTTCCCGGTGCATGAAGTCCTTCGATCATGACCACGGCATCCTTCAGTCCTCCTGAGGGGGAATGGACCTCCACGGACTGTGAGGATACTGTCGTGCCGCAGATATCTGGATCCCGGGTGACGATCGTGTCTGTCGGCTGTGGGATCGCCCCACGGTAAAAAACCTGTACGGTCAAGAGACCTGGTTCCATCTGCGCCAGTGCCGACGGCAGGGTTGGAACGAGCAGGGCGATGCATAGAACAGCCAATAACTTGAAATTATTTTTCAATCGACTATTTGGGCAGGGCTGATTCATGAGTTTCCCTCCGATAGGAGGTCGAGCTTGAGAACCCCGGCGCTTGTGACGAGTTCATGTTTAATGGCATAGGCTGTCAGAGCGGCCGTAGTTCTCAGATTGAGCTTCAGCATAAGGCTCGCACGATGTTTTTCCACGGTCCTGACGCTGATACACAGACACTCAGCGACTGCTTTGCTGGTTGCTCCTTCGGCAACCAGTTTCAATACTTCCCGTTCACGAACGGACAGTTTCTGCCAAGGAGTCTCATCATTGGGGGAGGGGGGCTGTTTCCCTAGGTATCCGGAGAGAACTTTGTCTGCGATCCTCGGACTGAGGTAGGTTTGTCCCTGTGCCACACTGTGAATGGCAGCCTTAAGCTCTGTGTACGATGATTCTTTGGGGAGGTATCCGGTGGCTCCCGCTTGAAGGGTAGCCTGGATAATTGACTCAGACACATGAACGGTGAGGACCAGACATTTGACTGTGGGATGAGAAAATCTGACTTGGCGGATCAACGCGGTTCCGTGTATACCAGGCATCGAGAGGTCCAGGAGGGCCACGTCTGGTTGGAGGGTGGCGATCAGGCGTAGCGCATCGTCGCCGTTGCCTGCTTCACCGATGACATGAAGTTGTGGATCGAGAGCCAAGAGAGAGGCCAACGCTTCCCGGACGAGTGTGTGGTCTTCTACCAAGAGAATTCGAATCCGTGAATCCGTAGTTGAGAGCTTCTCTTCCCTTGAGGAGGCGTGCGTCGAATCGCCATTCGATTTTGAAGGCTTCTTGTGGTTTGATCGGCGGTTCATAGGCATGCCCTTCGCTTACCTCACCCCGGGCTGCCTGCCCTACTCTGCCTGGCGAAGGCAAATGATCTCAAGACCACTTATCCCATAGCTGTTCTAAGTTGCAAAATACATTCGTAAATCCGGCAAGTTAAGTCGATTCTCCAGCGAGTCCACTCAGCGGGCAGACAGAACAGCCGTACTAAAGGTGGGAATGCTCAAGCTCATTTCCCAGGTAGGTTTATGAGTTTGATTTTTTTAGGCCACCAGGCTTCAAAGGCTTCCCGCAGCGACTATCTGGATAGAGTTCTCGACAAACTCCGTGTAGCGGCCTCCTGGGCCTCCGAGTCGATCTGACTCAGGGCGCTGAGCTGGTCCGTCAATTCCGCGATCCGTTTATCGTGCTCACGAACCTGTCGCTCAAGTGTGTGTACGGCCAGGTCTGTGTTTTGAGCCGATTCGGCAGTCTGCAGGTTGACAGATGTGGTTGCTCGCTGTTGTCTCAGCCATGTGCGCACCAGCCCTTTTGTGACGCCCAACAATGCCCTATTGGGTTCGTCGGCGGACTTGTGGTGGAACGTTCCGTGGGCCAGGAAGCGGATCCAGCGTTCACTTGAATCCGCGAAGGGGCCATTCGGCGAGGCGGCAATCGCCTGATGAAAGGAGGCTGCCGCTGCCTCTCCATTCTGGAATAACAAAACTACCGCCCTTGTGAAATGCACCCGATCGCAGAACTGGTTCTGAGCACAGGTGCTCAGGAGTGATTTTTGCTCTCGTTGTATGGTGCGCAAGAGGGCGCTATCGGTTGCATCAGCGTGAAATACCGGCACAGCCGCCGGCTGGGAACGGCCTGACAACATCGAACAGCCCCAGAGCATACCTGCCAACGCGAGTCCGGACCCATGACGAAGCCACATCGCATCCCCCTTGATCGGGCGAGAGTTCAAACCTATTACTGGGACAAGTGTAGCAGGCGGTTAGGGTGCTGGCGGTTAGAAGAGAGACCAAAGAATCCGGGTTGTAAAGAGTAGAGGAGCCATATAGATACATATAAGGTGGGTGCCTCATTCAAGTGAGAATGGCGAGCATGGTGGAACGTGACCTTCCCCCATTTCCGTGGACACCCGGTTAAGCCACCGCCGTTCTCGCTTCGAACTCGG
>CXWL01106541.1_pt1 | contig 12765 bp, 8 predicted proteins | sample 590931 | NCBI WGS metagenome assembly CXWL01 (sample SAMEA3498368, study PRJEB10139) | groundwater metagenome | biome: water well; material: biofilm material | place: Germany | collected 2015-04-27
CTGCAGCTTGTGGTGGGGTGTCTTTTCACCGTCAGCGTGCCCGCCATGGCGCAAGACGCGCCCGGCAACCGGGCCGTGAACGTGATCCCGACGTTCAGTTCCACCTTGAACTACACCGACATCCAAGGGTCGGTCAGCTTGGCCAACGGTGGCGAATTTGTCACCCGGCTGAGCCCTGGCATTCAAGTGCGCAGCCGTTCTGGCCGCCTGGTGGGCTCGCTTGACTACCATCTCGACGCCAGTTTCTATTCCCGAAAGAAGGATTCGCAGTCAGTAGAGAACGCCCTCAACGCTTCCTTCGCGCTTGAGGCTGTGCCTGGTTTCTTCTTCATCGATACAAGAGCCAGCGTTTCGCAGCAAGCCTTGTCTGCTTACGGACAGCAAAGTGCGGCTGACAGCTTGCTTGGCAACGACAACCGGACCGAAGTGCTGAACCTCGCGGTGTCGCCCTACCTGCGGGGGCTGCTCGGCAGCTTCGGCGACTACGAACTGCGACTGAGTGCGGCAGCCACCAATGGCTACAAGTCGATCACCGCCGATTCCACGAACAACGGGGGTTCGCTGAGCTTGCGTTCGCGAAATTCGGGCTCGATGTTCGGTTGGTCCTTGCTCGCCTCGCAGCATCGGGTGGATTTTCGTGCCGGTCGTGCTACCGACAGCGCACGAGCCTCGGCCGCCGTCACGGCGGTGCCTGACCGCGACCTCAAGCTGACGCTGCGAGGTGGTCAGGAGACCACCGACGTGGGCGGCTTCGAGCGCCGCCGCTACGACAACTGGGGTGGCGGGCTGCGCTGGACGCCCACCGACCGCACGGTGATCAACGTTGAAGGCGACCGCCGCTACTACGGCACCGGCCACCAGATCGCGGTCGAACACCGCCTGCGGCGTGCGGTGTTCCGCTATAGCAGTACCAGGGATGCGTCTTCCGGTTCCGACGCCACCGGCGTGGGGCAGCCGGTGACGCTGTACCAGCTTTACTTTTCACAGTTCGCTTCGGTGGAGCCTGATCCGGCTCGGCGTGAACAAATGGTGCGCGACTTTCTGCGGGCCATCGGCCAGGACCCGAACGCGGTGGTGGCCGGCGGTGCGGTGACGTCTGCGGTGACCCTGCAACGCCGCGACGACCTGTCGATGGTCTTGACGGGCAAGCGCACGTCCTTGAACCTGCAGGCCTTTGCCAGTTCTAGCCAGGTCATCGACAACCCGACGGGAGCCATCGATGACGGTCCGGTGCGCCAGCGCGGCATGATTGCCTCACTCTCGCACCGCGTCACCCCGCAGAGCACACTCAGTCTCATCGCTTCTGTGCAGAAGACGCTGGCCAACCGCCGGCAGGAAGGCACGGACATGCAATCGCTGTCACTGAACTGGACCAGTGTCATCAACAAACAAGCCACCGCCGGCATGAGCGTGCGCCACAGCGTGTTCGACAGCGCCATTGATTCCTACCGCGAGTCTGCCGTCACGGCCTCGCTCAGCCTGCGGTTCTGACATGTACGAAGCCTTTTACGGGTTGAAGAGCAAGCCCTTCCAACTCAACCCGGACCCCAACTTCTATTTCGCCAGCAAGCAGCATCGGCGCGCCAAGGCTTACCTGGAGTACGGCGTTTCGCGCAACGAAGGTTTCATCGTCATCACCGGCGAAATCGGTGCCGGCAAGACCATGGTGCTGCGTTCGCTGATCGAAGGCCTGAGCGGCAGCAACGTCATCACGGGCCACCTGGTCACCACCCAACTGGGGGCGGAAGACACCTTGCGCATGGTGGGCGCGGCCTTTGGTTTTCGCGTCAAGGACGTACCAAAGTCAGAGTTGCTGATCACGCTGGAGGCGTTTCTCATCAGCCAGACCAGCAAGGGCAAGCGTTGCCTGCTGGTGGTGGACGAGGCGCAGAACCTCACGCCGCGCGCGGTGGAAGAACTGCGCATGCTGTCGAACTTTCAGTTCGGCAACCAGGCCTTGCTGCAGAGCTTTTTAGTGGGCCAGCCCGAGTTCCGCGAGATCCTGCAGCGGCCCGAGATGGAGCAGTTCCGCCAGCGTGTGGCGGCCACCTGCCACATCGGGCCATTGGACGTGGACGAGACCAAGGGCTACATCGAGCACCGCCTCAAGTGCGCCGGCGCTGCGGGCAAACCCAGCTTCGAGCCGGCGGTGTTTGAAGTGATCTTCAAGGCCAGCGGTGGCATCCCCAGGCGCATCAACGCGGTGTGTGACCGCCTGCTGCTGGCGGGCTTCCTGGCCGGACGCACCCACTTGACAGCGACAGATGTGACCGAAGTCGTGCAGGAGTTCCAGCAGGAAAACGAAGTCCCCAAGAGCACCACGGCGCACGCGTCCATGAGCGGCGATCCGAGCATGCCGGGTGGCTTGGCAGGTGCCGCGCTGGACCTGGACCTGAGCAAGGTGGTGCTGGACGCCGAGCAGGCCGACGGCATGACGCGCCAGATCGCGTCCCTCACGGCCGACCAGCGTGGTGACCAGCTCCAGCGCCTGGAGCGCAGCCTGCTGCGCCTGGAGCGCATCAATGTGCAGACGCTGACGATGCTTCAGCAACTGGTGCAAGCAGTCAAGAAGCCGGGCGACGGCGGCAAGTCGTAAGCAACCCCTCCCTCACCGAAGGCCCCGCCATGCTCGCGCCTGCGATCACCAATGCGTTGACGATCGACGTGGAAGACTATTTCCAGGTCTCGGCGTTTGCGCCTTACATCCGTCGTGAGGATTGGGAAACCTGCGAATGCCGCGTCGAGCGCAACGTGGTGCGCATCCTTCAGCTATTGGCTGACCGCGACGTGAAGGCCACCTTCTTCACGCTGGGTTGGGTGGCCGAGCGCTACCCGCAGCTGGTGCGGCAAATTGTGCAAGGCGGCCATGAACTGGCCAGCCACGGCTACGGCCACGAGCGTGCCAGCGACCTGAGCCCGCAGGCCTTCAGCCAGGACATCACGCGCGCCAAGAGCTTGCTGGAAGACCTGTCGGGTGCGCCCGTCAAGGGCTACCGTGCACCGAGTTTTTCCATTGGTATCGGCAACCTGTGGGCCTTTGATGCGCTTGGCCAAGCCGGCTACGAATACAGCAGCAGCATCTACCCTATCCAGCATGACCACTACGGCATGCCCGACTCACCACGATTCGCCTACCGCGTGGGCGCCGGCCTGCTGGAAGTGCCGGTGACCACCGTGCGTTTGATGAACCGCAACCTGCCGTCCAGCGGCGGCGGTTACTTCAGGCTGCTGCCCTATGCCATGTCCCGCTGGTTGCTGCGGCGCGTGAACCAGCAAGACCGCGAAGCAGCCATCTTTTACTTCCATCCCTGGGAGATCGATGTGGGTCAACCGCGAGTGCCCGGCATCAACCTCAAGACGCGCTTCAGGCACTACGTCAACATCCCCCGCATGGAAACCAAGCTGCAGCAGTTGCTGGCCGATTTCCGCTGGGGCCGCATGGACCAGATCTTCTTGAACCCGGCGCAGCAAGCCGCCTGAGTGACCCCAGTGCCCACCATAGAGCGACTTTCTCCGGCCGACGGCCGCCTTGCCCAACAGTGGGACGAGTTTGTCCTGGCCTGCCCGCAGGCCACGTTCTTCCACCGTGCGGGTTGGCAGCGCATCCTGCGTGAAGAGTTTCGCCACGACACCTACTTTCTGTACGCGCACGAGGCCGGGCGCATCTCCGGTGTGCTGCCGCTGGCGCATGTGAAAAGCATGCTCTTTGGAAGCTCGCTCACCAGCCTGCCGTTTGCGGTGTACGGCGGCGTGGCGGCCATGGACGAAGCCAGCGCCAGCGCGCTGGAGGCAGAGGCCGAGCGCCTGGCCATCAAGCTGGGTGTACCGCACCTTGAATTGCGCCATCAGGTGCGGCGCCACACTGACTGGCCTGAGCAGGACCTGTACGTGACCTTCCGCAAGGAGATCCTGGCGGACGAAGAGGCCAACATGCTGGCCATCCCGCGCAAGCAACGCGCCATGGTGCGCAAGGGTATCAAGAACAAGCTCAAGGCCGAGACTGACACCGGCGTGGACCGTTTCTTCGCGATGTACGCCGACAACGTGCATCGCCACGGCACACCCGCGCAATCCAAGCGTTATTTTCAGAGCCTGATGCGCGAGTTCGGCCCCGACTGCGAGGTGCTCACTGTGGCCAGTGCCGAAGGCCAGCCACTGTCCACGGTGCTGAGCTTTTACTTCCGTGATGAGGTGCTGCCCTATTACGCGGGCGACGACTTCGCTGCGCGTGACCTGGCGGCCAACGACTTCAAGTATTGGGAGCTGATGCGCAGGGGCTGCGCACGCGGTCTCAAGACCTTTGACTACGGCCGCAGCAAGCTGGGCACGGGGCCGTATGCCTTCAAGAAGAACTGGGGCTTTGAGCCGACGCCGCTGCACTACGAATACCGCTTGTACAAGCGTGATTCCTTGCCTCAGAACAACCCGGCCAATGCCAAGTACAAGCTGATGATTGAAACGTGGCGTCGCCTGCCCATTGGCGTGGCCAACTGGTTGGGACCGAAGGTCGTGCGTGGCCTGGGTTGATGGCGAGCAATGGCCAACCTGCTTTTTCTGACGCATCGCCTGCCCTACCCACCCGACAAGGGCGACAAGATCCACACCTACCACCTGCTGCGACACCTGGCCCAGAAGCACCGTGTGCTGCTGGGCACATTTGTCGATGACCCTCAAGACGAACAATACGTGGACGCCGTGCAAGAACTCTGTGCAGAACTGCATGTGGCCCGGTTGCGGCCCGCGCAAGCGGGCTGGCGTGCACTGGGGTCGTTGTGGCGGCGCGAGCCGGCCACTGTGGCCTGCTATCGCGACGCCGGCATGGCGCGCTGGGTTCAAGGGGTCAGGCAACGCAAGGCGGCCGATGCGGTGCTGGTGCACTCTTCGGCCATGCTGCAGTACGCCGAGGCGCCGCCAGGTGCACCGCTGGTGGTGGACTTCAATGACGTCGATTCCGCCAAGTGGATGGACTACGGCAGCCGGCGCAACTGGCCGATGAACCAGGTTTACCGGCGCGAAGGCCGGCGGCTGCTGGATACCGAACGCCGTGGCGCCGCATGCGCGCGATGGTCGCTATTTGCCACCGAGCGCGAGGCCGCGCTGTTTCGGGTGCTCGCCCCCGAGAGCGCCGAGCGCGTCGGCGTGCTGGGCAATGGCGTGGACGCAGAGTATTTCAGCCCGGAACCGGGCCGCCCCTCGCCCTTTGACGCAGACGAAACCCCGCTGGTGTTCGTCGGCACGATGAACTACTGGCCCAACGTGGACGCCGTGATCTGGTTTGCCAATGAAGTGCTGCCCGCGCTGCGCAAGCAGTGGCCAAAGGTCCGTTTCTACATTGTGGGCCGCAGCCCCAGCGCAGCGGTGCGTGCTTTGTCCAGTGATGCGGTTCGCGTGGTGGGAACGGTGCCCGACACGCGCCCCTGGTTGCAGCATGCATCGGCCGTGGTGGCCCCCATGCGCGTGGCGCGTGGCATCCAGAACAAGGTGCTCGAAGCCATGGCCATGGCGCGCCCGGTGGTGGCCTCAGCGGCCTGCGCCGATGCGATCGATGCCGTGGCCGGGCAGCACTTGCGTGTGGCCCAAGACGGCAGCGAGTTGCTGGTGCATCTTGAGGCTGTGTTGGCCCGGCCCGCCGAGGCTGCAGCCCTGGGTGCTGCAGGCCGCAGCCGCGTGCAGGCCGCGTACAGCTGGGCCGGCCGCATGGCCAGTCTGGATGCCTTTCTCGGCCAAGTGGGAGCAGCAGCATGAACCTGGTTTCCAGTTTTGCTGCGCGCACCCCGGGGTGGCGTGTCCTGCTGCCTGGCGTGGTTGCCGCGGTGTCGGTGTTGCTGTTCTTCTGGGACACGGCCGCAGCCATGGTGGGCATCTGGTCCCGGTCAGACACCTTTGCCCATGCCTTCCTTGTGCCACCTATCGTGGTGTGGATGGTCTGGCGCCAGCGCGCAACGTTGGCCACAGTGCCCCTCAGGCCCGCCTATTGGGTGTGGCTGGTGGCCTGCGGCGTGTGCGTGCTGTGGCTGCTGGGTGAGTTGGCCAGCATGAATTCGGTGACCCAATTTGCATTGGTGAGCCTCCTGGTGTTGTTGGTGCCGGCGGTGTACGGAACCGCGATGACCTGGGCACTCTTGTTCCCTCTGCTGTTCCTGTACTTCGCGGTTCCGCTGGGTGAGTTTCTGGTTCCCCTGATGATGGAGGGCACGGCGGATTTCACTGTGGCGGCGCTTCAGCTTTCAGGTGTGCCGGTGTACCGCGAAGGCCTGCAGTTCGTCATTCCATCAGGCAACTGGTCGGTGGTCGAGGCTTGCAGCGGCGTGCGCTATCTCATCGCCAGCTTCATGGTCGGCACCCTGTTTGCCTACCTCAACTACCGGTCCACCTCGCGGCGCGTGATCTTCATGGTCTTGTCGGTGGTGGTGCCGGTGCTGGCGAACTGGGTGCGTGCCTACATGATCGTCATGCTGGGGCACTTTTCAGGCAACACGCTGGCGGTGGGTGTTGACCACCTGGTCTACGGTTGGGTGTTCTTCGGCGTCGTCATTGGCCTCATGTTCATGCTGGGTTCGCGGTGGTCAGAACCCGAAGCGGCACCCCCTGCAGCCGACGCCGGCGCCACGCGGGTGGCCAACACTGCGGTGCTCCCCCGTGCCTGGCTCAGTGCGGGTGTGGTGGCTGTGCTGGCGCTTGGCACGCAAGTCGCCGCATGGCAATTGGGCCAGGACAGCGGGCGGCCCGTGGCTGAGGTGCAGCTACCCAAGAATCTGGGTGGCGGCTGGCAAGAGGCTTCGGCGGCAGTGTCAAGTTGGGTGCCCGCCTACAAAGGCGCGCGCAGCACGCAAACACGAAGCTATGAGTTGGCAGGCAAGGTGGCAGGGGTTTGGGCTGGCTATTACCGTGACCAGGGCTACACCCACAAGCTGGTGACCTCCACAAATTTCCTGGTGGCTCCTGCGGATGCCAACTGGGGCATGGTTGCCGGTGGGACGGTGGCTGTCACGGTAGGCCAGTCGGTCTACAAGTTGCGTAGCACTGTGGTGCGTGCCTCGGCCGATGCCGGCGCCATGGCAGCCCAGCGCCTGCTCGTGTGGCATGTGTACTGGATTGGTGGCCATTTCACGGCCAGCGACGCGCAGGCCAAGCTGCTACTGGCACTGAACCGTCTGCGCGGCCAAGGCGACGATGCCGCTGCATTGATGTTCTACACCCCGCTGGGCAATGATCCTGCAGTGGCGGCCGATACGCTGCAGCGCCTGGTGTCTGGCCAATTGCCAGAATTCGACCGCGCTTTGCGCGCCACGCAGGGCCACGCCGCCTCTGCGCAGTGATTTTTTGACTTCGACTTTTTTGGGGAAACCAACCATGCAAACGCTGGCAGTCATCGGCCTGGGCTATGTGGGCCTGCCGCTTGTTGTTGAATTTGGCAAGCAGATCCGCACCATCGGATTTGACATCGCCAAGAACAAGGTCGAGGCCTGCCAGCGCGGCACCGACCCTTCTCGCGAATTGACTGATGCGCAGGTGCAGGCCGCCACGCATGCCGTCTACACCGACGACCCCAGGATGCTGGCCGAAGCCGACTTCATCATCGTGGCTGTGCCCACACCGGTGGACGACGCGCACATCCCCGATTTCCGCCCGCTCATAGGCTCGTCCACTGCGGTGGGCCGCCAAATGAAGAAGGGCGCCATCGTGGTCTATGAGTCCACGGTCTACCCGGGTGCCACTGAAGAGGTCTGCATCCCCGTGCTGGAGCGTGAATCGGGCCTCAAGTGGAAGCAGGACTTCTTTGTTGGCTACAGCCCCGAGCGCATCAACCCTGGTGACCGGGAGCACACACTCACCAAGATCTTGAAGATCGTCTCCGGTGACACGCCCGAGACCCTGGCCAAGGTGGCTGAGGTGTACGAGCGCATCATCGTGCCGGGTGTGCACAGGGCAAGCTCCATCAAGGCCGCTGAAGCCGCCAAGGTGATTGAAAACACCCAGCGTGACCTGAACATCGCGCTCATGAACGAGCTGGCCATCATCTTCCACAAGATTGGCATAGACACCTCTGAAGTGCTGCAGGCTGCAGGCACCAAGTGGAACTTCCTGAAATTCAAACCAGGCCTGGTGGGCGGCCACTGCATTGGCGTGGACCCTTATTACCTGACGCACAAGGCCGAGATGCTGGGTTACCACCCACAGGTCATCCTGGCCGGCCGCCGCATCAATGACGGTATGGCCAAGTTCGTGGCCGAGCAGACCATCAAGCAGCTCATCGCCGGCGGCAGCACCATCAAGGGAGCCAAGGTCAATGTGCTGGGCCTGACCTTCAAAGAAGACTGCGGTGACCTGCGCAACAGCAAGGTCATCGACATCATCAACGAACTGCGCAGCTACGGCGTGGAGGTGTTTGTCACCGACCCGCAGGCTGAAGTGGAAGAGGCCATGCACGAGTACGGCGTCAAGCTGTTGCCCTGGGCCGAACTGCCGCAGGCCGATGCCGTGGTGGCGGCGGTGTCGCACCGCGAGTACCTGGGCCTGCCCACGCAAGACATCGCCGTCAAGCTCAAGGCCGGGGGTGTGTTTGTGGATGTGAAGGCATCGTTCGACGCAGTGGCACTGCAGGCTGCCGGGTTCCGCACCTGGCGCCTGTGATGGCAGGGCGGCGGGCCTGACAGTGGGCGCCAGCGCCGATCCCCGCCCGCTGGTGGTGCACGTCGTCACCCGCTTTGACACNNGGTGGCCTGGAAAACGGCGTTGTCAACCTCATCAACCACATGCCGGCCAGCGCCTACCGGCACGCGGTGCTGGCGTTGACCGAGGTTACCGATTTCAGCCACCGCGTGCGCCACGCTGATGTGCGTTTCATTGCGTTGCAGAAGGCACCGGGCCACGGCTTCAAGCTCTACCCCAAGCTGTGGCGTTTGCTCAGGGAACTGCGGCCCGCCGTGGTGCACACCCGCAACCTGGGGCCGCTGGAAATGCAGGTGGCTACAGCGCTGGCTGGTGTGCCGGTGCGCGTGCACGGCGAGCACGGCCGGGAGCTGAATGACCTGGACGGCCACAACCGCAAGCTGCAAAGGGTGCGCCGGCTGTATTCACCCTTTGTGCATCGATACGTGGCGCTGTCGCAAGACCTGGAGCAGTACCTTGTGCAGCGCTGTGGCATTGCCGCGCAGCGCATCACCCAGATCTACAACGGCGTCGACGCCGATCGATTCCATCCCACCACTGGCACGGCGCAAGCCCTGCCGGGTTGCCCGTTTGGCGGACCCGCGCACTGGCTCATTGGCACCGTGGGCCGCATGCAAGGCGTGAAGGCGCAAACGCTGCTGGCCAAGGCCTTTGTGCGGGCCCTGCAGATGCAGCCGGCGCTGGCCGCGGCCTGGCGTCTGGTGATGGTGGGTGACGGCCCGCTGAAGGCGCAGGTCGAGTCCATCCTGCAAGCAGCCGGCGTGGCGCACCTGGCCTGGTTGCCGGGTGAGCGGCATGACGTGGCAGAAGTCATGCGCGGCTTGAATTGTTTCGTGCTGCCATCGCTGGCCGAAGGTATCTCCAATACCATCCTTGAAGCCATGGCCAGTGGCTTGCCCGTGGTGGCCACCCGGGTGGGTGGTAACGCCGAACTGGTGGGGCATGGCCGCACGGGCGTGGTGGTGCCGGCCGATGATGTTGATGCCATGGCGCAGGCGCTCTTGCAGCGCTTTGAAGACGCGGCGGGCACCCTGGCCATGGGGCAAAACGGCCGGGCTGAGGTGGAAAGCCGCTTCGGCCTGAATGCCATGGTGGCGGCCTACCAGGGCTTGTACGACCGTGAACTGGCCCGTGTGGGCTTTCAACGCAGGAACGACTGACAAGCGATGTGTGGCATCACCGGCATCTTCGACACCCGCTCGGCGCGGCCCGTTGCGCATGCGGTCTTGCACCGCATGAACGAGTCGCAGACCCACCGCGGGCCAGATGAAGGCAGCTTGCACCTTGAGCCCGGCGTAGGCTTCGGGCACCGGCGTTTGTCGATCATCGACGTGGCCACGGGCCAGCAGCCGCTGTTCAACGAAGACGGCTCCGTGGTGGTGGTCTTTAACGGCGAGATCTACAACTACCAGGACCTGATCCCTGAGCTGCAGGCCCTGGGCCACGTCTTCCACACCAAGAGCGACACCGAATGCATCGTGCACGCCTGGGAGTCCTGGGGCGAGGCCTGTGTGGAGCGCTTCCGTGGCATGTTTGCCTTTGCGCTGTGGGACCGCAACAAGCAGACCTTCTTCATGGCGCGCGACCGCCTGGGCGTCAAGCCCATGTACTACGCGGTGCTGGACGACGGCACGCTGCTGTTCGGCTCTGAGCTCAAGTCCCTGCTGGCCCATGGGGGCCTCAAGCGTGAGATCGACCCGTATGCCGTGGAAGAGTACTTTGCGCTGGGCTACGTGCCCGAACCGCGCACCATCTTCAAGCAGGCCAAGAAGCTGCCGCCCGCGCACACACTGGCCATACGCCGCGGCCAGGCGTTGCCCGAGCCGCGTGAATACTGGGACGTGCGATTCACGCTCGACAGCAAGATCACCGAGGCGGAAGCACAAGAAGAGCTGATGGTGCGGCTGCGTGAATCGGTGCGCTTGCGCATGATCGCCGAAGTGCCGCTGGGCGCCTTCCTCTCAGGCGGCGTGGACTCCAGCGCCGTGGTGGCGGCCATGGCGGGCTTGTCCACGGAGCCCGTCAACACCTGCTCCATCGCCTTTGACGACCCGCAGTTCAACGAAAGCGAATTCGCCAAGATGGTGGCCGACCGCTACCGCACCAACCACTTTGTGGAAACCGTGCGCAGCGACGATTTCGGCCTGCTCGACACGCTGGCGCGTTTGTACGACGAACCCTATGCCGACAGCTCGGCCATCCCCACCTACCGTGTGTGCCAACTGGCGCGCAAGCGGGTCACGGTGGCGCTGTCGGGTGACGGCGGCGACGAGACCTTTGGCGGTTACCGCCGCTACCGCATGCACATGATGGAAGAGCGCATGCGATCGGCCTTGCCGCAGTCGCTGCGTGGGCCGCTCTTTGGCCTGCTGGGGCGCGTCTACCCCAAGGCCGACTGGGCGCCGCGTGCCCTGCGCGCCAAAACCACCTTTGAAGGCATGGCCCGCGACGCGGTGCAGGCCTACTTCCACAGCATGGGCTTTGTGCGCGACGGTATGCGCGACGAGTTGTTCAGCCCCGCGCTCAAGGCGCAGTTGGGCGGCTACAAAGCCGACGAGGTGTTCCGCCGTCATGCGGCCAAGGCCGGCACCGACGACCCGCTGGCGCTGATCCAGTACATCGACACCCACACCTACCTGGTGGGCGACATCAACACCAAGGTTGACCGCGCCAGCATGGCGCACTCGCTGGAAGTGCGTGAGCCGCTGATGGACCACAAGCTGGTGGAGTGGGCAGCAACGCTGCCATCGGACATGAAGCTGCGTGGCAGCAGCGGCAAACACGTGTTCAAGAAGGCGCTGGAGCCTTACCTGCCGGGCGACGTGTTGTACCGGCCCAAGATGGGCTTTTCAGTGCCGCTGGCGCGCTGGACGCGTGGCCCCTTGCGTGCACGTGTGCGCGACGCCTTGCTGGGTGGCGCCATGCTCGACAGTGGGCTGTTCAACGCGCAGGCCGTGCGCAACATCGTCGATCAACATGAAAGCGGCAAGCGCGACCACAGCACGGCCGTGTGGACCATGCTGATGTTCGACGCTTTCTTGCGCTGCACCATGGACCAGGCGCCGATCAGCGCGGCGGCTTGAAGCCACCACCCGCCAACGATGCCCCGCGACGTGCGCACGCTCCTGTTTTCCACGCTCTACCCCAGCAGCGCCCGGCCGCTGCATGGCGTGTTTGTGGAAACGCGGCTGCGTGAACTGCTGCGCCGCGGTGGTGTGCAAACCCAGGTGGTGGCGCCGGTGCCGTGGTTCTGGTCCACCGATGCGCGCCACGGCAGCTACGCCGCCATGGCGCGCACGCCCCAGCGTGAGGTGCGCAACGGCATCGACGTGCATCACCCACGCTTTGTGCGCCTGCCCAAGATAGGCATGAGCTCGGCGCCTTTCATGCTGGCGCTGGGCGCTCGTGCCACCTTGGCCCGCATCCAGCGCGAAGGCTTTGACTTTGACGTCATAGACGCCCACTACTACTACCCCGACGGCGTGGCCGCCGCGATGCTGGCCCTGTGGTTCGGCAAGCCACTGGTCGTTACCGCGCGTGGCAGTGACGTCAACCTGATCCCCGACCACCGCGTGCCGCGCCTGCTGATCCAGTGGACCGCACGCCATGCGCGCGCTTCGATCGGCGTGTCGGCGGCGCTGGTAGAACGTCTGCGCCAGCTCGGCGCCGACGCCGCGCGCCTGCATGTGATGCGCAATGGTGTCGACCTGGACCGTTTTGCCGTGCTGGACCGCACCACCATGCGCAGGGAACTGGGCCTGCACGGCGCGCCGGTACTGCTGACCGTGGGCAATCTGCAAGAACACAAGGGCCAGCGTCTGGTGGTGCAAGCCTTTGCGCAATTGCGCCAACGGCAGCCGGCTGCGCGGCTGCTGATCGTGGGCGAAGGGCCTGACCGTGGCCACCTGGAGCGTCAGATCGCCGACGCGGGCCTCACGGCTGCGGCCACGCTGGTGGGCGCGGTGCCCAACACCGAACTGGCCCAGTGGTACAGCGCCGCCGACGTGCTGGTACTGGCTTCCAGCCGCGAAGGCTGGCCCAACGTACTGCTGGAAGCCATGGCTTGCGGCACGCCGGTGGTGGCCAGCCGCG
>CXWL01101760.1_pt1 | contig 12761 bp, 12 predicted proteins | sample 590931 | NCBI WGS metagenome assembly CXWL01 (sample SAMEA3498368, study PRJEB10139) | groundwater metagenome | biome: water well; material: biofilm material | place: Germany | collected 2015-04-27
AATGTCTTGGGAAGTTTGCATAGAGTCTCTCCAGGAACGACGTGCAGGGTTGCTGCCGGCGTTTGTTGTGTGTAAAACCGGCGGGGCCGGTTCGCGAACAAATCAAAAAAGCAATAAAATCCCCTTCCGAGCAGTGCCGCCTGGTAGGGAAACACGGTCAAAAAAGGTTTTTATAACGCAAGATCAAGGCCTTATGAGCGCTTTGGAACTATCGGGTTGAGGATCTCTTGGTACCACTACATCTAGTGCATTGCCATCGAATGACACTAATTGTAGTGCCGTACCCCTCCCGTTGCAATAGCTTAGAGACACTGAAAATCTAATTTATTTGGCATTTTTTTGGGTCCGCGCGCTTGACATTTCGCAGCCCCCGTCCGCGTTGACCTACCCGGTGAGTGAGCACTAACATCTAGCTTGCCAATCAGCAATATTTGGTGATTTTATGGCGGATTTATCGCGGCGTGAAGCCCTGCACGGCGATGGTTTTTGGCAATAAACCACCCCGCTGGAATGGTTTTTCAGGGCGGACAAGACCAGCGGAAAGGAGTATCCGCCGAATCAGTCTTCCGGCGCGTGGATATCCAGCTTTTGCATCTGGTAGCGCAGCTGGCGGAAGCTGATGCCCAGCAGTTGCGCGGCCTGCGTGCGGTTGAAGTGCGTCTGCGCGAGCGCGCGCAGGATGATCTCGCGCTCGACCTGCTCGAGGTACCCCGGCAGGTTGTTCGGAAGCGCGTTTGCCACCGGCTGTAGCGCAGCCGTGACGGGATTGGCCAGCGGCGCGGCCGGTGCCGGGGCATCGGCCGCAGGAGCCGGCGCCGCCGGAGCTGGCGTCAATGCCGCCGCTGGCTCAGCGAGGCGCGCACTCTTGAGCGACAGGTCGCCCACTTCGATCACGCCGTCGTTGGCAAACGCCAGCGCGCGCTCGAGTACATTCTCCAGCTCGCGCACGTTGCCAGGGAATGAATAGGCAGCCAGGGTTTCAAGCACCTGCGGCCCGAGTTTCGCCTGGCCCGGCCCAGCGAGGCGGTCGAGCACCGCGTTGGCGAGGACGCCCAGGTCGTCGAGCCGTTCGCGCAGCGGCGGCAGCGACAGCTCGATGACATTGAGCCGGTAGAACAAATCCTGCCTGAACTTGCCGGTTTCGACGCACCTGGCCAGGTCCTGGTGCGTGGCGCTGATCAGGCGCACATCCACCGGCTCCTCCGCCGTCGCGCCGATCTTGCGCACGCGCCGCTCCTGGATCGCGCGCAGCAGCTTGACCTGCATCGCCAGCGGCAGGTCGGCCACTTCGTCCAGCATCAGGGTGCCGCCGTTCGCAGCCTGGAAAAAACCGTCGCGGTCTTCGGCTGCGCCGGTAAAGGCTCCCTTGCGGTAGCCGAAGAACTCCGCCTCCATCAACGCCTCTGGAATGGCGCCGCAGTTGACGGCGATGAAAGGCTTGGAAGCGCGCGAGCTTTGCGCGTGGATCTCGCGCGCTGCCAGCTCCTTGCCGCTGCCCGATTCGCCGCTGATCGAAATCGGCGCCATCGAGCGGGCCAGCCGGCCGATCTGGGCGCGCAGTCCCTGCATGGCAGTCGAGTTGCCGATCAGACGGGAAGCCGTGCCCGCTTCAGGTTCCGGCTGTCCGGCCGGCGCAGTCGACAAGCGCAGCGCCGACTGCACCATGATGCGCAGCTGGTCGAGCACCACCGGCTTTGTCACGTAATCGAAAGCGCCCGCCTTCAGCGCGACCACCGCGTTTTCAGCGCTGCCGTAAGCGGTGATGACCGCGATCGGCGTGCCCTTATATAGTGCGGTCACTTCACGCACCAGCTCGATACCCATGCCGTCGGGCAGGCGCATGTCGGTCAGCACCAGCGCGTAGTCAGACTTCGCGAGGAAGGCGCGCGCCTGGCCGAGTGTTTCGGCGCTGTCCACGTCCAGTCCCATTTTCAGGAGCGTTATCTCGAGAAGTTCGCGCAGGTCGGCTTCGTCGTCGACAACCAGGATACGGGGTGAACTCATTGCACTGCCTTTCTGGTACTGGACCGCATCACACGCGCGGCGCGAACGTAATCACAAACCTGCCGCTGGCCTTCTGCTGGCCTGACGCGTTGGCGTCGAAACGGTACTCGTAGTCGAGCTTCGCCTCATTATTGAGGCACAGCTCGCGGGCAAGGTACAGGCCAAGGCCGGTGCCCTTGCTCGACGTCGTATAGAACGGCTCGAACAGGTGCGACCGGACTTCCGGCGTGATGGCCGGGCCGTCGTCCTGCACGTGCAGCTCCATTTGTCCACCTGCATCGACCACCCACAGGCGCATGCTGGCCGGGAGCCGGCTGGCGTAGCGGATCGCGTTGGTGAGGAGGTTGATGACGACTTCACGCAGGTGAAGCGCATCGAAGCGCACCGGCGCACTGCCGCTGTCACCGACCCAGACTATATCATCGGCCAGCCCGTGGGTTTCCTGGAACTCCGCCTTCAGCTCGGACAGGAAAGTATCGAGGTAAAGCGGCTCGCCGTTGGGCTGCACCTTGCGCGAGAGCTTCAGGATATCCTCGACCATGCGGTCCACGCGGGCCACGTTGTCGCCGACGATCTTCAGCAGGCGCGCATGGACGGGCGCCTGCAAGTCTTCGGCCAGCAAGGCGGTGGCGTGGCCGATGGCCGACAGGGGGTTGCGCACCTCGTGCGCAATGCTCGCGGTAAGGCGGCCCATCGATGCCAGCTTGAGTTGCTGCGCCTGGTTTTCGATGGCGGTCACGTCATGCAGGAAGATCACGCAGCGCTCGGCCGCGCCGGGCGGCGTCTCGACCCGCGCGAAGCGCAGCTTCAGGTGGGCCGACAGTTCGCGCCGGCCGCTCAGCGTCAGGGTTCTGGCCGGTGCGGGCGCAACGTGGTATGGCTTGATCGTGACGAACGCCTCATGCGGTTCGGCGCCTTGCGCGTCCTCGGCCAGTTCCTGCCAGCCGACGAATGCGAACGCCACCGGGGCCAGCGCCGGGATGTCGCCCAGTGCGAAGTCGACTTCACCCTCGGCCAGCCCAAGCATCCTGCGCGCCGACGGGTTGCTGGCCAGGACGCGGCCATCGCGCCCCACCACCAGCACGCCGTCGGCCACATCCGCGATCACGATCCGGTTGATCGCCTCCTGGGTCTGCAGGTCGATGCCGCGTTCCGCCGCCAGTTCCTCCTGCCGGATCAGCTTCGCCGCCAGGCTGTTTACCGACAGGACGATCGCAAAGAACGCCGCACCGTACAGGCCGGCCTGCATCACGCTGCTGTCGCTTTGCTGGACCAGCACCTGCCAGGTTGTCTCTGCCAGCAGGAACAAGGTGACCACCGACGCGGAGAACAGCGCCAGTACAAGCGGCGCGAGGATCGCGGCGCCGGCGAGCGGGAACAGGTAAAGGATCACCAGGCCGCTGCGCGCGCCGCCGCCGGCCAGGTACAACATCGAGATGACGGCGATATCGACAGCGATCTGGATGGATAGCTGGAGCAGGAAACGGTGGCGCCAGTACTGGGCCAGCAGTGCGAAGCCGATCGCCAGCATGAGGTAGGCGGCGCAGGTTTCGGCATAGAAGTAGCCGCCGTCGCTGACACCGCGCCCATTGAACGTCAGGTAGACCAGCAGGACCAGCGCAATGACGACCCGCGTGAAATTCAGCGTCTGGAGGGAACGCCAGAAGGTCGAACGCGACTCGGCCGACAGCACATGCCAGCGTCCCATCAGCGGCTACTGCGCGGGAAGGCGGACGTGGGCGGGGCTGCAGTAATCCAGCCCGTCCGCATGCACCGCTTCCGAAGCCGGGAAATGCAAGCCGCAGTGAGCGCAGCGCGTCATCGACTCAACCTGTGCCGGTTCGCGCGCCGGGCGCTGGGCGTCCGGCTCTTTCGGCGTCATCGCGCGCAGCTTGGCGCGGACCGCCATGACGATCAAGACAATTAAAGCAATCCAAAACAAAATACGGGTCATGCGATCCCTCGGTGTAAAACGACTTCAAGGACAAACCGGCTGCCGACATAGGCCAGCACCAGGGTCGCGAAGCCGGCCAGCGTAAAGCGCAAGGCCGTCTTGCCGCGCCAGCCGCGCCAGCGCCGCCCAGCCAGCAAGGCCGCAAACAGCACCCACGACAGTATCGCGAACACGCTCTTGTGATCCCACTTCAGCGCGATGCCGAACAACTGCTCGGAGAACAAAATACCCGACAGCACGGTCAGGGTCAGCAGCACGAAGCCGATGCCGATCAGGCGGAACAGCAGCTTCTCCATGGTCAGCAGCGCCGGGAGCTGGTCGAGCGCAGTGGCAAGCCAGCCCTTGCCCGCNNGCGGGGGCGGCGTGATCGAGATGCAACACGCTGCCCGGGAAAACGACCGGCAGGACTGCGGCCAGGGTCGCCGACGGCATGACCAGCCGGCGCAGGCCGTCGAGCGAGAAGTTGCGATTCTCCAGCCAGTACACCATCACCGAAATCCACAGCGCGGCGGAAATCATCGAGGCAAAGCCGACGCGCAAGCCGCCTGGCGTCATCATGCCCTGCCATAAAGCCGCGCCGTGCAACAGCCACGCGCCTGCGGTGATGCCGGAAATGAGCGTGCCCAGCCGGGTCGGAAGCACCGCACACACGGCATACAGCAGCGCGGCGGCGAAAAGGAGGTAGGTCTGCATGCGTCCAAGTTTACACTATCGCGGGCCGGCCAGCCGGCCACCGCCCCGGATTACCCTGCAATATTTAATATGTACAAGGTTCCAGAATCGGGACAGACGGTAATGCCGTTCAGTTAAGCTTTTACGGCAACCCTGGAAAACGTCATTCGCGCATGCGTGGGAATGAGGGCCAGACTGAACGGCACCAGCGACAGACCGGCTCAAACGGCCACAGGCCGACGTTTGCGATTGCTTAATTTACACAGGTTTGCGCATGCAGCGCGGGCAGCCTCGGGATGGCTGACACATAGGGTAAAATGTTGGCGCAACCGGCTACGTGCCGGTATTTTTCGCTTTATGCCTCTTATTAGCCAGGTATCCCATGCTAGATAACTTAACCCAACGCCTTGCCAAGGTCGTCAAGACCATGCGCGGTGAGGCGCGTCTGACCGAATCGAACACCGCCGACATGCTGCGCGAAGTGCGCCTCGCGCTGCTCGAAGCCGACGTGGCGCTGCCCGCGGTGCGCGAATTTATCGCCCGCGTCAAGGAAAAGGCGCTGGGCGAAGAAGTAATCGCCTCGCTGTCGCCAGGCCAGGCCCTGGTCGGCGTGGTCCAGCGCGAGCTGGCCGCCCTGATGGGCGCCGACCTTGGCCCGGAAGCGTCGCAACTGAGTTTTGCGCAGCAGCCGCCGGCGGTCATCCTGATGGCCGGCTTGCAGGGTGTGGGTAAAACCACGACTGTCGGCAAGCTCGCCAAATACCTGCGTGAACAGAAGAAGAAAAAAGTGCTGACCGTGTCAGCCGACGTCTATCGTCCGGCCGCGATCGCGCAGCTCGAAACCATCACCAGGCAGGTTGGCGCGGACTTCTTCCCCTCGACCAGTGCGGACAAGCCGGTCGACATCGCGCTGGCCGCGCTTGACTGGGCGCGCAAGCACTACCACGACGTGGTCATCATCGACACCGCCGGCCGTCTCGGTATCGACGAAGCGATGATGCAGGAGATCACCGCCGTCCACAAAGCGGTCAATCCGATCGAGACCCTGTTCGTGGTCGACGCGATGCTCGGCCAGGATGCGATCAACACGGCCAAGGCGTTCAATGACGCGCTGCCGCTGACCGGTATCGTGCTGACCAAGCTTGACGGCGATTCGCGCGGCGGTGCCGCACTGTCCGTGCGCCACATCACCGGCAAGCCGATCAAGTTTGCCGGCGTGTCCGAAAAACTCGACGGCCTCGAAGCCTTCGACGCGCAGCGCATGGCCAACCGCGTGCTGGGCATGGGCGACATCCTCGCGCTGGTGGAAGAAGCGCGCAAAGGCGTCGACTCGAAAGCCGCTGCGGACCTTGCCAACAAGATCAAGGTCGGCGGCCGCTTCGACATGAACGACTTCAAGTCGCAGCTCGGCCAGATGAAGAAGATGGGCGGCATGGCCTCGCTGGTCGACAAGCTGCCGGCCCAGTTCCAGCAGGCCGCGGGCGGCGCCAACATGGACCAGGCCGACCGCCAGGTGCGCCGCATGGTCGGCATCATCGACTCGATGACGCCGCAGGAACGCGCCAAGCCCGAGCTGATCAAGGCGACACGCAAGCGCCGCATCGCAGCCGGCGCCGGCGTTCAGGTGCAGGAAGTGAACCGCATGCTGGCGCAGTACGACCAGATGCAGACCATGATGAAGAAGCTCAAGGGCGGGGGCATGATGAAAATGATGCGCTCGATGAAGGGCATGATGCCCGGCGGGATGCGCTAAGCAAAAGTGGGCAAGTGCCCAGTGCTGTTAAGTCAAGCTCCGCCGCGGTTGGAATCCATAACGCCTATGAGCAGGCGTGCCATGGATTCCCGCATTCGCGGGAACGACGGCTTACACGTTTTAGTTACGCTTTAAGGCAAACCTGGAAAACGTCCCGCATTCGCGGGAATGACGGGTTAACTGCACGGCATTAGGGGAAGTCCCTGCTTTGCTGGTCTATCAGGGGCTAAAAAGGGGGTTCCCCCTATGAAAACGGGCGAAATTTTCGAAAAACACTTGCAACAACAGTAAATCCCCACCAATATAGGCCGGTGCGTTCAATTGCGCAATTTCCCCATGTGTTCGTTTAGGAGGCTCGAAGATGGCAACAGCCAAAAAATCCCCAGCAGCGCCAGCAAAAAAAGCAGCGGCAAAGCCAGCTGTCAAGAAGGCCGCTCCAGCAAAAGCTGCAGCAGAGAAGAAACCAGCAGCTCCACGCAAGCCTAACGCAGCCTTCATGAAGGCGATGACGCCGTCGGATGTACTGGCACAAGTTGTTGGCTCGACCCCGCTGCCGCGCACGGAAGTGACCAAGAAGGTCTGGGACTACATCAAGAAGCTGGATCTGCAAGACGCAGCGAACCGCCGCATGATCAACGCAGACGACAAGCTGAAAGCTGTCTTCGGCGGCAAAGCACAGGTTTCGATGTTCGAAATGACCAAGCTCATTTCCGACCACCTGAAATAATAAGAATTAGCTGTCCAAGCAAATGAAAAGCCCCGGTTGAAGAACCGGGGCTTTTTTGTTCGTGGGTTGACAGTTCGTAGCGCGTCATCCGCCCTACGGTTCGCGGCCTCTCTTTTTTAAAACCCGAACGCTGCCTTCATCAAATGGAACACCTTGGTATTTTCCATTGTGCCCTTGAACGTCGCGGCGCCCGCACCGGTCGCGAACAGTTTCACATCACCGCCACCATGCGTCTCGGCCTTCAAACGCACACCGGTCTCCTGGTGATAATCGTCCGCCAGCGCCGCTTCACTCGACACATCCACCCGTTCGCCCTTGCGGTTAGGCCCATTTCCGAACACCAGCGTCGTGTATGTCTTGCCGTCGGCGTCGCGCGCCGGCTGGCCGTCGTGATAGCTGCGCACGATGTCGAGGATCGGATTGCCGCGCTTCGCGTAGCCATTGAAGGTCAGGGTGTGGTCATGGTCCGCCGTCACCACGATCAGCGTGTTCTTCAACCCCGGATCGAGCGCGCGCATCTTGTCCACCGCCGCCTGCACCGCGTCGTCCATCGCCACCGCATCGACCAGTGCATCCCTGGCATTCGATCCGTGCAGCGCGTGGTCGATCTTGCCGCCTTCGACCATCAGGAAGAATCCGTCCGGGTCGTGCGCCAGCAGGTCGATCGCCTTGCGCGTCATCTCGGCCAGGCTTGGCTGGTCGGGGCGCCGCGCCGATTCGAAATCGAGGTGCGTGTCGGCGTTGTAGATGCCGACGAACTTGCGCGCCAGCGGCGCCGCCTGCATGCCGTTGCGGTCCAGCGCGACCGTGTAGCCGCGTGCCGCAAACTCCGCCATCATGTCGCGCCCGTCAGCCCGGCCCTTCGGATTGCGCGCCTTGTCGTACGGTGTGAAGTGGTTGCGCCCTCCACCCATCAGCACGTCGACGCCGTCCTTCAGCGCGGTGTTATAACCGGCGCCGCCCGGCACGACCTGCGCCGCGATCGAATACGCCGCGTCGCGGTCGCACACGTGGGAGAAGGTCGACGCCGGCGTGGCGTGCGTCAGCTCGGTGGTCGTGATCGACCCAACCGCCTTGCCGTTTGCCTTGGCGAGTTCGAGGATCGTCGGCGCGGCGCGGCCGTTGCCGTCACCGCAGCGGTCGATGGTGGCGTTGCCGTTGGCGTCCCTGGCAGGCGACACAGGCTTCGCGTCAGCCATCGAGATGACGTCGTTGTTGATCTTGATGCCGGTCATGTAGGCACCCATCGACGGCGCGCTGTCGGTGGTCTGGGCGTCGTTCGAGTAGGTCTTGATGCGCGCCGTGCGTTCGAACTTCTCGAAATTGAGCAGGCCTTCTTCCTTGTACCTGAAAATGCGCGCGGCGGTGATAGTGGTCGGGCCCATGCCGTCGCCAAGGAAGAAGATGATGTTCTTCGCAGGGCCGGCGGCGAACGACGGTGCAGCGCTTGCGCACGATGCGGCAAGCAGCAGCGCGAGAATTCGGTTTGGTTTCATCGTTGATTCCTGTTTGTTGGCGCCGCGGCTTACCAGCCGGCTGCCGCCTTGATGACGTTGAATACGTGCGTGTTGTCGATCGTGCCGTGGAAGCGCTCCGCCCCTGCGCCGATCGCACCCAGATAGACGTCGGTGCCGCCATGCGTCTCATTACCCGGACCCATGCGCACCACCGCTTCCTGGTGGTAGTCGTCGGCGCTCACGATGTCGTCGGTGAGCCCTGCTTGCGACGCGCGGCTTCCCTTCACGCGGTTCTCGCCCGTGCCAAAGCCGATAATCGTGATCGGCGCGCCATCCAGGTCGCGGCGCGGCTTGCCGTCCGAAACCTGCTTGACCAGGCCAAGCACGCCGGGCTGCGTTGCCGTCGTCGGGCCGGTACGTTTGGCGTAGCCATTCAACAGCAGCGTGTGGTCATGGTCGGCGGTGGCCACGATCAGCGTGTTCTTCAGCCCCGGATCGATGGCCTGCATCTGCGCGATCGCGCCCTTGAGCGCCTGGTCGAACGCCACCGTTTCCTGGAGCGCGCGCTTGGCATTGGTCGAATGCAGCGCGTGGTCGATCAGCCCGCCTTCGACCATCAGGAAGAAACCGTTCGGGTTTTTCGACAGCACGCCGATGGCCTTCGAGGTCATCTCGGCCAGGCTCGGCTCCTTTGCCGCGTCACGTACCGCGCTCATGCTCATGTCGGACCGCGCGAACAGGCCGATCACCGGCTGGCCTGTGCGCTCGTCGAGCGCCTTCAGCTCCGCCGTGGTCGCTGGCGTGCGGTAGCCCTTGGCGCGCAGTTCGGCCAGCAGGTCGCGGCCGTCGCTGCGCACGCCGCCTTGTGCCGTGCCGACGAAGGCGCTGACGCCGCCGCCCAGCACCAGGTCCAGCCCGTTCGGCCCCAGCGCCGCGTTATAGCCGGCGCCACCTGGCACCAGGGACGCCGCGATCTCGGCTTCCAGCTCGCGCTTCGGAACGTGGGCGTAGGTGGCAGCTGGCGTTGCGTCGGTGACGCGGGTGGTGGTCACCACGCCGGCGGCCATGCCGCGTTGCTTGGCCAGTTCAGCCAGCGTCACCGCTGGAGAACTGCCACGCATCGCGATGACGCCGTTGTCCGCTTTCACACCGGTCATGTACGCCGTCATCGAGGCCGCGCTGTCAGTGACTTGCGCGTCGTTCGAGAAGGTTTTCACAAATGCGGACTCCGGCAGCGTGTCGAGCGTCAGCTGGCCTTCCTCACCTACCGAATAGATACGCGCGGCCGTCAATGTGTTGATGCCCATGCCGTCGCCGAGGAAAAAGATGATGTTCTTCGGCTTGCCGCCGGCCGCCTGCTGTGGCGGCGCCGTGGCGCATCCGGCCAGGGTCGCCAGCAATGCGGCGGCCGCAACGAGGTGAAGTCGCATGTTGTACCTTATGTTTGTTGAGTTATTCGTGGAATTCCCACTTCTTCCATGCGCCAAGCACCGCGTTCGGATACTTCGGCCGCCCGCGGCTGCCGTTGTAGCGCCCGAGCGCCAGGTACAGGTTGCCCTTCTCCATGTCGATATACATCCGAAGGATCGAACATCCGTAGCGCAGGTTGGTCTGCATGTGGAAAAGCTTGCTGCGGTCGTTGTCGCCGATGACTTTCGCCCAGAACGGCATCACCTGCATGTAGCCGCGCGCGCCGACCATCGACACCGCGTACTTGCGGTAGGCCGATTCGACCTGGATCAGGCCGAGGACGAGTCCAGGGTCGAGCCCTGCCCTGCTCGATTCGTACCAGGCCGCTTCCAGGAACTCGATGCGCGACCGGTCGTCGGCGATCTTGCGCTTGAGGCGCTCGGACATCTGCGCCAGCCAGCGCTGGTAACGCTGGCGCGACGCTTCGTCGCGGAACACGGGCTTTGGCGGCCGCGCGTCCTTGATGGCGTTGGCCAGCGCCAGCCGAACCGAATCGGCCATCGCTTCTTCTTTCTGGTTGCCAGCCTGCGCCACAGTGGCGCAGGCGAGCAGCAGCACCAGCACGGTGCCGGCGATGCGCCTCGTGCTTGCCCTGCGGCTCTTCACTGGGCGAGTTTGCCCTTGATGAAGTCCACCATGCCGGCTACCGGCACTGCGGTCGCTTCGGCATCGCGGCGGCCCTGGTATTCCAGGTTGCCTTCCTTCAGGCCACGCTCGCCGACCACGACGCGGTGCGGCACGCCGATCAGCTCCCAGTCGGCGAACATCGCGCCCGGGCGCAGGCCGCGGTCGTCGATGATGACGTCGACGCCGGCTTCCTGAAGCGATGCGTACAGCTTGTCGGTTTCTTCCTTGACCATCTCGCTGCGGTCATAGTTCATTGGGCACAAGACCAGTTCGAACGGTGCGATCGAGGTCGGCCAGATGATGCCCTTGTCGTCGAAGTTCTGTTCGATCGCCGCGCCCAGGATACGGGTTACACCAATGCCGTAGCAGCCCATCTGCAGCGGCGCAGGCTTGCCGTTTTCGTCGAGGAAGGTCGCCTTCATCGCTTCCGAGTAGGCGGTACCAAGCTGGAACACGTGTCCTACTTCGATCCCGCGCTCAATGGCCAGCACGCCTTTGCCGTCAGGCGAAGCGTCGCCTTCGACCACGTTGCGCAGGTCGGCCACTTCTGGTTCCGCCGTGTCGCGGCCCCAGTTCGCTCCGGTAAGGTGGAAGCCTTCCGCGTTTGCGCCGCAGACGAAGTCCGCCATGTTGGCGACCGTGCGGTCGGCCACAATGCGCACCGGCTGCAGGGTGCCGATCGGACCGAGGTAGCCAGGGATGGTGCCGTAGGCGTCGCGGATCTCGTCCTCGGTGGCGAAGCGGTGGTTCGACAGGCCCGGCACTTTGCCGACCTTGACTTCGTTCAGCTCATGGTCGCCGCGCAGCAGCAGCAGCCAGTTCTCTTTGGTGACCTTGCCCTCGGACTCGCGTTCGACCGTCAGTGCGATCGACTTGACGGTCTGCGCCAGGTCGATCTTGAGCAGTTCGGCCACGGTTTCGCACTTGGTGGTGTTCGGGGTCGCTACCTTGACCAGGTCCTGCTTCGGCGCGGCGCGCTCGCTGGCCAGCGGCATCGCTTCGGCCGCTTCCATGTTCGCTGCGTAGTCCGACGTTGGGCAATAGACGATTGCGTCTTCGCCGGTGCTGGCGATAACGTGGAATTCATGCGAGCCGGTGCCGCCGATGGCGCCGTTGTCGGCAGCCACGGCCCGGAATTTCAGCCCGAAGCGGGTGAAGATGGCGGTGTACGCGTCGTACATCACTTTGTACGAGGCCTGCATGGCGGCCGGGTCGCGGTCGAACGAGTACGCATCCTTCATCGTGAATTCGCGGCCGCGCATCAGGCCGAAGCGCGGGCGGCGCTCGTCGCGGAACTTGGTCTGGATATGGTAGAAGTTCAGCGGCAGCTGGCGGTACGACTTGATCTCGCCGCGCACGACGTCGGTGATGACTTCTTCCGAGGTTGGCTGGATCGCGAATTCGCGGCCATGGCGGTCTTTCACGCGCATCAGTTCCGGGCCCATTTTCTCCCAGCGGCCGGTCTCCTGCCACAGTTCCGCAGGCTGGACGAGCGGCATCAGGAGCTCGATCGCACCGGCCTTGTTCATTTCTTCCCGGATGATCGCTTCGACCTTGCGGATCACGCGCAGACCGGTCGGCATATACGTATAGATGCCGGAACCGAGTCGTTTGATCATCCCGGCACGCATCATCAGCTGGTGGCTGACGATTTCGGCGTCGGAAGGCGCATCTTTAAGAGTTGAAATAAAAAAACGGGAGGCACGCATATGGATGAATTCTTTTTAAAAAGAGAGAGTTATAATCAACCTAATTTTAAAGGATTAGCTGGCCGATGCGACCATTCTTTATACAAACAGGCCCGTTTGATGTGGGATCCGCCGTTTTCGCGCTGCGAAAGCCTGGTGGATGCCAGGATATGTGGGTAAAACTGTAAGAAGGCGCCCGGCCGCAGAAAGTTTCGAGGTGCACTATGCTCGATCGTGAAGGGTTCCGCCCCAACGTCGGCATCATCCTGCTTAACGCCCAGAACGAGGTGTGGTGGGGGAAGCGGGTGCGCGAGCACTCGTGGCAATTCCCGCAAGGGGGCATTAAATACGGCGAAACGCCGGAGCAGGCGATGTACCGCGAGCTGGAAGAAGAAATCGGCTTGCGGCA
>CXWL01005778.1_pt1 | contig 12760 bp, 9 predicted proteins | sample 590931 | NCBI WGS metagenome assembly CXWL01 (sample SAMEA3498368, study PRJEB10139) | groundwater metagenome | biome: water well; material: biofilm material | place: Germany | collected 2015-04-27
CTTCGTATCAACTTCGAGCGCCATCCCACGCAATTGCTCCAACCGCCCGCACCGAAGAATCTGATCCAACATCTCGAACAACACCGGGGGAATCGGCGCAGCATGGGCATCCGTCCATCGTGGAAAGAGATTCGGATCCTCCCTATTCACGACATCCGCCTCGCCGACCAGAGACTCATGGACGGCCAGCCCCGCGACATGAATCTCCACGACCCGCTCGACCGGAAACTCGCGTAGAAAGTCATCGACGAATTGTGTGAGGGACTGAGCCTGCCAGGCTCCAGAGTAGCGATAGACGGTCCATAGATGCCCGACATCCAGCACAAGCCCGCAGGCGGCTTGGTCGGTGACGCGACGAAAATAGGCCGGAATCGAAAGGGTCCCGGCGACAAAAAACGTCAGCGGCGGCATCTCCAGCAGAAAGAGCGGAGAGCCGCCGCCCGGCAGGGCAGCGTATTGATCAAAGATCGCCTGAACCATGTTGATGTTCTTGGCCACAATGTCCGCGCTCGCGGCGGTGTACAACGGCGGAAGATAGGTCCCGAACGAATACCCGGCGATATGCTTCGTCGCACATTCATGATTCGACCAGGCGCTCCGGAGCAGAGAGAGATGGGCGGCTAGCACCCGTGCTTCTTCTTGAAACAACGGATCAGACTCAGCCCCCGGTTGCGTCACCCAAAGTCCTTCTCCATGGTAGGGAAGCGGCAAATCAGTCTGATCACGAACAGCGGCCAGCGCACTGGAGGTCGCATGAAACACCTCCAAGTACATCGGAAGGACTTGACGGCGTCTCAGGTCTGCGAGCAAGCTAAGAAGGTCTGGCGAATAGACATCCACCGACAGCCCGAGCCCTTGAACCGGGATCCGGTCCACTCGGACGTGAAAATCATGACACACATCACGCGACAGGGTCATCCGCCCGCCCTTCCACTCCATCAAAGTTTCCAGCATCAACCAGACTTAGTGTATGCCGATAAACTGTTGTATGACAAGGCTTTGGCAGAGACGGGTGAGCTAGAATCCGTCTGCTATACTTCCCATACACCGCTGCAGCCAGGACACGCACCGGTCACCCTGAACACCCTGGCGATGCGATGGTAAGTCCAAACAATCAACAACAGAAAACGCCAAACCCCAAACTCACAGTGGTCGCACACATGATGACTCCAGGTGTCGTTCAAATTCCCGGTGATATTTCCGTGACTGAAGCGGCCACTCTCTTAGAACGTGAACAGATGCCCTGTCTGCTGGTGAAAGACACGGATCTGCACTTCGGCTTGATGACGCCTTCAGACATTGTGAAAAAAGTGGTCGCGCTGGGCCTTGCCCCGGATGATATCGAAGTTCGTGCGATCATGTCTCACCCGGTGCACTTTATTGAATACGACCGCGCGGCGGATGAGGCCACGACACTCATGATGTCTTCGGGTGCCCCCATTCTCATCGTCACCAAACAGGAACAACCGGTCGGAGTGTTGACCGCACGGGATCTCGTCTTATCCCCCAAACGCTGTCATACTCGAGTCCCCGCGACGATTGGCGTCATGGATTCCAGCTCACCCGGGGCTCAACACCAGGCCGTCATCGTACAGCTCAGCCATGTCGGCGCCATGGTCCAGACCGCGACCCTCTTATTACCCGGCACACGCGTCTTCCTCAGATTCGCCCTTCCTGATCTGACGGCCCCCCTGACCGTGACCGGAACGATCCTCGAGGACTATGACCCGGTCTATGAGTCCGGAAGAACCGGAACGGTGGGAAGCCCTAGCGTCGACGTCCAATTCACCGGACTCACTCCGGCCGATCAATCCCGCATTAAAGCCTGGGTCCTTCAGAACTCGCCCAAATCAACCGATCTAGCCTAGTCGTCGCGCAACTCACGATCTTCTTTGACCGCAAGAACCGCGACTGGTAGAATTTTTTCTACCCACTCTTGTTCACTATACATAACGGTGCCTATGGACTCCCCTATGAGATCTGCACAAAATCGCCCCCATACAATCCTTTCCAACGATGAGGTCCTGACCCAGATTCGCGGACTCCTGGATAGTCCCGAAGACGACCTTCATGCCACCCTGATGAAGGAACTGCTGACTGGAGTTTTGAAGTTCCACGATTCGCATCTCGACCTCCTGGATCTGAAGATCATTAACCGCGCGATCAAGGAACTGCGCCACGCCTTTGCCGTCTTTAACGGTTATCACGATCGGCGAAAGGTCAGCATCTTCGGCTCCGCACGCACTCCCTCCGATGACCCTAATTATCAGCTGGCCCATCGCTTCGCGGAACAAGTGGTGAAAGCCGGCTACATGGTGATCACAGGCGGCGCAGACGGCATCATGCGCGCCTCACAGGAAGGGGCCGGACGCGAAAACAGTTTCGGGGTCAACATCATGCTCCCGTTCGAGCAGGGCGCGAACGCCACGATTGCCAACGATCCCAAGCTGATCACCTTCAAATACTTCTTTACCCGCAAGCTGATGTTCCAGAAAGAGGCCAACGCGATTGTCCTGTTCCCCGGCGGCTTCGGAACACACGACGAAGGCTTTGAAATCCTGACGCTGGCGCAAACCGGCAAGAGCGACCCGCAACCGATTGTCTGCATCCAGGCCCCCGGATGTGATTACTGGGATGACTGGTCCGCCTTCATTGTGAAGCAACTCCTGAAGCGACGGCTGATCAACGAGGAAGACCTCAGCCTCTTCAAGGTCGTGAACTCAGCGGAAGCGGCCGTGGAAGAGATTTCAACGTTCTATCGCCGCTACCACTCCATTCGATTCGTCGGAAAGTTGATGGCGATGCGGCTGAAATCTCCCATCTCCGCGGAGCAACTCGAACAGATCCAGGCTCGATTCGGCGACCTGCTCTCTGAGGGATGTTTCGAACTGCGGGCGGCATTGGAAGAAGAACTGGACGAACCAGCCATCGCAAGCCTTCCCCGACTGATCTTCCCGTTCAATCGCCGGAGCGCCGGACGACTTCGCCAACTCATCGACTATGTGAATAGTCTTTGACGATCACGCCCATTGCTGCAGCCACCCCTTTAGTCCACGCCCGTGCGCATGGTATTGTGGCGAACCATTATGAGTGATTCGCCACGCAGCCGCCAGTTCAGCACCCCCCCGAGCACTGTCCTCTATCATGCAGACTGTGCAGATGGATTTGGCGCAGCCTGGGCCATCTGGAAGCAATATCCCGCTGCGCGATTTATTCCTGTCAAGCACGGGAATCCTCCTCCCGCAGATATCAAAGATCAGCACGTCGTGATCGTCGACTTCAGCTATTCACGACCGGTTCTCGAAACGATGGCCGCTGAAGCGAAAGACCTGTTGATCCTCGATCACCACATCACCGCCGAACAATCCCTTGCCGGCCTTCCCTATGCCTACTTTGACATGAAGAAGTCAGGCGCGGTCTTGGGATGGGAATGGGCGCACGGCACTGCGGCTCCTTGGCTGCTGCAATATATCCAGGACAAAGACCTCTGGAATTGGGCGTTGCCGGGCAGCCGAGAAATCAACGCTGCCATTGCATCCTATCCATTCGACTTTCAACGATGGAATCAATTCAGCCAGCCGGAATTGGAGCAGGAGGGTCGCGCGATCCTTCGATACGAACAGGAACTCGTCGGGAAACTCGCCGCGCAGGCCATGATGGTAGAGTTTCAAGGCGCCGTCATCCCGGCCGTACAGAGCGCCATCCTCACCAGTCAGATCGGAGAGCGCCTCTCACCGGATCATCCGTTTTGCCTGATCTGGCACGATCGGGATAACCGTCGCTACTTCAGCATGCGATCCCGAGAAGACGGTACCGATGTGGGGAGTATTGCGGCTTCTTTGGGTGGCGGGGGCCATACCCATGCGGCCGGATTTTCCGTGCCTCTCAATAATGATGGATCGCTTCCCTCGAACCCCGATCTGCCCCGGCCACTCATTGATCGTCGCCGAACGCCCTAACGGGCCCTATGCTCCCCCTGCGCGACGACAACCCGACCGAGCGACCGCCGATCGTGACGGTCGCGATCATTGCGGTCTGCGCAGTGGTGTTTGCCTACCAGTTCACGCTTCCTGATAAGCCCGGCGAGGCCTTTGCCTTTCAGTATGGAGCTATACCTGCCGTCATTTTTAGCCATGCGGCGCTGCCAAACGACATCGTCTCCATTCCCGCAACACTAACTCTGATCACGAGCCTGTTTCTCCACGGCGGCTGGATGCATTTGCTCGGCAACATGCTCTATCTCTGGATCTTCGGCAACAATATCGAAGATGCGATGGGTCATCTTAAATTTGCTGTCTTTTATGTGCTCTGCGGGATCCTGGCAGCCCTCAGCCACGCATTCACCGACCCGTCCTCTCAGATCCCCATGGTCGGTGCCAGCGGCGCCATTTCCGCGGTCCTGGGGGCCTATCTCCTGCTCTATCCCAGAGCCCGCGTGCTGGTGCTGATCCCGCCTCCCTTCTTTGGAACCACCTCTGTACCGGCCATCATCGTCTTGGGATTGTGGTTCTTGGGACAGCTGTACAGCGGAGGACTGTCACTGGGATCGCACGGTGGAGGGATCGCATTCTTCGCTCACATTGGAGGATTCGTGGCAGGCATGGCCCTGGTAGGGATCTTCAAACAGCGGGAGGTGTCTTTCTTCGCGCCAGAGCACTCCAGACGTGACTAATGGATCTGAGTACTACGCAGCATCGAGCATTTCTCTGACTTTCTCCACCAATCCGACTTGCCGATAGGGCTGCTGCAGCACAAATCGTCGATTGATCCGATGATGCGCGATCGTCTGATCGTCATAGCTCGACACAAACAGCGCTTTCATCGTGGGTTGATGATTGAGAAGCCGGCGAGCTAATTCCCGACCTCCGATCTCGGGCATAACCAAAGGGCTCACCGTTAAATGCACGATGCCTTGGTACCCCTGGGTCAGTACTAATGCTTCAACGGAAGAAGCGGCCTCCAGCACCCGGTACTTGTACCGGGCCAGCATCGAGCCGACCAGCTTGCGACTGATCTCATCTTCGTCTACCAGTAAAATTGTCTCGCTCCCCTTGGCCAGCAATGACTTGGGAGTCTGCTCCTCATGGGCATTGGCAACCCGTGCGCCCGGCAACCAAATCCGAACCACCGTCCCTTGCCCTGGCCGGCTGTCGACTTCAACCATCCCTCCGTTTTGCTTGACAATCCCATACACCGCCGTCAGTCCGAGTCCGATATTGGTTTCTTTCGTCGAAAAAAACGGTTCGAACATCCTTGCCTGCGTGTCCAGATTCATCCCCGTTCCAGTGTCACTGATCTGAACCAGCACGTCGTGAGATGGCTTCTTGCCGCCCCCGTTAGCATGAGTGGCGCCCGGCAGGTCAGCACCTGAGCGAGCCTCAATCACCAGTCGTCCGCCGCTCGGCATGGCATCCCGCGCATTGACCACCAGTTGGAACAGCACCTTTTCCAGCCCCTCACGATCGACCTCTGCATAAATCGGGGATTCGTCATGATGGATCGCGAGATCAATCTGCGCCGGAAGTAGACTACTGATGGCGCCCCGAAGATCCGTCAAGACCGTCTTTACCGACAACACCTGACGAACCTGCCCGTCTTCCAAATTGAGCGCAATCAATTGAGCCGTCAATGCGGCCGCTTTCTCTCCGGTCTTGAAGATCTCGTCAGTCGCAGCTCGCAGAGGATCGTTGGGCGGCAAATTGGCCAACATGACGCCGGTCTGTTTCCCGATCACTGAAAATAGTTCGCCGAACTCCTTGGCGATCCCGCCAGCCATCCGCCCGACGGCCTCCATCTTCTGCGCCTCGCGCAATCGACGTTCTAACCCTTGTCGCACCGCCAGCCCCTGCTGCAGCTTGTCCTGGGATTGCGTCAGGTCCTTGTTCAATCCGGCAATGCGGGCCTCCAATTGTATCTTGCTGGTCACCAGTTGCTCTTCGATACGCTTCAATGAGTCGACGTCTTTCAACAACGTCGACTTCTCTTCTTGGACAACCGTCACAGTTTCCAGTGCCAACCCATAGAATACCGCCATCACAAGAAGCACTGGCACGCCAAGCAAATGGCCGACCGCGACGGTTTCACTGTGGACAATACCCTCATACAACAATGCGCCGTACCCGGCACAGAGGAGGAGGCACAGTCCCATCATGTGACTCATCCGCCGTACCGAGGCTGCCACCAGCATCAAGACAAAGTATGCGGTATAGAGATCTGGGCGCGCATTCCCTGAAAGATAGATCGTCCCTGTCACCAGCACCGTATCAACGGCCACGAGCGCACCATTGATCCAGGCTAACTCGAACCAGGCACCCGGTAATAAGACGAGCACTCCCACGAATGTCCACATTCCAACGACCATCCCGTCGCTGTTCAAACGGCTGATGACCGACTCCGTTCCGAAGAGCAGCTCATAGGACAGGATCACGCTCACCAGGCATTGCAGCAGAATCAGCCGTGAGCGGGGCTGCGTGAGAAATTGATGAAATCGACTGCTGGCTGGAGTTGACGCTATTGCCGCCGTTGTATTCACAGGGTCGCCCTCCCGATAGACCACGCGTAAGAACAGCAACTTCTGTACCCCTGTTGAGGGATCAAGATCTGTCGATTGGCATAGTAATCCAGAGATCTTTCCGTGATTCAGCACGAAGAATGGACCCTACGGTCCATACAAAATCGAACAGCGGCCGGGAATTCACAAGAGGGGCTATCGATTGCGCCCCATTGGTGAGGCATCCATGGCGTGTGGGTGAGTCGCAACTCGAGCGAGTCGGGCAGTACGATTTTCTCGCCCTTACTTACAACGCCAGTAACTTCATAAACTGGCTGGCGCGGCCCGTCGCCTCGTTGCCCGACTCTGCAAGGAAGGTGACATGCCCCATTTTGCGGCCTGGCCTGAGAGTGCGCTTCCCGTATAGGTAGAGCTTGGCCCCTGAAATGGCCAGGAGGTCTCTGCATCCAGTAGAACTCGTGATCTTCTCAACGTCATGGCCGATCAGGTTCACCATGGCGGCAGGACACAACGGCCTGACTTCTCCAAGCGGCATTCCACACAATGCCCGCACCTGCTGTTCGAATTGCGACACGGTGCACGCGTCCAAGGTGTAGTGTCCGGAATTATGCGGGCGCGGCGCGATTTCGTTGATCAACAGACGATCCCCACGAAGCTGAAACAACTCAACACAAAACACCCCGATACCGCCGAGCGCTTCGACGGCACGAAGAGCCAGATCCTTCGCCTGCGTGACAACCTCGGGAGAAACCATAGCCGGCGCCACCGTCATCCGAAGAATCCCCGCCTCATGTCGATTTTCAACGACCGGATACAGACGGTGCTCTCCATTCGCGCCCCGAGCCACCAGCACCGATAACTCCCGCACATAGTCCACCATGGACTCGACAATCCACCGCGCACCGGTCGGCACCATTGTCCGAAGTGCCACCTCCACCTCCGCAATGTCGGCCGGCTGCCTGATGGGCCACTGGCCCTTCCCGTCGTACCCGGCTGTAGCCGTTTTGCAGATCACGGCACACCCGAAGACTTGAACAACGCCGGCAAGTTCAGCGGGATTCGTCACCACCGAAAACGATGGAACCGGAAGTCCCTGCGCCTGCAAAAACTGCTTTTGATCGATCCGATCTTGGATGACTCGAAGCACGGCAGCAGACGGACGGACAGGGCAGACCTGGCTCAACTGTTCACAGAGCGATGCCGGCACATTTTCCCATTCGAACGTGACGGCAGACACCAGTTGGCTGAATTCACGGTAGGCAGAAGGATCTGTAAACGCAGCAGAGAAAGACCGGCTCGCGAAACCATGCGCTGGCGCATCGGGATCCGGATCCCAGACGGCGACCTGATAACCAAGCCGCAGCGCCGCACGGGTGAACATCGCGCCAAGCTGCCCGCCACCCAATACCCCGAGGATCGCACCGGGTCCGAGGGGCTGCATGGTCACGACCGCTGACTCGTCCGATCCGCTTGGAGACTGCCCACGCTGGTTCCCTGAGCCTCCGGAGAATTGAGGACACTTTCCGTTTGGGACATGCGGAACGCCTTCACGCGATCGGCAATCCAGGGATACCGGCCTGCCAGAATTTGGGCAGCCAGCAAGGCGGCATTTTCCGCCCCTCCGATGGCAACAGTCGCCACAGGAATACCTTTCGGCATCTGAACGATCGAGAGCAACGAATCCAGGCCTCGAAGATTTTCCGTGGGGATGGGAACCCCAATGACGGGCAAATGGGTCTTGGCCGCCAACATGCCCGGAAGATGGGCCGCCCCGCCGGCACCTGCGATAATGACTTCGACCCCTCGCCCTGGCGCGGTCTCGGCATATTCAAACAGCCGGTCGGGCGTCCGGTGAGCCGACACCACTAGTAATTCGTAGGGAATCTCAAATTCCGAGAGGAGCGAGCCGGCTTTCTCCAGAATCGGGAAATCGGATTTGCTGCCTCCGAGAATCCCGATAAGCGGACCCTGCGCCTTGTTTATCCGGCGAGATGATCGTCCTGTTCCAGCCATACCAGGGCACTCCTTCCTTCATCCCACAGCCGACGCAGCCTGAAAAACAGAGCGCCACCTTAGCGATTCTGCCGGAACGGGTCAAGGTGACCCGTCGGCTATACGCACCACCGCATAGGCCGGTTCTGCACTTCAAATTGACCTCAGCCCAATGTTTCTCATATGATGTGCGATGTACGGCTCCTATACTGCCATCGCCTGAGGAGATCACCGTCGTGGCTCGCCTTGGTTCAGATCTGAAAAACAAAGTCCGTTCGCTTATCGCGAGAGACAGCGGCCTGAGCGAGATTTCGATCGATGACCTTGCCACATCCAGCAAACTTCAGTCGTGGGAAGCGGTTCAAATCCCGGAACGGTTGAAGTTTTCCTCCCGACTGGCCATTAAGCTCGTCATCCTGTTCCTCCTCATCATTGCCTTTGTTCCCTGGACACAGACGATCACCGTCACGGGTCAACTCTCCGCCTATTCGCCATATGAGCGGCCACAAGATATCGAAGCCCAGATCACGGGCCGTATCCAAAAATGGCACGTCTTCGAAGGCGTCCGCGTGAAACAAGGGGACCTTATCGTGGAGCTGGATGATTACGATCCGAACTTCATGGCCCCGGATCTTTTGTCGTTCCTCGACCAACGGAAAAAAGCGCTCGAACAAACCCGTCAGGCCGCCTTGTCACGAGCGGAGCAACTCGACAAACGCATCAAGGAAATGCAGAACCTGGTAAAAGCCGCCGTCCCCTCGGCCCAGGCCCGCGTCGTCGAAGCCGAGAATAAAGTGCGCGAGGCCTACCAGAAAGTGGAATCAGCCAAGATTGGCGTGACGACAGCGGAGTTGAATGTTGATCGTCACAAACAACTAGCTGAGCAGGGCCTGGTGTCCCAACGGGAATTGGAGTTGACCATCCAATCCGCGATCGCCAGTAAGGCCGATCTGGAAGGGGCGCAGGCCAACTTGAGAGCGGCTGAGCAATCGATGAAGGCCCTCGGCTTTGGACGAGAGCAGATCAGCGCCGAAGTGTTGCAACGGTTATTGGATGCTGAAGCGGCGCGGGATGCCTCTGTAGGCGAGGCCGCCAAAGCTGCGGATCAATTGGCCGACGTCTCCCTCCGCATGTCGAATGCCACCCAACGTCGGAGTGCCAGCAAAGTTCTGGCTCCCATCGATGGAACGGTCGTCAAGATGGCGGAAGCAGGAGCCGGTGAAACGGTTCGCCAGGGTGACAAGATCGTCCGCATTTCACCCAACAGCCTCGACAAAGCCATTGAAATGACCGCTGACGGCATCGATGCCCCGCTCCTCAACGTCGGACGGAAAGTCAAAATTCTCTTCTACGGCATTCCGGCTATTCCGCTTCCCGCCNNGATCAAGGTCATCGACCAAGTGGACGACGGCAAGGGCAATTTCCGTTTCTGGGTGGTGCCGGACCCTGAAGACCGGACATGGCCGGAGCAAAGCCATGTGCGGCAGGGCACAAAAGTCATGGGCTGGGTCATCCTCAATCGTGTCCCGCTCTGGTATGAGCTCTGGCGGCGCTTTAACCTCTTCCCGCCTGATTACCAGGAGCGTCCGCCAAGCCTCATCGACACGCTCTTACCGAAAGCGGGACGAGGTGCGAAGTAACCGCTCCAACCAGTTTCGTTTTCTTGCTGAATCGCCTCTCCAGCACACATCTGTTCAGCCATATGCCCGCGAGACGGCGAGCAACAACGTGCTCATATCCAGAAGAGCAAAGGAGTAGCCATGATGCTGTTACGGTTCGGCCTCGTGCTTGGAGCGCTCGTTCTATCTGTGGCATCCGTTCCATTCAATACCGCCGCAGCCGAGGGAGACGCGGCAAAAGGGCTTCCCGCAATTCCCTTGAGCGTGGATGAAATTCACGCCTGGATCGATCGTTCACATCCCTTGCTCAAAGGAGCAGGGACCGAAAAAGTGATGGCGCGCGGCCGAATGCTCAAAGCCCTTGGAGCCTTTGAGCCTGTCCTCATCAATGACACCGAAATCGAACGGTTTGTCTCCAAGGACAAATTCGGCACCCAATCGGTGGGCTTCAATGACACGCTCATCGAAGCCCGGAATCCCATGGGATTCCGGTATAGCGCAGGTGTCCGCCAAGCCATTGGCGATGCCAAGATTCCTGACCTTTCTTTTGGAAACGGAAACCAGCAGGTCCTTTTAGGAGGATTTTTCCCCCTCCTGAAGGGCTTGATGGTCAACCCCGAAAATGCCGAACTGCAGCGGTCGGAACTGGCCGATCCCCGAGCGGATATCCGTATCGCGCAAACCCGCCAGGATTTATTCCTCGCGGCGGCCACACAATTCTGGGATTGGGTCGCGGCCGTCCGTTATGTCGAAGTCCAGCGCAAAGCCCTTAAAGTGGCAGAGGACCGGTTTAAGCAGGTCGAAGGGCGGGCAAAGGCGGGAGCCGTCGCGCCGTTAGACGTCGTCGAAGCCAACCAGGAAGTCCAGCGCCGTCGAGAAGTCTCCATTGCCGCACAGCGCCAAGTGGAGCAGGAACAGTTCAAACTCTCGATGTTCCTATGGGAGAACAATGTTCCATCGCTTCCCGCCCTCGACCGAGTCCCGGACTTTCCGGCACAGATGCTTTCTCCGACGCCTGACGCCGTCAAGGCCCACAAAGTTCAAGCGAAAGCCGAACGGCCTGAAATTAGAGAAATCGGAATTGAAGCGAAAATGAACGATATCGATCTGGAACTCGCCAAAAACAACTTACTTCCGAGCCTGGACGCCGAAGCCGCACCGGCCCGCGCACCGGAGAAATTCGTCCTCGGCCTCGGCTACCGCTTTGGCCTTGAACTGAGAATCCCCATTCTCCAGCGGCGAAGCCGCGGCGAAGTGCTCGAAGCTCAGGGCAAAGCAGACCGCTTCGTCATGGTCCAAAAGTTCCGTGAGCAGCAAGTCGTGGTCGATGTCGATAACGCCCTCTCGGCGATCGAGCGAGCCAAGGAACGCATGGAAGCTGCCGTCCAATCCCTGCGCCTTGCCAAAACCCTCGAAGAAGGCGAGCGATTCCGTTTTGGGTTGGGCGCAACCAGCGTCCTCTTCGTCAATCTCCGTGAGCGCAATTCAGTGGACTCCGAAGCGCAGGTGATTCGTGCCAAGGCCGACTACCAGAAAGCTCAGGCTCTCTATCAATGGGCCATTGGCACCTGGGCCAAGAGCAACCCGAGTGCGGTTCCGGTCAATTACCGGGCTCGCGACTAAGTCCATGTAAACGTGGAATTTCATGNNCTCTGCACCGCGCCTCGGCGATTTAGCGTAAGGATCTGAAAGATATGGCCCAAGGCCATTCTGATACGCAGCCGAACCTCTTCCGGGCCATGCTGGGACACCTGGGACTCCTCTTCCAGTTAGAGAAGAAGGTCCTCGGGCTCATCTTCTCCTATTCGCTTGCCATCGGACTCTTCTCGCTGATTGTGCCGTTGACGGTTCAGGAACTCGTCAACACCTTCGCCTTTGCGATTCAGCCCATCACCATCGTGACCCTCGCCGTCATCATGGCGTCGGCCCTGGCGTTTGTCGGAGTCTTCAAAACCCTCCAGTATTATGCCGTCGAGGTACTGGAGCGACGGGTCTTCGCCCGCGTGACGCTCGCCATGACGCAGCAACTCCCGCTCATGCAATATCAGAAGTTCAAGCCGCGCTACGCCAATTACTTTCTCGAAACGGTGTTGATGCAGCGCGCACTCTCCGTCTTGCTCGTCGACTTGATCAACGTCATCGTCGGCGGCGCCGTGGGGATGTCCATCCTGGTCTTCTACCATCCTTATTTCTTACTCTACGACGCCCTGTTGCTCGCGGGATTCAACGTGATTTTCTTCCTGCTCTCGCATGGCGGGTTACGGACTACCATCGCCGTGTCCCATGCCAAATACGAGACGCTGCACTGGATGCAGGAAATCTCCTACAACTTACTGCATTTCAAGGCAACCGATAGCCAGCCACTGCTCATGCAGAAGTCCGATCAGCTGGTCACCAACTATGTCGCGACCAGGCGAGAGCGCTTCGCCGTCCTCGCCCGTCAATACCTCGGCGCGGTCGGATGGCAAGCCATTGGCCATAGCAGCCTCATCGCCACCGCCGGGTGGCTTCTCTCGATCGGTCAATTGACGATCGGACAGTTAGTAGCAGCCGAAGTCGTCGTGGCAGGAATGCTCACTAGCTTCGACGCCGTCGTCAAGCGGATGGGTCATGTCTATTACTTTATGACTGCGTTGAC
>CXWL01008871.1_pt1 | contig 12760 bp, 12 predicted proteins | sample 590931 | NCBI WGS metagenome assembly CXWL01 (sample SAMEA3498368, study PRJEB10139) | groundwater metagenome | biome: water well; material: biofilm material | place: Germany | collected 2015-04-27
GGACATGGTGGCGCTTGCCGAATATCCCTCGCTTGCCGCGATGCAGGCAATGATCGCTTCGCCAGAATATCAGGCGATCGAGCATCACCGAAAAGCGGGCCTTGCCGGGCAACTTAACATCCGCACCCGGCCTGTGGGGCGCTGAGGCTGGCCAGCCTTCGCCAGACTATACCGGCGATGCTCGAACGCCTTTGTCCTTCGGCTATGGCATTCACCGCTGAGCGGGTGCACGGCTTGACGTTTACGTCAGTGTAAACGAGTGTCCAGGCGGACCTCGATATTGGCATAGGATTCGCACATGAAAACCCGCATCACCGAAATGTTCGGCATAGAGCATCCGATTATCCAGGGTGGAATGCATTTTGTTGGCTTTGCCGAAATGGCGGCAGCTGTTTCGAACGCGGGCGGTCTCGGCATCATCACCGGGCTGACCCAGCGCACACCTGCCGACCTTGCCAATGAGATCGCCAAGTGTCGCGACATGACTGACAAGCCGTTCGGTGTGAATCTCACATTCTTGCCGATCGTCAATACACCCGATTATCCCGGCTATGTCCGCGCGATCATCGAAGGCGGGGTGAAGGCGGTCGAGACGGCGGGTAACAACCCGCAAATGGTGTTGCCCTACCTGAAGGATGCGGGCGTCAAGGTGATCCACAAGTGCACATCAGTGCGGCATTCGTTGAAGGCGCAATCGATCGGCTGCGATGCGGTTTCGGTCGATGGCTTCGAATGTGGCGGACATCCGGGGGAGGATGACGTCCCCAATTTCATCCTGCTTCCCCGCGCGGCGGAAGAACTTGACATTCCCTTCGTGGCTTCGGGCGGAATGGCGGATGGCCGCAGTCTCGTCGCTGCGCTCGCGCTGGGGGCCGAGGGCATGAACATGGGCACGCGCTTTATCGCCACGAAGGAAGCGCCGGTGCATGAGAAGGTGAAACAGGCGCTGGTCGCGGCGTCCGAACTCGACACGCGGCTCGTCATGCGGTCATTGCGCAACACAGAGCGGGTCATGACCAACGCGGCGGTCGAACGCCTTATCGTCAAGGAGCGGGAGCTGGGCGCGAACCTCAAGTTCGAAGATATTATCGAGGAAGTCGCGGGCGTTTATCCGCGCATCATGCTCGAAGGCGATATGGATGCGGGTGCCTGGAGCTGCGGAATGGTCGCGGGGTTGATCCACGACATCCCAAGCTGCAAGGAGTTGATCGACCGGATCATGGTTGAGGCCAACGCAATCATCCGCGAACGGCTGACCGGGTTCGCCAACGCCTAACAGCGATAGCCGCGCGCTTTCGGACCCGGCTCGAGCACGCGGTATGCGTGTTCGACGAATTCGCAGAGCATTGGCCTTGTGTCGCGCGGGTCGATAATGTCCTCGATGCGGAATTTCTCGGCGGTGCGGAACGGGCTGCGGACGCGGTTGAGGCGTGCCGTGATGTCCTTCAGGAGCGCCTTGGGATTGTCCGAGGCTTCGAGCTCGGACTTATAGGCCGCTTCCAGCCCGCCCGAAATCGGCAGGCTTCCCCAGTCGCCGCTCGGCCAGGCGAAGCGCCATTTGAAGCGCGAAAGATTGGCCGGCGCGCTCCCGCCCATCCCGTAAACCTTGCGCAGCACGACGACGCAGATTGGCACCTTGCTCTGGTAGACCGCTGTCATCGCCCGGCTGCCATAGCGGATCGTGCCGTCCTCCTCAGCCTTGCGCCCGATCATGAAGCCGGGATTGTCGACCAAATGGATGACGGGCAAATGGAAGGTGTCGGCCAGGTCGATAAAGCGTTCGACCTTGCGTGCCGTCGCGGCCGTCCAGAGCCCGCCCAGCACCATCGGGTCGCTCGCCATAACGGCCACCGGCCAGCCGTCGACCCTTGCAAAGCCGGTAACGATCGAGGGGCCGTGCTGGCGCCCGATTTCGAAGAAGCTGCCTAGATCGACTACGGCCTCGATGATCGGCCGGATCTTGTAGAGGTGGCGAAGATCGCGCGGGACGGCCTCGATCAGGAACGGCTCGCGGCGGTCGGGCTTGTCCTTGGTGGGCTTGCGCCCGGGCAATTCGTGGATCGATGAGGGCAAATAGGACAGGAAGGCCCGCGCCATCGCAAAGGCTTGCGACTCGCTGTCAGCCTCGTCATCGATCGCACCATTTTTGGCGTGGATGTGTGAGCCGCCCAGCTCCTCCTTGGTGCGTTTTTCGCCGACCGCTGCGACCACGGGTGGCCCTGCGACGAAGAGCTGGCTCATGCCCTTCACCAGCAGGCTGTAATGGCTCATCACCAGTCGCCCTGCGCCCAGCCCTGCGACCGGGCCCAGCCCCAGTGCGACAACGGGAATGAGCGAGAGATTGTCGACCATCAGGTCCCAGCCGGGCACTTCGGGGACATAGGTATGCCCCAGCGTTTCGAGCGTCTTGACCGAGCCGCCACCGCCGGTGCCCTCGATCATGCGGATGAGCGGCATCCGGTATTCGCCAGCAAGCATTTCGGCCTGGACGAGCTTCGCATGGATCGCCGCATCGGCCGCCCCGCCGCGCACGGTAAAATCGTCCGACTGGACGACCACGGGCCGCCCCTCGATCTTCGCCCGGCCGAAGAGCATGTTGGAGGGCAGGAAGGTGGTCAGTTCGCCCTTGTCATCATAGGTTGCCGCGCCGCCCAACTGGCCGATCTCGCGGAAACTGCCCTTGTCGACCAGGCCCGCGATCCGCTCGCGCGCGTTGAACTTGCCGTCCGCCTTTTGCTTCTTGAGTTTTTCCGGGCCGCCCATCGCTTCGGCAAGCTTGCGGCGCTTGGCGATTTCATCGACTTCCTTCTGCCAGCTCATGCAGCGAAGAACCGCTGCTTGCCCGTCCGGATGACGAAATAGAGCAGCAGCCCGATCGGCCCGAGCATCAGGGTCAGCGCCAGACAGGGGATGACCAGCCAGTGCGGCACACCATTTGCCGCTGCATCCTCAACCTCCCAGCTACCTATGAACAGGTCGAACGCCAGATAGTGCGTCCAGCCGAGCATCAGGTTGCCGGGGGCCGAGAACAGTGCGGTGACAGCGGCCAGCGTACTGAAACCTGAGCCTTCAACACTTTCCGTCGTCAGGAAGAACTGCGCCAGATAAGTCGCAGCCAGCAGCAGGGCGAGGATGCGGGCGAAGCCGACGCAATACGCCCTGTTGACCGGCGCCAGCGCCAGCGCAAGCCAGCCGAGCATGGCCAATACGCTCAGTCCCGAAAAAATTCCCTCAAGATGCATTTNNGTCGTTTTGAGTTCGGTCATCACCCGCGCGCGCAGCAACAGGGCATCGGCACCCAGCTTCATCAGGAACGGCGTCAGCAGCCATCCGCCCACGCCCCACGCCATGCCGAGCCCGGCGCCCAGCTCGGTCGGGCGCGTATCGAGACGGCCATAGATATAGACCTGCTTGTGCGTGGTGGAGCCATAGCGGCTGTAAACCTTGGCGGTCTTGTTGGCAGCGATTTCCATAGCGGTCAGGATCTGGCCCGCCAGCTTGCCGCCGCCAATCGCGTCGAAGGCCAAAGTCGCACCGGTTTCGACGAGCGCCTGGATAAGGCTATCCATGAAATCGGGATCGCTCGAATCGCAGATATGTTTCGCCCCGATGCCGCGCAGGATTTCGGCCTGTTCGGCACTGCGCACGATATTGACGAGCGACACCCCGTCCTTGAGGCAGATTTTGTTGAGCATCTGCCCAAGGTTGGAGGCCGCCGCTGTGTGGACGAGCGCGGTGTGCCCTTCGCGGCGCATGACCTCAACCATGCTGAGCGCGGTCAGCGGGTTGACGAAGCAGGACGCCCCTTCAGCCGCCGTCGCGCCTTCGGGCAGCGCCATGCATTCGTTCACACGCAGGCAGCGATGCTGCGCATACATGGCGCCGCCGATCATCGTCACGGTCTTGCCCAGCAGCGCCTGCGCCTCGGGCGATGAGCCCGCCTTGATGACCACGCCTGCGCCTTCATTGCCGACCGCCATCGATTCGTCGAGGCGACCGGCCATCATCCGCATCAGCGGCTCGGGGATCGTCATTGTCGTGACGGGATGGTCGGCCGTGCCGCTCATTCTGGCCGTGCCCGGATCGGCCGCACCGAGCAAAAGGCCAAGATCGGAAGGGTTGATCGGCGTCGCCTCGATACGGACCACGACCTGATCGGGCCCCGGTTCGGGCACGGCCACGTCGATCAGCGACAATTCAAGCTCGCCGCTGCTTTTGACAAGCGAGCGCAGTTCCAATCCCATCGTCTCTCTCCGTTTATTTTGTCGAACATCCCCCATGCGCGCGGCTCGACAATTCGGCAAGACTGCCATAAAAGCCTCGCCTTCGCGCGGGCGTAGCTCAATGGCAGAGCAGAAGCTTCCCAAGCTTACGACGAGGGTTCGATTCCCTTCGCCCGCTCCAGCGACATTTTCTCCCAAAACCATACCGTCCAATTTGACAGGAATCACCCGGAATCCGGGCGACTGGCCAAAAGCATGCAAATTTTTCGCTATATGTTCAATAGGATAACCAAAAATGTCTTGACACTGTTATTTGTCCCGTATATGTTCTATTGCGAGAGAGAGGTAGCGTATGCGTAGTAATAGTCCGATGCAGCAGCAGAAATCGTCCGCCCGTCAAGCGTTCGGACATTATCTGCGCACGGGACAGCGCTTGCCGGAGCGCGCGTTCGAACGAGCACCGGCGCTGGCCGAGTTCAAGTTCAACCCGTATCATGACCCGCGCGACGGTCGCTTCACCTTTGCAACGGGTGGGGTGCGATCGACCGGGGCTTCAGTTGCCCGCGACCGCCAGCGTCCGGCCAATCGGGTGGAGGATAGGCCGCGGCCGTCGAAGCCGCTGACACCGACGCCACGTGCATTTCCGGCAGATGGCCCGCTCACGCCGAAGATGCCCGCCGGCGGGTTCGATGATGGCGTCTATCGCCCGCAGGGTGGCAACGCGACATTGCTCAAGCCCGTAGCGGCTGAAGCACGTGCACGCGCTCGCAGCAATTATGATGCACTTATCAGGCCGATGACGCTTCAACCGGTTTTCCCGGGACTGCAAGGTGCGGCGGCAGGGGCCATTGTTGCGATGGCGGACGATTTTATGGCCGTGACCAGCCCGGCGCGCGATTTGACCGTTGAACTGACCAGAGACCGGACGAATGTGCTGATTAACGAGATCAGGAAGATCGATCCCGACTATCGACTCGACTCGCTTGGGTTTCCCCGGACGCCGGAAGGAATGGCCAATCAGCTCAATGCGCTGCAACGCGACAGGGCGGCAGCATTGTATCGCATGCGTGGAGAAATGGAACCGCTTCAGGTCGAGACCCTAAGATATCTGCAAACGAAGGTAGACAAGGCGTATGAGGAAGGCATGCTTATGTTGCGGGCAGGAAAATTGAACGTTCGACTCTCGCCGAATGAAGCCGTGGGCAATTTTGTCGATCGGGCAGGTCGAGAAAGCCTGCGCGAACTTTATAGATGGCTCCGCATTTCGACCAAGCGGGGCGAGCAGGTTCGTGTTATCGGGCGTGAATATGAAACTCGGGAAACTGACCGGACGTATCGAATACCGGATTCGCGGGTTGGCAAGATTGCTTTCGACATGACGCTGACGCGCAAAACTTTGGCAACGGCGCAGGTGCGCGGCTTCTTCAGTTCAGACTTTAGCCCCGAAGCGGTGGTCATTGTCAGGCCAAGCCAGTTAGGGCCGAACAGCACCTACATCATCACGCGCCCGGGGAATTGAACATGTTGCGACCATATGACCCTTACATTCCGCAAACCATTGGCGAGATAATTGATAAGCTCGCCTCCATGACACTTTCGGCGCCCACCTTCATAGACAGCCTTGGCATTTTCCCTCGGAATATCAACACTGAGTTTTTTGCGCTCAAGGAAGGCTTCAAGGTCGTTCGCAAGAGGCTGGGCGAAGAACGTTACGCACAGCTTGTGGACATGGCGGACGAGATGCGGGCGCATTTCGAGGCGGATCCTGAAGACGACAATGGAGAAAGTCAGGCCGGGCGGCAGCTGATTTTCGATATGGAGGATCTGCTGAGGCAGAAGCCTGCCGCCAAATAGCGCGGGATCATCGCGAGGTCTTCGCCATCCACATTGTTTTTGGGAGACAGGATTTGCGCGGACGCACTGGTGGTCGCTGGATCATTGGCTTGATCATGATCGCGCCGTGCCTTGCCATTCATGTGGCTATTCTGACCTTCGTAGTGCTGGTCGCATTTCCTGATGCTGGCCATTACCTGTTCGGCGATTTCGGGCTTGTGGAATCGAGAGAGCCGGGCTTCGCAGCGTATCTTGGCCGGTCGATTTTGTTACTCGGGCTATGCGTCGGTTGGTCGAGGGCCATTTTGACCTATCATCCGTCCGCGCCAAACGTGCGGTGGCTCAAAGTGTCTGGCGTGTCTTCATTTCTCCTCTGGGTCGTTCTCTTGGTCGCTTGACGACTTCGCTGGGCCGATATCGAAAATTGACGTCGGCAAATACGTCGTCCTGTTTGTTTGAAACGCAACCGGCTATTGCCCAGTTTGTTTCGTGCCGTATTGGTTGGGGCAGGTGATGAGAGAAGCATGAGCCGCCAACCCCTTCCCCCCGCGATCAGGTTCGTGCTGGCGACGATGCTGATCAATTCGATCGGCTTCGGGATCGTTATCCCGTCCTTTCCGCAGCTCATCATGTCGCTGGGCGATGCCACGCTGTCGGAGGCGACCGGGATCGGCGGGCTGCTTGCGGTCGTTTATGCGCTGTTCCAGTTCGTGTTCGGGCCGGTGATGGGCAATCTTTCGGACCGGTTCGGCAGGCGGCCCATCCTGCTGGGGTCGCTGCTCGGCTTTGCCGTCGATTTCGTCGTCATGGCCTTTGCCCAGACCCTGGCCTGGCTGTTTGCGGCGCGCATCATGACGGGCGTGTTCGGGGCGTCGAACGCGCCTTCGCAATCGGTGGTTGCCGACCTTGTTAAGGCCGATGATCGCTCGCGGCTTTTCGGCTATATGAGCGCGGCCTTCGGGATCGGCTTTGTCGCGGGCCCGGCGCTTGGCGGACTGTTGGCTGAAATCAGTTTCCGGATGCCCTTCTACGCGGCCGGGGCGCTGGCGGTTGCGAACTTCATCTATGGCCTCGTGGCCCTGCCCGAGACGCTCGACCGCGAACACCGGCGCCCGTTCGACTGGCGAAGGGCCAATCCGGTCGGCGCGCTCTTCTACGTGCGCAAGCTGCCGGGGATCTTGCCGATCTCCATCGTCTATTTCCTCTGGCAGCTCGCCAGCCTCGTCTATCCGCTGACATGGGCCTATTTCACAATCGGCCGTTATGGCTGGTCGAACGGGCTTGTCGGGCTTTCGCTCGCGCTACTCGGGGCGACGATGGCGATCACCCAGATTTTCCTGCTGTCGCGGATTGTCGCGCGGTTCGGGGAGAGGATGACCGCAACTATCGGCCTGATTGGCGGAGCGCTTTGCCTGCTGGCTTTTGCGTTCATCTCGAGCGGTTGGCTGGCCTTCGCAGCGATGCCGCTGATCGCGATCCAGTCGCTCGTCCATCCCTGCCTGACGGCGATGATGTCGCGGCGGGCCGATGTGACCAACCAGGGAGAAGTGCAGGGCTTTGCTTCAAGCGTCATGGCGGTCGGCTCGATCTTCGCGCCGTTGCTGTTCAATCCGGCGCTGGCCTGGTTCACGGGACCGGGCGCACCGGTTCACTTCTTTGGCATTGCCTTTGCCATCGCAGCGGCGATTGCGGCGCTGGCGCTGATCGTGCTGCTGTCGCTTGCCCGCGCCCCCGTTCCAGACCCGGCGGTCGGCGCAGCGCGCTAGATGCCCCCGTCCACGGCTTCGCGGCCGACACCGGCCAAGGCTCCCGCAAGCGCTGCGGCGCAGGCGTCGAGAGCAATCTGGTCGGTCGAACGGATGACGAAGTTGGAGCCGGTCTTGCCTTCGCGGAAAAAGGGATAGCTGCCGATCTGGCATCCCTCATGCGCCTTTTCGGTCTCGCCGAGCAAATCCGCAATCTCGCTTTCCGCCACCCAGCAGCCGATCGTGCGCGAAAGGAGCGGAAGCCCGCCGTCGAGCGACCCCGTCAACGCATCGAGCATCCCCGCCGTGATATGCGGGACGCCCGCCATGATGAAGATATTGCCGTGTCTTATGCCCGGCGCGCCGGACATGCGGTTGGGGATGAGTTCCGATCCGTCGGGCACCCGCGCCATCCGCAGGCGGGCTTCGGTCACGCCTCCGCGAGCTTCATAATAGCGTGTCAGCGCGGCACTCGCTTCGGGATGGATGACGACGCCGACGCCGAGCGCGGCCGCAATCGCATCCACCGTGATGTCGTCATGCGTCGGCCCGATCCCGCCGGTTGTGAACAGATAATCGTTGCGCGCGCGCAGCGTATTGACCGCCTCGACAATCGCGCTTTCAACATCGGGCACAACGCGGACTTCGGCGAGCCTGATGCCCTGGATGTTGAGCCACAGCGCGATCTGCGAAACATTCTTGTCCTGCGTCCGGCCGGACAGGATTTCATCGCCGATCACGACAAGCGCGGCAGTCCAGATGCGGGTGGAAGTCATGCGCTTGCCATAGCCATAAAGCCCCACACTCGCAAAGTCGGGAGATTATTGATACAGGAGGCGGATGACAGACTATCAGACCGTAAGCCTCGACACGCTCCACGCGCGCAATGGTGCCATCAAGCTGCATGGCCCCGAAGGGTTTGAAGGGATGCGCAAGGCGGGGCGGCTTTCAGCGCAGATACTCGATGCGCTCGTCCCGCTGATCGTGCCGGGGATCACGACCGAGGAGATTGACGATACGGTCCGGCGGATGACGCTTGAGGCGGGCGCGATCCCCGCGACGCTTGGCTATCGCGGCTATACGCATAGCTGCTGCACGTCGATCAACCATGTCGTGTGCCACGGCATTCCGAGTGCGAAGACGCTGCGCGATGGCGATATCGTCAATGTTGATGTGACGAGCATTGTCGATGGCTGGCACGGCGATACCAACCGCACCTATCTGGTCGGCGATGTCCCGATCAAGGCGAAGCGGCTCGTCGAAGTGACCTATGAGGCGATGATGCTCGGGATCGAGCAGGCGCGGCCCGGCAATCACCTGGGCGATGTCGCGCACGCGATCCAGAGCTTTGCCGAGCGCCACCGCTACGGCGTCGTCCGCGATTTCTGCGGGCATGGCATCGGCCGGCTGTTCCATGACGCGCCCGAAGTCGTCCATGCCGGCCGGCCGGGCACCGGGCCGGAGCTGAAGCCTGGCATGTTCTTCACGATCGAGCCGATGATCAATATCGGGCGGCCTGACTGCAAGGTGCTCGACGATGGCTGGACCGCGGTGACGCGTGACCGCTCGCTTTCCGCCCAGTTCGAACACTCGATCGGCATCACCGACGGCGCGCCGGAGATTTTCACCAAGAGCCCAGCCGGACTGGATTGCCCCGCCTCCCTGTGAGAAGGCCCGTGCCGCGGTTGATCCTGTTCAACAAGCCCTATGGCGTGCTGTGCCAGTTCACGGATCGCGGAACGGCGGGATCAGGCCGCCCGACCCTTTCGGATTATATCGACGTGCCAGGCGTCTATCCGGCGGGGCGGCTCGATCTCGATAGCGAGGGGCTGTTGCTGCTCACCGATGACGGCAGGTTGCAGGCGCGGATCGCCGATCCCGAATTCAAGATGCCGAAATCTTATCTTGTGCAGGTGGAAGGCGATGTGGACGAGGCCAGCCTCGCGTCGCTGCGGCGAGGCGTCCATTTGAAAGACGGTATGACGCGGTCGGCCGACGTCGAACGTATTGCCGATCCGGCGTTATGGCCCCGCGATCCGCCGGTGCGTTTCCGCAAGACAGTGCCCGATTGCTGGATCAAGCTGACGATCCGCGAAGGGCGAAACCGGCAAGTGCGGCGGATGACGGCGGCGGTTGGGAATCCGACGCTGAGGCTGGTGCGGTGGGGGATCGGGGAGTGGACGATTGAGGGGATGGGGCCGGGGGAGTGGCGGGAGGTTGTGGTTGGGACGGGTATGCGATGATTGGGGCTTTGGCACAGAATCGGGATGGTCTGTTATGTTGTGGTTTTGCGACTGTCCGCTTTTTGGGGAGTAGACTCGAAAGCTGCCGAAGTTTCGCCTAGAAGCGCCATGTGGACTTCTCCGGCTTACTCCTGATCCCCCTCGCGGCGGTCATCACTACCTGCTGGATAGTCGGCGCCGCTTTGCTATCGAAGCGCTCGCGGAGGCTTCGGGTTCCGTTCCTGCTTTCTTACGGCCTCGGTGTGATCTTCATGCAGCCGTGGCTGATAGCTTCGTGGCAGAATGTTGGCATGATGGGTGTTATGCTGGTGATGCTGATGCTCTGGGTTGCCGCCGGTTGCTTGATCGGCGCGATCCCCGGCATGCTCGTCGTCGCTCTCGGGGCCAAGGTGAGCCGCCACCTGAAGTCATAGCCGAAACGACTGCTTCCGAGAGAGTCGACGCGACCGGCCAATGCCCGCTATGGGGTCGAAAGCTGCCACGCCCTCAATCCACTGGCCGCGGCGTCCGCTTGCCCCTGGTCCGGCTGGTCAGATGAAACTGGCGGCAGCGGTCGCAACGATAAGGCTTGAGCGGGGGGTTGGCGCGCCGAGCGATCAAAAGCGCGTCCTGTTCGGAGCGGTAACGCGCCTTTTTGTTGCAAATGCTGAGTCTCGTGCGCACATCGCCCTCCGTGCCTTTGCTCTCAATCCTCGGGTTCGAACGCCACGCTGCCCTGATTGAATAGCTCCGCGATCAAGGCCATTGCTGAATCTGATTTGATCAAGTCTGGATGGACACTGAAGCGATCCTGCGCGCAGAGTATTTCGGCAAATGCGCTGGTCTCCCCGGCACACGCAAAACACTCCCCATCGACGAACAGCAACACCGAACCCCCATCCCTGCGGATAAAGGAAAACCGGCTGGCCGGGTTGCGGGATAGCGGCTCATCGCCCGCGAGGCGTTTGCGCAATGCTTCGATCTCGATTGGCTCTTCGGGCTGCCAATCGATATCGGGATATTTGGGTGTGCTGTTATATTCCCCGAACCAGCGCGCAAACGCGTCGCGGTCGAACATTTTCTCGGTGATCATCAAGTGGAGTCGCGCGATTGCGGCTGCGGAAATTTCGCCCGGATTTTCCTGCGCTTCCACATCCGGATCGGCGTAACGATCATCGTCCTGCAAACGCCCGAGCAGATCGTCGCAATAATGCGCGATCAGTTCGCTGCGTGACGGGGCGCGAAAGCCGATCGAATAGGTCATGCAATCATCACCCACCGCCACGCCGTTATGGGCGACGCGCGGGGGCACATAGAGAATATCGCCGGGTTCCAGAATCCATTCGTCAGTGGCTTCGAAGTTCGCGAGCAGGCGCAAATCGTCGTGCGGCAAGAGCGCGGTATCAGAATCGCACAGTGCGCCAACCTGCCAGCGGCGCTTGCCCAGGCCTTGAATGAGAAACACGTCATACTGATCGAAATGCGGGCCCACGCCGCCCTGATCGGTGGCGTAGCTCACCATCACATCGTCGATGCGCCAGTTCGGGATGAAGCGAAACGGTTCGATGAGCGCGGCAACGTCCGGCACGTGGTGATCGACAGCCTGCACGAGGAGCGTCCACGGTTTTTTGCCGAGCTGGCCAAAGCGCGGTTCGGGGACGGGGCCGTGTTCGACTTCCCATGTGTCGCTCGTTTGCGTGATCAGGCGCGATTCGACCGCTTCCTCGCAGGCCAACCCCGCGAGTTCATCGGGCTCGAGCGGATTGTTCCAGGGCTTCCAGGGGTTTTTGATCAGCAGCGGTTTCTTTTGCCAATGGTCGCGCAGGAAAACCTCGGGGTCGAAATCATATAATTGCATACATACTCTCGACGTCCTTGTGCGCCCCAAAGCTTAGCGACGATTGCAGGGCCGTGCCAGCGAATCCCCCTTCGCGTCTTTGGTGCCTAAATAAGCGGCAATCATTCCCGCTGTGCTTCTCAATCAGGCAGAATTTGAACGATCCTTTTCCCGAATTGCGACTCCTGTTGCCGAATCCTGTTTGGCACGCTTATTGAAGGCAATCAGGTGTTCCCGGGGGAATCAGGAAGCGACATGAAAAAGATCGAAGCCATCATCAAGCCCTTCAAGCTCGACGATGTGAAGGAGGCGCTGCACGAAGTTGGCGTCTCGGGCATCACCGTCACCGAAGCCAAGGGGTTCGGCCGCCAGAAGGGACATACCGAACTGTATCGCGGCGCGGAATATGTTGTCGATTTCCTGCCCAAGGTGAAACTCGAGGTCGTCGTCGAAGACAACCTTGCCGCCCGCGTCGTAGAGGCAATTGCAGCGGCCGCCCAGACCGGCCGGATCGGCGATGGCAAGATATTCGTCATCCCGGTGGAAAGCGCGCTGCGCATCCGCACGGGGGAGAAGGACGGCGACGCGATCTGACGGCCCTGACAGGCCGTCACCCTGAACTTGTTTCAGGATCCATTCCTCCACGTCACTCATTTGTATTTTGAAGCATGGATGCTGAAACAAGTTCAGCATGAAGATAGAAAGAAGGAAAGTTACAATGACGAAGCCAGCTGATGTGCTGAAGCGTATCAAGGATGAAGAGATTGAATGGGTCGATCTGCGTTTCACCGATCCCAAGGGCAAGTGGCAGCATCTGACCATGTGCTCGGGCGTCATCGGCGAGGATGAGCTGACCGACGGGCTGATGTTCGACGGCTCCTCGATCGCGGGCTGGAAGGC
>CXWL01122151.1_pt1 | contig 12759 bp, 12 predicted proteins | sample 590931 | NCBI WGS metagenome assembly CXWL01 (sample SAMEA3498368, study PRJEB10139) | groundwater metagenome | biome: water well; material: biofilm material | place: Germany | collected 2015-04-27
ACTCACTGCCGCCGGCCGCAAGTTGAAGACCCGCGCCGCCAGCGTTCCCGGTTGCCTCATGGCGGCCACCGAATGCTCGGTGCCCGAACTCATCGCGCTCACCCAGCAGATCCAGACCCTGCGCGACCGCGTCAAGAAGGCGGCCTGACCGACAACGTTTTTCTTTCTCCCGGCTTCGATCCAGTAAAGAGAGAAGCTTTTTCACCCACCCCTCCCTCCATCATCAAAGGAATCACCATGACCACCAAGCTCGACAAAGTGCTCTACACCGCAGAAGCCCACACCGTCGGCGGCCGTGACGGCGCAGGCAAGTCCAGCGACGGCGCGATCGACGTCAAGCTCAGCTCGCCCGGTTCGGGCAAGCCCGGCACCAACCCCGAGCAGCTGTTCGCGGTCGGCTATGCCGCCTGCTTCATCGGTGCGATGAAGGCCGTCGGCCCGAAGATCAATGTGAAGGTGCCCGACGACGTGGCCATCGACTCGAAGGTTTCCCTCGGCCCGACGAATGGCGGTGCTGCTTACGGCATCTCGGTGCAACTGGCGATCACGCTCCCCGGCCTCGATGCTGAACAGAAGCAGAAGCTGGTCGACACCGCTCACCAGGTCTGCCCGTATTCGAACGCCACCCGCGGCAACATCGACGTCGAACTCACGATCGTCTGATTTCGCCATCGGCGAAGTAACAAGGCGCCCCGGCCACAAGCCGGGGCGCTTTTTTCATGCCCGGCGTTGTCTCACGGGTGACGCGGAGAGGGACAACGCGATAGCGCCTTTCATCAAGCTTGGCTAACGTGGCCGCACGCCCTTCAACGCACCGTGGAGATCGACCCCATGAGCACCACCAGCCTCCTGATCCGCAAGGACAGCCTTCCCACCACGCGCCTGCACACCGCCACCGACCAGCCGTTGGTCGACGGCCAGGTGCGCGTGCGCATCGACAGCTTTGCGCTCACATCCAACAACATCACCTACGCCGCCTTCGGCGATGCGATGAGCTACTGGCAGTTCTTCCCCTCCGAGGAAGAAGGCTGGGGCAGCATCCCCGTGTGGGGCTTCGCGAGCGTCGTGCAGTCGCTGCACCCCGGCGTGGCGGTGGGCGAGCGGCTCTACGGCTACTGGCCGATGGCATCGAGCGCGGTGCTGAGTCCCGACCGGCTCTCGCCCGGCCGCTTCACCGACGCGGCGGCGCATCGCGCCGAGTTGCCTGCTGTCTACAACCAGTACTTCCGCTGCAATGCCGATCCGCTCTACACCACCGACACCGANNTTCATGGCCGACAACGATTTCTTCGGCGCCAGCACCATGCTGCTGTCGAGCGCGTCGAGCAAGACGGCCTATGGCACGGCCTTCCAGCTTCATCAGCGCAAGGGCATCGAGGTGATCGGCCTCACCTCGCCCGGCAACGTGGCCTTCTGCGAGAGCCTGGGCTGCTACCACCGCGTGGTGACCTACGAGGCACTCGACAGCATCGCGGCGGACACGCCCGGCGTGTACGTCGACTTCGCGGGCAATGCCGGGCTGCGCAACGCCATCCACACGCGCTTCGCGAACCTCAAGTACAGCTGCTCGATCGGCGGTACGCATGTGGAACAGCTCTCGGCCAAGGGCGCGGGCAAGGACCTCCCGGGCCCGCGCGCCACGCTGTTCTTCGCGCCCGCGCAGATCAAGAAGCGCACCGCCGAGTGGGGCGCGGACGAATTCGGCCGGCGCATGGTTTCGGCCTGGCGCAACTTCCTAGCCACGGTAACCGACGCCAGCAACCCCTGGCTGCACGCCGAGCAGCACCGCGGCGGCGAGGCGGTGCAGGCCGCCTATGCGCAGGTGCTGGCCGGCAAGGGCGACCCGCGCACCGGGCATCTCCTTTCGCTTTACAAACAACCCGGCGCTTTGTAATGGCGGCCTGCGCGGGGGTGGCGACAATCGCTGCATGACCCTTTCCCCCGCAGCGCCCGCCAACACCCATCCCTATGAGAGCCTCACGCCCGACGTGGTGCTCGACGCGCTCGCGACGCTCGGCCTGCACGGCGACGGCCGGCTCACCGGCCTGAACTCGTATGAAAACCGGGTCTACCAGGTGTTCCTGGAGGACCGCAGTGCCGTGGTGGTGAAGTTCTACCGCCCCGAACGCTGGACCGAAGCCGAGATCCTCGAGGAGCACGGCTTCTCGCTGGAACTGGCTGCAGCCGAAGTGCCGGCCGTGCCGCCACTGGTATTCGACGGCAAGACCCTGCACCACCACGCGGGCTTCGCCTTCAGCGTGAGCCCCTACCGCGGCGGCCGCGCGCCCGAACTCGACAACTTCGAGGTGCTCGAATGGGTCGGCCGCTTCCTCGCGCGCATCCACACCGTGGGCAGCGCCAAGCCTTTCGAGGCCCGCCCCGCGCTCGACCTGCAGACCTTCGGCCTCGACTCGCGCGACTGGCTGCTGGAGAACGACAAGATCCCGCTCGACATGCAGCGCGACTGGGAAAAGATGTGCAACGAGGCGCTGGACATGGTCCGCGCGACTGCCCTCGCACTGCAGCCGCCGGCCTCCGACTTCAAGCCGCGCAAGCTGCGCCTGCACGGCGACGTGCACCCCGGCAACATCCTGTGGACGCCCACCGATCGCCCCGGCGGCGGCCCGCACTTCGTCGATCTGGACGACGCGCGCACCGGCTTCGCGGTGCAGGACCTGTGGATGCTGCTCTCGGGCGACCGGGCGCAGCGCACCTCGCAGCTGTCGGGCCTGCTCGACGGCTACGAGCAGTTCCGCGAATTCGACCGCCGCGAACTCGCGCTGATCGAGCCGCTGCGCACGCTGCGGCTCATCCACTACAGCGCATGGCTCGCGCGGCGCTGGGAAGACCCGATCTTCCCGATCAACTTCCCGTGGTTCGGCTCGAGCGACTACTGGAAGGGGCAGATCCTGGTGCTGGAAGACCAGTGCGAGCAGATGGCGGAAGAGCCTCTTTACGCCTGAGACACGCCGCGCAGCACTGAACGCCCGCGGCCGATGCCGTAGTACGCGATGCCGGCGGCTTCGACTTCTGCGGCGTCGTAGATGTTGCGGCCGTCGAAGATCGCAGGTGTCTTCAGGGCGCCCGCGATGCACGCGAAATCGGGACGGCGGAACACGGGCCATTCGGTCACGAGCGCCAGCACGTCGGCGCCCTGCAACGCGTCTCCCGGCGTGTCGCACCAGCGCACATCGCCGCGCTCGCCGACGATGGCGCGCGCATTCGGCATCGCCGCCGGGTCATGTACCTGCACTCGCGCGCCCGCTGCCCACAACCGTTCCAACAGCACGAGGCTCGGCGCATCGCGCATGTCGTCGGTGTCGGGTTTGAAGGCCAGGCCCCAGAGCGCGATGGTCTTGTTCGCGATGTCGCCTTCGAAGTGATGCGTCATCAGGTCGAACAGCCGGCCCTTCTGCTCATGGTTCGCGGCTTCCACCGCCGAGAGGATGCGCAGCACCTGCCCGCCGCGATCGGCCGCCTGCCGCAACGCCCGCACATCCTTCGCCAGGCACGAGCCGCCATAGCCCGCGCCGGCCTGCAGGAAATCGGGGCCGATGCGCGGGTCCGAGCCGATGCCGCGACGCACCATCTCGATGTCGGCGCCCGCATGCTCGGCCACGCGCGCCATCTCGTTCATGAAGCTGATGCGGGTCGCGAGCATCGCGTTGGCGGCGTACTTGGTGAGCTCGGCCGAGCGCCGGTCCATCACCAGGAGTTGCTTCGCGGCGTCTTTGACGAAGGGCGCATAGAGCTGCGTCAAGAGGTCGATGGCCACGGGGTCGGCAGCACCAATCACCACACGGTCGGGCTCGCGGCAATCGCGCACGGCAGAGCCTTCGCGCAGGAACTCGGGGTTCACAGCCACCGCGATGCGATGCGCCGCACCGCGTTGCGAAAGCTCGTCACGCAGCACGGCCTCGACCTGCTCCGCGGTGCCGACCGGCGCGGTGGACTTGCAGACGACCACCGCGTCGCGGTCGCGGTGCCGGCCGATGCTGCGCGCCACGGCCATCACGTGCCGCAGATCGACCTCGCCTTCCGCATCGGCCGGCGTGTTGACCACGATGAAGAGCAGGTCCCCATGCAGGCTCGCCGCGCGCTCGTCGGCCGTGAATCTCAACGTTCCCGCGGCAAGGCCTTGTGCCACCAGCACCTCCAGCCCCGGCTCGTGCATCGGCATCCGGCCCTGCTGCAGCCCCTCGATGCGGCTCGCATCGGCATCCGCGCACAGCACATCGTGCCCGGCTTCGGCCATGCAGGCGGCGAAGCTGAGGCCCACATAACCGGCGCCGAAGATGGCGAGCTTCATGCGCAAGTCCCTCCCCGTACCCCTTGCTTAAGGCACTGGCAGCAGCGGCGGTTGTGAGATAAAAGCAGGATGCAAGCCTTCAAAACAATGTCCGGACAGGAAAATTCGATGATGCCCGATCAAGTTGCCGCGCGTTGCGCGCTGGTCCTGGAGACCAACAACCTGCGCGGCGGAGCGGATGCCGAAGCCGCCGCGAGCACCAGCCTGCAGCGCCTCGTCGCCCTGCTGGCGAAGCAGCAGGTGCCGCTCACGGCCCTGGCCCAGGTGGTCATCACGCACGACGGGCTGAGCGCCGCATCGTGCGAAGCCGTGACGGCGCTGGCGGGCCGGCCCATCGACTTCGTGCGCATCGACGTCGCCACCGGCTACTACGACGCCAAGAACGTCGGCTTCGCGGCCACCGATGCGGCGCGCTGCGACCACGTGGTGTTCGCCGATGCCGACTGCCTGCCCGCCGACGACTGGCTCCTGCAGATGCTCATGCCCTTCACGCGCGGCGCCGATGCGCCCGCGGTGGTGGCAGGCCGCACGAGCTACGCGGCCAACATCGTGGGCAGCGCGCTCACGACCATCGACTTCATGTACTTCCCCAACGCCGACCACGCGGGCGCCACGAGCAACTTCTACGCAAACAACGTGGCCTTCCGCCGCGAGGTGTTCGAGCAGCACAGCTACCAGGCGCTCGACGGCGTGTATCGCGCACACTGCCAGGTGCTGGGCATGCGCCTGAAGGCCGCCAACGTGCCCATCCACTACGCGGCCGCAGCGCACACCGAGCACCGCCTGCCCGACACGCGCACCGAGGCGCTCAAGCTGCGGTGGATGCGCGGACAGGACACTTATTCGCTCACCCCGCACCTGCTGCGCAGCTACGTCTCGGCGCGCTGGCAATGGCTGGCGAAGAGCGGGCCGATCGGGCCGCTGTGCGTGCTGTTCACGCGGCTCGGGTTCAGCGTGCGCGCGCTCAACCACCAAGACCTGCCTCCGCTGCGCGGCCTGCGCTGGCTCGCGGGCGTGGCGTTGATCGTGGGCTTCTCGGCCATCGACATGCTCGGCGCCTTCGCGCGCGGCATCGGCCTGCACACGACCGGGCGCATCAACGCCGATGCGCAAGCGCTTTCCTACCATCGCCCGACATGAACAAGAAAAACATCATCAGCCTTCTCGTGCTGGCCGGCGCATGCGTCACAGCCGGTGCCGCCGACTTCACCGGCCGCGGCATCTTCAACTTCAAGTCCGACAGCGGCTGCCCCTTCTCCGCGCTCGCGGGCCCCGCCAACGAATGCAACCGCCTCGCGCTGGACGATGCCGACACGCGCGCCGCGCTCGACAGCGCCGCACACACCATCCGCTTCGCCAATCCGCGCGTCTACGGCGAGAAGACCATCGTGGGCGATGTGCTGCTGCAGGGCTCGGGGCAGTCGCGCGGCAATGGCCAGCGCGTGCCATTGACTTTCCACGCGCTCCTGAGCCGCTCAGGCAACGAATGGTCGGTGAGCAGCCATGCGCACTCCCCCATCGGCGGCGAGTTCAGCGACATCAAGATCGATCCGTACCAGGTCGTGGTGATCGAGGGCAGCGCCGAGCGCATCGTGTTCACGCCGGCGCAGATCAGCGAGACGCTTTCCAAGCCTTCGATTGCCGCTCGGCTCGCCAACGAGATCGTGCAAGTACAGGACAACCGGACGGGCGGTGCGACCGATGCGGACATCACCGTCGGCCTCGGCCTGAGCCGCGCTTCCAAGTCGGTGGCGCGTGCGCGTTTCCGCGCGCCTGCGGCCAAGGGCAGCGAGCTTTCCGAGGCGATGCGGCAAGGCAACTGGTCGCTCGAACTGCAGGCGCTGAGCGGGCAGATCCCGCGCCAGGTGGTGCAGCGCGACCTGTTCCTCTATGGGCTCGAATCGCAGTCGCTGCTGCAGCCGTTGATGCAGCGCGGCTTCAAGAAGAACGAGAAGCTGGTGCTCGGTGCCGCGGGCGGCAAGGGCTATGTGCGCTACGACGGCCAGCAGCGCGAGTTCGCCGGTGCCGATGCGTCGGCGCGCGCGTTCCTGCAGGACAGCTTCATCGGGCTCGTGCTCGGTTGGCAGCAGCAGCAACCACAGCAGGCCCCGGTGGCCAAGGCCAATGGACGCTGACGCTGTCTCGCCGACCACCCTATTCGACTGCCTCGCGCCGCCGACATTGCAAGGCTGGCCGGCGCTGCAAGCGTGGCTGGTGCACCACATCAAGCGCGCCGCCCTGCGCCAGATGCATGCGAGCCGCGCCGGTGAAGTGATGTTGTTGCGCCTGTACCTCGTCGGGGAAGAATCGTCCGAGCAGGCGCTGCAGCGCGAGCTGCGCTCCAGCGCGCCCGAGTGGCTCACGCGCCAGCTCGACCAGCACCTGGCCGACGAGCAGCTGCATGCGCGCCTCTTCGCCGATGCCATCGTCGAGCGCGGCGGCACCGCGCAGGCGGCTGCATCGCCCGAAGAAGCACCGCAGCCCGACTGGCTGAGNNCAGATGGCCTCGCGCATCCTGCAGCGCCATTGCGCGCTGATCGGCCCGCAGCATGCGCTGCACCCGCTGCTCACGCGCGTGCTCGCCGACGAAGACCGCCACATCCGCCTGTGCAGCCACACGCTGCAGCGCTGCGTGGCACCGCATGAAGAAGCAAGGCTCGCGCAATTGATGCGCGAGGTGCGCGACACCGAGCGCGGCTTCGGCGTCACCGGCGCGCTGGGCATGTACGTCGCGGGCCTGGCCTTGCGCCTGCGCCCCGGCCGTGCGCGGCCGGTCGCCGCCTGAGTCCGTCGATGCCACCGCGCATCGTCTACCTCGCGACCGCGGACGCGCGCGGCCACCTGATGCGCGCGCAGCTCATCGCGCATTCGCTGCGCGCGGCGGGCGCCAGCGTGCAGGTGCTCACCACCTCCGACGAAGGCGCGCGTTTTCTCGCCGGCTTCGGTGTCGAGGCCCCGGTGCTCTCGCGCCACTACGCGGTGCAGTTCGACCGCGAGCAGAACATGCTGCGCCGCGAGACCGACCGCAACGTGGCGCACTACGTGTTCCGCCCGGGGCGCATGCTGCGCGACATCCTGCGGCTGCGCGCGTGGTTCCGCGATGCGGACCTGGTGGTGAACGACTCCTTCCACCCCGCGCTGCTGTTCATGGGCTGGATGCCGGGCTGGCGGCGCAAGGTGGTGCATGTGTACGGCGCGAGCCTGCGGCATGCGCTCGANNAGCCGCGCGCGCATCGCGCACGATTTCGCCTACGGCGAGCCGCGAGACGACGGCCGCGGCGGCCACCAGCTCGCCACGCCGGTGGCCGTGATGGGCGCCGATACGGAAGCGCACGACGACCTCGCGCCGCAGGCCGCGGTCTACCTGAATCCGCATTTCCAGGAGTCCGCGCTGGCCGACGGCCTGGAGCGCGGCCTGGCCGATGCGCGCGTGCCGGCGCACCTCGTCGGCGAGGGCTATGCGCAGCGCGCGGGCTGGCATGCGCAGGACGAGCACTGGATCGAGATGGCCGCGCGCAGCGCCTTCATCGTCTCTGCGCCCGGCATGGCGGCGCTGTCGATCGCGGCGGTGTATCGAAAGCCGATCCTGCTGCTTTTGACCGACCAGCCCGAGCAGGCGATCAATGCGCAGCGTGCCGCGCACCTGGGCCTGCACCATCGCATCGTGGTGTGGCAGGGCCGCACCGGCGATTTCGCGCGCGCCGTGACAATCGCCGCGAGCGAACTGCTCGCCCTGGCCGACACCGGCAATGCCCAGCAGGCGGCGAAGAAGGGCCGCGAGGCGGCCATCGCACGCCTGCAGCACTGGACGGTGCTGCTCCACGACCTCGCTGCTGAAAAACCTACCCGGTAACCCCNNACGCCCCGCGCGGTGCGCAGCGACACCTGCAGCTTCCTGAGCGTGAAGCCCGGCGCCGCGACCGCACGCCGCCCGTTGCCGCGCCCCGCATCGGCCACGACGAACTGCAGCACCAGGCACTTCCTGCCGGCCGTGGGCTGCACCTCGAACACCAGGCTGCGCCGCTTTGCGCCAGTGGTGCAGGAGCCGGGCAGCACCACACCATCGAACATCGCGTGCACGCTCATGGTCCTGAGGTTGCAACGGTAGTCGATGCGCACTTCGAGGCGATGCGGCTGCTGGCGCGAGAGCGTTTCCGCCAGCGACGGCAGCGGGATCACCAGGCACGCCGATTCGCCGACGCTCTTCGCGCCCTCGGCACCGGGCGCCGACCAACCCTGGCTCAGCCAGCCTGCAGCGGGGCTGCCGGGGTGGAACAGGTACGAACGGCTCAACTGCAGCTCGGCCACGTCGCACAGGCCGCGGCTCTGGTCGTCGAAGCCCCAACGGGTCATGAAGGCGCGGTCGATGGCGGTGGTGGGCCATGCGGCGACATGGCGTGGCGCCGTGTCGGCCGTGTTGGCCGCGTCAGCGATGCCGCAGACGGCGCTCATGAAATCCATCGCGCCGAGTTCGGGGCCGACCGGTATCCACGCCGAGCACGCCACCGGCAACTGCCCTGCCGCATTGCGGTCCGCGCGGATCAGCGCATGCGCGGGCTTGCGGAAGTAGCGTGCCTCGGTGAGCACGCTGGACGACAGGCTGGCCGCGAAATGCACGTTGGCCGCCGACAGCAACGCATAGGTGTTCTCCCCGGTCCACGCCGCATTGGGAATGGCCCGTGCGATCGGCGCGAGGTCGTGCAGCGCGGGCTCGTAGGGATGCGGCTTGATCACCAGCAGATCGACACTGCGCGCCAGCTCGCGCAGCGGCGCGACCACGCTCGCCGGGTGCATCGTGCGCCCGCCGCTCACCAGCGACAGGTCGACCAGGCTCTGGCCGAAGAAGAGGCCGATGCGAAGCCGCGGATCGAACAGCGCCGGAGCGCCGTGCCGAGCGAAGTGGCCCTTGAGCGCGGACGCGTGGTTCCAGAACACCTCTTCATCGACGCGGCGCGCCTGCAGCGCCGCGGCGATGACCGCATCGTTCGTGCGTGCGCAGAAGTGCAGGTGCTCGGTGAAGCGGCGCGGATCGATCTCGATGTCTAGGTAGCTCGCGCCGCTGCGCGCGATGCAGTGCTGCAGCGCCGGCGTGAGGCCCCAGCCGATCACCAGGCAGCCGGGGTCGAAGGCCGGCAGGCCCTCGCGCCCGTGCACCGGCAGCAGGTCGGCGATGCAGGCGCGGGCCCAGCCGGCCGGCGTCGCGGGCAAGTCGAGCCGGGCCATGAGGCGCGCCACGTCGATGCGGCCGCCGCCTTCCAGCGGCGCCATCTCGCGCACCGGCAGGCCCAGGCGGCCGAGCGTGGAATCGAAAAAGCCCCGCAGGAATCGCCGGTTCGCGGCGTGGTACGGAAGACCGTTGGCGGCGGAGCGAAAGAAATCGTCCGCGAAGATGACGTGATTGAACCGGCGGGTTGTCATTGACTGGGTGCGAGCCGGCCTGCCCTGTGCAACCCGTCCGCGCGACCTTTCCATGTGCGAGGCGCCAATCTAGGCAGCCACTCTTAGTCCAGCGTGAGGACGGCGGAGCGCCCGCGCAAAGTTCGTGCAAAGGTCCCGTGAAGGGGTCTGAAACACTGCCTGTTTTTTAATCAGTCGAGCGACAGGTTGAGGCTCTTGATCAACGGATGCCAGCGCGCCGTTTCGTCGCCGATGAGCGCTTCGAACCGGGCCGGCGTGCTGCCCACCGGGTCGACCCCGGACTCGGCCAGCTTGCGAAGCACCACGGGGTTGTGGATCGCGCTGGCCACCGCCTGCTGCAGCCGCGCTACCAGTTCCGGCGGCGTGCCCGCGGGCACCGCCAGGCCCATGAGCGCGGCGGCCTCGACCCGCGGCAGGCCGAGCTCGGCGAAGGTGGGCACCGCGGGCAGTTGCGGCAGGCGGGTGGCATTGGCGACCGCGAGGGCGCGCGCCTTGCCGCTCTGGATGAAACGATTTGCCGCGGCCAGGTCGCTCATCATCGAGGGCAGCTGCCCGCCCGCGAGGTCGGCCAGCGCGGGCGCGGCGCCGCGGTAGGGCACGTGCACCATGCGCAGCCCGGCTTGGCGCTGGAGCAGTTCCATCGCCAGGTGCTGCACGGTGCCGGTGCCGGCGGAGGCGAAGCTGACCTTGCCGGGGAAGGCCCGCGCATCCGCGATGAAAGCGCGCGCGTCCTTCACGCCGCTGGACGGGCCGACCAGCAGCACCATCGGCAGCCGGCCCAGCAGCGTGACCGGCGCGAAGTCGCGCGCCGGGTCGTAGCTCAGGTTGCGGTAGAGCGCCGGGTTGAACACCAGCGTGCCGTTGTCGGTCGAGAGCACGGTGTAGCCATCGGCCGACGCGCGGGCCGCCTCGATGGCGCCGAGCGCGGTGTTGCCGCCGGCGCGGTTCTCGATCTGCACCGGCTGGCCGGTGTCGATGGCCAGCTGGGTGCCGACGGTGCGCGCGACGATGTCGGCGATGGCGCCCGGTGGGTACGGCACGATCCAGCGGATCGGCTTGGACGGGAAGTCTCGCTGCGCGTGCGCCGCCCGGGCCAAGGTGCCCGACACGGCTGCGAGGGCCAGTGCCGCAAGCGCGCGTCGGGACAGACCGGGCATCAGCTCACGCAGCGCGGCTGGTCTTCAGGCCTTGGCCTGCGGCCCAGGTTGCGACGTCTTCGCGCTTGATCGCCGCGGCCATCAATCCCGGAAACGCATCCGGCGTGCATGCGAACGACGGCACGCCGAGCGCGGCCAGCTTGGAGGCCAGGTCGCGGTCGTAGGCGGGCGCGCCCTCGTCGCTGAGCGCGAGCAGCGCGATGAACTGCACGCCGGCTTCGACCAGCTCGTTGGCGCGGCGCAGCAGGTTGTCTTCCACGCCGCCTTCGTACAGGTCGGAGATCAGGATGAGGATGGTGTTGCGCGGCTCGCGCACCAGGCTCTGGCAGTAGCCGACCGCGCCGTTGATGTCGGTGCCGCCGCCCAGCTGCACGCCGAACAGCAGGTCCACCGGGTCCTGCAGCTGCTCGGTCATGTCGACCACGGCGGTGTCGAACACCACGAGCTTGGTCGCCACCGCGGGCAGGCTCGCCATCACCGCGCCGAAGATGCTCGAGTAGACGACCGACGCCGCCATCGAGCCGCTCTGGTCGATGCACAAAATCACCTCGCGCTGCGGCTGGCGGGCCTTGCGGCCGTAGCCGACCAGCGTCTGCGGCACCACGGTGCGGTATTCGGGCTGCCAGTGCCGCAGGTTGGCGCGGATGGTGCGGTTCCAGTCGATCTCCGAATGGCGCGGGCGGCGGTTGCGCTGGCTGCGGTTGAGCGCGCCGCTCACGGCGCTGCGCATCGGCTCCTCGAGCTTCTTCATGAGCTCGTCGACCACCTTGCGCACCACGGCGCGCGCGGTGTCCTTGGTGCCGGCCGGGATCACGCTGGAGAGCGCCACGAGATTCGCGACCAGGTGCACGTCGGGCTGCGCGTTCTCCAGCATCTCGGGCTGCAGCAGCATCTGGCGCAGGTTCAGGCGCTCCATCGCATCGCGCTGCATCACCTGCACCACCTGGCTCGGAAAGTACTTGCGGATGTCGCCGAGCCAGCGCGCCACGCTGGGCGCCGAATCGCCGCGGCCACCGCGCTGCCCGCCCTGCCCGAGGCCGCGCCGGCCGTCGGCTTCGTAGAGCGCGGCGAGCGCCTGGTCGATCTCGCGCACGCGGCCTTCGACGGCGCCGCAGCTCGCGTTGGCTTCGCTGCCGAGCACGAGGCGCCAGCGCTGCAGGCGGTCGGTGGGCGGCAGTGCTTGGTCTTCGGTGTCTGTGGAGTTCTGAAGATTCGCGCTCATTCGAATACCTCCGTGCTTCGCACTGCAGTGCGAGCTTGCTTGGGGCGGCCCGGCGCGGCGCTCATGCTTTCACTCCCAGCAGTTCCCGCAGCAGCGGCAGCGCGAGCACCGCGCGTGTTTCGTCCCAGTCGGTGGCGGCCACGGCCGCCGGCAACGTGCCGCCGACCGCACCGCGTTTCGCACGCTCGCCGAGCGCGCGCCGGTCCGAACCTGAAAAATCCGCGAAGCTGCGCCGCACCAACGGCAGCACCTGCACGAAGTGTTCTTCGCCGAGCCCCGCGAGCCAACGGTCGACCAGCGACCAGACGGCCTCGTCGTGCAGCAGCACCATCGCATTGCGGTTGAGAAAACCTTCGAGCCACGCGGCCGCCTCGGTCGGCGGTGCGCCAGCCGAAAGGTTGCGCGCGAGTTGCTGCGAGGCACCGTCGCTGTCGATCTGCGCATCGTCGAGCAGCAGCCGGCAGCTCACGCCGCGCAGCAGCGGCGCGCCGGTTTCGCCGAAGGCGATGGACCGCAGCGCGGCGCGCCAGGCCGCAGTGGTTCCTTCACCGTCGCGCAGGCGCACCGCATCGTGCGTGGCAATGAGCCGTGTGCGCAGCGCCTCGGCGGCTTCGGCATCGAGCGCGCCGCAGGCGATCGGCAGGCCGATGGCG